>WOYI010998673.1_pt2 | contig 10085 bp, 9 predicted proteins | sample 6423411 | NCBI WGS metagenome assembly WOYI01 (sample SAMN13441803, study PRJNA592873) | oil field metagenome | biome: oil field; feature: oil-well bore; material: oil-contaminated soil; isolation source: oil-contaminated soil from oil-well borehole | place: Germany: Wietze | collected 2016-10-18 ... | reverse complement strand
CCTCAACATCATCCTTGACCGCGGCGACCGTCTCTCGCTGCCGCAGCTGGTCGGCAAGAGCGTCGCCCTGCTGGAAGGGAAGCTGACCCGCCCCGCGGCCGAGGTCCGGGCCGATGTTGTCGAGTTCATCCGCCTGCGCCTGGTCAACCTGCTCGCCGGCCAGGACTATCCGGCCGACGTCATCGACGCGGTCCTCTCGGCCGCCTTCGACGACGTCGTCGACGCCGTCGCCCGGGTCAAGGCCCTCGCCGAGCTCAAGGGGCGCGACGATTTCGAACCCCTCGCCGTCGCCTTCAAGCGCGTCGTCAACATCATCAAGGGAGGCGTCGCCACCCCGGTCGACGCGGCGCTCTTCGAGGCCGACTGCGAGCGCGCCCTGCAACAGGCGCTGACCCAGGCCGCCGGCGAGGTTGCCAGGCAGGTTTCCGCCGGCGACTACCCGGCCGCCCTGCGCACCATCGCCACCCTGCGCGCCCCGGTCGACGCCTTTTTCGACGGCGTCATGGTCATGGCCAGGGAGGAGAAGGTGCGGGAAAACCGTCTCGCCCTGCTCACCGGGGTGGCGCGGCTGTTCGAGGGGATCGCCGATTTTTCGCGGATTGCGGCCTGAGCCGCAGAAACCAAGGTCGTCTCTCACCCGTTCGCTGCGCTCACTTGAGATCACGGAGGACACGGAGAAAACCCGGAAGATATTCGGGCCGTTCGGTTTGGACCTTAACAAAAAAAATGAACCCGGATTTTTGATTTTAACTCTGTGTTCTCTGCGTGCTCAAGCGACTGCAAGGAGCGGGTGAGAGCCGGTTTCGATCTTTGTATTTCCGCCGGTGGTTCCGGCATCGATAAAACGGGGAAGCAGGGGGCACTGACGCTCCCGGCCAAATCATTCTGAGGAGGAGAGGTTGATGGCTGACAAGTACGTATATTTTTTTGGTGACGGCAAGGCCGAAGGCAAAGGGGACATGAAGAACCTGCTCGGCGGCAAGGGCGCCAACCTGGCCGAGATGACCGCCATCGGGCTGCCGGTGCCGGCGGGCTTCACCATCACCACCGAAGTCTGCACCGAGTTCTACAAGAACAACCGCAACTACCCCGCCGCGCTCAAGGGGCAGGTAGCCGAAAACCTTGCCAGGGTCGAAAAGCTGATGGGCAAGACCTTTGGCGACGCCAAAAACCCGCTGCTGGTCTCGGTGCGCTCCGGCGCCCGCGCCTCGATGCCGGGGATGATGGACACCGTCCTCAACCTCGGCCTCAACGACACCACCGTGCAGGGCGTCATCGCCCAAAGCGGCGACGAGCGCTTCGCCTACGACTCCTACCGGCGCTTCATCCAGATGTACTCCAACGTCGTCCTCGACCTCGACGGCGACATCCTCGAGCATATCCTCGAGCAGATGAAGGAAAAGCGCGGCGTCCACCAGGATACCCAGCTCACCGCCGCCGACCTCAAGGAACTGGTCGGCTTGTTCAAGCAGCAGGTCAAGTCGGAGCTCGGCCGCGATTTTCCCGAGGACCCGGAAGAACAGCTCTGGGGCGCCATCGGCGCCGTCTTCGGCTCCTGGATGAACCCCCGCGCCATCACCTACCGCAAGCTCAACAATATCCCCGCCGAGTGGGGGACCGCGGTCAACGTCCAGTCGATGGTCTTCGGCAATATGGGGGATGACTGCGCCACCGGCGTCGCCTTCACCCGCGACCCGGCGACCGGCGAGAATTACTTCTACGGCGAGTTCCTGGTCAACGCCCAGGGCGAGGACGTGGTCGCCGGCATCCGCACCCCGCAGCCGATCAACAAGGCCGGCGGTGACGGCACCCTGCCGTCGATGGAAGAGGTGATGCCCGAGTGCTACGGCCAGCTGGTGAAGATCCGCGCCATCCTCGAACAACACTACCGCGACATGCAGGATATCGAGTTCACCATCGAAAAAGGGAAGCTCTTCATGCTGCAGACCCGCACCGGCAAGCGTACCGCCAGGGCGGCGGTGAAGGTCGCCATCGACATGGCCGCCGAAGGGCTGATCAGCGAGAAGGAGGCAGTGCTGCGCGTCGAGCCGTCCCAGCTCGACCAGCTGCTGCACCCCTCCCTCGACCCGGCGGTGAAAAAAGAAGTCATTGCCAAGGGGCTGCCGGCCTCCCCCGGCGCTGCCGGCGGCGAGGTGGTCTTCTCCGCCGATGACGCCGAAAACGCCGCCAAGATCGGCCGCAAGGTGATCCTGGTGCGGGTCGAGACTTCGCCTGAGGATATCCACGGCATGCACGCCGCCCAGGGGATTCTCACCGCCCGCGGCGGCATGACCAGCCACGCGGCGGTCGTCGCTCGCGGCATGGGCAAGTGCTGCGTCTCCGGCTGCGGCGACATCAAGGTCGACTACCGTGCCCAGACCTTCACCGCCAAGGATGGCACCGTGATCAAAAAGGGGGATATCATCACCCTCGACGGCACTACCGGCGAGGTGATCAAAGGCGCGGTGCCGACGGTACAGCCCGAGCTCTCCGGCGATTTCGGCACGCTGATGACCTGGGTCGACCAGATCCGGCGCCTCAAGGTGCGCACCAACGCCGACACCCCCCACGACGCCAAGGTCGCGCGCCAGTTCGGCGCCGAGGGGATCGGCCTCTGCCGCACCGAGCACATGTTCTTCGAAGGGGAGCGGATCATGGCGGTGCGCGAGATGATCCTCGCCGCCGACCTCGAAGGGCGCAAGAATGCCCTCGCCAAGATCCTGCCGATGCAGAAAGGGGACTTCCTCGGCCTCTTCCGCGAGATGAAGGGGCTGCCGGTCACCATCCGCCTGCTCGACCCGCCGCTGCACGAGTTCCTCCCCCACACCGACAAGGAGATCGAGGAACTCGCCGCGGTGATGAAGGTGACCACCGCGATCCTCAAGAACAAGGCCGAATTCCTCCACGAGTTCAACCCGATGCTCGGCCACCGCGGCTGCCGCCTCGGCATCACTTTTCCCGAGATCTACGACATGCAGGTCCAGGCGATCATGGAAGCGGCCTGCGAACTGATCAAGAACGAGGGCTACCAGATCGTCCCCGAGATCATGATCCCGCTCGTCGCCGAGGTGAAGGAGCTGGCGGTCCTCAAGGCCAACGCCATCCGCGTCGCCGACGAGGTGATCGGCAGGTACGGCGTCAAGGTCGAATACCTGATCGGCACCATGATCGAGCTGCCACGCGCCGCCCTGACCGCCGACAAGATCGCCGAAGAGGCCGAGTTCTTCTCCTTCGGCACCAACGACCTGACCCAGACCACCTACGGTCTCTCCCGCGACGACGCCGGCAAGTTCCTGCCGTTCTACGTCGAAAAGGAGCTCTTCCCGGTCGATCCCTTCGTCGCCCTCGACCAGGAGGGGGTCGGCCAGCTGGTAAAGATGGGCTGCGAGAAGGGGCGCGCCACCCGCCCCGATATCAAGCTCGGCATCTGTGGCGAGCACGGCGGCGAACCTTCCAGCGTCATCTTCTGCCACCAGATCGGCCTCGACTACGTCTCCTGCTCCCCCTTCCGGGTCCCCATCGCCCGGTTGGCGGCGGCCCATGCGGTATTGAAGGAAAAGTAAGTCAGGGGCCACATTTCTTCGTCCCTCTGCCTTGCCAAAGCCTCCGGGACCCCCGGAGGCTTTGGCGTCTGAGGTGGGCGCAAGCCGGTGCAAAGATTGACAGCGGGCGGGAAAATGGCTTGAATGAACGAAAACCCGTGGCCCGACAACCCCAGACCGGTTGCTGCAGGTGCGAAAGGAGAGATGCATGAAGATTGTGGTCCTCGATGGTCATACCCTCAATCCCGGCGATCTCGACTGGGCGCCGCTGGCGGCCCTTGGCGAGCTCGAAGTGTACGAGCGCAGTGCGCCCGATGAGGTGGAGGCGCGGGTCGCCGGGGCGGAGATCGCGCTGACCAACAAGGTCCCCTTCGATGCCGCCCGCCTGCAGCGCCTGCCGCAGTTGCGCTACATCGGTCTCACCGCCACCGGCACCAACGTGGTCGACCTCGCCGCGGCGAGGTCGCGCGGGGTGACGGTGAGCAACGTTCCCGCCTACAGCACGGCGTCGGTGGCGGAGCATGTTTTCGCGCTGCTCCTCGCCCTGACCCGAAGGGTCGAGGGGCATGCCTCGCTGGTGCGCGACGGCGGCTGGAGCGTCTCGCCGGACTTCTCCTTCTGGGAGGGGGAGCTGGTCGAGCTGGCGGGTCGGCGCCTGGGGGTGGTCGGCTGCGGCGCTATCGGCCGGGCCGTGATCCGGATCGGCCAGGCCTTCGGCATGGAGGTGGCGGCCCACACCGCCCATCCGGAGCGGCACCGGGCGGAACTGCCGGGGGTGACGTTTCTGCCCCTGGAGGAGCTGCTGGCGAGCAGCGACGTGGTCAGTCTCCATTGTCCGCTGACCCCGGCGACGGAGAAGCTGCTCGACGCCCGCCGCCTGGCGCTGCTGCGCCCCGGCGCCTTCCTGCTCAATACCGGTCGCGGTCAACTGGTTGACGAGGCGGCGCTGGCCGCGGCGCTCAACGCGGGACAGCTCGCCGGCGCCGGCCTCGATGTCCTCGCCGCGGAACCGCCGGCCGCGGACAACCCGCTGCTGCGCGCCTGCAACTGCCTGATCACCCCGCACATCGCCTGGGCGACCCGTGCCGCTCGCTCCCGGCTGCTGGCGGTGGTGGTCGCCAATCTCGCGGCCTTCATGGCCGGGGCGCCGCAGAATGTGGTGAACTGACTCGGACCAGGGGAGGAAGAAGATCGATCCGGCAGGAAGGGTGGGCGAAATTTCCGGGTACTGACGGCGCTCGCTGCCAGTCTTGACAGCATTGGCGGCGGGGTGGTATAAATCGCCCTCCTCGAACGAACAAACCGGGCCGCCGGGGGGAATCCCCCCGGCGGCTCTTTGCCTGCAAGGACCTCCATGACTGGTAAGACCCCCGCTCCCGGCGACACCGTCGAAGCCCGCTGTACCCGCTGTCGGACCCTCACCAACCACACCATCGTCGCCCTGGTCGAAACCCGCATCGCCCGGGTTCAGTGCAACACCTGCGGCGGGACCCACAATTTCCACCCCCCGGCCGAACCGTCGAAGCCGCGGGCCAAAGCCGTCAAGACCAAGGCCGAACCCCGGGTTTCGGCCAGGGGCAAAGGGGACCAGCTCGTTTGGCAGCAGGCCTGCAGCGAAGCCGATCCCGCCAGCGCCGCGCCCTATGCCATGGACCGCAGCTTCAAGGTCGGGACGCTGGTCAACCATCCCCTCTTCGGCATCGGTATCGTTACCCTCTTCACCCCGCCCAACAAGGTCGAGATCCTGTTCCAGGCCGGTCGCAAACTGCTGCGCTGCGCCTGATGAGCCGTTGCCCCGCCGCCAATCGCCGCTAAGCTTGATGCTGAATCGACCTGGCTGTTGTTATGGTGGGCAGAGGTGGCGAGAATGGGGGGAGCGTGGATTTTTCCGAACTTCATTCCTGGGAGATGGACTACCGGCAGGCCGTCGCCCTGCAGCGCCGCCTCGCCGCTCAGGTAGCGTTGCGGCTCCCCCCGGGCTGGCAGCCGCGCCGCATTGCCGGGGTCGATGTCTCCTGTGAAAAGCACGGCGAACTCTTCTTTGCCGCGGTGGTGGTGCTGCGATTTCCCGAGCTGACGCCGCTGGCGGCGGCGACGGCGCAGGCCCGGGGCAGTTTTCCCTACATCCCGGGACTGCTCTCCTTTCGCGAGCTGCCGGTTCTGCTCGAAGCCTTCCGCCGCCTCGAAACGGTTCCCGATGCGGTTCTTGTGGATGGCCAGGGGATCGCCCACCCGCGCCGCCTCGGCCTGGCGAGCCACCTCGGCCTCTGGCTCGGGCTGCCGACCGTCGGCTGTGCCAAGAGCCGTCTCTGCGGTGAACACGACCCGCCCGGTCCGCACCGTGGCGACCGGGAACCCCTGCTGCTCGATGGTGCGCCGGTCGGCGCCGTCCTCACCACCCGCGATCACATCAAACCTCTTTATATCTCCCCCGGACATCTCATCGACATCGACCAGGCTGTTGCCCTGGCCCTGGCCTGCGGCGGTCGCTACCGACTGCCGGAGCCGACCCGGCAGGCCCACCTGCTGACCAACCAGCTGCGTCTCGCCGCGCGGGCGGCGAAGGGCTGCTAGGCCGGCTCAGGCGACGCTGACTTCGAGGCGGCCGACGCCGTCGATCTCGCCGACCAGGGTCTCGCCGCTCTTGACCGGGCCAACCCCGGCCGGGGTGCCGGTGAGGATGACGTCGCCCGCTTCGAGGGTGAAGAGGCGGGAGGCGTAGCTGATGATCTCCGGCAGCCGCCGCATCATCAGAGCGGTGGTCGCGTCCTGTTTCACGACCCCGTCGATGGTGAAGCGGATCGGCAGATTGTGGGGATCGGCGACCTCGGCGGCGGGGACGAAATCGGAGAGGGGACAGGCGGTGTCGAACCCCTTGGCCGCTTCCCAGGGGAGTCCCTTTGCCTTGAGCACTCCCTGCAGGTCGCGCAGGGTCAGGTCGATACCGACGCCGTAGCCGGCGACGCAGGCCATGGCCTCCTCGGGAGTGACATCCTTGACGGTGCGGCCGATGAGGACCGCCAGTTCCACCTCGTGGTGGCAGTCGCTGGAGGTTGCGGGGATCACCACCTGGCCGCCATTGCCGATGATGCTGGTCGCCGGCTTGATGAAGAGGACTGGGGCATCGGGGACGGCATTGCCGAGCTCCTTGATGTGGTCGACATAGTTGCGCGCCAGGCAGACGACCTTGCCGACGCGAAATTCCTGGCCGGTGGCGGGGATGCGGACGGTTGCCATATTCTGCTCCTTGTCTGGGGGGTAGGACATTAGTTTACTGGTTCCGTTCGCGAGGTCAAAAGTGGCAACCAAGCGATAGATCGTAAAGGCGGTTCGCGCGGATCACTTCGGATAAAGTCTGATTAAGTTCGGATCGAGGCAAAACCTGAGATTGCGTGAGACATGCCTTTTCGTTTTAAGGTTTCAGGTCGGATCCGATTTTTATCCGAAGTGATCAGACTTGATCCGCGAGAAACCAAGCTTTAAAGGCGTCGCACACGGATAACTTCGTATCAAATCTGATTAAGTTCGGATCAGGCAAGACCGGGTATTTGATTCAATCCGATTTTTATCCGAAGTGATCGGACTTGATCCGCGTGAAACGCTTTTGGCTTTTGGTTCTAACGACTTGCCCGCGGCAGCGCCCAGTTGCGGCGGATTGCCAGCAGCCGTACGCCAATCGTCAGCAGCGCCGCGCAGAGGGCGGCCAGCCCCGGTGGTGTCGGGGTCTGGCGCAGTAGCACCAGCAGCACTGCGCCGGCCAGGCAGGCCGAGGCGTAGATCTCCCGGCGCAGGATCAGCGGCACCTGGCCGGAAAGGACGTCGCGCAGCACGCCGCCGGCGGTGGCGGTCATCACCCCCATCAGCACCGCGCCGAGCCAGCCAGTGCCGAGCGCCAGGGCCTTGCCGCTGCCGATGACGACAAAGGTGCCGAGACCGACGGCGTCGAAGTAGAGGAGGGGGTGCTGGAGAAAGTCGAGACGGCGGTGCCAGCAGAAGACGGCCAGGGCCACCGCCAGCGAGATATAGAGATAGGTTTCGTCCTCGAGGCAGAAGGGGCGGGTGCCGAGGAGGAGGTCGCGCAGGGTGCCGCCGCCGGTGGCGGTGACCAGGCCGAGGACGACCACGCCGAAGAGATCCATCTCGCGGCGGATGCCGGCCCAGGCGCCGGAGGCGGCGAAGGCCGCGGTGCCGATCAGGTCGAGGATGTAGAGCAGGTTCATTGGCGCGCCTCCGGACCGGGAGAATAGCCTCTTGCCGGGGAAAATGCAAGGGGTGGCAGTGGCGCCAAGGTGTGCTAAGATAGCGCGGTCGTGGCCCCGTCGCCCGGCGAATCCAGCAGCGCGAGGCCGCAATGCTCCTCCCTCTTGGCGACAGTCCGAATCCCCCCGGACGTCCTTATGTCAACTACCTGCTGATCGGGCTCAATGTCGCGGTCTTCCTCAGCGTTTCCCTGCCGCTGATGGTGGCGCGGCCCGACCTGAACGATCCGCTCCTCAGTGACTACCTGCGCGCCATGGGTACTCGCGGCACGATCCCGGTCCGCGACATCCTGCAGCATGTTTCGGCCTACGACCTCTTCACCTTCCAGTACGGTTTCCGCCCTGCCGCCCCCTCGTTGCTGCCCCTCTTCACCTCGCTCTTTCTTCATGGCGGGTGGATGCACATCATCGGCAACATGCTCTTTTTATGGATCTTCGGCGACAACGTCGAGTATCGTCTCGGTCACCTCGGCTACCTCCTCGTCTACCTCGGGACCGGGGTCGCGGCAACCCTCTTTTTCGGTTTTTTCGTCCCCGGCTCGCCGATACCGCTGATCGGGGCTTCGGGGGCGATCTCCGGTGTTCTCGGCTGCTATTTTCTCTGGTATCCGCGCAACCGGGTCAAGACCTTCGTCTTCCTCTTCCCCTTTATTATCGGCACCTACCTGATCCCGGCGCGCTGGGTGCTCGGCTTCTTCCTGCTGGTCGACAACCTGCTCCCCTTCCTCATCACCCGGGGGGGCGGCAGCGGGGTTGCCCACGGCGCCCACATCGGCGGCTTTCTTGCCGGTCTCGGCGTCTCCTGGCTGGTCGATCGTCTCGCCCATCACCCGACCAGAGGCAGTGCCCGTTTTTCGCCCGAGGCCGAACCGGTCGAAGCGGCTCCCGAGTCCGACGACCGGCCGGAACTGATCTCCCGCAGCATCGCCGATGGGCGCATGGCCAGGGCCACCGGGCTTTTCCTCGATGCGCCCGACCGCGCCAGCCGTAGCGCGGTGGCCAGCGAAGATGTTCTGCGCATCGGCGAACACCTCCTCGACAACCGGCTCTATTCCCAGGCCCTGGCGGTTTTTCGGCGCTTCATCGCCGAACGCTCCGGCGACCCGAATATCGACCGCGCCTATCTCGGCGCCGGTTTGGCGATGATGCGCCAGCCCCGGGGGCTGACCGCCGCCTACCATTATTTTCTCGCCGCCATCGACGCCGCCCGCACCCCGCAGACGGCCGAGGCCGCCCGTCGCCAGCTACGGGCCATCGAGCGGCTGGAGGTGGCAGAATAAAGGAAGGGTGGAGGGGGTAGTTTTAGGTGCTGAACTTTGAATTTTGAATTTTGAATTTTGAATTTTGAATTGAAAACTATGGCACGGCCCATTAAAAGAGGTGTGAATTGAACGATCTTTTGATCAGCAGCCTGCAGAATCCGCGCATCAAGGCGGCGATCAAGCTGCGCGACCGCCGTGGCCGGACGGCGAGCGGCCTGCTGCTGATCGAGGGTTTTTCCGAACTCGACCTGGCGTGGCGCTGCGGGGTGGTGCCGCAGGAGCTCTTCTTCTGCGCCGAGCTCGCCCGCACCGGGGAACTGGTCCTGCGGGACGAACTGCGCGCCGCCGGCACCCGAATTTTCACCGTGACCGCGGCGGTGATGGGAAGCTCGCCTACCGCGAGCACCCCGACGCCTGGCTGGCGACGGCAGCGGTGCCGCGGCACTCACTGGCGGATCTCAAACTTTCCGCCAACCCGCTGCTGATTGTTGCCGAGGGGGTAGAGAAGCCGGGGAATCTCGGCGCCATCCTGCGTTCGGCCGATGCCGCCGGGGTCGATGCCCTGATCGTCTGTGACGGCAACACCGACCTCGCCAATCCCAACGTCGTCCGGGCGAGCAAGGGGGCGCTCTTCCGGGTGCCGGTGGTCGAGGCGGGGAGCTGCGAAACGCTCACCTGGTTGCGGGAACGGGGGATCAAGCTGGTGGCGGCGACGCCGGCGGCGCGCTGCGCCCACTGGGACGCCGACCTCCGCGGCGGGGTGGCGATTGCGGTCGGGACCGAGAAGGAGGGACTCTCGCAGCTCTGGCTGGAAGGTGCCGATCTCGGCGTGGTTATTCCCATGCACGGAGCGGTCAATTCCCTCAACGTCGCCCAGGCGCTGACCCTGCTGGTCTACGAGGCGCTGCGCCAGCGCAGCAGCGGCGGCTGACCATGTACTGGTACTTCGACTACGACGAGCCGCTCTTTCGCCCGCCTTCGGAGGCACAGAGCCTGATCTTCCAGGTCACGGTCGGCTGTTC
>WOYI010674270.1_pt1 | contig 10089 bp, 14 predicted proteins | sample 6423411 | NCBI WGS metagenome assembly WOYI01 (sample SAMN13441803, study PRJNA592873) | oil field metagenome | biome: oil field; feature: oil-well bore; material: oil-contaminated soil; isolation source: oil-contaminated soil from oil-well borehole | place: Germany: Wietze | collected 2016-10-18 ... | reverse complement strand
TGCGAGCCTGGCATGTGGCGCGCGCTCTGATTGGGGGCGCTGCCCCCAAACCCCCGGGATACTTGAACCAAGTGGAAACCGGGGCTGTGCCTGCGGGGCGACGGTCCTGCGCCCGTGGCGGCACGACGGCTTGAGGCGGGCGGCGGTCGATTGTATGGGGGGTGGGATCTGGGAGTGCCTGTGATGCCCGTATTTCTCTCGACCGCCGATCAAGGGTTCGACGCCGCGTTTCTGGCGCTGCTGTCGGCCAAGCGCGAGGATGCGCCGGATGTGGATGCCGCGGTGGCGGCGATCATCGCCGATGTGCGGGCGCGGGGCGATGCGGCGGTGATCGAGCTGACCGCGAGGTTCGACCGGCTGGAACTGACCCCCGCGACGCTCGCCTTCTCGGCCGACGAGATCGAGGCCGAATGCGCCAGGGTGTCGCCGGAGGATCGGGCGGCACTCGAGCTCGCCGCGGACCGCATCCGCGCCTATCACGCCCGGCAGGTGCCGGAGGACCAGCGCTGGACCGATGCGGCGGGGGCGGAGCTTGGCTGGCGCTGGGGGCCGGTTTCGGCGGCGGGGCTTTACGTGCCGGGGGGGCTCGCCTCCTATCCGTCCTCGGTTTTGATGAACGCCATTCCGGCGAAGGTGGCCGGGGTCGAGCGGCTGGTGATCGCCTGCCCGACGCCGGGCGGGGTCGTCAATCCGCTCGTGCTCTATGCCGCGCGGCTGGCGGGCGTCGACCGGGTCTACCGGATCGGCGGGGCGCAGGCGATCGCGGCGATGGCCTACGGGACGGAGACGATCGCGCCCGTCGACAAGATCACCGGGCCGGGCAATGCCTATGTCGCCGCCGCCAAGCGCCGGGTCTTCGGCCGCGTCGGCATCGACATGATCGCGGGGCCGTCGGAGATCCTGGTGATCGCCGACAGGGACAACGATCCCGACTGGATCGCGCTCGACCTCCTCAGCCAGGCCGAGCATGACGAGAGCGCGCAGTCGATCCTCGTGACCGACGACGCGGCTTTCGGGCGGGCGGTCGCGGCGGCGGTCGAGGCGCGGCTCGGGACGCTCGAACGCCGGGTCATCGCCGGCGCAAGCTGGCGCGACTACGGCGCGGTGATCGTGGTGCGCGATCTGGCCGAGGCGGCGATGCTCTCGGACCGGGTGGCGCCGGAGCATCTGGAGCTCTGCGTCGCCGATCCCGACGCGCTGGCCGCGCAGGTCAGTCATGCCGGGGCGATCTTCCTCGGTCACTGGACTCCGGAAGCCATCGGCGATTACGTGGGCGGGCCGAACCATGTGCTGCCCACGGCGCGCTCGGCACGGTTTTCGAGCGGGCTGAGCGTGATGGATTTTCTCAAGCGGACGACGATTGCGAAGATGACGCCGGGGGCGCTCGCGGCCATCGGCCCGGCCGCCGAGCGGCTGGCGATCTCGGAAAGCCTCGAAGCGCACGGCCTGTCGGTCCGCGCCCGGCTCGACCGGCTGAACCGGGGGGCGCGCGCATGAGCCGCATCTGCCATATCGAGATCGACGATACCGGCCTGCCGGCCCCGACACCCGAGATCGAGCAGGAGCGCAAGGTCGCGATCTTCGACCTTCTGGAGGATAATTCCTTCGCGTTGCCCGGCAAGGACGGGGCCGCCGCACCGGAGGGACCATTCCGCCTTGGTCTGGCGATCCGGGAAAAGCGGCTGGTCTTCGACCTTGCCCGCGAGGGCGGCGACAAGGTGGCGGAATTTCACCTCTCGCTCGGGCCGTTCCGGCAGGTGGTGAAGGATTATTTCCAGATCTGCGAAAGCTATTTCGAGGCCGTGAAGCGCCTGCCCCCGGCGCAGATCGAAGCGATCGACATGGCACGGCGCGGCATCCACAACGAAGGCGCGCGGGTCTTGCAGGAGCGGCTCGAAGGCAAGGCCGGCCTCGACATCGACACCGCGCGGCGGCTCTTCACCCTCATTTGCGTGCTGCATTTCGGGGGCTGATTGTTGGACCGCAAGCTGCCGCATTCGGTACTCTTCTGCTGCGATCACAACGCGGTGCGGTCGCCGATGGCGGAAGGGCTGATGAAGCAGCTTTTCGGCCACAACTGCTATGTGCAGTCGGCCGGCGTGAAGAACGACATGGAGATCGACGGGTTTGCCATCGCCGTGTGCCAGGAACTGGGGATCGAGCTCGCGCGCCACCGGTCGCGCAGTTTCGAGGAAATGCAGCAATGGGGCGACGATCTGTCGGGTTTCGACCTCGTCGTCGCCCTGTCGCCGGCGAGCCAGCGCCAGGCGCTCGAATTCACCCGGTTCTTCCATCTCGACGTCGAATACTGGCCGGTCATGGACCCGACCGGCATTGGCGAGACGCGCGAGGCGAAGCTTGCCGCCTACCGCCAGACGCGCGACCAGATCCGCGCGCGGATGATCGACCGCTTCGGGCCGCCGCCCGAGGCTGACAGCGAAGGGGAAAACACATGACGAAAGCCGTGATCGAGGCCTATTTCGACGCCTTCAACAAGGGCGACGTGGAGGCGATGCTGGCACTTCTCGACACCGATATCGAGCATCACGTGAACGAAGGCGGAATCCGTCGCGGCAAGCTCGCCTTCGCCGAGTTCTGCGCGCACATGAATCACGCCTACAAGGAGACGCTGACCGACATCGTCGCCTTCTCGAACGAGGGTGGCACGCGCGGCGCGGCCGAATTCGTGGTGAACGGGCAGTATCTCAAGACCGATCCCGGCCTGCCGGAGGCGAAGGGTCAGAAATACGTCCTTCCGGCGGGATCGTTCTTTTCGCTGAAGAACGGCAAGATCGCCCGGGTGACCACCTACTACAATCTTCAGGACTGGATCCGGCAGGTCTCCGCATGACCATCCGCGCCCGCAGCCTGACCGGCGCGGCGCTGGAGGCGGTGCTCGACGACGTGGCGCGGCTGAGGACCGCGGTCTTCCGCGACTGGCCCTATCTCTACGACGGCGATCTCGACTACGAGCGACGCTATATCGCGACCTATCGGGAAAGCCCGAAGGCGGTCGTGGTCGGCGCCTTCGACGGCGAAAGGCTGGTCGGGGCGGCGACCGGAACGCCGATGGAGGATCACGGGGCGGAGTTCGGCGCGGCCTTCACGGGGACCGGGCTTTCGCTGACGGACATCTTCTACTGCGCCGAATCCGTGCTCTTGCCCGCCTATCGAGGCCGCGGGCTCGGCCACGCCTTCTTCGACGCGCGCGAGGATCATGCGCGGGCGCTCGGGCGGACACATTCCGCCTTCTGCCGGGTGGTGCGGCCCGAGGATCACCCGATGCGCCCCGCCGATTACCGCCCGCTCGACGGGTTCTGGCGGAAGCGCGGCTATATGCCTTTGGAGGGCGCGGTCGCCGAATATGCGTGGAAGGATATCGGGGCGGTGGACGAGACGCGAAAACCGATGCAGTTCTGGATGCGCGCGTTGTGACCGCGCGCATCCACCCGTAAGGTGGGTTTCAACCCACCTTCGCCGGCCAGGGTGGGTTGAAACCCACCTTGCGAAGACCGACAACCGACACCCCGCCCGCACGGGGGCATGACGGGAGAGAATACGATGAAGGTCGCCGCCGCCGCCTATCCGCTCGACTGGTTCGACAACTGGTCGGATTACGAGACGAAGCTCGACCGCTGGGTCGCGGAGGCGGCGGGGGAGGGGGCGGAGCTTCTGGTCTTCCCCGAATACGGTGCGATGGAGCTTGCCTCGCTCGGCGGGCGCGCGGTCGCCGCCGACATCGAAGGCGCGCTGCGCGAGGTGGACCGCCACAAGGCCGGGTCCGACGCGATGATGGCGCGGCTCGCTGCGCGCTACCGGGTCCATATCCTCTCGGGCTCCGGTCCGGTCTATGACGTGGCCCATGCCGGCGAGCGGCCGGTGAACCGGGCGAGCCTCTTTGGCCCGAAGGGCTTCATCGGTCATCAGGACAAGGCGATGATGACCCGGTTCGAGCGCGAGGACTGGAATGTCGTCGCCGGCGACGGCCTGCAGGTCTTCGACACCGGTCTCGGCCGTATCGGCGTTCTCATCTGCTACGACAGCGAATTCCCGCTTCTCGGCCGGGCCCTGGCCGAGGCGGGCGTCGAAATTCTGCTGGTGCCGTCGGCGACCGAGGCGCTCGCGGGGTTCACCCGGGTCCGGGTCGGCGCGATGGCGCGCGCGCTCGAAGGGCAGATGGTGTCGGTCCATGCCCCCGTCGTCGGTGCCGCCCCCTGGTGCTACGGGATGGAGGAGAATACCGGCCGCGCCTCGATCTACGGGCCGCCCGACCGGGGCTTCCCGGCGACCGGCATCTTCGCCGAAGGCGGGCTCGGCGAACCGGGCTGGGTCTATGCCGAGATCTCGCGCGCCGCGATCGCCGATGTCCGCGCCGACGGCAACGTGCTCAATTTCCGCCACTGGCCGGAACAGGAGCCGCAGATTGCCAAGGTTGCGCTCCACCGCAAAACCTGACATTGCGCTTGAAATCGCGGCCCGTCGGGCGCAATTAAGACGCGCCCGGCGTGACCGGGCAGGACAGATATGGAGTGACCATGGCCAAGGAAGAGGGACTCGAATTTCCGGGCGTCGTGAAGGAACTCCTGCCAAACGCGACGTTCAGGGTCGAGCTCGAAAACGGCCATGAGATCATCGCGACGATGGCAGGGAAGATGCGCAAGAACCGCATCCGGGTTCTTGCCGGCGACAAGGTTCAGGTGACGATGACGCCCTACGACCTGACCAAGGGGCGGATCAATTACCGCTTCAAGTAAGGTGCGGCCCCGACTGATCCTCGGCTCGGCCAGCCCGCGCCGCAAGGAATTGCTGGCGCAGCTCGGGCTGATCCCCGACGCCATCCGCGCCCCCGACATCGACGAGACGCCGCAAAAGGGCGAGCTTCCCCGCCCCTACTGCGCCCGCATGGCGCGCGAGAAGGTCGCGGCCATCCCGGCCGGGCCCGACGAGGTCGTGGTTTGCGCCGACACCACCGTCGCCCTCGGCCGGCGTATCCTCGGCAAGCCTGAAAATGCCGGCGAGGCGGCGGAATTCCTCCTCAAGCTCTCCGGCCGCCGCCACCGGGTCATCACCTCCGTCGCCGTCCGGCGCGGCGAGCGGATCTGGGAACGGGCGGTCGAGACGGTGGTGAAGGTCAAGCCGCTCTCGGACACTGAGCTCAACGCCTATCTCGCCAGCGGCGAATGGCAGGGCAAGGCCGGCGCCTACGGCATCCAGGGCCGCTTCGGCGCCTTCATCCCCTGGCTTCAGGGCTCCTTCACCGGCGTCGTCGGCCTGCCGGTCGCCGAGACCGCGCATCTCCTCGAAGCCGCCGGCATCGACATTCACGGGGTGGAGGCATGAAGGGCCGGGTCGTTGTCCTCGGAGACTGTCGCGGCCGCGAGGCGGCGGCGCTGATCGTCGACGGGCGGCTTGAGGATCTGCTGATCGACCCGGGCGAGGCGGCGGGCTTCGCCCCCGGCGCGATCCTGCGCGGCGTGCTCGACCGGCCGATGAAGGGGCAGGGTGGCGCCTTCGTGAAACTGCCGGGCGGGGCGAAGGGTTTCCTGCGCGAGACCAAGGGGCACGCCCCCGGAAAGCCCGTCATCGTACAGGTCTCGGGCTTCGCCGAAGCCGGCAAGGCGCTGCCGGTGACGACACGGCTTCTGTTCAAGAGCCGGCTTTGCATCGTCACCCCCGCCGCGCCCGGCCTCAACATCTCGCGCCGCATCCGCGAGGCGGAGGACCGCGCCCGGCTTGAGGCGCTCTCGGCCGCGGCGATGGCAGGGTCCGGGTTCGGCCTCATCCTGCGCTCGGCCGCCGCAAGTGCGCAGGACGAGGAAATCACGATCGACATCGCCGCGACCCGCGCGCTGGCCGAGGCAGTCGTGGCTGACGTGACCGGCGGGCCGGAGCTTCTGGTCGATGCCGCCACGCCCCACGAGGAAGCCGCCCGCGACTGGGCCGACCCCGCGCCCGACGAGGTGGCTGAGGGCGAGGGTGCCTTCGCCCGCCACGGCATCGAGGAGATGATCGACGCGCTCCTCTCTCCGGTCGTGCCCTTGCCCGGCGGCGGCCACATGGCGATCGAACCGACCCGGGCGCTTGTCGCCGTCGATGTGAATACCGGCGCCGACACCTCGCCGGCCGCCAGCCTCAAGGCCAATATCGCCGCCGCCCGCGACCTCGCGCGGCAATTGCGCCTGCGCGGCCTCGGTGGCCAGGTGACGGTCGATTTCGCGCCGATGCCGAAACGCGACCGTGCCACGCTCGACCAGCAGCTCCGCGCCGCCTTCAAGGGCGAGGCGGCCGAGACGAGCCTTGCCGGCTGGACGCCGCTCGGCAACTTCGAACTGCAACGCAAGCGCGACCGGCTGCCGCTGGCCGCGATCCTGAAGGAAGGGGCGGAATGAGCTGTCCGATCTGCCACAAGGAAACCGACCCGAAATACCGGCCGTTCTGCTCGAAACGCTGCGCCGATGTCGATCTCGGCCGCTGGCTGACGGGCGCCTACGCGATCCCGGCCGAGGAAGAGGACCGCCCCGACGACGACGACCTCGACCCGCCGCGCCCGCACTGAATGCGCGCCGGGGGCCCCCCCGCCGAAGTCCGGCTTTGGCCCCCATCCGGCTCGCCATTTTTCCACCAAACCCTCTGGACAGGCCCGCGCCGCTCGCCTAAACACGCCGGGCCGGGCGCCGAGCGCCCCCGGTGCCCAGATAGCTCAGTTGGTAGAGCAGCGGATTGAAAATCCGCGTGTCGCTGGTTCGATTCCGGCTCTGGGCACCACCTAAACCCCTAAATAATAAGTGAAAAATATCGAGGCAGAAGCTCGACATTCGTGTCGACAACGCTCGGGGCTACATATGGGCTACATTTGATTGCCTCTCCGTTTGGAAGGCCGCGACTCTCGGATGCGCATGCGATGGTGCCCTCCAGAACGGAATGGCTGTATGTTGCGGATTTGCAACGCATGCGGCGAATGCGTCGAAAATTGCAGGGAAGCGAAAGAAAACCACCAGAAAGACGGAGCAACCCAGAGGCGGATTGCTATAGACTCAACCGTTAGGAGCATCGCGTCCTAGCACCCCCGAAACAAGACGGTAGGTGTTAAAATGAACAAGCCTCTCAGCCCCGAAACGCTCTTCCTGAATGTCGCCCAAGTGGCGGACCGCTTCGGCGTTTCAAACGACACCATTTGGCGCTGGAAGCGCGATGGCGACTTTCCCAAGGCAGTAAAAGTCGGACCAAGCACTACACGCTGGCGCCTGGCCGATATCGAAGAACATGAACGCGGCCTTCAGTGCTGCTTCGCGGCGTCGATCTAAGTTAGCCCTCCAGGAGAAATCAATGAAGCTGGATACGTCTGTAACGGCCCTCGAGGCCGAAGTGTTGAGTGTTGCCGATCGCCATGCTCTAGAAAGCTTTCCACAGGGCTTCTTGTGCCTGCCAGGCGGAGTCTATGAAGCCAGCGCCGATGAAGCAGCAGAGCCATCTTGGTTGTGCTCGCCGCTCGCTGTGGCCACCCGATTTCGGGAACCGTCGGGTAAGAATTGGGGACGCATAATTGAGATCGACGATCCCGATGGTCGGGTGCAGCGCATTTCGCTGTTCGACAGAGATCTCGTGGCTAAACCGGGTGCCGTTCGCGCTGACCTCGTCAGTCGTGGATTGCAGACCCACAGCAGCTCTAAATCCCGCGAAGCACTTACGCGACTGATCCGGGAGTGGAAGCCGGCCAAAACCCTGACATCGACCCATAGGCTCGGATGGACTGATGGTTCGGGCTAGGTTCGCGACCATACGCAAATGCACACACCCCATGATCCCTTAAGACTAGCAGTGTCAGTAAGTTATAGGAGAAGAGCAGTGACGCAAAATCGACGTGGCCGCCCGAAGTTGGCCGTGGGCTACTTGAGGGTCTCCACACACATGCAAGTGGAAGAAGGTCTCGGCCTTGATCATCAGCAGGAACACATCCTTGCGTATGCCCATGAGAATGGCTACCGGCTCGAACACTTCTTCCAGGACATAGCCTCTGGAAACGACAGGCGTTCGATGATGGACCGTCCGGAGTTTGGTGAAGCGGTCTATGAGGCCAAGCGGCTCCACGGAACCATCATCGTGGCGCGTCTTGATCGAGTTTCACGCAATGAGAAGAAGTTCTTGGAGTTTTGTGGTCAGGAGCGGATCCGCATCGTCTCAGCCGTCCCCGGCGAAACCGAAGACTTTCAAAGGATGGTGAAAACAATCGCGCGGGGTGAGCAGGTGCGCCGGAACATTTCTGCCGGCACCAAGGATGCGCTCTCCGGCAAAAAGGCTCAGGGAAGGAAGCTTGGCAATCCTTCCACGACCTTCAAGGCAAACAGGGCTTCTGCGAAGTCTAGAAAAACAGCTTCTCAAATGAAGGTTCTTGAGATCCGAGATTACCTTCTCCGGCATAGAGAGCTATGCGACGCGACAGCTGCCGAGATCGCCACGGCACTCAACGAGGATGGAATACTCTCTGGTCGTGGTCTGGCATGGAACAAGAACTCCGTGCGCCGGCAACTCCGTTCCGTGCGTCAAGAACTTAGTCTTCTAGAAGAGCCTGACGACGGCTTTTGAGGATACAGTCGGCATTGCAATCTTTCAGGGCAGCAAATGGTTACGTGTCGGAGTCAATGGTCCGCGCAGCAGCCAGTAGCAGCTTCCTAGCCAATGGTTCTGAGCGGCCGTGTAAAGCGGCCGCAGGTTTCGGCACTTGGCCATTGTGGTGGTCGCTAGAGTGCTCAGAAAGTGAGTCCGGAAAATCGGGATGGGCTTATTGGCACGCCTGGCAGGACGCACAGCATTTCATAGAGCAAGTTGGCGCCGATTAGCGCAGTGTTGCCACTGGGATCGTATGGCGGCGACACCTCCACTAGGTCGCCGCCGATGATGTTCAAGCCCAAGCAGCCCCGGATTACCTCAAGAGCCTGCCAGGTCGAAAGGCCGCCCGGCTCTACGGTGCCGGTGCCGGGCGCGAACGCGGGGTCGAGGCTGTCGATATCGTAACTGATGTAGACCGGCGCGTCGCCGATCCGGTCGCGCACGATCTGCATCAGCCCGGCAAGGGACTTTCCCCAGCATTCCTCTGCCTGAACAACCGTCCAGCCTTGCCCGCGCGCCCAGTCGAAATCCTCGGGGGCATAACCGGTGCCGCGAAGGCCAATCTGGAAGACCTTGTCGTTGATCAGGCAGCCGTCCTCCCATGCCCGGCGGAAGGGGCAGCCGTGGGCGACGGTTTCGCCGAACATCGTCTCGTTGATGTCGGCATGCGCATCGATATGGATGAGCGCGACGGGGCCATGTCGTTCCTTCACCGCCCTGAGGATCGGCCATGTGAGCGTGTGGTCCCCGCCTAGCGTGAGCGGAACGGTGCCGTGTGCCTGCACCTCGCGATAGAAATCCGTGATGATGCCGACCGTCTTCTTCAGATCAAACGTGTTGATCGGCACGTCGCCGAGGTCGGCCACCTGCAGGTGGTCGAAAGGAGCCGCGCCGGTCGCCATGTTGTAGGGCCGGAGCATCCTGCTTTCGTCGCGGATCTGGCGCGGTCCGAGGCGTGTGCCGGAACGGTTCGACGTGCCGTGGTCCATCGGGATCCCGATGAAGGCGGCATCGAGGCCTTCCGCCGTCGTGGCGGTGGGGAGGCGCATCATCGTGGCAGGGCCGCCAAAGCGCGGCATGTCGTTGCCACCCAAGGGTTGGTTGAAGTGCGTCATGCCGATTCCTTCTTCTTGAGCCAGTCGCCGATGATCGCGCGGTGGCGTTCGCGACCGTAGCTCGGGAAATGCCCACCGTGAACGATGCGCACGGGCATGTCATAGAGTCGGACTATGCTGCGGTAGTAGTCCTCGGCGTTGGAGTGGTAGGTGTCCTCGATCAGTTCGCCGTCAAGCTCCTGGCGGGCGAGCCGCGTGCCGCCATAGCGCTTTTCCAGCGCGGCGACGAAGCCGGCGGCGAGATTGCCGCTATTGGCCACCGTGCTCAGCCTGGAATGATGCACCGCCGGGTCGGCGATGAGCTTCTTCATCAGCCGCGTCGGGCGCGGCGTGGTGGTGATGATCTGCAAGGGCCGCGCGCCAAGCC
>WOYI010510603.1_pt1 | contig 10090 bp, 11 predicted proteins | sample 6423411 | NCBI WGS metagenome assembly WOYI01 (sample SAMN13441803, study PRJNA592873) | oil field metagenome | biome: oil field; feature: oil-well bore; material: oil-contaminated soil; isolation source: oil-contaminated soil from oil-well borehole | place: Germany: Wietze | collected 2016-10-18 ... | reverse complement strand
ACTTCGGCATCGCCCGCATCGCCGACCAGGTACCGCTCACCGCTACCGGCCAGGTGATGGGCACGGTGCAGTACCTGTCGCCCGAGCAGGCGAGCGGGCATCCGGCATCGCCGACCACCGACATCTACTCTCTGGGGATCGTGGCCTACGAGGCCCTCGCCGGCCGCAGGCCGTTCACCGGCGAGTCGCAGGTCGCGATCGCGATGGCGCAGATCAACGAGGCACCGCCTGAGCTGCCGGTCACCGTCGCCGAGCCGTTGCGCAACCTGGTGTACTCCTGCATCGCCAAGCGCCCGGAGGACCGGCCGGCCTCGGCTGCGCACCTCGCGCGCGCCGCGCAGGCCTTGCGGCGCGGAGACATCGCGGGTGCCGTCGCCGCCGTCCCGGGGATCGGCGGTGAGGACGCCTTCGCCGGCTACACCGCACCGATCGGCACCCAGGCCACGCGGGTGCTTCCCGCGGCGGGCGGCGGATCGGGCACGGGCGGACTCCCGCCCGCCGGGGAGGAGCCGGAGCCGCACCGTCGCAGCCCGTGGACCTGGCCGCTCATCGCCATCGTCGCGCTGCTCGCGGTCGCCCTGATCGCCATCATCATCGTGCTTCTGGTCAAGCCGAGCGGCAGCGGCGGCGACACCCCGAGCGGCTCGGCCACCCCCTCCACGGCCCGGCAGACGCCGAGCCAGACGCCGTCGCCCAGTGCGACATCCCACGTGCTGAACCCGGAGGACTACAAGGGCAAGACGCTCGAGCAGGTCTCGCAGGCCCTGACTGATCAGGGGTACGGCGTCAGTCCGCAATACGGCACGGTTGCCGATAGCCCCACCAAGAACGACATCGTCTACGGGATCACGCCCTACGGCAATCAGAAGATCGGCACGACGATCACGGTCAACGTCTACACCAACTACCCGGGCGCCGACGCGCCCGCGACCCCGACGGCCCCGTCGACGGCGAACGTCGGAGATCCCGTGCAGGTGACGTGGAACGCCTACACCGGATGCCCGACCGATCTGGTCCTCAGCGGCTACACCCTTGCCGTCTCCGGGGTGACCGTCACGGGGCTGAACAATCCGCTTCCGGCGAGCGCGACCTCCGTGACCATCACGCCGACCGCATCGGGAACGGCCGGCATCACGCTCACGGCAATCTGCGGCAGCGGCTCCAGCTCCTTCAACTCCAAGACATCGGGCGCCAGGACCGTCACCGTCTCCTGACGATCCCCTCCGCACCGCACCAGGGCGCGGCGGCCGTCAAGATGGCTGCGGATACACTGACAACGGTTTGAGGACGAACGGGATGAGAGCACAGTGACGGACGGGGATACGCCGGGCATCCGACTGCTCGCCGGTCGCTATCAGATCGGTGAACTGCTCGGCCGGGGCGGCATGGCCGACGTCCACGCCGGACTGGATGCCCGGCTGAACCGCAAGGTCGCCGTCAAACTCCTCAAGCCGTCCCTCGCCAACGACCCGGCGTTCCGCACCCGCTTCCGCCAGGAGGCCCAGGCCGCCGCGCGGATGGCGCACCCCACCATCGTCCGCGTCTTCGACGCAGGGGAGGAGACCGTGCGCGAGCCGGGCGGGGCCGAGGTGCAGGTTCCGTTCATCGTCATGGAGCAGGTGGAGGGCACGCTCCTGAAGGACCTGATCGCCGGCGGCCCGCTCGACCCGGCCGAGGCCGTGCGGATCACCGACGGCATCCTGACCGCACTCGAGTACTCGCACCGAGCGGGCGTGGTGCACCGCGACATCAAGCCCGGCAACGTGATGATCACCACCTCCGGCCAGGTCAAGGTGATGGACTTCGGCATCGCACGGGCCATCTCCGACTCCTCGGCGACGATCGCGCAGACCAGCGCCATCCTGGGCACCGCCCAGTACTTCTCGCCCGAGCAGGCGCGCGGCGAGGGCGTCGACGCCCGGACCGACCTCTATTCCACCGGCGTCGTCCTCTACGAGATGCTCACTGGGCGGCCGCCGTTCCGCGGCGACAGCGCAGTGGCGGTCGCGTATCAGCACATCAGCGAGGCGCCCGTGCCGCCGAGCGCCGTGAACCCCGCCGTCTCACCCGCGCTCAACGCGGTGGTGATGCACGCCCTCGCCAAGGACCGCGGGGAACGATTCCAGACCGCCGCCGACTTCAAGGCGGACCTCGATGTCGCCATGACCGGCAAGGTGCCGGACAGGGCTCCGGTGAGCGACGACTTCAATGCGGCGCTGTTCGGGGTCAATCCCGGTTCGACGGCGGCGTCGGAGGCGACCCTGCGCAGGCTCGCCGACGACAGCGAACGCGTCCCGCGCACGCAGAACCGCCCGCCCGTCGCCTGGATCTGGGGCGGGATCTCCGTCATGGCCGTGATCGTCGTGGCAGTGCTGGTCTGGGTGTTCACGCTGGCACCTGAGCCGCTGGTCGGGGCGAACGCCGCCGTCGAGATCCCCAAGGTCGCCGGGCAGTCGTACAGGGACGGCGGCCAGAAGCTGCTGGATGCCCACCTCAAGGTGACCCGCGTCGACGAGTCGAGCGACACGGTCCCGGCCGAGCAGATCATCTCGACGGATCCCGCCGCGGGCACTCGGGTCACCCCCGGCTACAACGTGCAGGTCACGGTCTCGACCGGACCGATGCAGGTCACGCTTCCCGGCCAGGCCTACAAGCCGGAGCCGGACGCGCAGGCGGCCATCGCCGCGGCCGGTCTCGTCTACGGGTCGACGACCACCGACTACTCGCCCAACGTGCCTGCCGGCCAGGTGATCGGCGTGCTCGTCCCGGGGTCGACGACGCCGAACGCCGGCAACGTCCAGCTCACCAAAGGCGCCACCGTCGACCTCGTCGTCTCGAACGGCAATGTGCAGCTGCCCGATGTTCGCGGGCAGGCGGCCGCCGCGGCGCGCGATCTGCTCTCCGGCCCGGCATACGGATTGCAGGTGACCCTGAAGCCGACCACCGCGTGCTCGGGGCAGACCATCACCTCGCAGTCGCCGGGGCCGGGCGACGTGCCGCAGAAGTCCGCGGTCACGCTGAGCTACTGCAACGGGCCCTAGCGAGCCGGAGAGTCCCCGCAACGGGATGCCCGCGGAGGCGGTGTGCGCCGCTACGCGACGCGGGGGCTCAGGCCCTTCGCGCGGTCGACTGCTTCGGGCAGCCCGGCCGTCGCCAGCCAATTGCCCAGCATCCGGTAGCCCCCTTCGGTGAGCACCGATTCGGGGTGGAACTGCACCCCGAGCAACGGCGCCTCCCGATGGCGCAGACCCATGATGACGCCTCCTTCCGTGCGCGACGTCACCTCCAGAGCATCCGGAACCGTGCCATCGACGACCGCGAGCGAGTGGTACCGGGTCGCCCGGAACGGCTGAGGCACCCCGGCGTAGAAGTCGCTCTCGTCGTGCCGGATCAGCGAGGTCTTGCCGTGCATGAGCTCATCGGCATGGGCGACCGTCGCCCCGAGTGCCTCGGCGATCGCCTGGTGGCCGAGGCACACGCCCAGCAGCGGCGAGCCGGCGGCGAGCGCGGCATGCACGATCGGAATGGAGATTCCCGCAGAGGACGGGGTCCCGGGGCCGGGCGAGAGCAGCACCGCGTCGTACTCGGCGATCCGCGCCGGCACCTCCGCGATCCCGATCGCGTCATTGCGCACGACCTCGGTCTCGGCGCCCAGTTGCTGAAGGTAGGCGTTCAAGGTGTAGACGAAACTGTCGTAGTTGTCGACGACGAGCACCCGGGTCATCGGATGACGCTCACTGGCCCGGGCCCACCGTCGAGTCGGTCGGCGCGACGAACTGGTCGACCCAGGGGAACACCCAGAGCACGAGTGCGGTGAGCACGGCCGCGAGCAGCACGAGCACGATGATCAGCCGGATCCACCATGGCCCGGGGAGCACGCGCCAGAGCGCCGCGTACATCAGGCCTTCCCGTTCACGGTTGCGGCGATCTCCGCGGGCGGTCCGTCCCCGCGGGGGAAGAACTTGTCGAAGCTGCCGTAGGCGATGATGCGCTCGGCCGTCGAGAAGAAGGGGTTGCAACTGGTCAGCGTGATCATCCGGTCGCTGGGCTGCACACCGGCCTGCTCGGGAACCGGGTCGAGAACGCCGATCCCGGTCGGCTTCACGTACTGCAGATTGCGGAAGGAGTACTGGTACCAGCCATCAGGGGTCTCGACGAAGATGTGATCGCCGACCTTTAGATCGTTGATGTGCTCGAGGTTGCCGCCGTAGGCCTTGCGGTGCGATGCGATCGCGAAGTTGCCGACCGCGCCCGGCATCTGGGTGGTCGGATAGTGGCCGAGTTCGCCCTTGTTGAGAACGTCCGCCACCCCGATGCCCTGCGCGATCGGGCGGTAGTAGTCGGCGCCGAAACGCGGGACGATCAGGAGTGCGAAGCGCTGCGCGTTCGCGATGGTGGCGGACATCACGGGGGGTGCAGCGGGGTCCGTCGGCTTGGCGGGGCCCTCCGCCTTGTTCCAGGTCGCGGACTGGTGCACCGACTGCCCGTGCAGTTGATCGCCGACGATGATGTCGTTCAGCCATTGCTGCCAGCCGAGGAACAGCAGCACGAGCACTCCGGCGGTGATCAGCACCTCGCCGAGCACGCCGACCACCGAAACGCGACGACGCGGTGCCGCCCGGGTGTCCAGCGCAGGCTCCGTCATATGCATGATCCTAGATCGTGGACCGATGCACCGCCCTGAGAGCATGCCCGACCAGGCTGCTCCACGATCCGTCCGTTAGTATTCCTGCATGGCCCGTCCGAACGCACGTCCCAAGCAGGCTGCCGCCGAGCCGCGGAGCGGCGAGCGCGCACCGAACCCGGTGTGGTACAAGCCCGTGATGTTCGGCTTCATGCTGCTCGGCCTGGTGTGGATCATCGTCTTCTACCTGAGCCAGACCTCGTGGCCGATCCCCACCCTCGGCAGCTGGAACATCCTGATCGGATTCGGGATCATGTTCATCGGCTTCCTGATGACCACCCGCTGGCGTTGAGGGCCCGTCACTCCGAGGCCTGAACTACACGGTTGTGATTCATCCACACTGTGGATGAGCCTGTGGAATCGTCGCGCGAGCCCCTTCTTCAGAAGTAGTAGCCGGGCGAACTGAGCACGCACAGCAGCAGGACGGCCACGAGCGCGGCCGTGATCCCGGCGACCCCCAGGACCTGCCGCGCCTTCTGCTCGGGGCGCCGGCTCGCGAGGTAGACCCCGGCGATCGCCGCACCGATTCCGAGTCCGCCCAGATGCGCCTGCCAGGCGATTCCCGGCGCGATGAACCCGAACGCCACGTTCACCACGACCACGATCAGGATCTGGGTCAACCGCAGCCCCATCGCCTTGCGCAGCACGAGCAGCGCACCCATCAGCGCGAAGATGGCGCCGGAGGCCCCGAGAGTCGGCCCCCACGCGAGAAAGCCGCCCAGCCACCTCGACGAGCCGTTCTGGGTCGCGATCGCGAGCTGATACAGCAGCACGACCCCGAGACTCCCGCCGAGAGCGCCGACCAGATACAGCGCGAGGTAGCGGGCCCGCCCCAGGAACCGTTCCAGCGCCGGGCCGAAGATGAACAGGGCGTACATGTTGAACAGCAGGTGCGGGATGAACCCGGTCGAATGCAGGAACGCCGAGGTGATCAGGCGCCACGGCTGCGAGGCGATGAGCCGGGGGTCGAGAAGCCAGGCGTTCGTCAGTGCGCCGCCGCTCAGCCACTGGGCGAGGTAGATCACGACGCACAGTCCGATGAGCACATAGCTGACGACCGGGGTGCTCCCGGTGCCGATGAGGCGGGCGAGCAGGCCCGGGCGCGATGCCGCGAGCTGCTGCCTGCCATCCCGGACGCACTCCGGGCACTGGACGCCGACCGCCGCCTGCGTCTGGCACTGGGGGCAGATCGTGCGGCCGCAGCGCTGGCAGTGGATGAAGCTCTGCCGATCCGGATGCCGGTAGCAGTACTCCGAGTCGATCTCGGCCTGAGGCGCGGGGATGCTCATCCGAGCCCGAGGAGACTGCGGACGACGGCGACGACGACCAGGACGGCGAGCCCGCCCGCGATGATGAGGTATGCGCGGCGGGTGAAGCGCGGGGTGTCCTCGAAGCGATGCAGGAGGTACGCCGATCCCGCACCCCCGATGATCCCGCCGATCACCTCGAACAGCAGGGCCGGACTGAGCACGACCGTGATCAGCAGGTAGATTCCGAACATGATCAGGAACTGGGTGCGGGCGGCGGGCGAGTTCCAGATCGAGATCAGCGTCGACCCGATGAGGCCGTACAGCGCGCCGTAGAGCCCGAACCCGGTGATTCCTGCGATGACCGCGAGGGCGTTGCCGGCGATCGCGGCCGCGAAGAAGATGATCAGGAACTTGCGGCGCCCGAGTTCTCGCTCCGAGGTCGGCGCGATCAGCAGGAAGAACACCATGCTCAGGATGAAGCTCAGGATGCCTGTCCCGACGAAGGGCGCCGTAGCGAAACCCCAGACCTGCCAGGGCGCTTGAGGGCTCGCGACCAGGAACCGGGCAGGGATCGAGGTGAAGAACCCGGCGATCCAGATGACGATCGACACCCCGACGATCAACCAGCTCGCAACCGGACTCGCGTCGCCGGGCCGCAGGATGCTCGACATGACCTGCTGCCAGCGCGGCCGATCGGCGATGACGCGCGCCCGGGTCGCCCTGCGCTTCTTCGTCTGAGCGGCCGAGGTGCGCGATCCTCCCGCGGGCGCCCATTGCACCGAGCCGCCCAGCTCGCGCACGCACTCGGGGCAGCGCACCCCCGACGGCGTCAGGATCTGGCACTCCGGGCAGATCGTGCGACCGCAGCGTTCGCAGAGGGTCCAGCTGCTGCGATCGGGATGCCGGTAGCAGACCGAGGGATCGAGCCCGGCCCCCGCGGCGGAGCTCACCTAGACCTCGACGACGTCGATGCCCGAGATCACGACCGGCTCGAGCGGCTTGTCGCCGCGATCCGTCGGGACGGCCTCGATGTCGTCCACGACTTTCTTGGAGGCGTCGTCGGCCACCTCGCCGAAGATGGTGTGCTTGGTCTGCAACCAGGGGGTCGGGACGGTCGTGATGAAGAATTGCGAGCCGTTGGTGCCGGGGCCGGCGTTCGCCATGGCGAGCACATAGGGCTCGGCGAAGGTGAGCTCCGGGTGGATCTCGTCCTTGAAGGTGTAGCCGGGGCCGCCGGTGCCCTGGCCGAGCGGATCGCCGCCCTGCAGCATGAAGTCCTTGATGATGCGGTGGAAGATCACCCCGTTGTACAGCGGGTCCGTGCTCTTCTGCCCGCTCTTCGGGTTCGTCCACTCCTTGCCGCCTGTTGCCAGCCCGATGAAGTTCTCGACGGTGAGCGGCGCGTGATTCCCGAACAGATTGATCCGGATGTCGCCGTGGTTGGTGTGGATGGTCGCGACCGCGGTGTGAAGAGGCATCCCGTCATTCTGTCATGCGGGCTCCGACCGCGCTCCCAGCCACCGCCCAGCAGCCCGGCCTCCGTGCACGCAGGCCGCCGTGACAAGATGGTCGTGTTCACGGGACACCCCACGACGGAGGTCGACATGGCAATGTCACGCAAGCGTCAGAGAGAACTGAACCGGCTCAAGCGCTCCGCGGAGGAGTTGTGGGATGAGCAGCGCAAGACGATCGAGCAGGCCAGCGCCGTTCTGAGGGATGCGCGCCACCAGGCCTCGAACTACGCCCGCGAAGAGGTCGGACCCCGGGTGCGCAACGCCTACGACGACCGGGTCCGTCCCGCGATGTCGAACCTCACGGGAGCCATCGGCTCCGCGCTCGCCCTGCTCGACGTCGCCAAGGACCCGCGGCTGCGCCGGGTCATGAGGCAGGCCGGCGCCACTGCGTCGAGCCTGCGCGGCCGCACGCCCGTCGCACCGCCGAAGAAGTCGGCGGGCCCTGGCCGCTACATCCTGATCGGACTCGGCGCCGTGGCCGCCCTCAGCGTGGCGTACGCCGCGTGGCAGACGCTCCGCGAAGACGACGAGCTCTGGATCGAGGATCTGGGCGACCCGGGCCTCGACAGCGATGACGGCGAGTAGTCCAGCGCTCGGCACGCCCGCTGCGAAGCCGGTGCCGCTCCCCCTTCGTCAGCGACCGGTCGACATCTTCTTCATCGCCATCTTCAGCGTCTTCATCGTCACCTCCATCATCAGCGACTCGGTCGAGGGCCTCGGCCTGGACCAGGTGGCGGGGTCGCCGAACATCCTGGTGCAGCTCAACTACACCTACTCATCCCAGTACGACCCGCTGTACCAGTCGCACCCGGTCTGGCTGCGGTTCATCAGCGGGACCTCCGCCTTCGTGTACCCGATCTTCTACATCGCCCTGATCATCTCGATGGTGAAAGGCTGGAACCGCATCCAGCTCCCCTCGGTGATCTACGCGACGATGATCATCTCGCTGACCCTCATCCCGGTCATGGGCGTCGAGTTCTTCGGGCCCGCAGAACAGCGCACCCCGAACCCGGTGGTGTTCCTGCTCTACAACGGTCCGTACATCCTGGTGCCGCTGCTGCTGCTGATCCGGATGCGATCCCCCTGGCCTTTCCTGCGGAAGTTCTAGTCCGCTCGGTCAGTCTCCGCCGGAATCCACCGCCTGGATCGCCTTCGCCACTGCCTCGATCGCGGCGGCCACATCGCCGGAGTCCGTCGACCAATTGCTGACCGAGATGCGCAGGATGTCGCGGCCGCGCCAGTTGGACCCCGACATCCAGACCGCGCCGTCGGCGATCAGCCGCTGCGTGATCGCCCTCGTCCGCTCCTCGGAGCCGAAGGCCAGCGACACCTGCGTGAACACCACCTCGTTGAGCACCTCGGCGCCAGGCAGTTCGGCGATGCCCGCGGCGAGGGCGCGCGCGTTCGCGGCGAGGCGTTCGACCAACTCGATCGCACCGCGCCGTCCGAGTTGGCGCAGTGCGGCCCAGACCGGCACGCCACGGGCTCGTCGCGAGAACTCCGGGACGCGCGCGAAAGGGTCGCTCGGGCCGTCATCCGCCTGGATCAGATAGGCGGGGCGGGCGCCGAAGACCCTCTCGAGCACCTCCGGACGCGACACGATCGCCACCCCGCAGTCGTAGGGGACGTTGAGCGTCTTGTGCGCGTCGGTCGCCCAGGAGTCTGCGAGCTCCAGGCCGTCGGTGGCGTCCTGCCACTCCTCGCTCACTGCTGCCCAGAGTCCGAACGCCCCGTCGACGTGCACCCACGCGCCGCTGGCGTGCGCCAACTCGATGCACTCGCGCATCGGGTCGAAAGCGCCGGAGTGCAGGTTGCCCGCCTGGAGCGCGACGATCACCGGGCCGTCGACGGCCGCGAGCGCCTCCGCGAGCGCGTCCGGCAGGATGCGGCCCTGCTCGTCGGCGGCGACGTTCTGCCCTCGGCCGAGCCCGAGATAGCGCAGGGCCATGTCGACCGAGGTGTGACGTTCCTCGCCGACCAGCACCGTGACCTTCGGGGCGCCGCTCATCCCCTCGGCCTCCAGATCCCAGCCGGCCTGCTCGAGCACGAACTGGCGCCCCGCGGCGAGGCCGACGAAGTTCGCGGTCGTGCCGCCGGTCGCAAATCCGACAGCGGATGCCGCCGGCAGCCGCAGCAGCTCGAGCAGCCACCGCCCTGCCGCCTCCTCCGCGGCCGCCGTGGCCGGAGTCGCGAGCCGCATGGCGGCGTTCTGGTCCCACCCGCTCACCATCCAGTCCGCGCCCAACGCTGCCGGAAGCGTCCCGCCGATCACCCAGCCGAAGAACTTCCCGGAGGGCATCGCCATGAGCCCGGGCTCGGCGAGCCGGGCGAGCTCGTCGACGACGGCACCCGGATCGCGTGGTTCGTCGTTCAGGGGGCCTCCGAATGCGTCGGTCAGCTGCTCGACCGTGGTGATCGGTCCGACGTGGCGCGAATCGACCGAATCGAGCCAGTCGAGCACGTGCCCTTCGGCTCGGTTCAGGGCATCGCGGTACAGGTCTGCGGAGGGAGCCATGCCGCCAGACTACGGGGAGTGGACTCGGCGGGACTCAGAAACCGGACAACCGGCGACGCCCGAGCCCCCATTCCGAGAGAGTGGAGCCTAGGGGAATCGAACCCCTGACCTCCTGCTTGCAAAGCAG
>WOYI010586822.1_pt1 | contig 10093 bp, 8 predicted proteins | sample 6423411 | NCBI WGS metagenome assembly WOYI01 (sample SAMN13441803, study PRJNA592873) | oil field metagenome | biome: oil field; feature: oil-well bore; material: oil-contaminated soil; isolation source: oil-contaminated soil from oil-well borehole | place: Germany: Wietze | collected 2016-10-18 ... | reverse complement strand
GCCCTCCTCAACGCCTTTTTGGAAATCTTCAAGGATGAGAAGAAACTGCGCCTTTCCGCCTCCAAGGCAGCTTATTTATCATTCGGATTGGTTCTGCAGCGCGTCAACGATATGGCCTTCAGCAAAACAGCCATCAATCCGGAAGAAGACGCCGGTTTGATGGCCTCCTTTATCATGAAAGGTCTGGATTAACCTTCAACTAAGATTTTCTAAAATACCCGGTTGCTCAGCTTTATGACTTGTTCCGGGTTATAGTGTGATCCGAAAGAGGGCGTCCCGGTATCCAGGGCTTGAATTTGCGTCATATCCCCAGTGTCCAAGTCAAAATCGAATATCTTGAAATTCTCAATAATTCTTTCCTTGTGAACTGATTTTGGGATAACCGCGATGCCGCGCTGTATGAGCCAGCGCAAAACAACCTGGGCAACAGTTTTTTCGTGTTTTTCGGCAATGCTGCGAAGCACCGGGTGCTGGAAGAGGTTTTGCGTTCCCCTCGCCAGAGGTGCCCAAGCTTGCATGCAGACATTGTATTTGTCGTTCCAGGTTTGCGCTTCGAGCTGCTGGAACCAGGGGTTGATTTCCACCTGGTTGACTGCCGGCGTGAAACCTGAATTGATAATCAAGTCCACTAACCTATCCGGGTAGAAGTTACTCACCCCTATGGCGCGCACTTTGCCCTGCGCGTACAGCTCTTGCATCGCCCGCCATGAGCCGAAATAATCGCCGAATGGCTGATGAATGAGGAAAAGATCAATCACATCCAGGCCAAGTTTCTCCTGGGAAGCGGCAAATGCTGCCATGGTCTTTTCATAGCCGGCATCCCTAATCCAAAATTTGGTGGTGACGAATACTTCCTCACGCTTAAGAGCGCTCTTGCGGATGGCACTTCCTACCGCGGCCTCATTGACATAAAGAGCCGCGGTGTCAATCAGGCGGTAACCGGTTTCAAAGGCATCCAGTACGGCCTGTTCACAGGCGCCCTGATCTTCGATTTTGTAAACACCAAAACCCAGGATAGGCATTTCGATGCCGTTGTTCAGTTTGACTGTCTGCATATTTTTTCGCTTGGGCACGCCAGGTTTAGGGCAGCGCCCTGTCATTAGCAATGTAGATTTTGTACCATTCCTCACGTGAGAGCCTGACATCCATGCCTTTGGCAATTTCAGTCAGCCTACTCGGTTTGGTGGTGCCGGCAATGGCTTGGATACCAGCAGGATGTCGGGTAATCCAAGCAGCCACTGCCCCCATTGCTGAGATAGCGTGGGCATCGCCAACTTCACGAAGGGCCTGGTTGAGGTCAGGAAAATCAGGATTATCGATAATGAGCGCATGTTCAGACCCGGAGAAGAAGGGCGACCATGCCTGGATGGTAATGCCTTTCAGCCGGCAAAAATTCAAGATGCTTCCATCGCGGTCTTCAGCGCCCGGTAAAAGGGTATTAGCCCGTGTGGCCTGGTCGATCATGGCGGTGTGCCCCGGTCCAAACTGGAGTTGGTTGATTTTGAGCGGTTGCGATACTGCAGATTGAAGGAATTCAAGCTGCAGGCTGTTCATATTGCTTACCCCGAAGTGGCGCACCTTGCCCGAGCTTTCCAGCTCATTGAAAGCCTCAGCAACTTCTGCAGGTTCCATCAGTGTATCCGGCCGATGAAGTAAAAGCACATCAAGAGTTTCGATGCCTAAGCGCTTGAGGCTGCCTTCCACCGATTTAAGGATGTAGTCCTTGGAAAAGTCGTAGCTGATTGTGCGGCGCGCGCTATTCATAACGATGGCGCATTTGGACTGAATAATCATTTTCTCCCGCAAGCCCGGGTTGCGCTTGAGGCTTAGCCCGAAGAGTTCTTCGCATTGCCCATACTGGCTTCCATAAATATCGGCCAGGTCAAACATGTTCACGTCCAGGTCGAGGGCTGTATTGAGCAGTCCATCCAGTTCTGCTTCTGTTAGCCGACTGATGCGCATCAAACCGAGCACCAATTGAGAAACTTCCAGATTGTCATAAAGAGTGATCTTTTTCATTTTTTGCTCCTGTTGACTAAATCCTAATTGTTCGCTTTCAGGTCGTCTGCAAACGGCTTAAACCCCGGAGGCAGCCAAGAAACCACCATCTATCGGGATGACAACCCCATTCACAAAGCTTGCAGCCTCAGAGCTAAGCCAAACGATCGCCCCCACCATTTCACTTGGGTCACCATAGCGTCCCATTGGGGTTTTGGCCAACACTTTAGCGCCTCTCTCAGTTGGAGAACCATCCTCTTTTTGCAGAAGGAAACGATTTTGATTTGAAAGCACAAAGCCTGGCGCGATGGCATTAACGCGGATATCCTTGCTATAGTTTTCATTGAAATGCACGGCCATCCACTGGGTAAAGTTGACTATAGCGGCTTTAGCTGAGGCGTAGGCTACCACATTGGTGAGCGGTTGGTAAGAGGCCATCGAAGCCACGTTCAGGACCACGCCCTTACCTTGTTTCACCAGCACTTCACCAAAGACCTGGGTGGTCAGGAATGCCCCGGTGATGTTGAGGTCCAGCACGCCGCGGAAAGCCTCAAGGTCCAGGTCAAAGAAGGTCTTGGTCCTGCTGGTGGTGGCTTCAGGCTTATTGCCTCCGGCCCCGTTAATGAGCACATCCACTCGGCCAAACCGGCGCATCGTTTCTTCCCGGGCTGCGAGAAGACTGGCTTTGTCGAGCACATCGGCGGCAATCGCAATCGCATTCCCGCCACTATTGCGGATTTCAGTTTCGAGCGCTTTTCCGCTCTCGGCCTGGCGGTTGATAAGCACCAGCTTGGCCCCCAAGCCAGCCAATTCCTTAGCCAATCTGCTGCAGATGACGCCGGTGGCCCCTGTGATGACAAATACCTTATCCTTGACCGAAAAATCAACGCTCATAACCTGTCCTGTATTCTTATTTTTGGTAAACCGTGGAGGCTGTACTGCCGCCCTCACCGGTCCAGTTGGTATGAAAATACTCGCCTGCAGGTCGATCAATGCGTTCGTAGGTATGGGCTCCAAAGTAATCCCGTTGAGCCTGTAACAGGTTTGCAGAGAGGCGATCGGAAGTGAAGCCATCGAAAAATGCCAAAGCGGAACTGATGCACGGGATCGAAATGCCATGCATCTGGGCTGTTGCAGCTACCCGGCGCCAACCTGGCAAAGCACTTTTGACTGCTTGCACGAAGTACGGTGCAAGCAGCAAATTCCCGAGGTTTGAATCCGCATCGAAGGCTTCCTTGATCCTGGTCAGGAAGACACTTCGGATGATGCAGCCCTCCCGCCAAATATTGGCAATTTCGCCATAATTAAGGTTCCAGCCATGGGTTTGCGCGGACTGGCGCATGAGCATAAAACCCTGGGCATAGGAAACGATTTTGGAAGCATAGAGGGCATCTTCCAGGTCGTGCAGGCTTAAGCCATCCTGTGTAATGCTGTGATTCGTCTGGCCATAGGTTTGTTTAGCCAAAAGGCGCGTCTCTTTCATCGCTGAAAGTGAGCGCGCTAAAACTGCTTCCACTACCAGTGTCAGGGGTACGCCCTCTTCAAGGGCTTCCTGCCCGGTCCATTTACCGGTGCCTTTTTGCCCGGCTTTATCCAAAATATAATCAAGCGGGTATTGCCCGGATTCATCTTTGTAGCGTAAGATATCGCGCGTGATCTCAATCAGATAGCTATCCAGATTGCCTTCATTCCAGGCGGCAAAGGTCTGTGCCATGGCAGGATTGTCCATGCCAAGCCCAAATTTCATGATTTGGTAAACCTCAGCAATGAGCTGCATATCACCGTATTCAATGCCATTATGCACCATCTTTACGAAATGCCCTGCTCCACCAGAACCAATCCACTCACAACAAGGCGCGCCGTCTTCAGTATGCGCAGCGATAGCCTGAAAAAGCGGTTTAACCAGGGGCCAGGCGGCTTCGGACCCGCCAGGCATCATGGAAGGTCCATGCAAAGCGCCTTCTTCGCCACCGGATACGCCGCAACCGATATACAACAAACCATTTTCCTCAACGTATTTCGTACGTCTTTCCGTATCCTGATAGTTGGAGTTGCCCCCATCGATTATCAGATCGCCAGGTTCCAGCAAGGGAATCAATTTTTCAATCATCTCGTCAACGGGTGCGCCTGCCTTTATCATCAGCATCAATTTCCGCGGGCGTTCCAGTTGAGCAACCAGAATTTCAAGCTTATCTGCACCCCTAAAATTCTTGCCATGACCTCGGCCAATTAAAAAGGCGGAGACTCTTTCCATGTGACGGTTGAATAAAGACACGGTATAGCCCTTGCTTTCCATGTTAAGAGCAAGGTTCTCACCCATGACTGCCAGACCAATAATAGCAATGTCAGATTTTTCTTTCACCAGACCTCCAAAAATTTACCGCTGCACGCGGGCATTACCTTTGTAAACTGACCAGACCTGGGCTTCGCTGACAGGTTGGGCATAATCCTCCAACACGGAGGTGGCCATACAGCCGGTGGCCCAGCCAAAGTGCAGCCAATCCGCCGGTTGCCATCCTTTCAAGATGCCGTAGAGCAGACCGCCGACAAAACCATCCCCGCCCCCGATACGGTCAAGCACCTGGATAGGGCGTGGTTCTTCCACATACCAACTGCCATCTGCCCACAGCAGGGCTCCCCATTCGTGTTCATTGGCTGAGTGCACCTCGCGCAAGGTATTGGCGAAAACCTGGCAATTTGGGTAGCGCTTTCGCACCTGTTCAGCCATGTTCTTATAAGCTGCCACCTTGGCAGGCAAGCCGGAAGTATCAATCGCAGGACCTTCAAAACCAAGGGCAAGCTGGAAATCTTCCTCATTACCAATGAGAATATCCGCCAGACTGGCAATTTTCCCGAAAACCTCGTGCAGCTCTTCTTCTCTGTTCACCCAAAAAGAAGCCCGATAGTTTAGGTCAAAGCTGATAAGCGTGCCAGCTTTTCGGGCTGCCTCAGCAATGGCCACGCAAAAAGTGGCTGTGGATTCAGATAAAGCCGCAATCAGGCCTGAAATGTGAACTATGCCCACCCCTTCAGAGATAAAAATCCGCTCCAGATCAAAACTATTCGTAGAAAGCGTGCGGCCTACTTCACCGGCCCGGTCATTCCAGACCAAAGGCCCTCGCAAGCCGTAACCGCTATCAGCAATATTAAATTGGTGCCGCCAGCCCCAGGGGCCGCCTTGGGGCAGTTCGGGGCCTTCGAATTCCAGGTTGCGTTTGCGCAGCTCGTCTTTAATGAAGCGCGCAATCGGGCTATCCTTGACGAAAGCTGTCAGCAGTTTGACCCGCATGCCAAGTGAGGCTGCTATCTGACCAACGTTGGACTCCGCGCTGGTGGATTGCATCTGAAAGTGCGAGCTGGTGTGTACAGGCTGGCGGTCGGGTGGTGTGAGGCGCACCCCCATGCTGGTCGGCATCAACAAGGCGTAGTTATAGTTTTCTTTCAATTGCATATCTTCCTCTTTCAATCGTCAAAACTGGATTGAAGTGCCCAGAGCCCCAAGGCTGGATTTTCGATGTAATAAATCTCTTCACCATTCAACTGGTTGAAACCAGGTCTTAAGTTTTCTATCGGGTATTTTTGCAGCGCAATCTTCGGGTCAAGATAAGTAAAGCCAACGCTCTCAACTTCCTTAGCCGTCAGACCACCAGCGGCGTAAACCACCTCAAAACGCCCTTCTGACGAACCGTGGATGAGATGGGCAGCCGCGCTCTGGTTAATCTGCAAGTCTGGATTAGCTTCAAGTGCCTGTAGGGTGGGAGAAGTGCCAAGATAGCCGTACTTGCGGATCAGAGTATCAATGGTCGTGTCCTCGCCAAATTTTTCAACCCCCGGTGCGATGATAATCAACTGGCCGCCATCCGCCATCATCGAACGCGTTCGATAAATAGCCTTATTTCCCAGCCAGGTGGATTTAAATTCGTCCGGCCGTAAATATACAACGGCCTTTTTGACCGGTTTTTCCAAAAGAAAAATATTCTTCTGCTGGCTGAGTTTTACCGCCTGACTGAAAAGCGCACGCCCGCGCCCAACCCCCAAACCGTGAACCTGCACCTTGCCAGCCAAGCTTACGGTTGTAACTGTCAGCAGGTATTGGATGCGCGAGTCGTCCAAAAAGTGGCTCTCAGCATAATCAAAGAGCTGGTGAACTGGCGTATGATCCCTGCCCATAAGGCTTTCAATCCCGCAGAGCGCGCCGAGAAGGTGGCTGGCATTAATCATGGCAGGCCCACCACAACCAATTAACAAGTTCTTATTGTAATTGGCCATACCGGCAACTTCATGTGGGATTACCTGGCCGATTGAAAAAATACGGTCATAGCTTGGGTCGAGGAGCAGTCGGTCAACTTCAACTGAAACAGATTGCTTGAGCTTGCCTTTACTCAATTCTTCGATGAAGGCAATGGGCACTTCGCCAATTTTCTGTACATCTCTGCGCCAATCGTGAACCCGGAAAAGGTTGTGAGGAACTCCAGGAAATGCCAGGTCCAGGTCTGCTTTGCTCATAGCCTGGTGCGTGCCTAAGGCGGGCAGGATGTCCACCTGGCAGTCGGTCGGCAACAGATCGAGCAGCATCCTTACTAAGACACCGGCATAGGCATGCAGCCGGGTTGTATCCGGCGGGATGATGAGCACTTTTTTCAAACCTGTCAGCGATCCCTGGCTTTCAAGGATGGCTTTCTGCATGGCGAGGTCGCTTAAGCCTTCCGGACTTTCACTTTTTATGAAGACATTATGGAATATTTGGCTGCGTCTCATGCCCTCATTCTACTATTAAGCTTGGTTCTCTTTCCATAATTTAACCAGTAGAATAGAAGAATGCAGCCAGATTCTGATCGAATGACCGGGCAGGTTCGGCTAAAGCTAGAAAAGCTTGAAGTTCTTGCCGCTCGTCTTGAAAGCTTACTTTCTACTGACGCGCCTGTTGTTTTGGCCATTGATGGTCGGGCGGCTAGCGGCAAGTCACGCCTGGCAGAGAAACTAGCCAAAGATTACGCAGCCAGGTTGGTTCACATGGATGATTTCTTCCTTCCCCAGGAGCTTCGCACAATAGAACGCCTGGCGGAACCGGGAAGCACTTTGCACTATGAACGTTTTCCGGTTGATGTTTTGCCCTTCCTACGCAAAGAAGAAGGTTTCAATTACCAGTCCTTTGACTGCAGCCGCATGCGATTGGGGGAGTGGCGAGGCTTACCTCCTGCCCAATTAACTATTGTTGAAGGGTCTTATGCCTTACATCCAAAGTTAGGGGCTTACTACGACTTGTCCATCTTCATGAGCTGCCCTACCGATATTCAACTGGCGCGTCTCAAAGCCAGAAACCCAATCAAGCTGGAAGAATTCAAGAAGCTTTGGATACCCCTGGAAGAGAAATATATCTGTACATTTGACATCGAGAAGAAAGCTGACTTCTTCATCGAGAGTTAAGGCCACCGGTGAGTTATTTCCAAACGATCCGCTTTCGGTTAATTTCGGATGCCTTATTCGCGCATGTAGTTTGGGGCGTCTCGGGTCATTTTCACATCGTGCGGATGGCTCTCAACCAGACCAGCACCGGTAATACGAATAAGCCTGGCCTTTGTGCGCAACTCATCGAGATTAGCAACCCCGGCATAGCCCATGCCAGAGCGCAAGCCTCCTACAAGCTGGAAGATATGCTCGTGGAGCGTGCCCCGATAAGGCACCATGCCTTCAATGCCCTCGGGCACTAATTTGTGGCCTTCACCCTGACCGCTGGCGTATCGATCCCTGGCAAAGCCTTCCATGGCTCCCACGCTGCCCATGCCGCGGTAACTTTTAAACTGCCGGCCTTCATACAAAATCAAATCTCCCGGGCCTTCCTCCAGGCCAGCCAGAAGGCTGCCAAGCATGACCGTCTCTGCCCCGGCCGCAATGGCCTTGACAATATCACCGCTGAACTTGAGACCGCCATCCGCAATCACCGGCACATTGTGTTCGGCTGCCGCTTTGGCGCAATAATAAATAGCTGACATTTGTGGGTACCCTGCCCCGGAAATCACCCGGGTGGTGCAAATGGAGCCTGCCCCCACGCCCACTTTAACGGCATCAGCGCCAGCTTCGATCAGAGCTTCTGTACCTTCCGCAGTGACCACATTTCCAGCTATCAGGGGCAGGTGCGGGGCAATGGATTTAATGAGTTTGATAGCCTTGAGTACGCCCAGGGAGTGCCCGTGGGCGGTATCAATGTCCAAAATATCCACATTTTGTTCCAGCATGCGTTCTACGCGCTCTGCCAGGTCATTGCCTACGCCCACTGCCGCACCGGCTAACAGGCGGCCCTGGGCATCCTTCGAAGCCGAAGGATATTGAATGCGCTTTTGGATATCTTTGACTGTAATCAGACCCTTCAGATGGCCGAATTCGTCCACGAGCGGCAATTTCTCAATGCGGTGTTTCTGCAGGATCTCTTTGGCTTGCTCCAGACTGGTGCCAATGGGCGCGGTCACCAGTCCTTCTGCGGTCATAAATTCCGTGACCGGCTTTTCCATGTCTTCAGGGTTTACAAAACGCAGGTCCCGGTTGGTGAGAATTCCAACCAATTTTTCGCCGAGGGGTTCAATAATGGGCAAGCCGCTAATGTGAAAACGGGCCATGATGACTTCGGCTTCCTTGATGAGGGCTGTAGGAGGCAGTACGATCGGGTCTGAAATCATGCCCGATTCGGAGCGTTTGACGATCTCAACTTCGCGGGCCTGGTCTTCAGGGGTCAGGTTCCGGTGGATCATGCCGATTCCGCCCTCCCGGGCCATGGCTATGGCCATGCGGGCTCCTGTTACGGTATCCATAGCCGCAGACATCAGCGGTAGATTCAAGTAGATATCTGCAGCCAGTCGGGCACGCAAATCTACTTCTGAGGGCAATTTCTCGCTGTAACCCGGCAGTATCAGTAAGTCATCGAAGGTCAGACCTTCATTCAGATTTGCAAATACATCTTCGTTCATCATTCCTCTTTCATTCCGCATGAGCGGCGCAATCGACTTTTGCCAATTATAATGAACTTATAATGAAGCCTGTATGTAAACCCGACCAAGAGCTGGAGGACGAGCATGATCAATAATACCAACTTATATAAAGAAATCCACGAACAACCCCTTGCCTTGCAGCGATTTTTCGATCATGAGTGGGCTGATCTGAAGAAAACCAGCAAACTGCTGAAGGACGAAAGAGTGACCAATGTGGTCATTGCGGCGCGCGGTACCAGCGATAATGCTGCGCGCTATGCGCAATACCTTTTCGGCGCAGCCAACCACCTCTCGGTTGGTCTGGCTACACCAAGCCTGCACAGCATCTATCACCAGGTGCCAAGTTACAAAAATTCCCTGGTGATCGGCATCAGCCAGTCTGGCAAAAGCCCGGATATTGTATCTGTGATTGCCGAAGCAAAAAGACAGGGTTCCCTGACGATTGCCATTACGAATGAGCCCAACTCAGATCTTGCGGAAATAGCCGACTTCCTGGTGGATCTACATGCCGGCCCGGAACTTTCTGTTGCTGCGACAAAAACCTACACCACTGAACTGGCTGCCATTGCGGCCTTGAGCACTTTAGCTTCAGAAAGCACAGCGCGGGAAGCCATCTTGCGGTCGGTCCCTGAACTGATGCAGGAAGCCCTCAAGCTTTCGCCTGCCATTGCCCAGGCAGCGGAGCGCTATCGTTACATGCGCATGTGCGTGGTCATCGGCCGCGGCTTTAACTATCCAACAGCTTTCGAAGTAGCGCTCAAAATCAAAGAATTAAATTACATCATTGCTGAACCTTATAGCAGCGCTGATTTTATGCACGGCCCGGTGGCCGTGGTTGAGGAAGCCTTCCCGGTTATTGTAATTGCACCTTCTGGCAGAATGATCCAGGAGATGAAGACTTTTGTTAAAGGGCTTCACGAACTTGGAGCAGAACTAATCGCTATATCGGACGATGAAGAAATGCTGCGAGAGGGACGTACTGCCTTCAGGTTGCCTCAGATCCCTGATGAATGGGTTTCTCCACTTGTTAGCATTGTGCCCGGCCAACTCTTTGCCATGCACCTTGCGAACGTTCGCGACCTGAATGTTGACCATCCCCGCGGTTTGCATAA
>WOYI010143491.1_pt1 | contig 10095 bp, 8 predicted proteins | sample 6423411 | NCBI WGS metagenome assembly WOYI01 (sample SAMN13441803, study PRJNA592873) | oil field metagenome | biome: oil field; feature: oil-well bore; material: oil-contaminated soil; isolation source: oil-contaminated soil from oil-well borehole | place: Germany: Wietze | collected 2016-10-18 ... | reverse complement strand
GACACATCTCTTCCCCCTCCCATTCATTTTCACACGAAGTCGGCGAAGCAAACGTTGTTGGCGATTTATACCCAAGAGACGAGTGGAGGTACTCCTCGTTGTAGAACCTGATCCAGCCCCCTAAGGCCTTAATAAGCTCCTCTTGGCTCTTCCATTCCCTTATATGGACCAGCTCTTCTTTGAGCGTCCTCATGACCCTTTGCTTCGCCGACTTCGTGTCGGTATCGGCATTCCCCTTGGGGTTCGAGTAGCTCGTGAAGGCCTGATTGATCCCGAGCAGGCCGCAGGCTTTCACGAACGCCGTAGAGGTAGGCTCTGAGCCGTTCATTTGGCTTCAGCGTAAGGCCACTCACTTGCATGAGCCTAAGGACCCTTTTCTTGTTCACCAAGACGCGTTCTTTATAGCGTAGCCAGGCCAATGCTCTTCTGTATCCACCAAAGAGAACGTGGTTACGGTGATCCAAGGGGTCGAGCGGGACAAACAAAAGAAGCCAGCCCCGAGGCGCTCCTTGACGAGGCCGTGTCGGCTGCAAGGCACGCGGACGTGGTCGTGGCTGTCGTGGGTGAGACCGCCACAATGTCCTCAGAGCCAAACGTGCGCGCTGACCTTGGGCTTCCTGGGGGCCAGCAACTTGCTAAGGCGCTAAAAGGCCGGCTGCAAGAGGAGCTTTAAGGTGTTTGCCGTTTGCTGGGAACGTTTGGCCTGAGTGGCGAGCTCGTTCAGGAGCTGCTGCATGGCGTTTGGGTCCTGCAGAACCGAGGCGAGTTGCGGGTTGGCCTGGACCGCGGCCTGGAATTTCTGAACGGCTTTGATAACGCCGGGATCACTGAGTATTGCTTCCGTGGCCTGTGCGTACTGTTGAACAAAGGGGTTTTGAAGCGCGGCATCGAGCTGGTCGAGACTCTGGACATTCTGAAGGACATTCTGAAGACCTTGGATTGCCTCGAGCGCTTTGGGGTTCGAGGAGAGCTCGTTTCGCGTCGAAAGGGGTCCTTGCAATGAGGGGTTGGAAAGCGCGGTATTGAGCTGATTCAAGGCCTGGACCACGTTCGGATCCGACTGGAACTCCTCAAGAAGGGTTTCGGCCTGAAGCGGCAGCGCGATCCCAAACAACAAAAAGAACGTAACCATAAAGAGCTTTCGCATCGCTTTTTCTCCTTATCGTTGTTTTTTTATGTTTTGCCCACAATTGTTATTCTAACCGATCGTGCTCGGTCGAATAAAGCCGCACGCGGAACTGCCAAGGTTAAAAATGGTTGATAAAAGCATCATCATCTCTATGGTCACCAAAGGCGGAGATGGGGCGTTGGATGTCATCGGGGCTGGTCTTTTTGGATCAACGCGCGAAGGCAGTACCCCGCCACTCCTCCGGCGAGCGCGCCCGCGCCGAACGCTACGAAAAGCAGGGCGTCGCCCTTCAAGTCAAGAACGGGGCCTTTAGGCTCTACCCCCAAGGCTCTTACGATCGGCTCGATTTTGCCCTCTTCGACCCCTTCGATGGCCTGAGCCGAGCTGCAGCAAAGAAGGCCTAAAACGAACAAGGCCTCGAAAAGAAGCGTCGATAAAAACCTCCGGATCTCTTTCATGGCGTAACGCTACCTTACGTAGCGAGGGAGCAGCCCTCGGTCCTTAAGGTGTTCGAAGACGTCCGGGCGCCTGGCGGTAAGGAACCTGTAAGCCCCGAGCGCAAGTACACCGTCGAGAATCCCGATCGGCACCTGGGTTGGGGCATAGGCTGCAAGGATTGCCAGGAAAACGGAACCGAACGCGGCCGTGCCGTGTACCCCGAACGCGAGAATGGTCGCCGTTGCAAAGTAAGGGAGGTAATCGCCCAAAAGCCCGGCCACGAACGCCCCTGCCATTTTTGAACCGCCGAGCCCCCGAACGAGCCGAAAGCTCGAAAGCGCGGCCAGACTCCCCACAACCCCCATGCTCACGAGGTTCGCCCCGAGCGTCGAGATCCCGCCATGGCCTAAAAGCAGTGCTTGCAAAACGAGCGCAACCAGCGTCACGAGAATCGCGATGTAAGGGCCGACAAGCAGGCTCACGATTCCCATCCCCGTAGGGTGGGAAGTGGTCCCAAGAAAGGGCACGGGGATAGGCAGCCCAGAAAGGACGAACAACACCGAGCCCATCAAGGCGGCGATCGCCTTGATAAAGGGTTCTTGGCCGTGCGCGGCAGAAACCCGCTTCAAGCTGAAGGCCACTGCAGCAATGCCTACGCCGTTCCACGCGAGAGCTTGGCCGAAAGGCAGAACCCCGTCCGCTAGGTGCACGGCAAACGCCTTTCCTTCAAGGCACGCAAGGGCTGCGCTTGATGCGGCTAGAAGCCATAAAAACCTCTTCAGCGGTTCTTTTTGCATCGGAAAAAACGAACGAGGAGTTCCGCGGCCCTGTCCTTCTCTACCCCTTCTGAAACGGACAGTCTGTGCGGCAAGAACGCCTGATCGTGAAGGCAGTAGAGCGAGCCCAACGCCCCCGTTTTGAAATCCTTGGCGCCGTAGACGACCCTTGCCACCCGGGCTTCTAAGAGCGCACCCGCACACATCACGCAGGGCTCTTTCGTAACGTAGACGCACCCACCCGAAAGCCTCCAGTTGCCTTTTGTCCTGCCGGCCATTCGAAGCGCCAGGATCTCGGCATGCGCCGTCGGGTCGAGGCCGGCCTCTTTTTGGTTCCAACCAAACCCTAAAACCTTGCCGCCCAAAACAACGAGCGCTCCCACGGGAACCTCTTCATCGAGCATGGCTCTTTTGGCCAGAGCAAGGGCAAGGTTCATGTAGAGCGTATCATCTAGGCGGGGGAAGGCGTAAGGCTTCATCGCATCGTCAATAGACGGCAAGCAGCCCTTCTTTTCTGGCTTTTCGCTCAAAGTGCCAAAACGCAAAGACCCCGACCGTAAAGTAGATGAGCGCGTTCGCTAAGCACCTTAGCATCCCCACGCTCAAGAACACGTCTTGCAAGGGGGTATTGTTGACGAGCAGGCGTTGGATCAGTGCCACCCCGTCCGTCATCGGCAAGAAAAGGGCAAGCGTCTTGAGGGCCTTTGGAAGAACGTCCAGCGGAACGAGCGCGCCGGTAAGGAACAAAAAGGAGGTGCGTACAATCGAGGTGACTGGCCCGATCCGCTTGTACATAAGCGCAAGCCCTCCAAACAGCAGTCCCAGCCCGAAAAGCCCCGTCAGCGTGACTGCAAGAATGACAAGGGCGGGCAACACGCGCGGGGCGAGCCGGATGCCCGTGGTCGCCATTCCTAAGCCTATGAACAGTGAAAGGAACAATAGCTCGTAAAAACCCTTGATAAGCGCCCGGACGCAGAGCATCGTAAGCGGGGCGTGCGGCATAAGCCAGACCGCTTCGAGCACCCCCATCTGGCTGCCGTAGGCGATGTCATCGCTGACGACGCCTAAGGCCATGAGTGAGAAAAGCCACATCGCAAACCCAACGAGCTGGTAGGCGCTCAGGTTCATCATCCCGAAGGCGCCGAGCCGTTCGACGCCGCCAAAGCTTTTGGATACGAGGAACAGCACAAGAAAGAAGGCGTACACCGTAAAGAGCCTAACGCACACCTCCACGGAGTAACGTTTGGCGAACAGGTACTCCCGGTACATCTCGGCCTTAGCCAGGTTATTCAGCTCAGCCATCCTACCCATCGCCCTTTTTCCCTCCGAGGATTTCCATGAATACCTCTTCGAGTGAGCGTTTGAGCTCTTCGACCTTGACGATCTCGGCGCCTTTGGCTTTTAGCCCTTGGAGCACGTCAAAGAGCCCTTCGCCGTTTTTTACCCCCACCCTTATGCGGACAATGCCGTTTGTGCCGACGGTTTCGTGCTCATCTAGGCTGGGTTCCATCCCGAGGGCGGCGAAAGGCTGGCTTTCATGGGAAAAGGATGGAAGGCCCTTAATTGTCAGCATGAAGTTCTGCCCCTTAAAATAACCCATCAGTTCAGGCGTCGGGGCATCTGCAAGGATTCTCCCCTCTTGGAGGATGAGAATTCTGTCGCAGAGCTCCTGGGCCACTTCCATCTGGTGGGTCGAAAGAAGGATGGCCTTTTGAAACTCCTTCGCGAGACGGACAATGCGCTGCTTGAGGTCCCTTAGGGATTCGACGTCCAACCCTTGTGTCGGCTCGTCCAGCAGAAGAACATCCGGGTTGCCAAGGAGCGTTACGGCAACGCTTAATTTCTGGCGCATTCCCTGCGAGAGGAACCTAACGGGCACGTCGCGCTTGTCTTCTAGACCCATAAACTGGACGAGCCTATCGATGTCTTCACGAAGGGCAGGGCCAGGGACGTTCTTGAGCATGCCAAAGTACTTGAGGTTCTCTACGACCGTAAGCGGCCAAAAAATGTGTCGATGGCCTTCGAGCAGGACGCCCATCCTGGAGAGTGCCTGTTTGCGGCTTTGCTCGAAGGGACTGCCGAAGGCGAGGACTCGGCCTTTGTCCGGGTACACAAGGCCGCAAAGGATCTTGATGAGGGTCGTCTTGCCGGCGCCGTTTGGGCCCAAAAGGCCTGCGACCTCGCCCTTTTTAAGCCTTAAGCTGATATTCAGAAGGGCGTTGACAACCTGCTTTTTCCGGCCTTTTGTACGAAAGGTTTTGCTGACGGCCTCGAGCGCGAGCGGAAGCGAAGCGTCCATTTATGATTGTGTCTGCTCGGTTTGGACCTGCTGCTCGTCCCAGTGGGCAAAAAATGTGACATGCAGGTTGCGCAGGAAATGAACGAGCGTTACCAGGAACAAAGAGCCCGTCGAGGCGTAGAGTACGCCTAGTGTCAATGAAAACACGAAAAACTCTGCCCATCGAACGGGCAGCTCGATGAAGTAACGGAAGTGCATTATCGTGAAGAAGGCGGCAGCGATAAGGATGCCCAAAGACAGGTTCGAGAACATTTCAGCCAAAGCTCCTTGAACGATTGCCCTCCAGAGCACTTCTTCGTAATAGGCCATAAAGAGGTAAGATAGCGCTACCCCGGGCCTTTCCCTGTAAAAGCGCAAAAACCCCTTCCCTTCCCGGAAATAGTCGACCACTTCCTTTGGTGTCACATGGGTCGCGAGCGAAGACAGTGCGTAAAGCCCGTACCCTAGGGCGATTCCTAAGGCGGAATAAAGAAGCAAAAAGGGCCAGGCAAGCCCACTTCCTAGGCTTGCCTGGCCCTGCCAAAGGCCAACCGCGAAAAGGGCAAGCTGCGCTACGCCAACCAGCAGGCCAAGCCTGCCGTTCGTCCCGTAGTCCAGGGCGATCAGGACAAAAAGCGCGGCAACAATACCCTCCACCACGGCGTAACGCTTAAAAGGGGCCTAGTAGTAAGAAACCCCCGGCGCTGGAGCGGCTGGGGTTTGTGCGGGCGCTCCACCCTTTTTGCCCCCCTCTTGAGGCGCTCCGCCGCCTAATCCAGCGGAACCTGCCTGAGTTCCCGTAGCGATGCACGGACCTTTTTTACTTTTTTTATTAAGCATACAGCCTTAATCCTTCTTGGTTAGTTTGTTTTAGTGAGGGTAAATGGTAACAGGGGAGCAACTTGGGCCTGCCCCTCCAGCCTGCTGCTCGGGTCCCGGCCCGGCACCCTTCTTCCCGCCGCCGGACTGAAGTAACCCGCTTGCCAGCTCTGCTCCTCGTTTGGTCCTTCTACGTACACGCGTCTCCATCGGATACCTCCTATGTTGAGGGGTTTATCGGTTAGTAACCGCCCGCTTTTTTGTATTCGAGGGTTCTAGTGATTGGATTCATCGAAGCAGATGCATTTGCCATTCTTGGGGCCCTCGGGAAAGACCGCTTCCTTACCGGACTTACCGGGGATGGTATATACAATGTTTTTACCATGCAAAACTATCCTCTTCCTTGTAAGGTATAAATTATCCTAAAACGTTACAGGAGTCGTTGTCAAGAAGCCGCCTTTGTTAAGGCCGCTTAAAAGCCTTAAAAGGTCTTGCCCCCTACTCCGCTTTGGTAGGCTGACCGAGGTTTTCTTGGTTTCGTCAATCTACCGGAAGAGGGGGACCCTGGTGGCCTCTAGCCCTTACCCTTTTTACGGCACTTTAAGGGGTCGATCCAGCGCAAAAAGAACCCTGGCTTGGCTGGCAAGAGGTATGCTAAGCTAAAAGCTCCAATCACAAGACAGTAGGACATCGAAGCCGTGGCCGCAAAACTGTCCTCCAAGGTGCGGCTTATTGCCATCGACTTAGACGGGACACTCCTTGATGGGGAAGGAGCCCTCGATACCGCAGCCTTGCCTCTTATTTCGAGCATCTTGAGCAAGGGGGCTTGTGTAACCCTGGCTACAGGCCGTGACCCCCATAGCGCAACTCATTTAAGCAGGCCGATCACATGGAGTGCCCCGCTCGTGACCTGCAACGGGGCCGTCCTTTGGGATGTCGGCCGGCAAAGGCCTTTGATGAAGCGCACGATTCCTCTGGAGGCCGTTCGAAGTTGCCTTGAGTGCCTTCCAGAGTTTGGGCTTGTGCCTTTCGTCATGGAAATTACCGCAGACCTACGCTTCGTCGTCCGGCCAACAAGCCAAGACGACAGCTTCCATGAAGTCGTCAAGCTCTACGCCTCCGGCGATATCGCCAGCGTAGAATCGGCCAAGGCCGAAATCAAGGCGCTCTTGGACGGTACCATTTATACGACCTCCTCGTTCCATGGCAACTTAGAGATTTGTCCGGCTGGCGTAAGCAAGGCCTCCGGCCTCGATTCCGTGGCCAAGGCGTTGGGGATCCTGCCCGAAGAAATCGCCTGCATCGGTGATGGAGAAAACGATCTCGAGCTTTTCGGCTACGCCGGAGTCCGCGTTGCGATGGGGAACGCAATCGAGCCGCTCAAAGCCATGGCGGACTTCATCGCGCCCGCCAATACCGAGCATGGTGTGGCGGCGGCCCTCGCTTGGATCTTGTCGGCAACACAACCGTAGGTTTTCCCCTTGCCTTTGCTTCCCGTCTTTACGGCAACCACAACGAAGGGAGTACCCCGTGCTCATACAAAACGTAAGGTCGCCCGGGCAAAACGGAAACGATCTGATGTCTAGGCTTACCCATAACGCGCTCAAGGTTTTAGAAAAACGCTATCTGAAAAAAGACGAATCAGGAAACGTTGTCGAGACACCATCCGAGCTCTTCGAGCGCGTGGCCGGAGCGATCGCCCAAGCCGAGGCGATTTACGGAAAAGACCCAGGGAATGCCTACCCAAGGTTTCTCGAGCTCCTGACATCGCTCGATTTTCTTCCGAACTCGCCCACGCTGATGAACGCGGGCAGGCCTTTGGGCCAGCTTAGCGCCTGCTTCGTCCTCCCCGTGGAAGATTCGCTGAATGGTATCTTCGAAACGGTAAAGCACGCCGCCCTGATCCACAAATCCGGCGGCGGCTGCATTGCCGGCGATGCTAGGGTCTGGAGCACATTTTGCGGGCTGGAGCCTATCGAAGTGCTGTTCCATCGGACCACGGCGGACGGCCGCCCAGGCATCCGTCACGGTTTTGGCATCGCTTATGACGTGAACGACCTCAACATTCAGACCGCAGCCATGGACCCCGCCACGGGGTCCATGGGGTTGCGCAAGGTTACCCATGTCTGGAAGTTTGATGTCCCGGCCGCAGATCAAATGACAGTCCGAACGCGCGAGGGCACGGTCATCCAGACTAGCGCCTGGCATCCGTTCATGGTGCTGCGGGATGCTGGCTTTGCCGAAGTCCGCGCTGATGAGCTCATGCAAGGGGACGTGATCCTCGGACCGGACCGCCCGGATTCCTATTGGCCATGGTCTGAGTACCGCACGGCAGGCACTCTGACGATCGATCCCTGGATGGGCTGGCTCATTGGCTTTACCTTGGGCGACGGGTCGTTTGGCTACGTGCCCTCTCTGAGACAGTACCGGGTGCGTTGGTTCTCCGGCACCCGCGACGTGCTGGAGCGCGTGCAAGAGGTCCTGGCCTCGAGGGACATTCACGTCGCCATCCAGCGGGATAACCGGAGTACAGAAAGCTTCTTGCTGGCTACCTTGTCTCAGCGGTTCGTGCATGACCTGCTGGAAGCCTGCGGGCTCGGCGCAATCGGCGTCAAGGAGGACCACATCCGGGTCCCCGAGGTTATCGCCAAGTCGCCCCTGCCGGTCGTGCGCGCGTTCCTTGCCGGGCTTCTGGACAGCGACGGCTACGTCGCCAAGGATGGCAGTCCGTCCTACTCCACGGTTTCGGAAGAATTTGCCCAGGACTTGGCCGCGCTTGCCGCCCTGATGGGCTACCGTCCTACGGTATCCAAGAAGAACCCGCGGGGTAGGGGGAGGCAGACGGTGTTCAACGTGCAGGTCTGTTCCCTGCCCCAAGTCCTGCAACTCGCTAACGACCTGCAACTCTACCTGGCCAACCGCTTCCGGCTCGCCCGGCTCTCCACGGAGAGCACAAGAGAAACTGCGCTGCGACTCCCGTTACGGGCCTGGCGTGACCGAATGGTGGAGCTGGGGTTGGTCCGGCGGAGGGGCGATAAGTCAACCGGACCCGGACCCTGCGCCATAGAGCTTAACCGATGGTCCTGCAACGCCAATCATCGCTGCCGCCGCGATGACCTGCGCGCCATTGCCTCACGGGTGCGGCTCCAAGACCCGGACCTGGCAGCGCTCATGGAGCGTGTCGCGGCACGCGGCCAGGAAATTGCTCGTGTAGAGCGGGCGACAACGCCCAAGCCCTACTACGACCTTTCCGTGGAGGGTTGGAACACGTACGCTGCCGGACAGTCTGGCCTAGCCATGGTCCACAATACCGGGTTCTCCTTCTCCCGCCTAAGGCCCGAAGGAGACCTCGTCCACTCGACCAAGGGGGTATCCTCCGGCCCGGTTTCGTTCATGGGCGTGTTCGATGCCGCCACCGACACGATCAAGCAAGGGGGGACAAGGCGCGGTGCGAACATGGGGATCCTTCGGGTCGACCATCCCGACATCGAAGCGTTCATTGTCTGCAAAAGGGACGGTAAGCGCTTCCAGAACTTCAACATCTCGGTCGCCATCACGGACGTCTTCATGGAAGCCTTGATGAAGGGGGAGGAGTACGCCCTCATCAACCCCAGGGACGGCAGCGTCGTCCGGATGGAGAGTGCCAGGCGTATCTTTGAGCTTATCGTCGAGAACGCCTGGGCTACGGGAGACCCGGGCATCGTTTTTATCGATAGGGTGAACGCCAAGAACCCAACGCCCCATGTAAGCCAAATCGAGAGCTGCAACCCCTGCGGCGAGCAGTTCCTTTTGCCCTACGAGTCCTGCAACTTGGGCTCGATCAACCTCTCCAACTTTGTCAAGGACGGCCGGGTCGACTTCGATAGGCTCCAGGGGGCCGTGGAGACCGCTGTCCATTTTCTGGACAACGTGATCGACATGAACCGCTACCCGCTGGAGGAGATTTCCAGGGTGACGCTCGCGAACCGCAAGATCGGACTCGGCGTGATGGGGTTCGCCGACATGCTGATCCTTCTTGGCGTGCCCTACGACTCCCAGAGGGCGCTAGAGATCGCCGGCGAGGTGATGGGCTTTATCCACGAGGAGGCCGCCTTGGTATCCCGAAAGCTTGCCAAAGATCGAGGGCCTTTTCCCAACTTCGAAGGGAGCGTTTACAAGATCCCCCAGCGCAACGCGATGGTTACGACCGTCGCGCCGACGGGGACGATCAGCATCATCGCGGGGTGTTCTTCCGGAATCGAGCCTCTGTTCGCCGTCAGCTACATCCGCAACGTGCTGGACGGCCAAAAGCTGATCGAAGTGCACCCGGAGTTTGCGCGGATCGCCAAAGAGCGTGGGTTTTACTCTGAAGCGCTCATGGAGAGGATCGCGTTCGAGGGCAGCGTTGCGCACGTCGAGGAGGTTCCAGAAGACATACGGGAGCTGTTCGTGTGCGCCCACGACATTCCGCCGGAACGGCATGTAAGGATGCAGGCGGCCTTCCAGGCGCACGTGGACAACGCCATCTCCAAAACGGTGAACTTTCCGTTTGAAGCGGCCCCGGAAGCCGTCGAAAAGGTCTACCTTTTGGCCTGGGAACAGGGCTGCAAGGGGGTAACGATCTACAGGGACGGCTCTAGGGAAACCCAGGTGCTCGAGACGGGCAGGACGCAGGT
>WOYI010334796.1_pt1 | contig 10096 bp, 7 predicted proteins | sample 6423411 | NCBI WGS metagenome assembly WOYI01 (sample SAMN13441803, study PRJNA592873) | oil field metagenome | biome: oil field; feature: oil-well bore; material: oil-contaminated soil; isolation source: oil-contaminated soil from oil-well borehole | place: Germany: Wietze | collected 2016-10-18 ... | reverse complement strand
GGTCCGATCAGGCTGCCTTGATCTGACTGGATTTGCCAGAATCCGGAGTATTCACCCTGATAGCTCGGCGCAAATAACTCCAGGGAGATGTCGAGAGTGTTGCCTGAACTTACCTTTGGCAGAAGACTGGGTGAATTGCCGCCCATCAGACTGCCGCGTACGAATACAAGCTTGTAATTTTCCCAATCACAGCTGCCATTGTTTTGCACACGCCAGGTCTTGGTGAATTGCTGACCGGGTTTCAGGATGGTTCCATCCGGGATGCTCAGATCTTGCAGCAAGGCTGCAGACATGGTGCAGGGGGGTGGGGTGGTCGTGCCAGTGGGAGTAACTGCAGTTGTGGGGGTGATCAGGGTTGGGGTAGGTGGAATTTCCTGCTCATTCATGACCTTCACCATCACAGCCACCTGGGCGCTTGCAGCGGGTGCCTTGCCTCGCTGATAGAGCTTGACCTCGACCAGGGTGGGACCTTCTTTGGTCGGAATCCATGGCTGGAGCACCAGTCCAAAGGTGCCCGGGTTGGTATCGGGAGTGTCAAGGCGAATCAATTCACCATTGATGTACAGTTCAATCCGGGACCAATTGCCTTCAGGCTTGGTTGAAGAGGTGACCTGGTACTCCTTAAAGGCTGGGATGGACTGCCCTGATACCGGGTTGAGAATGGCGACACTGGCGTTGTTTCTTGGCAAATTACAGGCAATTAACCCGGCTGTAATCAGCAGGAAAACGATGATCAGCGTAATAATGGTGCCTTTTTTCATAACTACCTTTCATACGGTAATAAGGCCTGCAATTAGGACGAAAAAATGCGCCATGAAGTTCCCCACTCAGGTCAACCGGTAAGCCGTATTCTGTCTTGGATGCGCATCTATCTAGGCGGACTGTCGCCAGCCAGCTCATGCGGTCTACCCGGAGATCAAGTGAGCCGAGCAGGCTCTCTCTCCTGTTTGACCTTGCACCGGATGGGGGTTGCCTGGCCGCCTTTGTTGCCAAAAGCGCCGGTGGTCTCTTGCACCACCTTTTCACCCTTACTCTTGCGAGCGGTATGTCTCTGTGGCCCGATCCATGATCTTACGACCATCCAGGGGTTACCTGGCATCCTGCTCTGCGGTGTACGGACTTTCCTCACGATTAAGCGCGCGCACCTGGCTGACCTGAGTATATTAAGAATAGCGGATGGAGGGGCAAAAGTCAAACGCGCCTATTTTTGGAAGTGGGATACCGTGCCTGCCATCAAATCTGGAGACCTTCGGTCAAAACCCTCGCTCGGTCCCGCAAGGGGAGGCTTCGCACTCAGGAGACCGGCGAGAACTGAGGAGGTAGACCTAAAGGTCAAATGCCGCGCACGACGAGAACGCCGGCGCGGTCAAAGATGCCCTCCACCGTACGGATGGGCTTTAATCCGTCCACTATGTTTACTTTTGCTGCGGGCATTAGGGTAGGAGCACGGCACGCCGTGCCTGAAGCGAATTGGATGGGTGTCTAGAGAGCGGTGACAACTGAAGGTAAATTCAGGGGTTACTCCTGCGATTCGGAAAGTCATCGGAACCATCATCGCATTACAGGATTTGGGGATTTTTGTATGGCACGGTATGCCGTGCCGCTACGCCGGATTTTGATTTCTGGGGTTATCTCGGCATTTTTCCGCTACCAATTACTGGACAAATCTGGGATTTATTGTAAAATACTCTTTTGCAAGTATAGAGGAATTATTTTTGGAGGAAGAAGTTGGCAAATATTAAGTCTCAAATCAAACGAAACAAGCAAAATCAGGCTGCCCGCCAGCGCAATCGCGTCTACCGTGGTTCAGCCCGCACTTTCCTGCGCAGAGCTCAGACCGCTATCCGCACTGAGGACGCTGAAAAGTCCCAGGTCGAAGTGCTCAATGCGATCCGCGCTCTGGATAAGGCTGCCGCCAAGGGTGTTATTCACAAGAACAACGCCGCGCGCCGCAAGTCTCGTTTAATGGCTCACTTTAACAGCCTGGAAAAGTAAGCATTTATTAACCCACACCGAGGCTCCCTACTTAAGGGTGGGGGACCTCTTTTTTTGTTTAACGGGGAATCATACAGGTTTTACGGACATGGGAATGCCTATGAAGCGGCCCAATGTCCATCCCTCGATGTTATAATCGCCCCTGACCAACTGTGAGATGCCTATGTTTGATGACGTAAAAGAACAATTAGCTTTGATCATTGACCGATTTTGCCAAACCCGGGGACTGCCCACTGGCAAAGTGGAGTTCCGCAACATTCCATTCAGCGGGGAATGGGGGCTTGCCGCACCGCTTTTTCCGCTGGCAGCAGCAGATCCAGACAAATCCCTGCCGGTTCCCAAAAAAGCCCAGGAATTTGCGGAAATCCTGAAAAACCAGGTCGCAGATTTACCCGGTTTCTCACATATTGAAGCCGTTAAAGGATATCTGAACCTGTACTTTGAGCCCCACCAATACGCCGAAAGAGTAGTCAGTATGGTTCTGGAACAAGGTAAGGCGTTTGGCTCCCAGGCACAGCAGGGCAAGCCAGTGATGGTGGAATATTCCAACCCAAACACGCATAAGCCGCTGCATGTGGGTCACCTGCGGAATGTAATCCTGGGCGGCTCGGTCTGCAACATCCTCGAAGCCAGCGGCAAAAAGGTTATCCGCGCCAACTACATCGGCGATATTGGACTGCACGTAATCAAGTGGATGTGCAATTACGAGATGTACCACTCTGGCGAGCAGCCTGGCGTTGATACGATGCGCTGGATGGCTGATCTATATGCTGAGGCAGACAAACGTTTTGTGAGTGAGCCTGCGTTTGAGGCTGCGGTCAGAGATTATTTCGGGCGCTGGGATGCCGGCGAACAGCACCTTAAGGACCTTTGGAAGCAGACCCGCGATTGGTCAATGGAAGGCTTCGAACAAGTTTACACATTATTAGGTGAGCATTTTGACCGGATTTACTTCGAAAGCGAAGTTGAAGAACCTGGTAAAGCTTTGGTCGACCAGTTGATTCAAAGCGGATTGGCCGAAGACGGCCGCCCGGAAAACCCGGTCATCATTGACCTGGATAAAAAACTGGGCACCAAGGAAGAATACCGGGTGGTGGTCATTCTGCGCTCGGATGGCACCTCTTTGTATGCCACCAAGGAAATCCCCCTGGCAATCATGAAATTCACGGAATATGACCTCGACCAATCCATCTATGTGATTGATGTCCGTCAGTCGCTGCACATGAAGCAAATAATCAAGGTGATGGAGTTGATGGGTTACCCCTGGGCTGGTCGCATGCGGCATCTCGCCTATGAGATCGTCAATTTGCCCGGGAACGTGACCATGTCCTCCCGGGATGGAACAGTGGTGCTGCTGGATGACCTGATCCGGGAGGCTACGCAACGAGCTCTTGAGGTCGTCCGGGAGAAAAACCCGGCATTGGATGCAGAAACGATGCAAGACGTGGCGGAAAAAGTTGCCTTGGGCGCCATCAAGTACCCAATGATCTCGCGGGAAAACACCAAGGTCGTGACCTTCGACTGGGACACCGCGCTCGATTTCAATGGACAATCCGCTCCTTACATCCAGTATGCCGTCGTGCGTGCCAACAGCATCCTGCGCCGTCTCAACGAGCCCGCGCCCAGCAAGGCAACCTTCAGCCACGAGCTAACGCCTGCGGAAGTCAATCTGATTGAGAAGATTTCGCAACTTCCAGAAGTGGTCCAAAAAGCTGCTGTTGAATTCAAACCCTTGCTGGTAGCAACGTACGCTTTTGAGCTTGCCCAGGCATTCAATGATTTTTATACCCAATGTCCGGTCTTGTCTGCTGAAGGCTCAACCCGCCTTTCGCGCCTGGTGCTTGTTCAGGCAGCCAAGATCGCGCTTGAAAATGGGTTATCGTTACTCGGAATTCAATCACCACAAGTGATGTGATGTAGAATAAGAACAATCAAAATCAAAAGGAGAAACATATGAGTCGAATTCGTACACTAATCATGGGAGCAGCAGGTCGGGATTTTCATAACTTCAATACTTTCTATCGTGACAACGAACAGTATGAAGTGGTTGCATTCACCGCGACACAGATCCCAAATATTGACGGTAGAAAGTACCCTGCCGAGCTTGCTGGAAAACTGTATCCTGAAGGCATCAAAATCTATCCCGAGTCGGAATTGCCTGATCTGATCAAGCAGTTCGATGTTGATGAAGTCGTTTTCGCTTACAGTGATGTTCCTTACGATTATGTGATGCACAAATCTGCCCTGGTCAATTCACTGGGTGCTGATTTCCGTCTGATGGGTACCAAAGAAACCCAGGTCAAATCCACCAAACCCGTGGTCGCTATCTGCGCCGTCCGCACTGGCAGCGGCAAAAGCCAAACCACCCGCCGCGTTGCAGCAATCCTCCAGAAAATGGGCTTCAAAGTGGCAGCTATCCGCCACCCCATGCCTTATGGAGACCTGGTGAAGCAGCGTGTTCAGCGCTTTGCGACCTATGCCGACCTCGACAAGCATGAATGCACGATTGAGGAACGCGAGGAATACGAACCCCACATCGACAACGGTGTTATTGTCTATGCTGGTGTGGATTACGAAGCGATCCTGCGTGAAGCGGAAAAAGAAGTGGATGTGATCCTGTGGGACGGCGGAAACAATGATTTTTCATTCTATAAACCCGACTTACAGATCACCGTGGCAGATCCCCTGCGCCCCGGGCATGAAAGTTCCTACTATCCTGGTGAGGTTAATGTGCGCTTGGCGGACGTGGTCGTCATTAATAAGGTCGACACCGCCAATCCGGAAGATGTCAACAAGGTACGCGAAAATGTCCATAACATCAACCCCAACGCGATCATCATCGAAGCTGCTTCCCCGATCTATGTGGATGATCCCGAAGCCATTCGCGGCAAGCGGGTGCTGGTGGTGGAAGATGGCCCCACGCTGACCCACGGCGGCATGAAGATCGGTGCCGGTTGGGTGGCTGCCCGCCGTTTTGGCGCGGCAGAGATTGTGGACCCACGACCGTTCGCTGTCGGTGAGATCCTTGCCACCTATAAAAAGTACCCCAACACCGGCACCATTCTGCCGGCAATGGGTTACGGCGAGCAGCAGATCCGCGACCTCGAGAAAACCATCGAAGCCGCAGATGTGGACCTGGTCATTATCGGTACACCGATCGATCTGACCCGGGTAATGAAGATCAACCGCCCCAGCCAGCGCGTGCGTTATGAGCTGGAGGAAATCGGCAAGCCTGACCTCGAGGATATCCTGAGGAAGAAGTTTGGCAAGTAGTTTCATGTTACACACACAACCGGTCAGGCAGCTGACCGGTTGCTTTTTAAATGGGAATACACATATTGCTGGTCTGTTATCCTCTGTAAGCCAAATTAGGATTGTGATAAACTCACCCTAACCAAAAACGAAAGAGCAACTATGTTTATCGATTCTGTGCAGATTAAGGTCGCGTCTGGTAAAGGCGGCGATGGAATGGTGCATATGCACCGTGAAAAATACCGACCGCGCGGTGGTCCTGATGGTGGAGATGGGGGCAGAGGTGGGGATGTAATCTTTGAGGTGGTTCCGACCCTCAATACCCTGAGCCATTTTCATCAGAACGAGCATTTCTTTGCCGATGCAGGTAAAAACGGCGGCCCTACCAACCGCAGCGGGCGCTCGGCGGAGGACCTGATCATCCCGGTTCCACCGGGTACTGCGATCTATGATGACGACAAGGCAGAATTGATCGGGGACCTCGTCTTGCCGGGTCAGCGGTTGGTTGTTGCCAAAGGGGGGCGAGGGGGCAGGGGCAACCAGCACTTTGCGACCAGCCGTAATCAAATGCCTCTCACGGCAGAAAAGGGTGAACCGGGTGAAGAATTCAACCTAAGGCTTGAATTGAAATTGATTGCGGATGTCGGGCTCGTTGGGCTGCCAAATGCTGGAAAATCGTCAATTTTAGCCGCAACAACGAACTCCAGACCCAAGGTGGCTGATTACCCCTTTACGACGCTCGAGCCAAACCTGGGCGTGGTGAAGCTTGACCCGGACAGCACTTTTGTGATGGCAGACATACCCGGTCTGATCGAGGGGGCTTCCCTGGGAATCGGCCTGGGTTTTGACTTCCTGCGGCACATTCAGCGCACCCGTCTCCTCATCCACGTGTTGGATGGTCTTTCGGAGGATCCTCTGGAAGATTATCACACCATCAATGCTGAACTCGAACTGTTTGATGATCTGCTTGGAAAACGCCCGCAAATCGTCGTTTTGAACAAGATGGATCTACCGGATGTAGCAGAGAAGTATGAATCGCTGCGCCTGGAATTTAAGAACCTGGGGGTGGAGTTGATGCCGGTTTCAGCCGTCAGCCAGTACAACTTAAAAGAGCTGATGTGGAAGGTTTTCAACATGCTAAGGGAGCTGCCTGAAGAGCAAAAAGAAATCGAAATGCCGGTCTACCGGGCAGAGGCCGACCCGAATGCCTTCCAAATTGAGAAGACCGAGGATGGGTATGTTTTGTCGGGAGCTCGCATCGAAAAAGCGGCTGCGATGACCTACTTTGACCAACCCGGCTCAGTTCGACGTTTCCAAAAGTTGATGGCGGGGCTCGGGGTTGAAAAGGCTCTGCGCGATTTGGGCATTCAGGAAGGTGACAGCGTCATCATTGGTGAGTGGGAATTGGAGTGGCAGGACTAACCTGAAATTAAATGCGCACGGCTTGGGTGAGGGGGGCACCCAAGCCGTGCGCAACACTATTATTCCACTATTTTCTTGTATTGTCAAATGTATTCCGATACAAACTTCTGGCAAACAAGTGCTAAAAATTCGTTATTCATCAAGTTTTATTAACATTCACTATGCCCGCAGGTATAGCACTTGCGGCAACCTTCCTCGTTGATCATGGTAGCCTGACCGCATTCCGGACAAAGCTCACCGATCTTGTGGAGGGGGGAGTCAATGCCAGGCATGGGTATCTGTTCAATCGGTCTCTCAACCTCGGATTCTTCTTTTTCCCAGTGTTGTTGGAAGAGGTACTCATCCAGCGCTTTGGCAATCCCATCCGGAAGCGAGCGCACGCGGTTAGGACCGAAACCAAGCGATCTGCCGCCGCCGATGCCCGCGAGTTGTTCCATGACCACTTTGAGGCGTTCACGCGGCTCAACGGGGGAAGCCAGGCGGAGAATGTACGAAATCAGCCGACCCAAGGCTTCTGAATGTGCTGCAGTCTCAGAACCTGCTTTGGCAGTGTTGATGAAGACCTCAAAAGGCTGCGATCCGCCATTTTCATTAATAGTTACAAACGCTTTTCCCAAAGGAGTCTCAATGGAGTAGGTATAACCATGCAATGTGCGAGGGCGTGGTTTTTTGCTGTCCTTCCAGAAGGTAAGCTGGGTCTCCTGCCCGGCCTCGAAAAGCATCAGGGTTGGCGAAGGGCTCAACTCTTTCTTCTCCATGGTCGCCTTGGTTTCGAGCACGACCTTGTCACGGGAACCTGTGATATAGACTGTGATTCCTTTGCAGCCCAGTTTCCAGGCACTAATGAAAGCTTTACTGACATCTTCTTCAGTTGTGCCCTCTGGGAAGTTGATGGTCTTGCTGAGGCTGTTATCCACGAAACGCTGCAGGGCAGCTTGGATATGGATATGTTCGTCAGCGGTGATATCGGAAGATACCACAAACACGTTGCGAATATGCTGTGGAAGCTGCTCGATGTGCTGGCAGGTGCCTTGTTCTATTACCTTCTTGATGATCTGGTCCTTGGTTTCTTCGGGTAAATTGGCAGCGTTCAAAGCCTTCTGGAAGAAGGGGCTGACATAGTTGAGCAGCAAATCGGTACCATTGTCATTGACGTGACGCACGTAAGCAAGCGCAAAAACAGGTTCACAGCCATATCCTTCGCAGCCAGCCACCGTGCCAATAGTTCCGGTGGGGGCGATGGTGGTCTGGGCAGCATTGCGGATGCCGTGAGCTTTAATGCCATCAATGATCCGCTGCCAATCCAATTCCGGTCGCAGCCAGTCGCGTTTGTAGGGTGTAAGCGGGGTAGGAGCTTCCCATGTGAGGTTTTCGGGATCATAGATGCTTCCTTTGATGGCAGGAAAAGCACCAAGCTCCTGAGCCATCTCGATGCTGGTCTCCATTGAAAAGTAACGGATGAATTCCATCACCTGTCCACAAAACTCGAGGGACTCCTCCGAGCCATAGCGCACGCCGCAGTGGTACATCAGATCTGCCAGGCCCATAATTCCCAGGCCGATGCGGCGGGCTTTGAGCGCGGCTTGTTTCAGTTCGGGTACGGCGGGAACATAAGCATTCTTGTCCACAACATGATCGAGGAATCGTGTGGCCGTCCTGGTAGTCTGGCGGAGTTTTTCCCAGTCAACAGTGCCATTCTCACCGAGCATCTGCGCCAGGTTGATCGAACCAAGGCAGCAGTTTTCATAGGGACCAAGCCACTGTTCCCCGCAGGGATTCGTGGCTTCAAGCTCATAAAGATGCGGGACGGGGTTATAGCGATTAGCGGTATCCAGGAAAAGCGCTCCCGGTTCGCCATTGTGATGCGCCTGGCGGACAAAGAGGTTAAAGAGCTTACGCGCCTTGATGGTCTTATGAACTTTTATGGGAATGCCAGCACGCTCGGCAGCATCGATCGTGCCGTGGAATGTTTTGTAAGATGGGTGATGCACGTCCGGAAAACGCAGTTCCCAATCAGCATCATCCTCAACCGCTTGCATGAATTTGTCGGTGATGCCCAGGGAAATGTTGAAATTGGTAATGGCCATTTCACTGGTCTTGCATTGAATGAAGGCTTCCACATCGGGATGATCGATCCGCAAGACACCCATATTTGCCCCGCGGCGTGTGCCTCCCTGGGCGATCTCACCGAATGCGTCGTCATAGACTTTCAGAAAGCCAACCGGACCGGTCGCCCTACCGGCAGAGGTGTTGACGATTGAGCCCTGCGGACGAAGACGGGAGAAATTGAAACCATTGCCGCCGCCTGTTTGTTGGATCAATGCTGCATTGCGCAGGGTGCTGAAAATCCCATCCGATGCACGTCCCATGTCATCTGAAATCGGCAACACGAAACATGCTGCCAGTTGTCCAAGAGGTGTGCCCGCACCGGTGAAGGTCGGTGAGTTGGGAAAAAAGGATTTTGAAGCCATCATTCGGTAAAAAGCTTCAGCCAGTGCTTCCTGGTCGTGCTCACGCTCGGGGACATCGGCAACATGCCAGGCGACGCGCCAGAACATATCATCAATGCTTTCGATGGGATTTCCATCATTTCCACGACGCAGGTAACGTTTCGCGAGCACCTGGCGGGAGTTTTCGGTTAACTCAATTTTCGGCAAACTTTCCGGAATTGGAGGTGTTTGGAGTAGTCCTGAGGAATTAACTGTTGGTTCTGGCATAATAGGCCTCTGTAAGTTATTTTTCTTCTTCAGAAAGCAGGTGATCGATTTCATCGCGGATGGCGTGAAGATCGTCCATGCGCAAATAGACTGAAGCGTAGCGGATATAGGCGATGTGGTCCAATTTCAACAGACCTTTGACAGCCAAATCTCCGACCACGCGGGAATTGATTTCAGAACGCCCCCGTTTTTGCAGCTCAGCTTCGATTTCGTTTACCAAATTATTGAGGGCAGCAGCCGGCACAGGACGCTTGGCACAAGCTGTTCGCAATCCAGCCAACAGTTTTTCACGGTCGAACTCCTCACGCGTGCCGTCTCGTTTGATCAGCAGGGGGGTGGTCATGATAGTGCGTTCGATGGTGCTAAAGCGCTGGTGACAGCTGTCACATTCGCGGCGGCGGCGAATAACGCCATGGGTGACATCTTTGGTGGTGTCTACGACGCTGGAATCTGTGGCTTGGCAGTACGGGCACTTCATAAAATAGCTCCTCAAAAAAGTTGAACCCCTAAATGTGGGGGGTTCATGCATTTCACCCCTACATGTAGTATAACGATTTTAGCACAGGGGATTGAGTAACACAAGAAAAAAAAGGTTAACAACCTTAAAACTTGGAAGTTTTTAAGAGAGGGTGTTTCCTTTCGCATAGATTTGGGGTTTATCGTTTACTTAACAGATTTTTAACTCACTGTTAAATCCGATAGTGGAATTT
>WOYI011284419.1_pt1 | contig 10098 bp, 7 predicted proteins | sample 6423411 | NCBI WGS metagenome assembly WOYI01 (sample SAMN13441803, study PRJNA592873) | oil field metagenome | biome: oil field; feature: oil-well bore; material: oil-contaminated soil; isolation source: oil-contaminated soil from oil-well borehole | place: Germany: Wietze | collected 2016-10-18 ... | reverse complement strand
GCACGGAAACCTGGCACATCGCGCCTTGAAACGAATGATTCCGGAGGATTATCCCTACGTGATCCGCGTGGTATCCGACATCCTGGAGTCCAACGGCTCCTCCTCCATGGCAACCGTTTGCGCCGGAACACTCGCACTGATGGACGCCGGAGTGAAAATCAAAAAACCGGTCAGCGGCATCGCCATGGGACTGATCTCGGAAAATAAAGGTCAAAACTATGCCATCCTCTCCGATATCCTGGGTGATGAAGACCATCTGGGTGATATGGACTTCAAGGTGTGCGGAACCAAAGACGGCATTACCGCCACCCAAATGGACATCAAGGTAGACGGACTCTCCTTCGAAATTCTGGAGAAAGCACTGGCACAGGCCAAGGCAGGTCGCGAACACATCATGGGAAAAATGATGGAAACGCTCTCCGAACCACGTGCCGACCTGAAGCCACATGCACCGCGCATTGAAATCATCGAAATTCCGAAAGACTATATCGGCGCCGTAATTGGCCCGGGTGGAAAGATCATTCAGGGTATTCAGGAAGAGACGGGCGCTATCATCACCATTGAAGAGATCGATAACAAGGGACGCGTGGAAGTGTCTGCCACCAACAAGGCTTCCATCGATGCCGCCATGAACAAGATCAAAGGCATTGTGGCTGTTCCCGAAGTAGGAGAAGTGTATGAAGCCACCGTACGATCGGTGATGCCTTACGGCGCTTTCTGCGAGTTCCTCCCAGGGAAAGACGGACTGCTCCACATCTCTGAAATCGACTGGAAACGGTTGGAAAGAGTAGAAGATGCCGGCATCAAAGAGGGCGATAAGATCCAGGTGAAACTGATCGATATTGATCCCCGTACCGGAAAATTCAAACTCTCCCGCAAAGTATTGCTTCCGCGTCCTCCCAAAGAAGATGCCCCACGCAGCGAACATCACGATCGTCCCCGCAGATCGGAAGATTAAACAACTTCCTGCAATCAAAACTCATTCAAAAGCGAACCTTTAGGGGTTCGCTTTTTTAATAGTGTTTTCAACACTTCGGCTAATTATGCAATAATAGACAGAATCATTCTTTCATCTTTGATTCTATGAATGTAGAATCATTTTAATTATGCGCAATTGCAGTTTTCAACGCATAATTTTTGTAATTTTGCAACTTTAAATGCCGTTTTTGTAATAAAACGAATGATTGACAAAGATCTTTGCAAAAGCGGTTTATCAGAAATATGAACAAACAATTGTTATTGGGAGCAGAAGCCATAGCACAGGCAGCACTGGATGAGGGTATATCGGGCGTATATGCCTATCCCGGAACGCCATCCACCGAGATTACAGAATACATACAAAAATCGCCGCAGTCAGAAGAGCCATACGTCCGTTCGTCCTGGGCAACAAATGAAAAGACGGCTTATGAAGCTGCACTGGGCATGTCTTATGCCGGCAAGCGAAGCCTGGTCTGCATGAAGCATGTGGGACTGAATGTCGCTGCCGATGCATTCATGAACTCATCCATCACTGGCATACACGGGGGCTTGGTGGTAGCGGTAGCCGATGATCCTTCCATGCACTCTTCGCAAAACGAACAAGACAGTCGTGTGTATGGCAAATTCGCCATGATACCGGTGCTGGAACCTTCTAACCAGCAGGAGACTTACGATGTAACCCGATACGCGTTCGGCCTGTCTGAAAAGATGGAGCTTCCGGTACTACTGCGTATCCCCACCCGGCTGTCACACTCGCGTGCCATAGTTTTACGCGAAGAGCCGCGCAAACAAAACCCGCTGCAACCTTCCGTAGAAAAAGAAAAATGGATCCTACTGCCGGCCAATGCACGGAAAAATTATCAGAAATTATTGGAAAAACAGCAGGACCTGGTTGCATACTCGGAAACATCCGTGTATAACAAAGTCGTTGATGGAGTTGGGCCAACAGCAATAATTGCTTTCGGCATTGGTTATAATTACGCCATGGAGGTGATCAGCACTTACCGACTAAATATTCCCGTCTTGAAAATTTCACAATACCCGCTGCCAAAAAAGAAAATTACCGAATTTACAAAGAAATATGCAGATATCCTTATCGTTGAAGAAGGTTATCCCGTGTTTGAGGAATTACTGAAAGGTTATTTCGGCAACCCTCAATTTCGGGGGCGACTCGATGGAGCGCTGCCGCGAACGGGAGAACTCTCCCCCAGCCTGCTGGCAAATGCACTCAACGTTACCACGCATGAACCGCGCAGCATTCCGCAAATAGTTGCTCCCCGGCCACCCATGCTGTGCCAGGGATGCAGTCACCGCGACCTGTTCGATGCTATCAATCTTGCATTGGAAAACTATCCGCAGAAACAAGTGTTTGGCGATATTGGATGCTATACCCTGGGGGCACTTCCTCCTTACAGTACCATCAGCACCTGCGTTGACATGGGAGCATCAATTACCATGGCCAAAGGAGCAGCCGACGCGGGCATGAAACCGTCCGTTTGCGTGATCGGTGACTCCACTTTCACCCATTCGGGCATGACAGGACTACTGGATGCAGTAAATGACCGGTCACCGGTCACCATCATTATCTCCGACAATGAGACAACAGCCATGACGGGTGGACAGGATTCAGCCGGGACCCATAAGTTTTTCGATATCTGTAAGGGTATCGGTGTGGATGAAACCCATATCCGCACCATCATCCCGTTGAAAAAAAATCTGGATAAAAATGCAACCATCCTCAAAGAGGAGTTCGAATACAATGACGTCTCGGTGATAATCTCACAGCGTGAGTGCATTCAAACATTGGAAAAGAGGAAAAAGAGAGCTTGATTAGATTCCTGCGGAAATTTGTACAGAAATGAAACGGCCAACGTAATTTAGAAATTAACAAACTGATTGCTGATAACTGATAACTGAATTATGCAAAAAAACATCATCATAGCCGGTGTGGGAGGTCAGGGTATTCTCACGATCGCCTCAATCATCGATCTGGCAGCCATGAACCTCGGGCTTAACGTAAAACAGGCCGAAGTGCACGGCATGAGTCAGCGTGGCGGAGCAGTGGAATCGCATCTGCGCATCGGCACAGAAGAGATTTATTCGGACCTTATTCCTCTCGGAAAAGCAAATCTGATCCTCTCACTTGAACCAATGGAATCGTTGCGATACCTTCCATTCCTGTCACCGGAAGGCATTATCGTCACATCGACCGAACCATACGAAAATATCGATAATTATCCCGATAAAAAAGAGCTGCTGAACAAGATACGGGAATCGGCTTCAAACCTCTTGATAGCGGCTAAATCGATCGCCAGAGAGGCAGGAAGTTCAAAAACCTACAACGTGGCTATGCTCGGTGCTGCATCACCTTTTCTCGGTATTGATGCAGAAGAACTGGAAAAGGCGATTGGTGTGTTTTTTGCGAGAAAAGGTGAAACAATACTAACGATGAACCTGAAAGCTTTCAGGCTCGGAAAAAATAATACATTGAAAATAAGATGATCTGGAACCCCGAAAGAGAATGTGCCGACAGGCAACAGATGCACGAGTTGCAAAGCAGCCAACTCACTGCGATGATCCAACGGTTGTACAACAACGTGCCTTTCTACCGGAATAAGCTGAAAGAGGCAGGTGTGGAACCCGGCGACATCAGGAGTGTTGATCAGCTGAAACAATTGCCCTTTACCACGAAAACCGACTTGCGGGATAATTATCCGTTTGGGCTGTTTACCGTGCCGCAAGAGGATGTGGTGCGTATTCATGCATCGAGCGGTACCACCGGGAAACCTACTGTGGTAGGCTATACGCAACACGATATTGAACTATGGGCAGAGGTGGTGGCGCGCGGCCTGACGATGGCCGGCATCCACAGCAACGACACCATTCAGATTGCGTATGGCTACGGAGCATTCACCGGGGGACTGGGACTGCATTATGGTGCAGAGAAAGTGGGTGCGACGGTGATACCGATATCCACGGGGAACACCAAAAAACAACTGCAGTTTATGATTGACTTTCGGGCAACCATCCTTGCCTGCACACCCTCCTATGCAGCATACCTGGGCGAGAGTATCCTGAAGGAGGGTATCTCCCCTGCCGACATCAGGCTGCGTGCCGGCGTCCTCGGTGCGGAACCCTGGACTAACGAAATGCGGAAAGAGATAGAGAAACTACTCAACATCAAAGCGTACGACATTTACGGGCTGAGCGAGGTGATCGGTCCCGGTGTCTCCATGGAGTGCAGCTGTCAGTGCGGAAATCACGTGTTTGAGGATCATTTTATTCCTGAGATCATCGACCCGGAGACGCTGGAAGTACTGCCCGACGGTGAGCTGGGCGAACTGGTCTTTACCACGGTAAGCAAGGAGGCAATGCCGCTGCTGCGTTACCGTACACACGACTTATCCCGCCTGCACAGGGAGAAATGTGATTGCGGACGTACATTGGTACGTATGGACAAGTGTCTCGGACGGACGGACGACATGCTGATCATCCGCGGTGTAAATGTCTTCCCGTCACAGGTAGAATCTGTACTGATGGAGATAACGGAAACATCGCCCCACTACCAGTTGATCATCAGAAGGGAGAACAACCTCGACACACTGGAGATCCTTGTGGAAATCGACGAAAAGAACTGGTCTGACAGCATCCGCGAACTGGAAGGAATACGCCAGCGCATCGACCATAACATCAAATCCACACTGGGAATCAGCGCGAAGGTCAGGCTTGTGGAGCCAAATAGTATGGAACGCTCCGAAGGGAAATCCACACGGGTGATTGATTACAGAAAATGTTAATTGAACAGGCTGACAAAAAAGGACACAAGAACCAAGAACCAAGAACCAGGAACCAAGATTCAAGATTCAAGATTCAGGATGAGCGCTGATAACTGAATACTGACAACTGATTACTGATTACTGATTACTAAATATTAAATCAGACAACATGCATATTCAACAACTTTCTGTTTTTCTGGAAGACCGGTCGGGGCGGCTAACGGAGCTGACCCGGATACTGGCGGAGAACGATGTGAACATTACCGCACTAAGTGTAGCTGAAACAACCGATTACGGAATTGTACGTATGGTGGTGGGGAGGCCCGAAGTGGCGAAGAAGGCACTGGAGAAATCCGGGTTCACTATCGGACTCACCGACGTGGTTTGCGTGAATATACCCGACAAACCTGGATCCTTGTACCGGATCCTGCAAATTCTGACCGACGAGAAGATCAATATCGATTATATGTACGCTTTCTCCAACAACGATGTAGCACTGGCGGTTATCCGGGCTGCTGACATCCAGCAAATGAGCCGAATGCTGGAGAAGAACAACATCCAACTGCTCTCACAAGCCGATGTGTATCAATTGTGAAAGGGCAGCTGATAACTGATAACTAACTACTAATTATAAACAATATGACCCGTTTCGCAAGCAGTGTATCCAACCTCCGTTCCTCTGAAGTCCGTGATCTGATGAGCCTCGCCACGGCACCCGACATGATCTCCTTTGCCGGCGGCATGCCGGGGAATGAACTGTTCCCGCTTGAAACCATCGATACAATCACCCGTGCATTAGGCGATAAGGAGAAGCAGGTTGCCCTGCAATACGGTCCGACTACCGGCCTCCCCTCTCTGCTGGAATCATTATCAGACTATCTGGGAGCAAAGGGACTTCCGGTAAAGAAGAACCGGTTGATTATCACGACAGGCTCTCTGCAGGCCATTTATATCCTAGCGAGGGCGTTTCTGGATCCGGGAGATCCGGTTTTGGTGGAGACACCTAGCTTTATTGGTGCACTCTCAGCCTTTCGGGCCTGTCAGGCGAACCTGATCACCGTTCCGCTGAACAGCGACGGATTGGATATCAGTCAACTGAAAAAGAGACTGGAAGACACTTCCCCCAAACCGAAATTCCTTTATTATTCGCCCAACTTTCACAATCCTGCGGGAATCATCTATTCCCTGGAAGTGAAACAAAAGATGATAGAAATACTGAAAGATCAGGAGATTCCCATCATTGAAGATGATGTGTACAGCGACCTCTGGTTTTATGAAGAGGATGTTCCAAAAATGAAGCTGATAAAAGCAATGGATCCCGAAGGAATCGAAGTCTGCTTTACTGGCTCATTCTCCAAAATATTGGGGCCGGGACTTCGACTGGGGTGGATGCTGGTGCCGGAATCGATTTACCAGAAGTGTGAACTGATCAAACAGTCGATTGACGCCTGCTCACCCAGCATCTCGCAGGTATTAGCAGACAAGTTTATCCGGGAAGGACATATTTACCATTATGTCGCTCAGGTGCGGGAAGAGTACAAAAAACGGGGTTTGGCCATGATTGAAACACTGGAAGAGTGTTTGCCCGAGTATGTGACCTTCCAAAAGCCACGCGGAGGTTTCTATACCTGGCTGAAATTGCCGGAAGGATGCGACGCAACGGAGGTGCTGAAAAAAGCGATAGAGAAAGGGGTGGTCTTTGTGACCGGAAAGACATTCGATCCCGACGGAGTCAGAAATGACCATATGCGCGTATCTTTCTGCAATACCGACGTGGAGACAATCCGACGTGGTGTTCCGGTGATCGCAGACGCAATCCGCGAAGTATGCGGCAAATAAGCTATTGCTTCATCCAAAATGTAAAAAGGTAAAACGGCTTTAGTGATGATAACTAAAGCCGTTTTATTTGCGGGTAATATATTTCTTTTAACCTAAAAACGAAATCAATACCCCCGCGGCCACAGCCGACCCAATCACACCGGAAACGTTGCTGGCCATGCAGTACTGCAGGATGTGGTTTGATTTATCGTACTTCAGCGCCATCTCGTTCGCCACACGCGAGGCCATGGGCACAGCGCTCAGTCCGGTAGCGCCAATCAGCGGGTTGATTTTTTTCTTCGAGAACATATTGTAGATTTTCACCGCCACAATACCTCCGGCGACCGATACAGCGAAGGCAAGAAAGCCGCCGACGATAATTCCGAGTGTCCGGGGTGACAGAAAGACATTGGCTGTCATAGTAGCACCCACGGTTAATCCGAGGAAGATGGTGGCCGTGTTCATGATAGGGCCGGAAGCGGCATCCGCCAACCGGCTGGTATTGGCTCCTATCTCTTTCACCAGGTTTCCAAAGAGCAACATTCCCAGTAACGGAGCCGAAGAGGGAACAAACACGGAAACAATCAATCCCAACACAATGGGAAAAATGATCTTTACCGTCTTCAGATGTTTGATCTCATGCTTCGGCGGATATTGTTTGTCCATCTGTTTCATGTGGATCTTAAACTCACGCTCCGTCATCAACAGCTTCGCTACGGCCGGGATGATCACAGGAACCAGCGCCATGTAGGAGTAAGCCGCGATAGCAATGGGACCGAGCAGGTGTGGAGCCAGCTTGATGGTCGTATAAATGGCCGTAGGACCGTCGGCGCCACCAATGATACCCAGTGAGGCAGCCTCAGGCAGTGTGAATCCCAGGAATACAGCACCGAGAAGCACCGAGAAAATACCCAGCTGAGCTGCTCCACCGAACAACGACAGCTTCAGGTTGCGCAACATCGGTCCGAAATCGGTCAGAGCACCCACACCCATGAAGATGATGGGGGGCAGAATTCCCGTTTTTATCAGGGCAAAATAGAGAAAGTTCATGATGCCGTACTCGTTGGCAATCTCCAGCAGGTTCATATAGCTGCCGTCGGGGCGCACCACCAACGATGAATCCACAATGCCCAATCCCGCGCCGGGCAGGTTAGCCAACAGCACGCCGAAGCCGATGGGAACCAGCAGCAGCGGTTCATATTGTTTAAAAATACCCAGATACAACAACACAAAAGCGATGATCCACATCAACACAGTATCCCATCCCAGGATGCTGAATCCGGTCATTTCCGTCAAATTGGAGAATATATCGCCCATTCCTTACTGCATTTTAATGAGTACGTCATCTTCATCCACTGAGTCGCCGTTGGCAAAACAAATCTCGGTCACCCTGCCGTCTTCATCGGCAGCGACGGCATTATAGGTTTTCATCGACTCAATGTAGCCGATAATGTCACCCTTTTTTACGGTATTGCCAACTTTCAACGGGGTTTCCGACGAATTTTTGGTGAGGAAGAATTTCCCCTCGAGCGGTGAAATTACCTCTTTGACACTGCCTTTAGCGGATGGAACGGGTGCAGCCTGTTTTTGCACGACTGCTGCAGTTTCACTTTGCAGGACCGGTATCGGAGTTTTAGGCGGTTCCAAGCCGTTGTTACCTGCATCGGGATAGGAGATGTTTACCACATACTCTTCGTTATTGATGGTGACTACCAGTGTTTTTGGCTGAAAACCATTTCCGTTGGAAGCCCCTGCAATTGCCGGAACGGCCGGCGCAAGCGGTGCCGCTTTTTCGGCCCTTCGCTTTGCCAGATCAGCTTCAAAAGAGCGTTTGGCATCACCCGACTTGTAGGCTCTGTACTGTTCAGGATGCATGGCCAGTTCGAACAGCTCCTCATCGTCCCGGCCTGTATCCCAGTTCTTTTTTTGCATCTCTGCCCTGAACTCATCCAGTTGATCGGGATAAAGCTCCTGCGGGTCTCCGGTGTAGAACTCACGTCCCTGTTGCTTGGCCAAAGCAATGATTTCGGGTGCCAGTGCCCCGGGCAGCTTACCCGCTTTACCAAGGATCATATCCCATATATTGTCGGCAATCATCGTCCAGCGCTCTTTACCTTTCTCGAGCTGTAATAGGTTCATCAATGCCAGGTTCTTCACGTACTGGCTGTAGGGCGTCACCAATGGAGGATACCCCACCTTGGGCCATACATAGGTTACTTCATCGAAGAGCTTTATCAGCAAATCATCCTGCGTGAGTTCGGGCTGTCCGTTCTTCACCTTCCACTTGTTCAGTGAGGTAAGGTTGCTCTCCAGGTCGGCCATCAGGCTTCCCATCATGCCGCCCGGCAGTCCGGGCCCGATCAGCAGCGAGTTCATCATCCTGTTTCTGGGGTCGATGTAATAACCCAGGAAGTCGTCGATATATTTCTGTGTCAGCGAACGCACTTTCATATAGGCTTTCATGTTGATATCCGGCACCATGAAGCCGGCATCCTTCAGCATCGCCTGCACCGCCAGCAGGTCGGCATGTCCCGTACCCCAGGAGAGCGGTTCCATGGCCACATCGATGTACTCTGCTCCGGCGTATGCAGCCTCCAGGATAGACGCCATCTGGAACCCGGGACCAGCGTGTCCGTGATAGGTCACCGGAATAGTGGGATATTTCTGTCGGATATTTTTGATAATCTTGCCGATGCTTGCAGGGCGACCAATACCGGCCATGTCCTTCACGCAGATCTCGTCGGCGCCCATCCCGATAAGCTGATCGGCCAGCGTGGTGTAGTACTCCACCGTATGAACGGGTGAGACGGTGAGGCTGAGCGCAGCCTGCGAGATCATCCCCGCCTCCCTGGCAAACCGGATGGAGTTCTCCAGGTTGCGGGGATCGTTCAATCCGTCGAACGACCGGGCAATATCGGTACCCTGCTTCTTTTTTACGCGGAACATCAGCCTGCGTACATCGGCAGGTACCGGCGTCATCCGGATGCCGTTCAGTCCGCGCTCCAGCATATGCGTCTGAATACCCGCCTCGTTGAAAGGTTTTGTCCATTCACGCACAGCCTTGTTGGGATTTTCACCGAACAACAGGTTGATTTGTTCGAACCCGCCGCCGTTGGTCTCCACGCGCGCGAAGCATCCCATTTCAATGATCGCGGGGGCTACTTCCGTAAGTTGTTCCACCGTGGGTACGTACTTCCCGGAAGATTGCCACATGTCTCTGTAAAGCAGACTGAATTTTATCTCTTTTGCCATATATGTTTTTTTTTTGATTTATTTCTTTTGAATGGAATCGACCTTTCCTTTCCCGTGGGTGATCACATCCACGACAGCCACTATGGCGGCCACTGTTTTGGTATTGGCCAACTTTCCTGATGGATTGGTGTCTCCGGGTTTTTTGTCGTCCGGAATAAACCGGTTGGTCAGTCCTATCACCAGGTTACCGATTACAACCACAAGGCAGAGAATGACAAACACAGTAACCATTCCCACTGCCAAAAGCCCCAAAGCCTCATCCAAATTTTCCATA
>WOYI010225779.1_pt1 | contig 10098 bp, 11 predicted proteins | sample 6423411 | NCBI WGS metagenome assembly WOYI01 (sample SAMN13441803, study PRJNA592873) | oil field metagenome | biome: oil field; feature: oil-well bore; material: oil-contaminated soil; isolation source: oil-contaminated soil from oil-well borehole | place: Germany: Wietze | collected 2016-10-18 ... | reverse complement strand
GGTTCATGCGTCTCATACTCACAGCCAGAGATCCTTTGATCGTATCTACAGAGCATGGTGGGGCATAAGGATCTATTGTACTCATCTCTTCCGGGTTTTATGCCCTTATTAAATTGATGATCTCAAAAAGAGCGCATAAAAGCAGTCCGGCTATGATTTAAGATCGATTTGGGCACTGATCATCTAACAAAAATAAACTTTAAAAAACAAAAACAATATAAAGTATATAATAGATAAATCATAAAGAACTATGGACCCTGAGATTATGATACTGGTTAATGTCTCTACAGCGCTAATTTCCGTTCTGTGCTTTTACCTGTTTTATGTGCTGTTTAAAAGGTACAGGGACAACCTCCTGCTGCCCACACTTTTCCTTTCTTTATACTCCCTAACTATAGCTATTCAGTACGTGTTTGTCTTTCTGCTCAGGTTTCCTTCCGAAGAGAACAGCGTAGCGATGATGGCCCCCATTATCCCTCTGGGCGTCTTCATAGCGCAGGCAGCAGCACCATTCTTCAGCGCATCTTTTGCTTCTCTCACCATACACCCCAAACGTGGAAAATGGCTCGTGGTTCTATTTCTGGCCCTAACCCTGTATTGCGTAGCGCTCATCGTTCTTAACCCTCCGGTGTTTGCAGAAGCCTATGGAGGCATAACCGAGCTTGTTTGCCATGAAAACACAATATCCGCAATGTGGCTGACGCTGTGTCTCTCTCTTGTAGCTCCAGCATTTCTCATATACTATACCATTGTGATAAGATCTAAAGAGCAGAAGGTAAAAGGTATTGTGCTCTCTCTCTCTTTCTTTGCCCTTTCATATCTCATCCAGTACCAGGAGAATTTCGGTGCAGGAGCGCTCCTTTACATAAGACGCATACTGATATTCATTGCAATGTTTTTTCTTTACTCTGGTTTTACCATGCCTGCATGGTTCAAGAAAATTTTGAGATTGTAACCCGCAGGATCACACAAGCAATGTTGTTAGCAGGACTGAAAAAATACCGGTTATGAAAATGCCATCAAACGTTCCTGCACCTCCTATGCTCACCGTTCTCGCTCCAAGCTTTGAGATCTTTTTTAAGTTCAGAAGATCTGCACCAGCTAATGTTCCGAGTACACCAGAAAAATAAGCCACGAAAGGCGCGAGCTCAAGGCAACCAAACAGCAGGGAAGCAAACAAAGCGATAAAGCATGCGGAGATCGGGGGTATGAAATTGGGCATAACGATTCCCACCCCAGGAACGACCCTTGCAAAAGAATAGCATATCATGATCATCAGAATAGAGGCCAGCAGAAAACTGGGCCACCCGTAGGCTTTTGTGATGAGGACATAAGAGGAAATGGCGATCGGTATGATAGCCCCCCCAAGGTTTATTGCTATGGTTGTTTTTCTTGATGCAGGCTCAACGATTCTAACAGGATACAGCCTGCCCAGGAAAGTATCCACTTTATACCTCACCTCTTCAACCTCAATGGTTTTTATCGGTATGTTTATGAAGCTGCCGGCAAGGGAAAGGATGAAGAGCGCGTAAGCCGTCCATGGTGGGAGACCAAGAGCTGTAAAAACAGCATTAACAGCAGATGCAAAAATAAAGAAGAACAGGAATCCTAAGAGTAGCAAAAATAAGAGAAAGGGAAGCACAACCGGAGGATATATCGGGCGATCCATAATGGCGCTATGTTTCATCCCATTTATATTATTTTTTCAAAAAGAGATATAAGGAATAGCAGGATTGGCTGGTGCAACAGGTATATGAGCAGGGAATGGCTACCTATGATTGCTAGAGGCTCTAATGCTTCTGTTTCTCTCATATCCCACCTCCTATTATGCTGCGGATAAAAAAAGTTGCCTGCGGCTATGCCGAAAAGAATAGCCCCGAACCATGGGAGAACGGGGAAGTAATCCAGGGTGTAAAACGAATAGGGCTTGACACCGAGCCAGAGAAGGTATGGATAAGGGGCATATACGCCCTTAAGCCAGAAACCAGCGATTATTGAGAGCATGCCCAGGCTTATGTTTAAGAGGCTGCTGCGTTTTAAAAAAGGAAATGATAACATTGTAGCAATGCCGATGAAGTGAATAATGCCGAAACGTATGTAAGCGTAAGGGACAAAAATGTAGGTAACGCACGTTATAACAATCCCTATACCGAAGAGCTTCACACCCCTGATAAAATAGTGCAAGAAATTCATTCTGCCGGAGGAGTAGCTGAGAGAAAGGGAGATCCCTGCAACAAATATGAACACCGAGGCTATTGCTCTTGGAAAAAACCACCAGAAGCCTGAAGACAGATCTATGTTTATAGCGCCTGTGAGATCAAGATCATAGAATGCGTGGAAAACGATCATCGCCAGCACAGCAGAACCTCTGAGGGCATCGAGCTCTTTGAAGCGCACGATGGATATTGTGCTGCATCGATTAATATGTATTGTGCAGTATGCGAGATAAAAAGTCAAAAAATATTAAGAAGAATGCCCTTTTATACCCATGAACCTTAGAGAAATAGGCAATGTTCTTAAGCTACCTCTGGGAATAGTTGGCACTGTGGCTGGAGCTATCTTCACAGGGATCTCTTCTTATGCTCTTTTTTATGAAGGAGAGGTGCCTCTTTTGAAAGATATTGGTGACTGGTGGTGGTGGGTTCTCATAATCTCAGCAGTGGTTCTCATAGCGGGTGCGTACTATCTGGGTGATGGGATATGGAGAAGAAGGAAGTTTAAAGCGCTCGTCTATAACAAAAAGAGATCTGAGTTCATAAAGAATGAGAAGGAGATATACGGACTCTTAACAGGATTGCCGAAGAAGTATAGAGAGATAGTGGACAAAAGGAAGAAGGAGCTGAAGATCAAGGAATGATAAAGGTAATCCTGGTAGAGCCAAAAAACCAGGGGAACATCGGCGCTATAGCCAGGGTTATGGACAACTTTGGCTTTAAGAGCCTTGCAATTGTCAATCCACCAGAGCTGGGAGAAGAGGCTTTTAAAAGAGCTGTGCATGCAAGAGACATACTGGAAAAAGCAGAGATCTGTGGCTCCTTTGAGGATGCGATAAGGGGGCTAAGCTATGTAGCAGGGACATCGAGCGATATCTCAGAGAGCAAGAAAAACCCTGCCAGGAATTTCATGGTGCTGAAAGAGTTTGCAGAGAAAGTAAAGGGTTTTTCTGGCGATGTGGGCATAGCATTTGGCAGAGAGGATTTTGGTCTGATTAACAAAGAAGTAGCGCTGTGCGATTCTGTGATATATATACCGACTAGCAAGGATTACCCATCAATGAATCTATCTCATGCATGCGCAATAGTGCTATATGAGCTATCCGCCGGGTGTGATCTCAACATTGAGGCAAGAGAGCGAGCGAGCGATTTCGAGAGAGAGAAATTTTATGAGACCTTCGCAGCTTTGCTGGATCTCATAGACTATAAGGAGCACAAGAAAAAGAAGACAGAGGCCATGTTTAAAAGGCTCACAGGCAGGGCAATGCTGACAAAATGGGAGTTTTACACGTTCATGGGATTGATGAAGGATATTGAGAAGAAACTGGATGAGAAGAATAAATAGGATAAAAAAATAATAAGATAAAAAAGGGAGTGGGATGTTTAAACGAACATTTCCCAGACTGTGTCAACTATTGGGCCTATTCCTGGAATGCTTATCATCGCATCGCATATATTACCTATGACTCCCATCCAGCAGGTGTCGTAGAACATGTATAACATGTCTATCGTGAGCTCAAACAGTGTTGTCACAATCCCCATCCAGGCAACCTGGAACATTGTCATCAACATTTCGATGTACATATTGTCACCTATTATCTGTTATGTTGCGTATAGTATAAATATTTTTCTGATAATATGGTCTCTAATCCCCTGAGATCCTCCGAATAGAACAGATGCTTTCGCATAAGCAGTCACCGCATCCGAAGCCTGGAACGAGATCAAAAAGAGAAAAGCTTTTGCAACCTAGCTCTTCTCTTTCGCTCAGGATCCTCTATCCCACTTTCCCTCAAAGATAATCTATGCGCCAGTGTAGCTTTTTCTCCTCTCGCATATCCCTCTTTGCTGAGCCAGCGTAAGCATAGTTTTTGAATCTGAGCGCCCCGAGCTTTTCACCTCTATCTTCTTTGTTCTCTGGGCTCCTATAAAAAGGACACAGGTGATCACCTTGCCTAGTATATAAAGCAAAGTATATAAAGTTTAAAAAGCTATTACTTTTCAGGGGCTGTAGGGTAGCTTGGTATCCTCCCAGCTTGGGGTGCTGGAAACCCCAGTTCAAATCTGGGCAGCCCCATAAGGAGGTAAAAAATGGAAAAAGATGAGGTAAAAGTAGAGAACATAGTGGCATCGGTGAACCTGGCGGATAAGCTGGATCTGGATAAGATAAACAGGGAGGCGCCGGAGAATGTGGAGTATGAGCCCGAGCAGTTCCCAGGGCTTGTGTTCAGAATAAGCGATCCAAAGACAGCAACACTCCTCTTCAGGAGCGGAAAAGCGAACTGCACAGGAGCAAAGAGCGTTGAGGATGTTCACATCGCGGTAAAAAAGCTGATAGAGAAACTTAACGCGATGGGCGTAAAGGTGAATGAAAACCCGAAGATAACCATACAGAACATAGTCGCAACCTATGATCTCAAAACAGAGCTTAACCTCAATGAGGTGGCATCACATTTAGGCTATGAGAATGTGGAGTATGAGCCCGAGCAGTTCCCAGGTCTTGTGTACAGGCTTGATTCACCCAGGCTTGTTGTTCTTCTGTTCGGTTCCGGCAAAATAGTGTGCACAGGAGCAAAGGATGTGGAGGGCATAAGAAAAGGAATAGACATAATAAAGGAAAGGCTGAGAAAAGCAGGGGTGCTTGGGTAGTTTGAGCAAAGTAGGGTAAACAGGGTCAAACGATCCTTATCCAGCCATTGTTATCGTAGATCTCGCTGTCATTCTCTTCTATTATCCTTCTCATTTCCTCCCAGGTCAGGGGCACATATCTTGTGCCATAATCTCTAACAAAGGATATAACCTCAGTTCCCTTCAATCTTGCTGGCTTTAAGTTCTTGTTTTCTGCAATTTTTTTTGCCTCTTCAAAGGTTATCTTCCTCATCTCAATTCCTTTTTTATTTTCTCTGCCTCTCTCCTGGGGTCTTTTGTTTTTGTGAGGGAGCTCCCTGCAACTATAAAGGCTGCTCCGCACTCAAAAGCCCTTCTTGCTTTTTCTGCGTCCATGCCACCAGCGCATCCAACAGGTATGGACACAGAGTTGCAGACCCTCTCAAAAACATCGAATGGATAAGCACCACCCTGCGCATCGATTGCCAGGTGAAACTCCAGCATAGAGACGCCGAGCGCTTCGAGCTCTCTTGCCCTTTCCGCAGGATCTCTGGCAGCTATGAGGTCGGCCATAATCACAGCTCCTGTGCCCACTGCCTCCTTTATGACCTCGTCTTTTGCTGAACCGCATATACCAACGATATCAGCGCCGTTCTTGCATGCGAGTAGAGTCTCATCTCTTCCGTGCTCAAGCGTTTTGAGATCAGCTACGATGGTTGCGCTACCAAATCTTTCCCTCAGCTCTCTTATCGCTTGCATTCCCTCTTTTTTTATCAAAGGCGTTCCAGCCTCTATCCAGTCAACACCTCCTTCAATAGCCTCCTCCGCTATACCAATAGCCTGCTCTGTGCTGAGCAGATCTAACGCTATCTGCAGCTTTGGTTCATCAACCTCCACTCTCTTCGTTCTAACGCTTCCTTCAACTGGTCTATATGCTTCTTTTAACTCCTCTGTTTTTCCATCAATTGTGAGAGTGTTACCTGAGAGAAAATCTCTAACACCAAGTTCCATAAGCCTCTCTCTTCTCTCCTCAACCCCCAGGAGATCTCCTATAACCATTATACCTTTATCCTTTGAGCATTCAAGAGCTTTTTTTATAGTGCTCTCCTCAGCAATAGAAGAGACAGTGACCCAGTGCGCTCCAGCATTGCGCGCCATCTCTGCCTCAAGATAGCCAGTATCCATAATTTTCATATCCGCTATTTTCTTGCCCCCCAGGCTCTGAAGCACTTCTATTCCAGCGCTCTTTATCAGGATGCTGCCCGCACAGACGATATCACCATACACTCTCTCAATGCTTTCCCCATTTATCCTTATGCACTTCACAAAGAAAATATCTCTATTGTTTTATACAGCTTTCTCAATCGAACCACTTTTCTCAAGGGCATACTGTGTGCCTATTGGCCCCACTATCTCGAATATTATTACAATAGTCATAACTATTGTTGTTATGTACCCCAGCTCCGGAAACATGGTCTTTATCAGCATAGCAAATCCAATGGCAACACCAGCCTGCGGCAGCATGGCAAAACCAAGGTATTTTCTAACTTCTGGTGGGGCTTTCACAATGGTTGCACCGAGGTTGTCCCCAAAGATCTTTCCACAGGCTCGCAAGAGGGCATAGGCTAAGCCTATCAGCCCGACCTGCGGCAGAAGGGAAATGTCGAGATTGGCACCGGATATAACGAAAAACAGCAGGAATAGGGGCGGCGTCCATTCATCCACATACTGGAATACCCTTTTGGACGTTTTCCCAAGGTTTGCAAATACCGCACCAAGGACCATTGCGCTGAGCAGAGGAGAAAAGCCAAACTGGTTCGATAGGCCAGCGGCAAGCAAAACCATTGCGATAGACACCAGTAGAGAGCCCTCTTTCTCCTGTATATACCTGCAGATAAGAACCAGCAGAAGCCCCAGAGCTGCACCGCAGAGGACTGAATAACCAATCTCCTGCAGGGGAGCAACAATAACCTCTGCCATGTTTATACCTCCTCCATAGAGGAGAGCTCTCGCTATCACCGTGCAAAAATCAAATATTATTATGCCAACTGCATCATCGAATGTCACAGCCATAAGAAGATAGTCTGTAAATATCCCTCTGGCCTTTCTTTCTTTTACAACCATAAATGTAGCTGCGGGTGCGGTTGCAGCAGCTGTAGCACCAAGGAGCAGTGCTACAGGCATAGGGTGAGCTACATGAAGGATGCCAGAGTAAAAAAGAGCCATTAACCCTGTTGAAACTATGATTGCAGTAAAGGTTCCTTCAAAAGTGCTGAGCGCTATAGACTTTATGCCGAGCTGCTTCACGTTCTGCCATCTAAATGTATCGCCTATCTCAAATGCTATGAAAGCAAGAACAAGCGTAGAGAGAAGTGAATCGAGTTGCATAAATGTTGGATCTATAAAGTTTGCTATAGATCTGCCCAGAACAAGTCCTATCAGGATATAGGTGAGAACACTCGGCACTTTTTCTCTGGCAAAAAAAGCAAAGATGTACGTTATAAGTAGCAGTATGCCAAGATTAAGAACTATATCCATCCTGAAGAATGCATTGGTGTGGTTTATAAATATAATTTATGGTTCGATAGTATCCTCCCCAGATCTCAGTATTGCCATTCTTGTTGTGAACGGTGCTATGATCTCAAATATAGCAGCTGCACCGAGAACTATCGTAAGCATTGAGGACATTTGCGGGATTGCAACAGAAACCATGAATGCCAGACCTATATCTGTTCCTCCCTGAGCCAGCATGGTATAGCCAGCAAGTTTTCCTACCACCTCTGGTGCTCCGACAATCATGGCACCCGCCTTCGTACCAAATATCTTTCCAAATGCTCTCAGCGCAACATATATAATTATAATAGGCCAGGCCTCTGGAATAACCTCAAGATCCAAGTTGGCCCCTGCTATAACGAAGAATATGAGGAAAGCAGGCCCCATAAAAACATCAAGATGTGCTGCAGCATCATATTGTGATCTGTTTACAACAACTATTCCCATAATCAGGGTTGTGAGAAGCACAGATATCGTCAATGCTTTAGCTATGCCTGCAGTTAGGAGGATGAATCCCAGCGTGGTTATTATAACAGAATCTTTATTGTGATCATTTGCTCTTTCAAAGAACCACGATAGGGCTAAACCACAAAGAGTGCCAATCGTAATCGGCGCCAGTATTTCAATAATCGGCGCCAGAGCGACATTTCTGAGAGGAGAAACAGAAGCACCGAGCATAACCCTTGAAACACTCATCACTATGATGAATATAATAAGCCCAGAGACCTCATCGAAAACCAGCATGCCCGTAGAATATTTTGTTAATGGGCCCTTTGTTCCGTATTCCCGGAATTGCATGAGCGCAACAGCAGGGGAAGTTAATGAAGAGAGAGAACCTAAGAGTAACGCTGATGGCACGTCTATGCTTCCTGTGATGTTGAAGTATGCACAAAACCCGAGAAAAACAACAAAAAAGGTAAAGAGAGACTCTATCACACTTATCGTGATCATCTTTGCTCCAAGATCCTTTAGATTTCCCCCACCAAGAAATGGTGACAGCAGAAATGCTATCATCCCCATAGTTAATAATGCGATGGCGTATTCGCTCTCCATCATGCTCTCCGGTATGATGCCCAAAAACCCAAGGATCACTCCTACCAGAACATAAACCAGATCGCTCGGTATGAACCTACCAAAAAGATGGGATGCGATGTACGCTATGAGAAATACTAGCCCTAAAGAAATCAGAGGATTCATGGCGATTAATGTTTTTGGGGGATTAAATGCTTTACTAATAACACAAGAAATAGCACAGCAAGTATCACCATAGCATATAGGGGTTTTATCCCGAGCACAAGCAAAAGCGCACTTGCAAAACCCGCAAGTCCTTCGCCTGCGAGCAGAGAAGAGGGGATGTTTATATCCGCTTTTCCTCTTCTCTCATCTATAGCTCTCCAAAGACCACCAGCAAAGAAGAGCAATCCCAGGTTCAGGTTGAGAAACATTCCTATCCCCAGAGCGGGTAGGGAAAGGATCTTATCCTTCACCAGCACCTGAGCAGAAAATGCAAGTGCGAATGAGAGAAGAAAAGCCCAGGGATGCTCATAACCAAAGATGGATCTTGCAACCATCTGCGCTTGCGGTGCAGGGAGGACATCAGTAAAGAGCTGTGGTGTATACGCTTTATATAAAATTAACAGAAAAATGGGCGCAACGATGCTTGCAGCTATTGTGCTTATTATCTCTATTTTCATGATCTCTTTTTTGTCAGTGCCCAGAATCTTTGCTGCCTTGAAGTCATGCCCTATATCCCCGCACACAGCTGCGAGAGATGCAACAAATAGCACTGTGGTTATAAGCTCTGTTGTTGTTATGCTCATATTCATATAGCTGAACAGAGTAAATATCACAACCCCTGTCACAAGGCCAAACTGCTCAAGGGGATCAACATTTGTTTCCCCTGTCATTCTGAAAGCAACCGCGGCAAACATATAAGCAAAGAGAACTGCTATGAGCGAGGCTAAAGGATTCAAACCGATGGCGGTTAATGTTACAAAGGAGATCACAGCCAGGGCTATAGAGATCCTTGAAAACCTTGTTTTTAGAACAAAAGAAGCAAGAAAACTGATGCTTGAGCCGAGCAACAGGCCCAAACCAATGTTCTGGATCATGGAACCTTCTAGTCCGAAGAGAGGCTCAAGCACAACCCAGCCCAATAAAGCTCCGGCAAACCAGGAGAAAGAGGTCTTCTTCCCCATTATGTACCCTCCACCAATCCCCATCAAAAGGGGAGAGAAAACAAGAGAGATCCCAAGGAAACTTACTGGATAACCCCCAGGCAGATAAAAGTCTCTGAGAAGAGAAAATATGCCGGCTAAGGCTAGGGATAGAAAAAAGCTCTTCTTTACGCTTATAGACTTCAGCATCTCCGCTGTAGCCTGTCCCTCAGGGAATGGAAGAGTGTCAAGAAGTTTGTCCTGGAGAGAAGAAGATAGAAAAATACCTGTCAAAGAAGCGATGAGAATAACGACAGAGAACCTTAAAACATCCATTGTTGTCAGGGTGCCCCCCATAAACCATATTGCAGGAACTGTGAAAGCGATCGCGCCACCTATCAATGCTCCTGTCGTTCCACCAGCCTCTGCTATGTTAACCTCTCTGAGATCCTGACCCTGCAAAAGGGCATAGGCTATGATGGCGCAGAAGATGGTTGGCCATGGAAGGGCGCCAAGCTTGAGAGCAATGTATATGCTTGAACCGGTTAGAGGAATAGAGATGAGAAGGGATG
>WOYI011373009.1_pt1 | contig 10102 bp, 6 predicted proteins | sample 6423411 | NCBI WGS metagenome assembly WOYI01 (sample SAMN13441803, study PRJNA592873) | oil field metagenome | biome: oil field; feature: oil-well bore; material: oil-contaminated soil; isolation source: oil-contaminated soil from oil-well borehole | place: Germany: Wietze | collected 2016-10-18 ... | reverse complement strand
AGGGACCGCACAGCCGGATTCGCAGCCCGGCCGAGCAAAGTCCGACAGGCTGCCAGCGCAGCCGGTGGGACAGATCGTCCCATCGGCGCAGCGCCGGCGCAGCTCCATCGTGGCCTCCGCCGGCAAGCCGTGCGGCGATGCAGGAATCTGCGGCGGATCGGCATCGCGCGTTTTTTGGCATGATCCTCAGCTCGTGGCGGGCGAATCGCCCGCGTGCGGGCGGGAATCGGCTGCGCATGCGGTAGGGGGATGGCTCATGATCTCGTGGGTGCTTGGACTGATGCTGGCCTTCGCCACGCCCGTGGCGAGCGGCAGCGCCGCGCCCGTCGCGGCATCGGCGAGCGCGCTCGCCCCGCTGGCCACGCCGCAGTTCCGCCGCTACGGCCTGGCCGATGGCCTGCCCGGCGCGATGGTCTATGCGGTGGTGCAGGATCACCAGGGCGCGATGTGGTTCGGCACCACCGGCGGCATCGGCCGCTACGACGGCGTGGGCTTCACCGTGTTCCGCCACGACGTGGCCGACCCGCATTCGCTGCCGAACAACCAGATCTACACGCTGTACGTCGACCGCGACGGGCATCTGTGGGCTGGCGGCGTGTCCGGCGGGCTCAGTCGCTACGAGCCGGCCAGCGGCGGTTTCACCAACTGGCAGCACGACGAGGCCAACCCCGCCAGCCTCGCGCACGACGAGGTATGGTCGATCGCGCAGACGCCCGATGGCCAGCTCTGGGTGGCCACGCAGGACGGGCTCGACCGGCTGCATCGCGACGGTCGCGGCTTCGAGCACGTCATCGACACCACGCTGCCGCCGGACCTGTCGCCGCGCGGCATGGGGCCCACGCGCGCGTTGCTGGCCGAGGACAACGGCCGGCTGTGGATCGGCAGCGAGCGCGGCATCTATCTGCGCAGCCCGGATGGCGCGCTGCGGCGGGTGCCGGTCGACCCGTCGTTCAAGGGCGACCTGGGCAAGATCTGGCGCATCGAAGGCGGTGGCGACGAGGTGCGCGTGTCCACCAGCAGCGGCCTGCTGCGCATCGGTGCCGACGGCGTGGCGCGGCCGGTGTCCGCGCGACTGGCCGGGCTGCGCTCGATGAGCAGCATGCGCGACGCGCGCGGCCGGCTGTGGGTGGGCACGCAGGACGGTGCCTGGCTGGACGACGGCAGCGGCAGCGGGCGCATGTTCACCGGCCATGCGCTGTTGCCGGGCGGCCTGCCGGCAGACTGGATCTGGCAGATCACGCGCGACCGCGAAGGCGGCCTGTGGTTCGCCGTCGCCGACGGCGGCGCCGCCTACCTCGGCCCGGGCTGGGACGGCTTCAGCCGCATGACCCACGTGCCGGACGATCCGACCAGCCTGGCCACCACCGCGGCCGAAGTGGTGGTGGCCAGCCGCGACAACCGGCTGTGGGTGGGCGAGGTCGGTGGCATCGACAAGCTCGATCCGGCCACCGGCACGGTCGAGCACGTGGTGGCGCACATGCCCGAGGCGCTGATCTCGATGGTGGAGGACCCGCATGGCCGGCTGTGGGCGGCCGGCCAGGGCGCGCTCTACGTGGTGGAGGGCGGCAAGGTGCAGCCGGTGGACACGGCCCCGGCCGGGCTGACGCGGCCCACCCGCCTGGTCTGGTCGGACGACGGCCACGTCTACGTGGCGGCGTGGGGCGAGGGCATCTTCGCGATCGACGCGCAGACCCGCCAGGTGACCTCGGTGCCGATGCCGGATGTGGCGACGGCGGGCATCGTCTCGGTGTTCACCACGCGCGACGGCGTCCCCTGGTACGCCAGCGCGGCAGGCCTGATGCGGCTGGACCGCGAGCGTCATCGCATGGTGTTCGTCGACGGTGTGCCGCGGCGCTTCGTCATGGCTGTCGCGTTCGACCGCGCCGGTTTCTGGCTGGCCTGGGAGAACGGGCTGGAACATTTCCGCTATGCCAACGGCCGCGCGGTGAGCGATCGCGTGGTGGCGGTGCCGGCCGAGTGGCAGCGCCGCGACATCCTGGGCATGCGCGTCGATCGCGAGAATCGGCTGTGGTTGTTCGCCGCGCAGGGGCTGTGGCGCTTCGACCCGGCCTCCGGCGCGTTCACCCGCTTCGGGCCGCAGGATGGCCTGCTGCAGGGTGAGTTCAACAACGACCGCACGGCGATGCTCGCCAACGGCATGATCTACGGCGCCACCAAGGGCGGCGTGGTCGGCTTCAGTCCGGAGTGGCTGGCGGCGCGTGCGCCGGCGATCGTGGCGCCGAAGGTCTTCGTCAGCACAGTCAGCGTGCACCGGCGGGGCGCCGCGCGCGCGCTGCCGGTCAGCGGCGAGGCGCTGACACTGGGCTGGCGTGACCGCGACCTGCGCGTCATCGCGCGGGCCTCCTCGTTCGTCAATCCGGCGGGCAACCGTTTCCGCTTCCGGCTCGATGGTTTCGACACCGACTGGGTGGACGTGGGCCCGCATGGCGAGCGCGAATTTGCCGGGCTGGGCGCGGGCGACTACACACTGCGGGTGACGGCCGCTGCGCCAGGTGGCGCATGGGGCGCGCTGGCTGCACCGCTGGCGATCCATGTCGATGCGCCGCCATGGACCCGCTGGTGGGCATGGCTGGCCTACGCCGTCGCGGCGGTGGCGCTGGCCGCCACGGCCGGGCTGGCGTGGCGTCGTCGCCTGGCCCAGCGCCACCGCATCCAGCTGGCCGAGCAGCAGCGGTACCTGGCCGAGCAGGCGAGCGCCGCCAAGACCCAGTTCCTGGCCACGCTCAGCCACGAGATCCGCACGCCGATGACCGGCGTGATCGGCATGGCCGAGCTGCTGCTCACCACGCCGCTGCGCCCGGACCAGAGCGACTACGCCCACGCCATGCAGCGTTCCGGCGCGATGCTGCTCAAGCTGCTCAACGATGCGCTGGACCTGGCGCGCATCGAGGCGGGGCGCTTCGTGCTGGAGTCGGCGCCGTTCGATCCGCGCCAGTTGCTCGACGATGTGGCCCGGCTGGTGGCCGGGCAGGCGCGAAACAAGGGCATCGCGTTCTCGCTTGAGCCGGCGCCGGACCTGCCGGTCTCGCTGCTTGGCGACGCCCTGCGCATCGAGCAGATCCTGCTCAACCTGGTCACCAACGCGGTGAAGTTCACCGAGCGCGGCAAGGTCACCCTGGGCGCGCGGCGCAGTGCCGACGGCGTGACGTTCAGCGTGGCCGATACCGGGCCGGGCATTCCGGAGGCCAGCCAGGCGCGGCTGTTCCAGCGCTTCGAGCAGGAAGACGGCCCGCAGCGCCGCGCCGGCAGCGGGCTGGGGCTGGCGATCTGCCGCGAGCTGGTGACCCTGATGGGCGGCTCGATCGAGCTGGAATCGCGCCTCGCCCAGGGCAGCACCTTCCGCGTGCGGCTGCCGCTGCCCGAGCTGTCCGCCGCGGCGCCGGGCGTGGCGCCACCGGCGATGAGCCTGCGCGTGCTGCATGTGTTGCTGGTGGAGGACGACGTCACCGTGGCGGCGGTGATCCGCGGCCTGCTCGAACGCCAGGGGCACGTGGTCACCTACGTCGGCAACGGGCTCGGCGCGCTGGTGGAACTGGATGCCGGCCCGTTCGACATGCTGCTGCTGGACCTGGACCTGCCCGGGGTGGACGGCTTCCAGCTGGCGCGGCTGATCCGCCAGCGCGAAGGCGAGGGCGAGCGCCTGCCGATCGTGGCGATCACCGCCCGCTCCGGCGGCGACGAGGAGCAGCGCAGCCGCGAGGCCGGCATGGATCACTTCCTGCGCAAGCCGCTGTCGGGCGAGCAACTGGCGCGTGTGATGGAGCTGGCGATCGCCGCGGCGGCGCTGCCTGAGGGCGCCGCGGCAGGCCATCGCGCGCCGGATTTGGCATGATCGGCGACGCCACGGCATGGATGGCGCAAGGGGATCGCATGTTTCCATCGCTGGTATTGGCCATCGGCCTGCTGGCCGGGTCGAGTGCCGCGGCGGCGCCGGTCGCGGCGTCGGGCGGTGCCTTGCCGACGCCCCAGTTTCGCCGCTACGGCACGGCCGAAGGCTTGCCCAGCAGCACAGCGTGTATGCCGTGGTGCAGGACGCCAGCGGCGCCATGTGGTTCGGTACCAAGGGCGGCTTGGCGCGCTACGACGGCGTGCAGTTCCAGGTGTTCCACCAGGTTGCCGGCGAGCCTGGCGATCGACAAGGTGTGGACGAGGGCGCAGACCGCCGACGGCATGCTGTGGGTCGGCACCGTGGAAGGCCTCGACCGCATGCGTGGCGATGGTCGGCATTTCGACCACGTGCCGAGCCCGCCCGGCGACGACAGCGAGCCCGGCACTTCGGCGCGGTGGGCGCGCTGTTCGTGGATCGTCGCGCCCGGCTGTGGATCGGCAGCACGCACGGCGTGTTCAGGCGCGATCCGGACGGGCGCATCCGGCGCATCCGCGCCGCCGACCCGAGCGTGCTGATCGACGCCTGGTCGATCGACGGCAGCCCCGGCGACGACGAGATCCGCATTGCTGCCGCGCACGGCCTGTTGCTGGCGGGCGCCGACGACGTGGCGCGCCCGTTCGACACGCCGGACCTGCCCGACACCAACGTCATGACCAGCGCGCGATCGCGCGGGCAGGCTGTGGATCGGCACGCAGAAGGGGCCGTACCTGCAGCAGTGCCCGCATGCGCCACTGATCGCGGTGATCGACAAGCCGGTGCTGTACGGCAACCTGCCCGGCAGCTGGGTGTGGAAGATCACCGTCGATCGCGAGGGTGGGCTGTGGTTCGCCCTGTTCGACGGCGGCGTCGCCTAGCTCGCCCCCGGCTGGCACGGCACGAGCCGCTACACGCACATCCCGTGGGTTCGCGCGCAAGCCGATCTCCGGCGCGCCACTGGCGGAAGCTGTCGAGACGGCGCGGGCACGGGCGCCGCGCCAGGAAGACACCGCCGACGAGGCGGGTTGACGCTACCGCCCGGCGCGATGGCGCCGCCGGATCACATGTCGAACTTGTTCACCTCGAAGCCGAGCCGGGCGTACTCGCGCCAGCGCGTGCGCGACCCCTCGCGCTCGGCCGGATCGGCGGCCACCACCTCCAGCACGCGATCGAACCGGCCCGGCGCGCAGCTTTCGCGCAGGTTGATCACCAGCGGGCGGTCGGCCGTGTCGATGCCCGGCGGCACGATCAGCACCGCGGTGTCGGCGTCGTCATCGTCGCCGGCCAGCTGGTGCGGGATGAAGGCGTCCTCGTCGAACGCCCACAGCAACGCGTCCACCGCCTCGGCCTGCGCGAAGTCGCGCACCAGGATCAGCGTCGGCTGCTGCGCCGCGAACGCGCGCCGCGCCAGCTCGCATACCAGCAGCAGCGGCCGCTCGCGGAAGCGCGGCTTGTCGATCAGGTAGAAGTCGGCGCGGGGCATGGGAGAGTCTTCGCTTTAGCCTTTGCTCGTCATTCCAGCGCAGGCTGGAATCCCGCGTCGCATGCCTTTGAAAGGCACGACTGCCACACTCCCTGGCATCGCCGAAAGGCACTGGATTCCCGCGTTCGCTGGAATGACGGTGAAGGGAATCACGCGCCGGCGCGATCCAGCAGCCACTGCGCCAGCAGCGGCACCGGGCGGCCGGTGGCCAGGCCCTTGCGGCCCTCGTCCCAGGCGGTGCCGGCAATGTCCAGGTGGGCCCAGCGCTGGCCTTCGGTGAAGCGCGACAGGAAGCAGCCGGCGGTGATCGCGCCGGCGCTCTTGCCGCCGATGTTGGCCACGTCGGCAAAGCCCGATTCCAGCTGGGTCTGGTAGTCGTCCCACAGCGGCAGGCGCCAGGCGCGGTCGAGCGAGGTCTCGCCGGCGGCGAGCAGTTCGGCGGCGAGGTCGTCGTGCTTGCTCATCAGGCCGGTGGCATGCTTGCCCAGCGCGACCACGCAGGCGCCGGTGAGCGTGGCGGCATCGATGAGGGTGTGCGGCTTGTAGGTCTGCGCGGTCCAGGTCAGCGCGTCACACAGGATCAGCCGGCCCTCGGCGTCGGTGTTGAGCACCTCGATGGTCAGGCCGGACAGGCTGGTCAGCACGTCGCTGGGACGGTAGCTCTCGCCGTCGGGCATGTTTTCCACACTCGGCACCACGCACACCAGGTTGGCCTTCACACCCAGCTTCACCGCGGCGACGAAGGCGCCCAGCACGCCGGACGCGCCGCCCATGTCGAACTTCATCTCCTCCATGCCCGCGCCGGGCTTGAGGCTGATGCCGCCGGAGTCGAAGGTGACGCCCTTGCCGACAAAGGCATAAGGGGCGTCGCCCGCGTTGCCGCCCTTGTATTCCAGCGCGATCAGGCGCGGCTTGTTGACCGAGCCGCGACCCACGGCGAGCAGCGAGCCGAAGCCGAGCTGCTCCATTTCCACGTGGTCGAGCACGCGGCAGCTGACCGCGTCGCCGCTGGCGGCGGCGAAGGCCTGTGCCTGGCCTGCGATATGGGCGGGATTGCAGATGTTCGGCGGCAGGTTGGCCAGTTCGCGGGCAAAGCGCACGCCTTCGGCGATCGCCATACCCTGCTCCAGGCCGGGCTGCGCGTCGGCAGCGCCGACAAAGGCCACGCTGGCCAGCTCCGGCTGCGCGCTCTTCTCGCGCGGCTTGAAGGTGGCGGTGTAGCGATAGCTGGCGTGGTCGGCGGCCAGCACGGCGGTGCGCACGCGCCAGGCGGCGTCGCGGCCGGGCACGTCGACCTCGGAGAGGTAGGACACCGCGCCGTCGATCGGCAGCCGGCCCAGCGCCCGCGCCGCATCGGCGTTGATGCGCTGGTAGCGGGCGGCATCGAAGCCCTTCTGCTGGCCCAGGCCCATGACCAGCACGCGCCTGGCGGCGATGCCTGCCGGGGCGAACAGCATGCTGGTGCTGCCACCTTTGCCGGTGATGTCGCCGCTTTCCACCTGACGCTTGATCGCTCCCGCGGCCGCGCTGTCGATGCGCGCCGCCGCGCTGGAGAGCACGCCGCCCTCATACACGCCCACCACCACGCAGGGCGTGTCGACGGTTTCGGGAGCGGCGGAGGCGAGACTGAACTGAAGCGTCATGGAAGGGTCCCTGCGATGGGTGCCGGCGCGGCCGGACAGGCTAGACTTGCAGTTTGCCAGCGCCCTGGCGGGCGCGGCACAAGCCCTTGATTCTATCGCATGCTGAGCATCCTCGATCGTTACTTCCTGCGCGAGCTGGGCCAGACCATGGCGGCCACCGCGATCGTGCTGGTGACGGTGCTCGCCGGCAGCAAGTTCGCCCACGTGCTGCAGCAGGTGGCCAACGGCAGCTACCCGGCCAGCGTGATGTTCCAGGTGCTGGGATTGAACATGCTCGATGGTCTCTCCAACCTGCTGCCGCTGTCCGGCTACGTCGGCGCGCTGTGGGCGATGGGGCGCATGTATCGCGAGAGCGAGATGCACGTGCTGGCCTCCTCCGGCATGAGCGCGCGCGGACTGCTGCGCCCGGTGGCGATGCTCGCCGTGCTGATTGCGCTGGCAGTGGGGCTGGTGTCGCTGTGGCTGGGGCCGTGGGCGTCGCGCACCTCGGCGGCGCTGATCGCTGCGGCGAACCGCTCGGTGATCGCCGCCGGCCTGGACGCAGGCCGCTTCACCGAGCTGCCGGGCAAGGACGGGGTGATCTTCGTCGACACGCTCAGCCGCGACGGCAGCCAGTTCGGCAAGACCTTCATCGCCATCGAGCGCAAGGGCAGCGACGGCATGACGCACCTGCGCCTGATCACCGGCAAGCGCGGCCAGCTTTACCAGGAGAGCGACGGCAACGGCCGTTTCCTCGGCCTGATGGACGGCTGGCAATACGAGCTGCCGCTGGGCGCGGACAACTGGCGGCGCATCCGCTACGAGCGCAACGACGCCTCGCTGACCAACGTGCAGGGTGGCGATGCCGACAGCGATCCCACCCATGGCCTGGGCACCATCGCACTGGCGCGCACCGACGCCGACGAAGCCCGGGCGGAACTCGCCTGGCGCGTCGCCTCGCCGGTGATGGCGCTGGTGCTGATGATGCTTTCGCTGCCGCTGGCGAAACAGAATCCGCGCGAGGCGCACTATGCCCGGCTGCTGCTGGCGGTGCTGGCGTTCTTCCTCTACTACAACCTGCTGGCGCTGTGTAACGGCCAGATCAGCAAGGGCCACTGGCACAGCTCCGCGCCGATGTGGGTGGTGAGCGCGCTGGCCTTCGCGATCGGCGCCTGGATGTTCCGCAACCAGTACCAGCCGCGCCGCGTGCGCACAACCCGCGCGCCGCAGGTGGGCGCATGATCCGCCTGCGCCGGGTGGACTGGCTGATCGGCACCACCGTGCTGGCCTCGCTGCTCACTGTCTGGCTGATGATCGCCGGGCTGGACGCCTTGCTGCAGTTCCTGCGCCAGCTTGGCCATGTCGGCAAGAACGGCTTCACCCTCGCCGACGCCGCGCTGTACGTGCTGGTCACCTTTCCGCGCCGGCTCTACGAGAACTTCGGCTATGCCGCGGTGATCGGCGGTCTGCTCGGGCTGGGCAGCCTGGCCGGCAGTGGCGAGCTCACCGCGCTGCGCGCCGCCGGCATGTCGCAGTTGCGCATCGCGGTCTCCGCGGCGGGTGTGGTGGCGTTGCTCATCGTGGGCGTGGTGATCCTCGGCGAGACGGCCGCGCCGTGGGGCGACCAGAAGGCGCAGGCGATGCAACTGGCCCAGCGTTCCGGCGGCATCGGCATGGCCGGCTCCACCGGCCTGTGGGCGCGCGACGGCCGGCGCGTCATCAACGCCAAGACCAGCCTGCTCAAGCAGGTGAATGGCCACAACCAGGTCGAACTGGCCGATGTGCGGGTATTTACCTTTAGCACCGATGGCCAGCTCACCCGCTTCGACTGGGCGCAGAGTGCGCAGCACGACGGCCGCCACTGGACGCTGGCGCATGTGCGCAGCACCACGCTGGACGACAAGGGCACCCACACCACCCAGGCGGCCGGCCTGCCGTGGGACACCCAGCTCAATCCGCGCGTGCTGGAGCAGTCGCTGGTGCAGCCGCAATACCTGCCGATGCGCGACCTGCGCCGCAACATGAATTACCTGCAGGCGAACGGGCAGAGCCCGGGCGTCTACGCGGTGGCGTTCTGGACCCGCGCGCTGTACCCGCTCAACGTGCTGGTGCTGGTGCTGTGCGCGATGCCGTTCGCCTTCGGCAGCCTGCGCTCGGGCGGACTGGGCAAGCGCATCTTCCTCGGTATCCTGATCGCCATCGCCTGGTACTTCCTGCAGCAGGCCATGATCAACTTCGGCACCGTCTACGGCGTGCCGCCGCTGCTGGCCAACCTGCTGCCAGCCACGTTGCTGGTGGCTGCCGCCTGGTTCTATTTCCGCCGGCATCGCTGAGCGTGCCGGCCGGCTTGTCGGGGCGCGGGACGATGGTCATGCTTGCGGCTCGTCTTTGCCGCATGAGGAGTGGCGGCAGTGGCCTGGGTGGACCTGCGCAGTGACACGGTGACCCGACCGACCGCGGCGATGCGCGCGGCGATGGTCGAGGCGGTGGTGGGCGACGACGTCTACGGCGAGGACCCCGCGGTGAACGCGCTGCAGCAGCGGCTCGCCGACGATCCCGGTTTCGAGGCGGGCCTGTTCGTGCCCACCGGCACCCAGTCCAACCTGGTCGGCCTGATGGCGCACTGCGAACGCGGCGACGAATACATCGTGGGCGCCGATGCACACACCTATCGCTGGGAGGGCGGCGGCGCGGCGGTGCTGGGCTCGATCCAGCCGCAGCCGATTCCCCAGGACGCCGACGGCATGCGGCCGCTGGACAAGGTGGCCGCCGCGATCAAGCCGATCGACCCGCACTTCCCGCGCAGCAGGATCCTCGCGCTGAAAAACACCTGGTGGGGCCGCGCGCTGCCGCTGGACTATCTCGCCGCGGCGCGCGCGTTCACCCGCGAGCGCGGCCTGGGCCTGCACCTGGACGGCGCGCGGCTGTTCAACGCGGCGGTGGCCTGCGGCGTGCCGGCGCGCGAGATCACCCAGCATTTCGACCGCGTGTCGGTGTGCCTGTCCTAGGAGCCTGTCGGACTTTGGCCGGCCGGTCTGCACATCCGCCGGTGCGGCCCCTATGTCCGTCGCTTCTTGGCCCATGGAACCACCATGGGCCGGCGAAGCGCCG
>WOYI011028424.1_pt1 | contig 10102 bp, 4 predicted proteins | sample 6423411 | NCBI WGS metagenome assembly WOYI01 (sample SAMN13441803, study PRJNA592873) | oil field metagenome | biome: oil field; feature: oil-well bore; material: oil-contaminated soil; isolation source: oil-contaminated soil from oil-well borehole | place: Germany: Wietze | collected 2016-10-18 ... | reverse complement strand
GACCTAACCTGGGCAAAAGATGTGGGTGCCCGTACGGAACCGCAAGGAAAACAGACATTCAATGTGGTTTCATTCGGCGCTGTTGCTGATAGCACCACAATGAACACCAAAGCCATACAGTCAGCAATTGACGCCTGTGCCAATGCAGGGGGTGGCATCGTCACCTTTGACCCTGGCTGCTATCTCACCGGATCTCTCTATCTGAAAGAGGGGGTACACCTGCATATTCCGGAGGGTGTAACGTTGCTGGGGAGCCAACAGATAGAGGATTACCCCGATATCCCCACACGGGTGGCAGGTATTGAGATGGTTTGGCCCTCGGCACTGATCAATGTGATTGGAGAGAAGAATGTGATGATCTCAGGTAAGGGAGAGATCGACGGACAAGGAGGACTTCGTTTCAAATCGGCCATGAACAGGGGAGGCACAACCGAACATATCTATCTGAAAGATATCGTGATGGAAGAGGTAGGCACCGCCATCGAGGCCACCATGAACTGGAATCCATCCTATAGTTACTCGGCACTGCCCGAAGAGTTTAAAGGCAAAGAGCTGCCCCCACACTGGGTAAAAATGCTGGAAACGGTCGATCCCCCTGAACTGGGGATACCCCGCTTCAACAACATCCATTTCTCCGGCATCACCGTACACAAGGCAAGAAGAGCCCTCAGCGTAGAGGGGAGTGAACAATCCAAAATGGAGCACTTCAGCCTGAATGATATCACAATCAATGCAGAACATGCAGGATCGGTGAAGCATGCGGAATACTGGCGAATGGAGCGAATCGATATCCGGTCGGAAGACAACCTTCCCGTTCAGGTCACTGAGAGCAAAGATGTTTCATTTCCGGAAGAGAGTAATGTTTATCTCTTCTCCTATTTCACGGGAAACGGTGAAGACGGCCTGCATCTGGCTTATAGCTTCAACAGCTTGAGCTGGAAGCCGCTTAACAATGGAGAGTCTCTCCTGAAGCCAATGGTCGGGAAAAACCGGCTGATGCGTGATTGATGCGGCAATCATCCGGCATATGGGAGGATGTCTCAGAGCTGATCTCATTCCACAAGGGAACCCGACATGGCACCGCTTTCGGTATCAGCAGAAAGGAGTGGAATAGAATCAATAAATTGACAAATCATGAGAAATAAATCACACATCCAACTCATCCTTATCCAGGCAGTGTTGATGCTCAACATCTCGTTACTCACGGGACAGGTGATTGAGAAAGATCTGTCGGGCAACTGGCGGTTTCAAATTGACAGGGAAGAGAGGGGAGTTGCGGAGAAATGGTTCTCCGAAAGGTTGACAGACGAAATCTATTTACCCGGCTCAATGGCTGAGAACCGCAAGGGAGATGAGGTGACACTGCACACTCAATGGACCGCAAGCATTTACGACAGCTCCTTTTTCTTCAACCCCAGGCTGGAGAAATACCGCGTGCAGGAGAATCTGAAACTCCCCTTTTGGCTCACCCCAGTGAAATATTATGTGGGGGCGGCATGGTATCAGAAAGAGATCACCATCCCCCCCGACTGGAAAGAAAGAAGAGTGTTCCTCTTTCTGGAGCGTCCCCATACCGAAACGATCCTCTGGATTAACAATGAAAAAGTCGGCATGCAGAACTCACTTTCTGTTCCTCACATCTATGAGATCAGCAATTACCTGAAAACAGGAGGGAACACCCTCACTATCAGGGTCGATAACAGGACAAAAGAGATTGACGTGGGCAAAGACTCACACAGCATAACCGATCAGACACAAGGGAACTGGAATGGTATTGTGGGGAAGATTGCCTTGCAGTCGACACCTGAGACCTACATTGAGGATTTGCAGGTCTATCCCGATTTGCAGGGCAAGAGAGCCATCGTAAAGGTAACCGTGGCGGGAAATGCATCAGGAACCATCAAGCTGGAAGCCGAAAGCTTCAATAGTGAAAGAGTTGACAAGATTACGCCTGTTACGCAATCATTCAAAGTAAGGAGCAGGTCCACAATAGTGGAAATGGAGCTGCCAATGGGAAACGACTTTCTTACCTGGGATGAGTTTGATCCAAACCTGTATCGCCTTACTGCCACCCTAACCACAGCTCATGGAAAGGATATCAAAGAGACCCGTTTCGGCATGCGTGAGTTTACCATCGATGGAAAATATTTCTTGGTGAACGGAAGAAAAACCATGCTGCGCGGCACGGTGGAGAACTGTGTCTTCCCGCTGACCGGTTATGCTCCCATGGATGTGGAGTCATGGGTAAGGGTATTCCGTATCTGCCGCAGCTACGGACTCAATCATATGCGCTTTCACTCCTACTGTCCTCCTGAAGCAGCCATGGAGGCGGCCGATTTGGTCGGGTTTTACCTCCAGCCCGAAGGCCCCAGCTGGCCCAACCATGGCACTTCACTTGGTGACGGCCGCCCGGTAGATGACTACCTCTGGGAGGAGGCCAAACGGATCGTGAAACAGTATGGCAATCATGCCTCTTTCTGCATGTTCGCGATCGGTAATGAGCCTCGCGGACAATGGGTTAACTGGGTCAGCCGGTTTGTCGACTACTGGAAGGAGACTGATCCCCGCAGGGTCTATACCGGCGCCTCCGTAGGAGGTAGCTGGGCATGGCAGCCCAGGAACCAGTATCATGTGAAAGCGGGAGCACGTGGACTGGACTGGAACCGACGGCCCGATTCCCGCTCCGATTTCAGTGCTCAGATCGATACAGTCAGGCAACCCTTTGTCTCACACGAAACGGGACAATGGTGTGTTTTCCCCGATTTCAGGGAGATTGACCGCTATACCGGGGTGATGAGAGCCCGCAACTTTGAGCTGTTCCGCCAGGATCTCAAAGACCGTAACATGGGTGATCAGAGTGGCCAGTTCCTGATGGCTTCAGGTAAGCTGCAGGCACTCTGTTACAAACATGAAATAGAAAGAATTCTTCGCACACCCGGTTATGCAGGATTTCAGCTGCTAAGCCTCAACGACTATCCGGGACAGGGTACCGCCCTGGTAGGTGTACTGAACGCTTTCTGGGAGGAGAAAGGCTACATCGATGCTGCAGAATTCCGGCAGTTCTGCGCTCCCACGGTATTGCTCTCCAGGATGGATCGCTTTATTTTCAAAAACAATGAGACCTTTACAGCCGACATCGAGGTTGCCCACTTTGGGAAAGAGTCGTTGCCACAAAGCGTGACACGCTGGTCGGTTAGTGATCCGGAGGGTCTGACCATCGCACAGGGAGCGCTGCCGCCGACTGACATCGAACTGGGCAATGCGCAGCAGTTGGGTAGCATCTCGTTGCCTCTGAGCTCAATCGGGAAAGCGCAGAAGCTGAACCTTACCATATGGCTTGAGGGGACAGCGATCACAAACAACTGGGATTTCTGGGTCTATCCCGCGCAATTACCTCCGGTAAAGAGTGATGATATTCATGTGACAGACCGGATAGACGACACCACAAAAGAGATACTCAACAATGGAGGCAAAGTGCTGCTGTTGCTGGCAGGCAAGGTGGAACAGGGCAAGGAGGTGGTGCAGTACATGACCCCGGCATTCTGGAACACCTCCTGGTTCAAGATGCGCCCTCCCCATACGGTGGGAACGCTTGTCAACGATCATCATCCCATCTTCAGAGATTTCCCCACCGATTACTACACGGGATTGCAATGGTGGGAGCTGATTCACCGGGCAGAGGTAATGGAACTGAACAATTTTCCCGCAGATTTCCGGCCAATGATTCAGCCTATCGACACATGGTTTATCAACCGGAAATTGGGAATGCTGTTCGAAGCAAACGTTGGAAAAGGACGTATCGTGGTGTGCAGTGCCGATTTGCGAAGTGATATCCAAAACAGACCTGTTGCCAGCCAGCTTTATTACTCCATTCTACAGTATATGAATTCGCATCTGTTTCATCCCGACTATACGCTGAAGCTGTCACTTATTGAAGACCTTACCCGAAAAGAAGGTGAACGACTCACCATTGAGACGAAAGACGCTCCCGATGAATTGAAGGGTGTCGTGTTGTAACAATCTACCATCTGATAAACAAAAAACGTGGAAAAATGAAAAAGCAAATTGCACTTCTCTTCACAACGCTCACAATGCTGCTTGCAGGATGTAACAACCGGGCCGCAGATACCGACTGGCCTGAACAGACAAAAGAGAGTAAACCCTGGACGCGCTGGTGGTGGATGGGTAACGATGTGGATTCAGCAAACCTTACCTATAACCTGGAAGCGCTGAGTGAAGCCGGTATCGGCGGCGTGGAAATAACGCCCATCTATGGGGTAAAAGGACGAGAAAACCATTACATCCAGTATCTCTCCCCACAGTGGATGGATATGCTTGGCTTTACCATTGCCGAAGCATCAAGTCTGGGAATGGGGGTTGACATGAACAACGGTACAGGATGGCCTTTCGGGGGACCCGATGTGAGTGTGGAAGATGCAGCCACCAGAGCACTCTTTCGTGAATATAGCCTATCGGGTGGTGAAGCCCTGCAGGAACCCGTGGAGGTGACAGAGGAGCGGCAGAGAGCAGTGGCCCGTCTGAAAAAGCTGATGGCTTACAGTGAGGAGGGCGAGATATTGGATCTCACCGATAAAGTGAATGAAAAAGGCAATCTGGACTGGATCGCACCCGAAGGAAAAAGTTGGAGAGTGATCGCTCTTTTTGTCGGGAAAACAGGACAGAAAGTGAAGCGAGCAGCCCCCGGAGGGGAAGGATATGTGCTCGATCACCTGAACAAAGATGCCGTGGAGCGTTATCTGCTTAAGTTCGACAAAGCATTCGCCGAGAACAGCACTCTTTTTCCGAACACTTTCTTCAACGATTCCTACGAGGTATATGGGGCGGACTGGACCCCCACCCTGCTGGATGAATTTGAAAAGAGAAGAAACTACAAACTGCAGGATTATCTCCCCGATCTGCTGGCCAACGGTGCAACCGAACAATCGGCAAGAGTCATAGCCGATTATCGCGAAACCGTAAGTGAGATCCTTTTGGAGAACTTCACCATCCCCTGGACCGAATGGGCACATGGCCACGGGGTGAAGACTCGTAACCAGGCACACGGATCACCGGGCAACCTGATTGATCTATACGCTGCAGTCGACATACCTGAATGCGAATCGTTTGGCATCACCGATTTTGACATCCCCGGTCTGAGAAAAGACAGCATACGCAAAGAGAACGACAGTGATCCCACCATCCTTAAATATGCCTCTTCAGCGGCTCACATCACAGGAAAGAGATATACCTCTTCCGAGACTTTCACCTGGCTGACCGAACATTTCAGAACATCGCTTTCACAGTGCAAGCCGGAAATTGACCAGATGTTTACCTCGGGTGTGAATCGTGTCTTTTTCCATGGCACCACCTATTCTCCAAAAGAAGCAGCATGGCCGGGATGGAAATTCTACGCCTCGATTGATATGTCACCCACCAATCCTTTCTGGAAGGATGCACCTGCATTCTTCAGCTACATCACCCGGGTACAGTCGTTCCTGCAGAGTGGACAACCGGACAATGACTTCCTGTTGTACCTGCCAATTCAGGATATCTGGCATGAACAGCGGGGGAATTTTTACACCACATTTGCCATCCACGGTATGCGCGAACAGCTGCCCGACTTCTGCGATGCGGTTGACAGAATCATGCAGAGCGGATTCGATCTGGATTATATTTCCGATCGCTTCCTGCAAACAACGACCGTGGAGAACGGATTGCTGAAAACAGAAGGGGGAACTACCTACAAGGCACTGATTATGCCGGCTGTAAAACTGATCCCGCTGGCAACGATGGAACAGATCAACCACCTGATCGAACAGGGAGCCACCATTCTCTTTTCAGAGCACTATCCTTTTGATGTGCCTGGTCTATCCATCCTGGAAGATCGTCGGGTGCAGCTCCGGAAACTCCTCTCCGGTTTTCCGCAGGTGGAGAGCTTCGAAACATCCAGTGAGTATGAAATGGGAAAAGGATCTGTGATCACCGGCAGTGACTACAGCAGTATGCTCTCCCGCTGGGATGAGAACAGGGAGCAGTTTGCCCATGAACTGGGCGGACAACTGGTACGCAGAAAACATGAAAACGGACACATCTATTTCATGTCGATGCTGAGCAACAACCCGGTGGATGGATGGGTTGGCCTGGGTGTCAATGCTGAAAGCGCCCTGTTCTTTGATCCGATGAGCGGAAAAAAAGGTGAAGCCCTGCTGCGTAAGCATAATGGAAAGACGGAGGTCTATATGCAGTTAAAACCAGGAGAATCGATAATCATCAAAACTTTCTTTCATCCTGTTGAAGCCGAAGACTGGGTCTACTTTGAACCTGCCGGTGAAGTGATGGAATTGAACAGGGATTGGAGACTCAGCTTCACAGACAGCGATCCGGCAGTTTCCGAAACTTTCAACATCGACACGCTTTCATCCTGGACAGATATTGGTCCTGATGTTTTGAAAATAAACAGGGGAACAGGAGTCTATCGCAAAACATTTGCGTTCAAAAAAAATCCTGGTTTCGAATATCTTCTCTCGCTGGGTGATGTAAGGGAGAGCGCCCGGGTAAAGATTAATGGCAGGGATGCCGGCACGCTGTATGCTGTCCCTTTTGAGACAAAAATTGGTGATCTGCTGCAGGATGGTGAGAACAGCATCGAGATAGCGGTAACAAACCTGCCCGCCAACCGCATTGCCGATTACGACAGAAAGGGAGTGGAGTGGCGTATTTTCCATGAGATCAATTTTGTAAGCATCACTTACCAACCCACTCGATTTGATATCTGGGATATCATGCCTTCCGGATTGTTGGGTCCTGTAACAATTCAGGAAATAAAACCCATAGAACCAAAATAGCAAATATCAATCAAAAAAATGAAGAGGTACCTAATTTTCACCGTAATAACTTTCCTGATGGTGTTTGTATCACAGTCACTCTTATCAAAACCTTATTCCAGTAACAGTGATCGTATAAAATATAACTTCAACAGCCAGTGGTTGTTACATATTGGAGATGTGAATAATGGCAACGACCCCAGATTGAACGATGCATCCTGGCAGAAAATCACCCTGCCTCGCGCATTCAACGAAGATGAAGCATTCAGGGTAGCCATCGATCAACTTACCGATACCATCGTCTGGTACCGCAAACATTTCAGGCTACCAAAGAGTGATCAGGGGAAAAAAGTTTTTCTAGAGTTTGAGGGAATCCGTTTTGGAGGAGCGTTTTTTATCAATGGTAAAAGTGTGGGATTGCACGAAAATGGAGTGATGGCTGCCGGATTCGACATCACCGATCATGTCAACTACAACAGTGAGAACGTGGTGGCCGTGCGCATCGACAACTCATGGGAGTACAGAGAAAGGGCTACCAATCAAAGGTATCAGTGGAACGACCGCAATTTCAACGCCAACTACGGCGGAATTCCAAAGAATGTCTATCTGCATGTCACGAACAAGCTGTATCAGACGCTGCCGCTCTACAGTAACCTGGGAACCACGGGAACCTATGTCTATGCACGGGAAATTAATGTCACCAAAAAAAATGCAATCATATTCGCCGAATCAGAGATAAAAAATGAATACAATGAGCCCAAAACATTCCGCTGTGAAATGACCATTGAGGATATGGAAGGGAAAATTATCAAACAGGTTTCCGGAAACGAAATAACCATACAACCGGGCGAGACAATTATGACAGCGGTACATGACAAAGTGGAAAATCTTCATTTCTGGTCATGGGGATACGGTTATCTGTATAATGTATATACAACAGTTTATGTAGATAATAAACCAGTGGATGTGGTTAAAACCAGAACTGGTTTTCGTAAAACCCGCTTTGCAAAGGGTATGGTCTGGCTGAACGACCGTGTAATTCAGCTGAAAGGGTATGCACAGCGTACCAGTAACGAGTGGCCCTCGGTAGGGATGTCTGTACCGGCCTGGCTGAGTGACTTCAGCAACCGCATGATCGTGGAAGGAAACGGTAACCTGGTGCGGTGGATGCATGTCACTCCCTGGAAACAGGATGTGGAGTCGTGCGACAGGGTAGGCTTGATGCAGGCTATGCCAGCAGGTGATGCCGAAAGTGATGTAGAAGGTCGTCGCTGGGAACAGCGGGTAGAACTGATGCGTGATGCCATTATTTACAACAGGAACAACCCCAGTATCCTCTTCTATGAGAGCGGCAACGAATCGATCAGTGAAACACATATGGCTGAGATGATCGCCGTTCGCGACAAATATGATCCCTATGGCGGACGTGCCATCGGTTCACGGGAGATGCTCGACAGCAAACTGGCGGAATATGGAGGAGAGATGCTCTATATCAACAAAAGTGCCAGGAAACCCATGTGGGCCACCGAGTACTGCAGGGACGAGGGATTGCGAAAATATTGGGACAATTACTCCTACCCCTATCATCAGGACGGGGATGGTCCACTCTACAAAGGCCAGAATGCCAGCTCCTACAACCGTAACCAGGACTCTTTTGCAGTAGAGTTGGTAAAACGCTGGAACGACTTCTTCAGGGTACGTCCCGGCACCGGGAAAAGGGTCAGCTCGGGCGGTGCGAAGATCATCTTCTCCGACAGCAACACCCATTTCAGGGGAGCGGAAAACTACCGCCGCAGCGGGGTGACCGACCCGATGCGCATACCCAAGGATGGGTTCTTCGCGCATCAGGTGATGTGGGACGGATGGGTCGATGTTGAGAACTACCGCACACACATCGTGGGTCACTGGAACTATTCACCCGATACCAAAAAGGATATCTTTGTGGTTTCTACGGGTGAAGCGGTAGAACTCTTTTTGAACGGTACCTCCAAGGGTTATGGCAAACGAAGCGATCATTTCCTGTTCACATTCAGCGATATACAATGGGAACCGGGGAAGATTGAAGCTGTCAGTTACGATGCTGACATGAAAGAGGTGAGTCGCGACCAGCTTACCACTGCTGGCGAACCGGCAGCCATCCGGATGAGGCTCATGCAGGCACCCGATGGGTTTAAAGCCGACGGAGCCGACATGGTAATGGCGGAAATTGAGGTTGTGGACAGCGAGGGTAACCGTTGTCCGCTGGCAAACAACATGATCAGGTTCAATCTTGCAGGACCGGCTGAGTGGAGAGGAGGCATTGCTCAGGGACCAGATAACTATATCCTGTCGAAAGAGCTGCCGGTGGAATGCGGCATCAATCGCATCCTGATTCGCTCTACCACCAAAAGCGGAAACATCACTTTAACCGCTACGGCTGAAAGACTGACACCGGCATCACTCTCTTTCCGTTCCATACCTTTCAGCGAGAAAAATGGCCTTGCCGGTTACATCAGCGCTGATTACCTCCCCAGCTACATGGAGAGAGGTGAAGTAACAGGTAGTAAATCTTTCACCGTTTCACGCAATCAGATCGGAATCCTGGATGCCGTGGCTGAATCAAATCCGGAAAGCGTTAGAAACAGCTTCGATGACAATGAGGTGTCTGAGTGGACCAATGACGGTAAGCTCTCCACCGGATGGATACGCTATGAGCTGGAGCGGGATGCCCTGATCTCGGAGATCGAGCTGAAGCTCACCGGCTGGCGAATGAGAAGCTATCCCATCGAGATCTATGTGGATGAGCAAAAGGTATATGAGGGTAAAACGGAAAAGAGTCTCGGTTATGTCGCCATCCCGATTGAACCCACAATGGGACGCTTCGTTGAAATACGCCTGATCGGACAGAGCAGCGACCAGGACGCCTTCGGTGAGATCGTAGAGATTACCGGCACGAAAGAGCTCGACCTCTATCGTGATCCCAACGCCGAAGATGCAAAGGGGCAGCTTCGCATCGTGGAGATCGATATTTATGAAAAGGCCAGTTCAAAATCGAAATAAAAAAATTATCTGCGTGAAACCGGATGGATTGAAGAATAACACCCATACCATGGAGAAGAGATTGAAACGGGTTGCTTTATTTTATTGCAGAGGGACTCAGGGAGTTGCATCTGCCGGGAATTAGTCGTCATATCGTTTTACCGAAAATACCCAACCGTTGAGAAGCGTGTTCTCCCACCGGTTGGTCAGGAGATAAAATTAAAGCGGTTGTAATAATCGATGGTGTCACTGGTCAGGAT
>WOYI011521369.1_pt1 | contig 10106 bp, 13 predicted proteins | sample 6423411 | NCBI WGS metagenome assembly WOYI01 (sample SAMN13441803, study PRJNA592873) | oil field metagenome | biome: oil field; feature: oil-well bore; material: oil-contaminated soil; isolation source: oil-contaminated soil from oil-well borehole | place: Germany: Wietze | collected 2016-10-18 ... | reverse complement strand
CTCGACTTGCAGGTTAACGAGAGATGTAGGGAGTAAGTCATCGCTGATCAGGTGGTTACTTCCTGCTGCTCGTCTTCGCCACACTGTTAATTATAGCTCCCTTTAGAGGCAGATGGTTCTGTGGCAATCTCTGCCCGCGAGGGAGTTTTGTTGATTTCTGGCTTGCTCCCATAAGCCGCAAGATAAGAATTCCATCGAGTCTCAAGAGCATGAAAGTAAGAGTGCCGATTTTTTTCCTACTAATGGGATTTATGATTTTCAGAATTATCAGCACGAATGGTATTGTGGACAAGATAGGAATGGTCTTTGTTACCCTTTGCATTATCACAACCTCTGTTGCTATTCTCTTTGGAGTTATCATTGCCCCAAGGGCATGGTGCTCATTCTGTCCCATGGGAACTATCCAGAGGGTTGTCGGAAGGGGTAAATACAAGCTAAATCTGGATCAAGAAAAGTGCATTGAGTGCGGAAAATGCCAGAAGGTCTGCCCCATGCAATTGCCTGTGAACGAGATAATGGAAAAACCGGATTGTATCAAATGCGGGCGATGTGTAGAAGCCTGCCCTAAGAACGCATTAAGCTTTTAGATGAGGTACATTGGGTAACATTGTAGAGCAAATAAGCGATGGGCTTGATGACTGGCCAGGCCCGAAGCTTCATTTGCATCTGATTTTGCGGTTCATAAGTTCCCTATCGTATCTCTCACGCTTTATCCATTGGTTAGCAAGGGACAACGTTATCAACAAGATCTTTAGATTGGAATCATGCGCCAGGAAGAGCCGTACAAGCGGGCATTGCATCTGGAATACTTCACCGTAGGCTACAACGTCTTGGAGGCTTTAGCATCCATATTTTTTGGATCGGCAGCAAGAAGCATTGCTCTTGTTGGTTTCGGCCTGGACAGCATCGTCGAATCCCTCTCTGGCCTGATCTTGATCTGGAGGCTGCGTCAGCATAAGCCCGAAAATGTCAGGAATGAAGCAAAAATAGAGAAGAAGGCCATTCGGTTCGTTAGCCTTACCTTTCTTCTCTTGGCTCTCTATGTGCTCTATGAGTCCCTGCAAAAGCTGATACTTGCCGAAGCCCCTCAATCCTCTTTGCCGGGAATAGCTATCGTTTCTCTATCCCTGATCATCATGCCTGTTCTCTGGTACAAGAAAAGAGAGTTGGGACGCAGCATTGGCAGCCGAGCCTTAATCGCTGACTCAGAGGAGACACTCGCTTGCGCTTTTCTCTCTCTGCCACTCCTGCTTGGACTCCTAGCCAATTACCTCTTCGGTTTCTGGCAGGCCGATCCCATAACAGGATTGATAATTGTAGTATTTCTCATTCGGGAGGGGCTAGAGTGGTGGCGAGAGGCAACAGAGGATGAAGAAGACGAAATGCTTTGATAAGTTAAAACGCATGCAGGCGACATCAAATCATCGAAGTGGGATGTAAGTCGGATATAAGTCGCTTGAAACTATTTTTATCGGGGAGGATGTTGAAAATATATTTGATAAAATTTTATACATTAAAACAATGATTTATGAGGGGCTCGGGCCCTTCCCACCCTCTAAAAATCTCACCCCTCTCAACCCCGGCCCAAAATCGGCATCAGCAGGCACATTCTTCTATCTGATAGCAATCGGGCCCCGAACTCTGCAAGTTGCACGCACTGAAAAATAGAACTTCCAGCCCTGCACTTAACACCTCCCAAAACCTCTTTCTCCTAACTCCTCATTCCATACTATATAGGATCGCGTAGAATTGAACTCAATCGACCTCTGCATAGTGGTCACCTCTGGCTACTGCTATCGATTCCGATAACCCCCTTTCCCGGAGCGCATACAAATCAGTGGGAGTGAAGCTCTTTCTGTAAGAGTATACCAGCCATGGCTGGTTTTTCGTCCTTCAGATTTTCACTATTTGTGGCTTCCTTCCTTGGGTCTTTATACCCTGCTTGGCCTGGCGAGAATAATCCAGAGTGCCACCATCCACAGGAGAGTGGGGAAAATGATGAGCCCTGACATGGAACAATCACAATCATTAATAGTGATGTTTTGATATATCTATGTTCCCCCTGACAGGCAAACAGCAGCCTCAAAATTTTTTTGAAAATTTTCCAGAAAATACAAACAAGCTATAGCAGCTTATAGCGTTGCTATATGCAGAAAATGATTTATCCAATATGTTTTATTACAATTTTATGCAAAAAATGACTCTGGCAGATACTCAAAAACTCGTTAACTCTTATGTAAAAACTTTTGGCCAAAGTGGTGCAGCTAAGAAGCTCACTGAAGAAGGCTACATGAGCCCCGAAGGTGCCCAAATCCTGCAACCACATATCTATAGAATTTTGAATGGAAGCAGCACCTGTCTTTTGGCCCCTGAAACAGAAAATCAACAGCAAGAGTCCCCACGAGAGCAAGACAGGTAGCAGCAGAGCTATTTAAAAATGAGGAGCTGTTGAAAGAAGAAATCGTCAAAGTCGGAGAGGAGCTTCGCGAAGAGCTGATAGCGGAAGAGGTCGCCTTGGAGGAGCTGGAGCGCTCATTGTCGCCCCTGATACCTTCCATTGGGGATCGGCCCTATCGCGAGCCTCGACACTTGGATCGAGATATCAAAGTATCTGCCGTCTTCGATCGAAGGCGCGCGGTAGAGTTGGAGAAGCCCAAGAAGCAATATCAAGAAAGAGAAATTAGTGCGGGGGACGGGATTCGAACCCGCGAACGCCTGCGCGACAGGGCCCTCAACCCTGCTCCTTTGACCTGGCTTGGAAACCCCCGCTCACAAATATGGGTTATAGACCGGCTTTTATCTTGGCCGATCCCAGCTCTATGATAGCTCTGCCAGCTTTGAATCGAGGTCAAGAGCTCTCATCTTGATCTCGTCCACAGCTCTTGCCACCAGATCCTTGGCGGCAACAGACCCGCTGCCCTCGATGGAAACCACAAAGGAATCCAAAACGGGCTTAAGATCAATGGCGGCGGCCTCACAGGCACCAACGCAGAGCTTGCACAAGGAGCATTCCAGTATATTTGTAGCTTTCGCTCTGCCCTCCTCTATCACCAGGATATCACGAGGACAGGCCTCAACGCACTTTCCGCATCCGTCGCATGCCTCGCTCACAGTGATGCTGGGCAGATTCTTGTAGCCGCACAGAGTTCCTGCCTGCCACTTGGAGTGCTCTTTGCCCACTCTCTTGGTGGCATAGCCCTCCATCACCAGCTTCTCTCCCTCACCCAAAATCACCAGTGGGATCTTCTCGAAGGCCGGACGGACTCCGGGATCGGTGAACTGAATGTCCTCAGAGTAAACCATCCCAGGCCCCTCCTTGGAGAGCATGAAATCCACCCGGCATCCGGGACATCCCGTCCCGCCGCACTGGCAATCCTCGGGCTGGGAGAAGAGGTCCAGCTCGTCTGCCACCAGCGGGACTTCCCCTATCCTCAATCCTATCTGCTCGTCAAATAGAACCGAGGTATTGTCATAGAGGTTGATCTCATCTATGGCCAGTATCGGAACCTCGCTCATGCAGGCCCGGCGAATGCCATTGGCGAAAGCGGCGCTAACGCCGCTGAGGAGGTACCGGATGCGGTCCTCCCTCAGCTCAAGCAACTCGAAATTCAAGTTTTACACCCTTCGACCCCTCTTTCCTCCTCTGGGCTTGGTCCCATCGTGAGGTATGGGGGTCGCATCTTCAATCCTGCCGATCCGGAGGCCCGCCCGCGCCAGAGCCCTGATGGCCGCCTGTGCGCCCGGTCCTGGAGACCTCTGCCGATTCCCGCCGGGAGCACGTACCTTGACGTGAACTCCTACGATTCCCTTGTCCTTCACAGCGTCAGCGACCTGCATGGCCATCTGCATGGCTGTGTAGGGAGAACTCTCGTCCCTGGCTGCCTTGACCACCATTCCGCCCGAGATCTTGGCCAGAGTCTCTGCTCCGGTCTGGTCGGTGATGGTGATGATCGTGTTGTTAAAGGACGAGAATATATGGGCAATGCCCCACTTTCCTTCTGCCATTTATCCTTCCACCCTGGGTGTTCTGGATGCCCTCTCCGGATGACCCTCGCTGGCCATGGGAGAGCCCATGTAATAGTCAATGCTCATCTCCTCGCCCCTGGGCACGAGATAACCAGGAACATCCACCCTCCTCCCGGAGACCTGTATATGGCCGTGGACGATGAACTGTCTGGCCTGCTTCAGGGAGTTGGCCAGCCCTTGCCGGTAGACCTGGGTCTGCAGCCTTCTCTCCAGAACGTCGTTGACCTTCATGGATAAGATGGCATCCAGATCACCCTCCTCTTTGAGCATTCCCAGCTTCTTGAGGCGGTTGAGGATGGCTTGTGCCTGGGGAGGCTCCTCTCCCAAAGATACCGCTGCCAAGAGCTTTCTGCTGGCCTGTCTGTACTTCTTTAAAACGGCCTGAGCCTTCCACAGCTCCCTCTTGTTCCGCAGTCCATAAGCCTTGACTACCTCCACCTCTCCCGCAATCCTCTCCGCCTGCCAGGGAGTTCGTGGCCTGGCATACATCTTTCGACTCTTGCCTGGATATCCCATCTCTTACCACCTTCTCCTTTCCTATTCCTTGGCAGCCGGTGCCGCGGCTGGTGTTCCTTCTCTCTTTCTGCTGACGCCCACGATTGCGCCCGTGCGTCCGGAGGATCTGGTCTTCTGGCCCCTCACCCTCAGACCCCGTTCATGCCTGAGCCCTTTATAGCTCCTCATCTTCTTCATGAGATCGAGGTCTTCTCTAAGGGTCATGTTCAGGTCCATACCCATGATGTGAATATCTTTGCCGGTCTCGATATCGCCGCGCCGGTTGACCATCCAAACAGGCAGTATATTGGTGGCGTCCTCTTCCACGACCTTCTTCAGCTTATCGATCTCTGCATCAGGAAGCAGTCCGAGGGTGGCATTGGGGTCCACTCCCGCACTCTCTGTGAAGATCTTGGCGCATCTGCGGCCCACGCCCTTGATGCCCGTCAGGGCCATGTGGACCTGTCTCTTTCCAGCCAGATCGGTATTCAAAATGCGAACTATATGCCTGAGCTCTTCATCAGAGCCCTTCTTAGGCTTCTCTTCAGCCTTTTTAGGCTTCTCTTTTCCTGTAGTTGGTTTTGCCAAGTTAGTCCTCCAGGGAACTTTTTCCTCTGGATCAGCCCCGGGTCACAGCCCGACGCCGCCCGCTCAACACGTTGTGGGGCGAATTAATCCAATGAGCCAAAGTGAAGTTATGCTTCTCGTATAAAAGACTTATGAGGGATGGACGGGAGGGGCGATGCGATAGGCGGCAATGGCAGGAAAGCTCATCTGCAGGAGATCGCCCTGCCTTTCTGCCGCCAGCTCTCCACTTTTGCGGGTCTGAAACCTGATTGTATCTTGCGGCCAGTTGCAGCAGTTGAAAAGGACAAATGCGCTTGCCAGAGTGGCATGGCCGCAGAGAGCGACCTCTGTCAGAGGAGTCAACCATCTGATCTGGAAGCCATCCCCATGGGGAACGAGGAAAGCCGTCTCAGATAAGTTGTTTTCGGCAGCTATGGCCTGAAGGACGGAGGCCCGGGATATGTCCATTGAGATGATCGATGCCTCTGGATTGTTTCGAGATAGGGTCAAGGTCTGCGCTCCCACCCCGCAGCCGGCCTCCAGGACAAGGCTGCCTGCGGGGGTAGGTGGTATCGGAGTGAAGCAGCTGGACAAGGGTGGAGGCCTGATCCTGCAAGCGCCTGCTTTCCCTTGGATCGTAGCCGTGAACGTATGCTTTGTTCATGCCGGCCTCTTTTATTTGGGATCGGTAATAATCTTAGCTGTCGGCTCATCTATAGGATCATCCCTTATCTTATTTATGTGCTATATGATCAAGCGCAGATATGATATCTAATATCGCGATGGAGATATATTCTCGATACTTCTCAGGAGCAAAGCCGCTTACGATGAAGCTCATCTTCGACGCCTTCTCTATGAAGCTTTTAGGGGCTCAGATGATCTCCGAGGTCCCGGTCTCAGCTTTGATCCGTCCTTATCTCTGCTCGTAGACGTAACCGTGGACGCAGCAGAGGACGCTTTGAAAAATAAATCCGTCTGTTAGAGATCCTTTCATGACTTGATCCTTAATGACAAATCCATAATGGTAGCTGGCTGGCAGTGCAGACCTTTCCCTCGCTTCTTGCCTGCTTTTTCAAGGCCCTACATTTATCATGATCGTACATTCATACAGGGAAAGATTTATTTGCTCAATTGCTAAAAGTAATTAGATAAATGAATATGCATACTGGATTCTCCGAGGTTTTCGGGCCAGCAATGAGGAATTGGCTTTGGATTTAAGTACAACTGCGCTTTTAGCATTTCTTGGATTTCTGCTCTGCATGTCGGCTTTCTTCTCTGCATCTGAGACCGCATTGATGTCACTGAGCAAGATCAGGCTCATCCATTTGGTTGAGGAGAAGATAAGAGGTGCCAGCGTGGTAGAAAAGCTGAGGGAAGACCCCAGCAGACTGCTGGGCACTATCCTTGTGGGCAACAATCTAGTAAACATCAGCGCATCGTCCATTGCCACAGTCTTGGCGATAAAATATTTCGGCGATAGCGGAGTTGGCATCGCTACCGGGGTGATGACCATGCTGGTGCTCATATTCGGAGAGATCACTCCCAAATCACTGGCTGCTCAAAAGTCTGAACAGATAGCTCTCTTGGTGGCAAGGCCTATCTCCATTTTAGCATACATTCTGAGTCCCGTCGTAGCAGTCTTCTCCCGTGTAGCCAGCATCTTCTTGCGGCTCTTTGGCTGCAGAAGCAATGCCAAACTGCCCTCGATTACCGAAGAGGAGCTCAAGTCCATGGTGAATTTGGGCGAGGAGGAGGGCGTCATCGAGGATCATGAAAAGACGATGATCTGCAATGTATTCGACTTCGGGGATCAGCTGGTTAAAGATATTATGGTTCCGCGGATGGACATCATTGCCATCAACATCAATGCCACCTATGAGGATGTCATAAAGATAATAAGAGCTGAGCAGTTCTCCCGCTATCCAGTTTATGGCAACAGGATCGATAACATAGTAGGTATTCTCAACGTCAAGGATCTGGTCTACCTGGATTCCAAAAGGGATTTTGACATGAAAGGGTTTGTGAAAAAGCCCTACTACACATTCGAGTTCATGAATACCTCAGAGCTCTTCAGCGAGATGAAAAAGCGCAGGACACATATGGCCATAGTCCTGGATGAGTATGGGGGCACGGCCGGTATCGTCACTATGGAGGATCTGGTTGAGGAGATCGTGGGGGAGATATCAGACGAGTACGACATGCAAACCAATGAGATCGAGACGATCCGGGAAGGAGAATACATCGTCGATGGAAGCACCCGGATCGAGGAGCTGAACGAGCTGATCGGGACGGATATCGAATCAGAGCATTACGAATCCATTGGCGGATTTATGATCCAGCTATTGGGCAGACTGCCCAGACAAGGCGAATCCGTCGAATACATGAACACAAGGTTCATCATAGAAAATGTGGAAAAAAACCGCATCAAAAAGATCAGGGTGCTGATGTCAGAAGCCCTGCCTGATGAAGAGAGCATTGTATTGTGAGTAGAAGCCCTACCCCTTTAGGGGTGGGGAGGAGTCACTTGCCTTTCTTAGCAGGCTTTTTCTTCTCTTCGGATGGCTTTTTTCCTGCCATCTCATCTACTTCTTCAGCTCCCTGTGCCAGCAGCTCATCCTCGTCCCCGGTGAGGATCTGGAGCAGACGGGAGAACTCTCCTGCATGAACCCTCTCCTCATTGGCTATATCTATCAATACCTCCTTGACCAGAGGATTATCTGTAGCCTCGGCATGAGCCATGTAAAGATGCACTGCCTCATGCTCTGCAGCCAGATCGAGGCGCAAAGCTCGGATCAATTCCTCTGAAGTCAATTTTCGGTCAGGCACCTTTCCGCTGAATGGATTGACAAACTCGGCCATTTAGAACTCCTCCTTTTTGTTCTGTCCAGATAATATTCGATCAACCAGAGTATGTATCTATCTCTGTCATTTCAATTTTCTTTTAAAGCAAATAAGCTTTTGGGTTGACCCTTGACCAAATTAAAGATTCTTCCAGAATTACATCAGAACTGCCGGTTGCATCTCTTAACCCTGGAAATGCATTCCCTGGAGTAGAAAGGGCCGAATATCTGATTGCCAGCTGCGCCGGGGCCCTTTTCTTGCAGATCATGATACCGCCAGGCAATCATGATGTTCTTTTTTATCAAAACCGAATCAGGTGTCTCCATGGGCAGCTTCCATCCACCGTCATACTCCTCTCTCAAATAATACAGCCAGAAGTGGGTGAGGTCATTTTTAAAGCCGTCAATGGCTGTTATCATAGACCCCATGTGGCCGGTAGCGCTTTCATCCGGAGTATAATCGATATGTGAAACCATTTTGAGAACTTCCAGAACGCTCATGCCGGGATTGATCAATACCTCTGCCTTTTTTATCCTCTTTTGGCCATTGAAACTTCCATTTTCATCGCCATAGTTAATGTATACCTCAGCCTTGACCTTGCTATCTTTTGATTTTCTATTGAAGATCATTCTGCCACCTGTGGCCAATACATAAATCCTGATATATTTGAGCCATTGGGATTGAATGCTCACAGATGGATGCCCAAGGACATATTGCAAAGAACAACCCCATCCCGAATAACAATATTTATAACTAGTGTGTCCTGCAAGACTATCTCGCGGGCCATGGCTCGAGCCAAAGAAGCAACGGGATGGATTAGAAATGGAGCGAATAATTGGATTAATCCTTTTCGCTGCACTGGTCAATAGTGCTTCGGGACTGGATTTTCGGTATAACGAAACGCTGGACAGTCGAATGCCCGTTACTGAATTTCCAGAGACTGAGAATTATGATGTATATGTTTTCCAGCAGGGCCAATCCATCATCGCCGAAACTGCCGACGGCAGGCAGATAGCCACTTCCTCCATCAAATCCGATGCATCCGGTCTATTTAAGGCAGCCATCGATGCCGTCCCTGATGGCGGCAGCTTGAACATTGGCAAGGGCCTTTACGTCCTATCTGCGCCCTATGCCGTCCCGCTTTATCCCAATGGAAGCAACATTCTCTATTGCTGCATCCCTGTAATTGACAAATCCATGCACATCTACGGCGCGGGAGTGGATGAGACTATCATCCAGCTAGCCCCGAATCAACGCAATCTTTCGCGGCACGTTGCCATGATGATCATCAGAGGGAGTGGGCCGCTTTCCCCAGGTTATAGCGATTTTACAGTAGCTAATTTGACTTTGGACGGCAACCGGGCGCAACAAAGAGATGACCAACCACAAGATGGAGAGGCCCTGATCTTGGCTGGCTCGAAGCGAAGCAACGGAAAATACTATCGCCTCAAGTTAGTGAATTCTCATGGCTCAGGGATCTATTTGGGAAATAATGGATCAGGCAGAGAGAGCGATGCGGTGGTTTTCCAAGTGGTAGCCCAAAACTGCGGAGCGGAAGGCTTCATGCTGGATACCTGCCATAATAGCCATGTTTTGGATTGTGCAGCCTGGCAGTGCAGAGAGGGACTGTGCCTGCATGGAAATAACGACTGGAAGAGTAGATCAAAGGATCAGGTCTCAGCAACCAAGTTCCAAACCGATAGCCAGATAACCGTCTGGCAGGTGAACGACTTCACCCTCAGCGAAATAAATATGGATTGCACACCCGCGACTGATGCCTATGGCCTCGTGGTCAGAGACGGGACCGGACAGGTGAGAAGATCAGTCCTGAAAAATGACAAGGCAAAGACCGATTCGACTGGAGGAGCGACGTATATCTATGAGTCCTCTCGGGTATTATTCTATGATTGCCAACTGGAAGGATTTTTTGGAATCCATGCTGTCGGGCGGTCCCATGTAGAGGCAAAGAACTGCCGTCTAGTAGCACCTGGTGGGTGCTTCTGCACGACCGATCTACATCCCGTTCAAAGCACCATCATCGCAGAGAATTGCGTCTGGTCTGGAAAAAAGGTAGTTATGCAGGCGGGCGCTGCATTCCTCGAAGTTGAATGCGTGGAAGAGCAAACTACTCCGGCCTAAAGACCGGAGCTTTCAGTAGCCCTGAAAGGACCGCCTTG
>WOYI010109391.1_pt1 | contig 10107 bp, 9 predicted proteins | sample 6423411 | NCBI WGS metagenome assembly WOYI01 (sample SAMN13441803, study PRJNA592873) | oil field metagenome | biome: oil field; feature: oil-well bore; material: oil-contaminated soil; isolation source: oil-contaminated soil from oil-well borehole | place: Germany: Wietze | collected 2016-10-18 ... | reverse complement strand
CCAACCCTCTGCACAGAGGTCAGGGGCTTTGGTCTGATGAACGGCCTGGTTTTGACCATACCCCCAAGACAGGTCGTAGAGGCCTGCTTTGCCAAGGGGCTCTTAGTCCTGAGTGCAGGTTCCGATGTCTTGCGCTTTGTCCCTCCTTTGGTAATTAGCACCGGTGAGATAGAAAAAGCCGTGGCAATTGTGGATGAGGTGCTTGCAACTCTCCCTTGATATGTTTACCATCTCTGTAAGAACAAAGGCGTTCCAATCCCTAGGGGTCGGAACGCCTTGTTCTTTTTGTATTTGGAGGTGAAATATGTGTGGGTTTGTAGGTATGTTCGATAGTGTGGGTGATTGTTCCCCTCTGCGGTCACAAGTTCTGGCCATGTCAAGGAAGATTCGCCACAGGGGTCCTGACTGGTCAGGAATACACACCGGAAAGAAGACGATCATAAGCCATGAGAGGCTTGCGATAGTTGACCCCCTTTCAGGAGGACAACCGCTCTATAGCAAGGACGGGAATCTGGTGCTTGCCGTCAATGGTGAGATTTACAATCATCAGGAGATACGAAAACATTACAAGGATTCCTATGAGTTCCAGACACTGAGTGACTGTGAGGTTATCCTGGCCCTCTATCAGGATAAGGGACCCGACTTCCTTGAAGAGTTGGAGGGGATCTTTGCCTTTGCCCTCTATGATTATTCCAAGGATGTCTACCTCATCGCCCGAGACCATATCGGTGTAATTCCTCTGTATCAGGGTTGGGACAGCGAAGGCCGTTACTATGTGGCCAGCGAGCTCAAGGCCCTTGAGGGTGTATGTCCTACGGTGGAGCTGTTCCTTCCCGGTCACTACTATTACAGCCCCGATGGGGAATGTAAGAGCTGGTACAGCCGCACATGGACGAGTTTCGATGTGGTGAAGGATAATGGCGGCAGTCCAGAGATGGTGCGAATTGCTTTGGAAGCAGCGGTGAAGCGGCAGCTGATGAGCGATGTGCCCTACGGTGTCTTGCTCTCCGGTGGCCTGGATAGTTCTATCATTGCAGCTATCACAGCAAAATATGCGGATAAGCGGGTTGAGTCCGATGACCAGGAAGTGGCCTGGTGGCCACGGTTGCACTCCTTCGCCATAGGACTGGAAGGTTCTCCCGACCTGAAGGCTGCCAAGATTGCCGCTGAGTATCTTAAGACCGTACACCATGAGGTGCATTTTACTATCCAGGAAGCCTTGGATGTGCTCAGTGACGTAGTCTACCATCTGGAGACTTCCGATATCACTACAATTCGTGCTGCCACCCCGATGTTCCTTCTAGCCAGGGTAATTCGTTCTATGGGTATCAAGATGGTGCTTTCCGGAGAGGGAAGTGACGAGTTGTTCGGAGGGTACCTCTACTTCCATAAGGCACCTGATGCGCGCCAGTTCCATGAGGAGACGGTGCGCAAACTCAGCAAGCTGCACCTGTACGACTGCCTCAGGGCGAACAAGTCACTTGCTGCTTGGGGAATTGAAGGACGGGTCCCCTTCCTTGACAAGACCTTCATGGATGTGGCGATGAACCTCAATCCTACCTTGAAGATGTCCCCTGTGGTGGATGGGAAACCCCGTATTGAGAAATGGATCCTAAGGGAAGCCTTCAAGGGCTATCTTCCACCTGAAATCCTTTGGAGACAGAAGGAGCAGTTCAGTGACGGGGTAGGATATTCTTGGATCGACACCCTAAGGAAGATGACAAGCGAACAGGTCAGTGATGAGCAGTTTGCCTCCGCATCGAAGAGGTTTGCGATCAACACCCCGGCTACCAAGGAGGAGTACTTCTACCGCGCCCTCTTTGCAAGCCATTTTCCCAGTGAGAGTGCTGCCAGGTGTGTCCCCCGTGAGGATTCGGTAGCCTGTTCCACTGCAATAGCCCTTGAGTGGGATGTTGCATTCAAGGCAATGAATGAGCCAAGCGGAAGGGCTGTTGCCGGGGTGCATGACGACTCATACAGCAAGGGTTGATCTTAAAGGGACGAAGACGGAAAAAGAAGAAGAATTAAAGAAAGAAGAATAAAAGCAAGAAGAACAACAAGAATAAGAAAATGGTACACAAAGCTTGTCCCACTATCTAGCGGTAGGGACAAGCTTTGTTCTATTTCCCCCCTCATTCCAATTGCTTGAGGACCCGGTCAAAGTCGCTTTCGAAAAGTCGGTCTTGAATAATTCGGTATAGCTCAAATTCACTTTCTGCATGGGCTTTGGCAATTTCAGCCGTTACTTTTCCAGCATTCTGCAGGATTTCCCTATCGGTTGCTTCAATGAATTTGTTAAGACGAGTTTCCCAATCTTGCATGGTCATAGGAATCTTACGCAATGCCATATCTTCTGCAACATCTAGATAGGCATTGACAATCCTTCCCAATGATTGCAGTTCATTTGTGTTGAGGTAGTTTTTTGCCACTGATACATCGGTTTTAACAATCTTACCATTTGGTGCCTTTTCCCATGTAGTCAGTCCCATATTAGTTTTTGTGCTATCGGCCCGACACTTAATCAACTCTGCAGCGGTATTTCCGTGGATTGCAAAATGCAACTTGTTCTGCACTTTGGCAAAAAAGGTTTTTGTAGTTGGTGAATTTTTGTTATAGTCGACGCTAGTGGTATAAATGTCAGTAATTTTCTGGTAAAAACGTCGTTCACTCAGTCTGATTTCTCGAATTTCTTCGAGTAACTGTTCAAAATAGTCTTCCCCAAGGAAGGTTCCATTTTCCATTCGCTTTTTATCCAGCACATAACCCTTGATGGCAAATTCTCGCAAAACTTGTGTGGCCCACTGACGAAACTGAGTAGCTCGAACAGAATTTACTCTATACCCTACAGATATAATAGCATCTAGGTTATAGAAATATGTATTATATTTCTTACCATCCGAGGCAGTTATCCGGAATTTCCGGATAACTGAATCCTCTTGTAGTTCCCCACTTTTAAATATATTTTGCAAGTGTTCATTCACTGTTCGTACATCAACATCAAAAAGTTGTGCTATCAATTTTTGTGACAACCAGATAGTCTCTTCCTCATATCGAGCTTCGATGCTTTGCTCGCCTGCCTGCGCTGTAAATATCAAAAATTCTGTAGTACTGTTATGTATCAGCTGATTTTTTTGGTTCTTTTTCTGTTCCATTGTAATTCCTTATTTGGAAATTATGTTCTCTAATCAAAATATACCCATACCGAATTATTATACTCGATACATATTTTTAATATAGGTTCTTTCCAGACGTACTCCTTATTGCAAGGGCAAAGAAGGCCGTTCCCCTATTTCCAGCTAACACCCTTCGGAAACAGGTACATTGCTCATACATACAGATAATCGTTTACAAGGGAGGCTTCATACATACAAAGGTCTTTTCTTTCTTGTATTGCATCAATGTGGGGCAACATCCTATGTATCTGTGGCGTGTTTGCTACCTTTTAACGATACCTCTTTGTTAAGGTGAAAGCAAGTTGAATAGATTCAACTTAAAGCTGTGTATATCCTTACAAGGATGAGGGTGAAGTTTGAGAGTCGGCAGGTATCCGAAATTATCGGATACCTGCATTGTCTAATACCCAGCTTCATCAGGGATGGATACATACAGAGGGTCCAATATATACTCCAAGGGAGTAATCAATTGTATAAGAATACAGCACAAAGGAAGACGTAGTTGAACCCTCTGAAAAATCCACCACTTTCTGGTAGGGCGTTTCGAGAAGTGGTGGTAGTATGTAAAATGATACTGGAGAAAGGGCTATGGGGAGTAATATGACAGTGCGAGGATTAGATACAATGAAGAAAATGGGACCGTTTATCCTTCCGTTGTTTAGAAGTGGTTTGTTCATTCTTGTTGGACTGCTGTTTGCGAAAGTTACCAACCAATCCTTGGAACAAGCAAGTCGGTGGTGGTCTATCCTCTGTACGGTTTGCAATTGTATTACCATTGCCCTGATAGTGGGTATTTGCAAACGTGAAGGGATTACCTATAGAAAACTTATTGGCTATGAAAAGGGACAAAACAATCTGAAATATACCTTGCCCCTTATTGTGGTGATGTTTGTATTGGGAATAGTGGGGATGTATGTATTTGGATTCATGATCTATGGGTATGTGTCTGTAACATTGATACAGCCTATTCCTGTTTGGCTTGCAAGCATAAATGTCATACTTTTTCCCCTAACTATTGTGTTTGCTGAATTACCCTTGTACTTTGGATATTCTCTGAATGGAATTGAAAAGATGACAGGTAACAAATTGCTCGCAATTGCGTATCCAATGTTTTTTTATGCTTTGCAGCATAGTTTTATCCCCTTATTGGCAGATTGGAAATATATCCTGTTTAGATTCTTATCGTTTGTGCCTTTGTTGGTCACCTTAGCCTTGATCTATTATAGGCGAAGGAACCTTGTGCCCTTGATGATAGGGCATGCTGTTTTGGATTTGGCAGCTGGGGCTCAAATCTTAATGACTTCTCTCTCCTGCAGTGTTTGAGTTGATGAAACCATGAATGACAATGTCCTTTCCAAGGGGAAAATGAGGTCTGTCCTAATCAGAGAGTAGCGGATACCACTACTTTTCCAGGTGATAGGGTTGAGAGGTATTGACATTATGTAACCTATTACCTATATTAGGCAATAGGTTACCTACTAAGGAGATTATATGCAAATCCAAGATACTAAAGTGCTACAAGCATATTTGTTCGGATCATTTTTTACTCTATCCAACCGATTGCAGGTCGTTGGTGATGGTCTGGATGAACAGATGACACTCAAGCAGTGGCTTCTCATAGCAGTCCTCATACGAAGTGAGGAGGAAAAGCTCTCTGTCAGTGAGCTTGCCCAAAGGATGGGATCGTCCCGTCAGAATGTGATGAAGATGGCACAACTGTTGGAAAAGCAGGGCTTTCTTGCCATCGAGAAGCGTGAAGATGACAAGCGGTTTTTGGAGGTCAGTGTCACCTCCAGGTGTCTTGAGCACTGTAAGAGCCGGGAATCTAAGGAAGAGGCTTTCATAGAGACATTGTTCTCTGGATTTTCTGAAGAAGAGCTCAGGAAGTTTTCCCAGAGCCTTGCAAAGGTATCAGGCAATATAGTTAGGTTGGAGGAGCTCTATGCATAAGGGAAGGAGGAATAGCATGATAGTGCTTGGTGTTGTGGTTGGAATTGTTTTGTTGGTGTTGGTATTCTTTGCTTTGCCCTACTCGAAAACACACAAGGAGTTTTCCAAGGCCACCGATGTGCTTATTAGTGATGCTGGCGTTAGTGATGAGCTTTTCACTTTGGACGATATCGCATCTCTTCCTCTTCCTGTGCAGAAATTCTTTATCCATTGCCAGTTCATAGGCAAACCCAAGATGACCTATATGAAGGCTACCTTCAAGGATGTCGATTTCTCCCTAGGCAGGGAGAAGCCTACTATCAAGATTGACTATGTGCAGTACAATGGGGTTACGAAGCCTCAGCGTCTGGCTTATATTGATTCTTCCCTCTATGGCATTCCCTTTGAGGGCTTTGACTCATACCTAGGAGGTACGGGTTCAATGCTGGGGAGACTTGCCAAGGTCATTACCCTGTTTGACCAACGGGGTGTAGATATGGACCGCGCTTGCTTGGCTACCTTTCTTGCTGAAGCCCTGTTTGTCCCCTCAGCTGCCCTCCAGCCGTATATACAGTGGGAAGCGATGGATGACACCCATGCAAGCGCAACTATTGAGGCGTATGGAATCACCTGCAGTGGTATCTTTAGCTTCAGTGAAGAAGGGGAGATGTTGAGCTTTGTCACCGACGACAGGATGGCCACCGGCATGGACGGGAAGAAGGAGCAAGTTCAATGGACGGCAATCCTTGCCGACTACACCATGCAAGGGGACCTTTTGCTCCCTTCTACCCTGCAGGCTGTATGGAACTATCCTGAGGGAGATTTGCTGTATTTTGATGGAAAGAATGTGGCTATCGAGTATTTTAGCCGATAGTGTTCTTCAGTACCCCAAGGCCTTCGATCAGTATCTCAACCGTATCACCGTTATGCATCCCGCTGATGCCTCCTGGGGTCCCTGTAAGGATGATGTCTCCAGGAAGCAGTGTCATGATCTGGGAGAGGTAACTTACCAGGAAGGGTACTCCGAAGATGAGATTCTTGGTGTTTGACTTTTGCATGGTTTTGCCATTAACCCGACTTTCGATGGCCAGTGATGAGGGGTCGACCTCGTCACTGATGAACGGTCCGAAGGGGCAGAAGGTGTCAAAGCTTTTGGCTACTGTCCACTGCCCTTGCTTGGGTTGCAGATCACGCGCTGTTATGTCGTTCGCACAGGTATAGCCAAGGATGTAGTCCTCCACATCCACAAGGGGTACATTCTTTGCCTTCTTGCCAATGACGATGGCCAGCTCTGCCTCATAGTCGAGGCGGTGGGACATCTTGGGATATCTGATGACCCCAAGGGGGGCAAGCGCTGATGTTGAGGGCTTGATGAAGACCACCGGCTCGGTGGGAATGGGCAGTTGAAATTCAACGGCGTGGTCACTGTAGTTGAGCCCTATGCAAACTGCCTTGGAGAAGTCACAGGGGGTAAGCAACTTTACATCATCCAGTAAAAAGGTCTTCCCCGTGAGGGAGAACTCATCGAAGGGGGTTCCCTTGATAGCCTGTATGGTATTCTCCTCAAGGAGGCCGTAACTGGTTGTGCCCTGGTAGGCGAAGCGTACGTATTTCATAGCATAAGCATACCAAAGAGAGCAGGGAAAGACAATTGACAAACCTCTTTTTAACGGTCACGGTAGGAACTATGAATACTTATAGGAAATGTCCCTTGGAGAAAGAGTGCGGAGGGTGTGCCCTCATGTCCTACCCTTATCCCATACAGTTGGAATACAAAGAGGAGCTTATCGAGGACATGCTCGGTCAGTTCGGCCCCATTGCCCCCATCGTTGGGATGGATGATCCCACCCACTATCGTCACAAGATACAGGCAGTTTTTGGTAGAGATTACCACAACAAGGTTATCAGCGGCATCTACCGTGAAGGGACACACCATATTGTTCCCATTCGTGATTGTCTGGTCGAACACCCCACCGCCGATGCTATCCTTGCTACCATTCGTAGCCTGATGAACCGTTTTCGTATTGACCCCTATGACGAGGATGAGCAGATGGGCTATATTCGCCATGTGCTCATCAAGGTCTCACGCTTCACCGGCGAAGCTATGGTAGTGCTTGTCTGTGGCCAGTGGCCGATTCCTTCCAAGAATGACTTTATCAGTATCTTACGCCAGCGCCATCCTGAGATAACAACCATATCCTTGAACATGAACAATGAAAAGACAAGCATGGTCCTCAGTGAAATTCCAGAGAAGCTGCTCTATGGCAAAGGCTACATTGAGGAGAAGCTCTGTGGTCTTTCGTTCCGCATCTCCCCCAAATCCTTTTTCCAGGTAAATCCACAACAGACTGAGGTCTTGTACACCATTGCCATGAGGATGGCACAGCTGACTGCAAGGGACAGCGTCATCGATGCCTATTGCGGTACCGGCACCATCGCACTCATTGCTGCAAGTATGGGTGTGAAGCAGGTCCTGGGAATTGAGTCCAACTCTGATGCCGTTGACGATGCCCTGCGTAATGCAAAGGCGAACAAGCTCGACAATGCAGAGTTTATCTGCTCCGATGCTTCTGTCTATATCAAGCAGATGGCAAAAGAAAAACAGAGCTGTGATGTTCTCTTTCTCGATCCTCCCCGAAGTGGCAGCGACGAGCGGTTCCTCGCTGCTGCCTTGAAAATGGGCCCAAGGAAGATTATCTACATCTCCTGTAATCCTGATACCCTGGAGAGGGATCTGCGTTATATGCTGAAGTTCAGCCCTTATGAGGTGAGAGGTATCCAACCAGTGGATATGTTTCCCCATACCAGGCACGTAGAGACGGTGGTGTTGTTGGAGAGGGTTGAGGAATAAGAGGACTGAAAAGGTGTATTCCTCTGATGTTTACAGGTAGTAGTCTGGCTGTTTCCCGATCAAGAGGTGCAATCCCTTTTAGACCGAAAATAGCTTGAAGTTGTACCATTAGGGCTTAAAGTCCTGATAGGATGAAATTCTAGAATAGGAGACATTGTACAGTATGGATTTGGAACAGTATCGACTGATTGTTGAGTCTTCTCCAAATATGATATGGAGATCCAATCTACGTACCGAATGTGATTACTTCAATAAGACCTGGCTCGATTTCACCGGGCGCACTATGGAAGAGGAGTATGGATTTGGATGGGCGGCAGGTGTTCATCCAGACGATTATGACAGGTGTGTAAAGATATATCTTGATAATTTTTCACTCCAGCAACCCTTTGAAATGGATTATCGGCTCAAACGATACGACGGCCAATACAGATGGATTAATGACCGAGGGGTACCTTTTTATGATAAGGATAAGACTTTCATCGGTTTCATAGGAAGCTGTATGGATGTTACAGAAAAAGTTGAAGGCCAACGGCTCAAGGAAATGGCACAAAATGATGCCTTGTGTCAAACATATAATCGACAGTATTCCCTCCAATTATTAGTTGAGGATTTCAAGCAAGCTTGCAAAAATGACCTGCCACTCAGTATCTTGATGATGGATATTGACGGATTTAAGAGTGTTAATGATACATACGGACATAGTGCCGGAGATATTGTACTAACAAAAGTAGCCGCAGTAACAAAAAGTGAGATTCGTGGTTTTGATATCCTTGGACGGTATGGAGGAGATGAATTCTTGATTGGTTTGGTTCATACCAATCTTGAAGCAGCATGTAAGGTTGCTGAACGTATCAGGGTTGCCATTGCAGAGGCAGAGATAGTTGTTGCTCATGCAACTCCTATAAGGGTTTCTGTAAGCATCGGAGTGAGATGTCTCCACAATGAAAAAACACTTGATGAACTCATAAACAATGCTGATACAAAGTTGTATGAGGCAAAATCAGAGGGCAAGAACATTGTCAGGGGATAAGGGCTAACAAGGCAATGGAATAAGAAAAGGAAGCCACACTGAGGGAAGGCTATAGGTACCAAATGCCTCTGCCAAATAGCCTTCCTCTATTTCTTATATACCAAACATGCAGTGGTACATGCAACAAAGTTTTCAAGTATGGTAGGGGGTACTGTAATGACAGATTCCAGGGCCCTCAATGCACTGTATGATGCTAAGCTTCTTACCTATGAAACCGGGGGAAAGACAGGAAGGACTAAGGAGTATAGAAGGATTGCCGATCCTGAATATTTTGCACTAGGCAGAGTCTTGCTCAGATCCCCTATAAAGAGAGTGGTGTATGTGAGAACAGCACCAGGTAATTCCTTTGTCGCGGGATTGGAAGCCTTAGCAGAATTGTCCATTCTCAATCCCCCAGGATACAAGGTTCGGGCAATATATGAAGAAGATTTCCATGATAGTAAGGAAGAGATCATAACCAATGCTGATATCATACAAGATGAAAAATTGGTGGAGCTACAAGTTTGGGAGTACGATCCCAAACTTTTTACCAATGACCAGAATGTCGACCCTGTTTCCCTCTATGCTTCGTTGCAAGAAGAACAGGACGAAAGGATAGAACAGGCTCTTGAAGATGTCTTGGGAGGTGAGAAATGGTATAAGGATTGAAAATATTATAGGATACTAACAGGTTGTGTTTCTGTTCAAAAAGAAATATAGATTTGGTAGGATGCAAATATGAAGTGCGTAACAAATGGTATATTTTTGTTAAGTAGTTTGGAATATATGGTATAGTTTCTATGAGTACAGGCAAGGAGGTACATGAATGGCTACTGCAGATCAGATAAAAAGCTTAATTAAAGCGCATAATGATAATGACAATGAGAAATTCAAAACTGTAGTGTTGCAAATTGCAGCATATGAAGCAAAACGTAATCACGAAACCCTTGCTCTGGAATTGAAAAAACTAGCTGAAAAGACAGGTAGTGTCAGGGCTAATATCTTCCAGTTTAATCAGATTCATAATAATCCGATGCTGACAATGTCAGTTCCAACAGAAAAATTTGAAGACTTAATAGTTTCTGATGATATCCATGCAAGACTCAAAAGAATATTGAATGAATATAAAAATAGAAATAAATTGA
>WOYI011283045.1_pt1 | contig 10110 bp, 6 predicted proteins | sample 6423411 | NCBI WGS metagenome assembly WOYI01 (sample SAMN13441803, study PRJNA592873) | oil field metagenome | biome: oil field; feature: oil-well bore; material: oil-contaminated soil; isolation source: oil-contaminated soil from oil-well borehole | place: Germany: Wietze | collected 2016-10-18 ... | reverse complement strand
GTTTTCCAGATCTTTCGCGGGGATGGGACCGGAGCCCTTTTTTGAAACCCTTGAGAAGACACTTTTTGTGACGGGCCTGATCGTCGGGGAGGATTTCCGTTTCGGGAAGGATCGCGAGGGGGATTCGCATCTTCTCAGAAAACTTGCAATTCTTCGGGGATGGAAAACCAGCATTGTTCCGGCATATTCCATCGACGGCCAGAAGGTCAGCAGTTCTTCCATAAGAAAGAAAGTGATCTCCGGAGATACCCGTGGAGCTGCCCTGGAACTGGGTTACCCCTTCTCCATCCTGGGAATGGTCAAGCATGGCGATGGAAGAGGGCGGAATATCGGGTTTCCCACCCTGAACCTGGATCTTCCGGGAGACAAGACCATCCCGGCAAGAGGAGTCTACACAGGAAGTGCCGCCTGGGGAGGCAGAAGTTTTCCTGCGGCCATTAGTATAGGCACAAATCCCACTTTTCCCGGAAACAGGGAACTTAGATGTGAGGCTCACATACCCGGTTTTAAAGAAGATCTTTACGGCGAATGGGTGAATCTTTTTTTCTTCAGAAGAATTCGCAGGGAAGTTGCATTCGATTCACCCTCTGCTCTTGTGGCGCAAATGCAGAGAGACGTTGTCGAGAGCCTGGACACATGGAACCAGATAGATCCGGATACCAGAAGATTTATTGAATGCAGCATGCCGGATAAAAAGGTTTAGCCTCCTGGATTACCTTCAAGGTTCCTTCCCCTTTAAAAATGGGTCATTGATGAAGAACAGGAGGCGTGGTAATATATCGGACGTTCCAGTGCGGGCCTGTAGCTCAGAGGATAGAGCGACGGCCTCCTAAGCCGTAGGTCAGGCGTTCGAATCGCCTCAGGCCCGCCATTCTTTTCGATATATTTCACTTTGAACCACACGCTGATCCGATATCCCCTAAAGTAGAGAATTTTAATCTCTCGAAATGGAGGATCTCACTTGGAAAGATGGGAAACCAGAGCTGAAGAAATGGTATTATCCCAGATCCTGTCAAGAGGAGTTTCGGATCCGGGAGTTATTGATGCGATGATGAGAGTTCCCCGACATCTCTTCGTTCCTGTTTTACTTCGGGATAGAGCTTACGAAGATACTCCTCTTCCGATTGGTTTCGGACAGACGATCTCCCAGCCGTTTATGGTCGCTCTTATGTCCGGGCTTCTCAAGATAAAGCCGGGGATGAAGGTGCTTGAGGTCGGAACAGGATCGGGATATCAGGCCGCGGTTCTCTGTTGCATGGGTGCGGAAGTGCATTCGATCGAAAGAATAGGATCGCTGGCTGCCTCGTCTTCAAAAATTCTCAGGCACCTGGGTTTTAAAGGCAAGATCTATCACGGTGACGGAAATGCGGGTATCCCCAGCGAGGCTCCGTTCGACAGGATTCTTGTAACGGCTGCTTCGGATTCTGTCCCTGTTGCATTATTCGAACAGACGAAGGATATCTGCAGGATCGTGATACCGATAAGATCCGGTGGAGGCCTCGACCGCTTGCTGACGGTGCTGGTCAAAGGCAAGACCTATACTGAAGAATGGGGAGAATACTGCAGGTTTGTTCCACTGCTGGATTCCGTAAGCGAATGATCGACAGGAAACGGTCAAGTCAAAGGGAGGATCTTATGAGGCTGAAAGGCTGCATCATTATTGCGATATTCTTCTCTCTGGCCGTTCTGGCAGTTGCCTCCCCGGTCGATGTTTTCATTATTGCAGATGCGGAAACGATCGTTTATTCAAGGCCGGCCGCTGTCGGCGGACGATTCATGACGCGTTATGTTCACTCAATAGAGAAGACTTCAGTGGAGGATGACTACCGGATCGTCGGAGAACGTATATGGTCATGGGAAGAGCGTGTTTTATCCCAAAACGCTGGAATGCCTATAGTAACTCCCCGCAACGGGAGACTTATCGTGGACGATGATTGGTTTCGTTTCAGAGGGGGGCGCTTATCCTGGAGCGAGCTCTTTTACAGGGTCGGGAATGATGCTTTGGGGATGAACGAATTGACAGTATTTCCGCCGAGCTCGGGTTATTATGAACTTTTCAGGCTTATGCCTTCAAAGTTGCTCAGGTTCTCCGTGATAAAAGCCCCGCTTTTTTTTGCTTTCATCAATGCCCGGGGATTATGAAAAACTTTCTTTTTGTATGGTAAAATCATTTTGTTCCCTTTTTTTGTACTGACTTTTTAATTTTAGATAGGGAGGGATTGCTTTGGCTGAAAAACCAGGTGAGTCCATGCATGATCCGGAGCAGGTGATCGATATTCCGGCAGCCCAGATCGATCTGGATGAACTTAGAAGGCAGTTCGATACTGAGGCCAGGACCAGGGTGCTTGATGGATGGCAGGCAAAAATGATCCTGGTCGTAGCTGTTTCTCTCTCCCTTTTCCATTTTTACACATCCGGTTTCGGGCTGCTTCTTGCCATAAAGCAGAGGGCGGTCCATCTGGCCTTTGTCCTTTTCCTCGTTTATATGCTTTACCCGATAAACGTAAAGGGGAAGAAAAATTCAATCCCGTGGTACGATTTCATACTTGGCGGGTTGGCGGTTTACGCGGTAATGTATCATGTCTTCTTTTTTAATGACATCATTATGCGGGCGGGTCTTCCCACTTTTACGGACCTTGCCATGGGCTTCCTTGGAATACTCCTTCTTCTCGAAGCAACCAGGAGGGTTTCCAATCCGATCCTTCCCTTTATTGCGATCTTTTTCCTGTTATATTGCTACTTCGGTAGATCATTCCCGGCGATGTTCGCACACAGGGGATTCAATATCAAGAGGATAATCAACCACATGTACATGGGGACCGAGGGAGTTTTCGGCATTCCGCTCGGTGTCTCCTCGACCTTTGTCTTCATGTTCATCCTTTTCGGTTCTTTCCTTGAGCAGACCGGCATGGGACGCTTCATAATAGACCTGTCGATGGCTCTTGCGGGTGGAAGCACCGGCGGCCCCGCCAAGGTCGCAGTCCTCAGTTCCGGACTGATGGGGTCCATTTCAGGATCTTCCGTCGCAAATGTATGTACCACCGGAATGTTCACTATACCGCTGATGAAAAGCGTTGGCTACAAACCTTATTTTGCAGGCGCAGTTGAAGCGGTAGCCTCCACAGGGGGGCAGATCATGCCTCCGGTCATGGGAGCAGCGGCTTTCATTATGGCAGAGTTTCTAGGTGTTCCCTACCTGCAGGTCGCTATGGCCGCGATAGTTCCAGCCCTTCTTTATTACTTTGCCGTCCTGGTACAGGTCCACCTTGAGGCGACAAGGCTGGGATTGAAAGGGCTCCCGCGAGAGAAACTTCCAAAAATTCTTCCTTTGCTGAAGAAAAAAGGACACCTCCTTATTCCGCTTGCAGCGATAATCTATTTTCTTCTTGCAGGTTTTACCCCACTTAAGGCCGCATATAACGGGATATGGGCGACCCTTATTGTTTCATTTTTCAACAAGGAGACCAGAATGACGCTCCCTAAACTCAGGGATGCCCTTGATTCCGGTGCAAGGGGCGCTCTCGGCGTGGCCTGCGCATGCGCCACGGTCGGTATAATTGTTGGAACAGCAACACTTACCGGCCTTGGGCTCAGGATCGCAAGCGCCATTATCACTCTTTCCGGCGGGGTCCTGATCTTTTCCCTTATCCTTACGATGTTCGCCTGTATCCTCCTTGGGGCGGGTCTTCCCACGACCGCCAACTTCATTGTTACAAGCACCATGGCTGCTCCGGCCCTTCTGCAGCTCGGAGTTGCTCCGATGGCAGCCTACATGTTCGTGCTTTACTTCGGGATCGCCGCTGACCTCAGTCCCCCTGTCGCCCTCGCCGCCTATGCAGGGGCTGGGATCGCGGGAGCCGATCCGATGAAAACCGGCGGAACGGCAATACGTCTCGCGCTTGCCGGTTTCCTCGTCCCATTTATCTATGTATTCAACCCGATGCTCGTCCTTGTCGGATTTGAAGCCATTCCGTTCATTCTTTCCATCGGCAGCGCCCTTTTGGGCGTATTCCTTCTTGGAACGGGATCCATCGGTTTCTATAGGGCACCCATGGCATTCTGGCTTCGCGGTATAGCCCTTGTAGGGGCCCTTGGTCTCCTCATTCCCGGTATTGTCACTGATTCGGCCGGGCTCGCGGTTCTTGTCGCGATACACATGATCCAGACAGCGAAATTTAAGAAGGGGGATACTGAAGCGACCCCCTCATAAGGACAAGGAACGGGGCCTTGCCAATATTTTTTGAACCTTTTATTCCGTAACCTGAGGAGGCCGCCCCGGGATCGGGGCGACCTCTTTTTATAAGGGAGGAACATTGTTTATGGCGAGAGATTATAAAAGCACACTTAATCTTCCTGAGACAGATTTCCCGATGAGGGCAAACCTGACAAAAAGGGAACCTGAATTTCTCTCATTCTGGAGCAACAGCCGTATTTACGAAAAACTTATGGCCAAGGGAGAGGGTACGGGTGCGGAAAAATTTATCCTTCATGACGGTCCGCCCTATGCCAATGGCCATATTCATATCGGAACTGCCTTCAACAAGATCCTCAAGGACCTTATACCCAAATTCAAATGGATGAGGGGATTCCGTTCACCCTATATTCCCGGGTGGGATACACACGGCCTTCCCATAGAACTTCATGTTCTTCGTGAAATGGGAGCAACCAAGGAATCGGTAGATACGGTCGAGCTCAGGGAACGCTGCAGAGAATATGCTGAAAAATATATCGATGTACAGAGGAATGAATTCAAACGTCTTGGAGTTCTGGGCGACTGGGATGATCCATATATCACTTTCAAGCAGGAATATGAAGCTGCACAGGTCGGTGTTTTTGCCGACATGATCGAAAAGGGGCTTGTATATAAAGGCAGAAAACCTGTTTTCTGGTGCGTGGACTGTCAAACGGCACTGGCAGCGGCTGAGATCGAGTATGAAGATGAAACCTCTCCGTCGATCTATGTTGCATATCCGATGAAGGGTTTCGGGGAAGGGAGAAATATTCATCTTCCGGAAGGCAAAAAATGTTCTGTTCTTGTATGGACAACTACGCCCTGGACTCTTCCCGCAAGCCTTGCTGTTGCTGTCCACCCTGATCTGGATTATGTTTTTGTCCCTTCGGGAGAAAGTATTTTCATTCTTGCCAAACCACTCGTCTCCCAGGTTGCAGCTGTTACGGGCCTGGAGTTCGGGGAACCCATAATGACAATGAAGGGGAAGGATCTGGAGCAGGCCACTGCGACACACCCCTTTTACGCGGACAGAACGATCCCGTTTGCACTCGCCGATTATGTCGGGACCGATCAGGGTTCCGGGTGCGTCCATACTGCTCCGGGGCACGGCGTGGAAGACTTTGAGACAGGGATCAGGTACGGTCTTGATATCCTGAATCCCGTCGACGATAAAGGCTATTTCCATACTGATACAGCGCTTGTGGGCGGACTCTCGCTTGAAGAAGCATCGAAGAAAATACTTGACGTCCTGAAGGAAAATGGAAGGCTGATCGGCAACGGGAAGATCAGACATTCATATCCCCACTGCTGGAGATGCAAAAAACCGGTCATATTCAGAGCCACGGATCAGTGGTTCGTCTCGGTGGAGACTTTCCGTCAGAATGCCCTGGAACAGATAGACCGGGTCAAATGGATCCCTGCATGGGGAAAGGAACGGATCTCCAACATGGTCCGGGATCGTTCGGACTGGTGCATCAGTCGGCAGAGGGTATGGGGAGTTCCCATCCCGGCGTTTTACTGTGAAGAGTGCGGAAAGGTTGTCGCGGATCCGGATAGGGTAAGAAAAGTCCAGTCCGTATTCAAAAAGGAGGGCTCCAACTCCTGGTGGAGATCAACGCCGGATGAGATCCTTGGAGACCTTGCCACATGCCCTCATTGTGGGAGCAGTGAGCTCAGGAAGGAAACCGATATCATGGACGTCTGGTTTGATTCCGGCTGCAGCCATGTCGCGGTCCTTGAAGCGAGGCCGGAGCTCAAATGGCCCGCGGATCTCTATCTGGAAGGGAGCGATCAGCACCGGGGCTGGTTCCAGACATCGCTTTTGACCTCGGTAGCAACAAGAGAAAAAGCCCCCTTCAAAATGGTCCTCACCCACGGATTCATAGTCGACGGAGACGGGAGAAAAATGTCAAAATCCATCGGCAACGTCATTGCCCCCCAGGAGATAATAGAGAAGTACGGTGCGGATATTCTCCGCCTCTGGGTTGCTTCGACCGATTACCGTAATGACGTTAGGATATCGGAACAGATACTTTCAAACCTTGTTGAATCCTATAGGAGAATAAGGAATACGGCTCGTTTTATTCTCGGGAATCTGAAAGGTTTTGTCCCCTCTTCGGGAATGGCCGATTACAGCGACATGTTTGAGATAGACAAGTGGATCCTTGCAAAAAATCAGCGTCTCATATCAAGGGCGACAAAGGGGTACGAGGATTTCGAGTTCCATCTCCCCACTTACATGATCCATCATTTTTGTGTCAACGATCTCAGCGCCATCTATCTTGACGTCTGCAAGGACCGGCTTTACGCGGAGCATACGGACAGTTCCGAAAGAAGAAGCTGTCAGAGTGCCATGTGGATCATCCTGGGAACTCTAACGAGAATGCTTGCCCCGGTACTTAGTTTTACTTCGGAGGAAATATGGCAGGAGATGAGGAAGATCGACCCGACACTGCCGGAAAGCGTTTTTCTCTCATCCTGGCCTGAAATCGAGGACCGCATCCTCCAGGAATCCGTGGACCTGAAGTGGGAGAAGATCCTTTCTGTCAGGGGAGGGATCTGCAGAGCTCTTGAAGCTGCAAGAGCTTCAGGAATTATCGGGCACTCTCTTGATGCCGAAATAGACCTTCTTTCAGAGGAGGAAAATCGTGGATCTCTGGCACTTCTTGACGAAAAGGATTGGGCTGCACTTGCGATAGTCTCCTCCTTCAGGATCGTTAATTCATCAACAGACAATGGCTTTTCATGGAAAGATGAAGAAACGGGGATAGACTTTGTCATCAGGAAGGCTCCCGGAGAGAAATGCCCAAGATGCTGGAAGAGATCCGTTGATGTTTCCGGCGAGTCCGTCTGCCCCAGGTGCCTTGCGGTTCTGGGAGAGTAGGGGATACCTGAAATGCTGAACGGTATTCTTATTAGAGCGAGTGTCTAAATTACCTGCATGAACTTCCATGGGGATGACTCTTCCAAGGAGAAGATATACAACCTTGTGGTTTCTGATGATCTCGCCGGTGAAAGACTGGATGTCTTTCTGGCTTGTAAACTCGATAAGACGAGGTCTCAGGTACAAATTCTCATAAGCGACGGCAAGGTATCCATCGAGGGACAAATGAAGGCCAAGTCGTCGCTGATCGTTAGACCGCAAATGGTCGTCAGCGTTAGAGTCCAGCCCAAACCGGTTCAGGATCTTGTCCCTGAACCGATCAACTTCGATATTTTTTATGCTGACGAAGACCTCATCGTTCTCAACAAACCCTCAGGTCTTATCGTCCATCCGGCACCTGGTCATTGGTCAGGAACTCTTGTTCATGGCCTTTTGCACCGCTTCCCGGAAATAGGGGAGTGTGGGGTGCCGGAAAGACCCGGAATAGTGCACAGGCTTGATGGTTCAACATCGGGGCTTATGGTGGTCTCCCGCAATGAACGTGCACACGACCTTCTATCAAAAGCCTTCCAGGAGCGGAGGGTTCAAAAGGAATATCTGGCGCTGGTCTGGGGTTCACCCAAAAATATGTCAGGAAGAGTTGATCTTCCTATCGGGAGGGATCCCAGAAACCGTTACCGGATGGCCGTAACGCCTTCTGGAAGAAGATCCGTTACCGGATACAAGGTCCTGTGGAGGCGCAAAGACTATTCCCTTGTGAGATGTTCGCTGATGACAGGACGCACTCACCAGATCAGGGTCCACATGAAGCACCTGGGCTGTCCCATCGTCGGCGACCAGCTCTATGCCCCGCGCCGGAAAATGCCTTTCGGTCTGGAAAGGGTTTTCCTGCATTCATGGATGCTTGCCTTTTCCCACCCGATCGACGGCAGGCCTATGCGTTTCAGGGCCCCGCTTCCCCCGGAGCTTGTTGATTTTTTGACAAAAGCCTTTTCCAGAGATCCGGGGAGACCGTGAGTGTTCTCGCACGGGAATAAGTGACCTCCGCGATGGACCCGGGTATGGACCTGACGTATTTCCTTCTGGTGTAATCGACCGAAACCTTCAACGCGTTTGATGCCTTGCTTAAATAGGCTGCAAGTGATGCAGCAAACTCCAGAATGATTTCCCCCGCCTCTGTTCCTGAGAGATCTTTCAATATGACATGCCCTCCGGGCATTCCTCTTGCGTGAAACCAGAGATCGTCCTCCGCGGCAAAAACAAATGTGACCTTTCTGTTCGCTTTACTGTTTGTGCCGGCTATAACCTGATGACCCATAAATTCATAGATCTTCACTGGTCCGTGGGATGGTTTTTTTGTCTGTTGATGCGGCCGGGAATGGATCTGGGGGGCAAGTTCGACCAGAGAATGGAAATTGTCAAGGGTTTCGATCCTGTCGTAGATAGATGTTATTTCAAGCTCCTCAAGAAAGATCTCCTCCAATTTTCTGTTAAGTTCACCCCTGTCGACGTTGAACTTGCGGAACTTCCTGAAATATGACTGGGCATTATCCGAGAGGGATTTGGAAGGGTCAAGAACAATGCGCATTTCTTCAAAGCCTTCCCCTTTCCAGTAGGGGAGTGTTACGGAATCTGCCCCTTTGGGTACCCGATGCTGGTAGGTAAGCAAAAGGTCTCCCGCAGCCTTGTATTCCTGAGCCTTTGCCGACTCCATTATCTGGTTTTCAATACCTTTTCTGATAGAAGTCAGTTTTTCCGATCTCTTTTTCGTATTGTTGATCAGGTTTTTCTTTATTGAATTCATGCGGTCGGAAAGGAGCGGAAGAATTACGTCCCCTCTAAGGATCTCAAGGCAATTTCCCTCATGGACTAATGCGTTACCTAAAGGTACAGGAAACGCTGAAAGAGTATTACCCAGTGATTGCATGATGGTTATGGACTTTCCAGGGAAGATGCCCGGTTCAAATGTATTCCGTAAATATTTCTGCCACTTCTCCAGGGTGAACAGGTGCCAGTTTTCATTCAGGGAGGCGGCGACCTTCCTCCCGTAACCGCTCAAACTATCAAGCAAGAAGAAAAGGGCTGGCCCGTGGAACTTGCCGGGATCGATCCCCTTGAAAGGGGGCGGCGGCGAATATGTGCTCCCCGGTCGATTTCCACCTGTAATCCCCCCACCCGCAGAAACGTGTCTTCCAGATTCCAGGATCGTCCCGTCTTCAATGAGCAGATGAAGATTGCTCCTTTTCCCGGTCAGTTCGGCGACCAGGGATTTGTATGTATCAAAACCCGCACCTATGATCCGGCTGAAGCGAAGAGAAATTATCCTGTCGTTGCGGATCCTTGCAATTTCATTAAGATGGCAGTTCTCAATATGCTTTTTAACAGCTTCCCTGAATGGGGGAGTTCTGGTTTCAGTGCTTTTAAGATGCGCAATCTCAGCAGCCGTTGCAAGACAGAAACCTGAATATAAGTCATGCCAGCAGATGAAAAGGCATTGACTGCCGGAGCGGAAAAACAGTGCAAGCCAGTTGTTGCCGCATTCGGCTTTAGAGCACTGTTTGCCGCGGTAATAAGTGTTCAGGGCATGTTCAAGCGGTCCAAAGACTTCCGGAGCCAAGGCCATCAAAGATGATCCTCCAATCGGAGGGAGTTGATCCTGGATCTAAAATGGTGTCTTCCACATTTTAACCCGGAAAAAAGGGAACCGGTAAAGCAGGACTGAAGAAAGAAGCTATAGCCTGATTATAGTCCTGACAGGCATGCGGCAGTTCTCTCCTCCTTGACAACACTTCATTCCATCTCTAGAATTGTCGCCGTCACTTGCGAAAGGGGCTGTGGCGCAGTGGGAGCGCGCTTCCCTCGCACGGAAGAGGCCGGGGGTTCGAATCCCCCCAGGTCCACAAGTTTTCCAGTTTGCATTCAGGGTGATAAACAGGAATCTCGGGGCGTAGCGCAGTCTGGTTAGCGCACCTGCTTTGGGAGCAGGGGGTCGAAG
>WOYI010684738.1_pt1 | contig 10110 bp, 8 predicted proteins | sample 6423411 | NCBI WGS metagenome assembly WOYI01 (sample SAMN13441803, study PRJNA592873) | oil field metagenome | biome: oil field; feature: oil-well bore; material: oil-contaminated soil; isolation source: oil-contaminated soil from oil-well borehole | place: Germany: Wietze | collected 2016-10-18 ... | reverse complement strand
ATGGCGATCCGCTCCCCGAGTCGCACGCGGGCGACCGTCACGGCGTGCCGCGCCTCCTCGCCGCTCAGGCTGACCCGGGCGCCGAGTTCGGCATCCGCCGGCTCCAGCTCGGGATTCAGGTACAGCGATGCCATGGCTTCAGCCTCTCACCGTCTCTTCGGGAGGATGGCACGCCGTCGCCGGGCCGCGTTCTCCGGCTGCGCACGGCGTGTCATCCTCCCGAATGCGAGGCAGGCGGCGCGCAGCGGGCGCGGGCGCGGCGCGCTCAGATCCCGAGGAAGCGGTCGCGCAGCTTGGCGAACAGGCCCTGCTGGAAGGTCGCGAACTCCGGCGGAACGGGCCGGCGGCTCTCGGAGAACTGCTTGATGAGCTGCTGCTCCTTGCTGTTGAGCCGCACAGGGGTCACCACCTGGATGCCGATCTTCAGGTCCCCGCGCCCACCGCCGCGGAGGCGGGTGATCCCGCGGTCCTTGACGGTGACGATGTCGGCGCTCTGCACCCCGGGCTTGAGCTCGATCGCGACCTCACCGTCGAGGGCGGCCAGGGTCGCGGTCGTGCCCAGGATGGCATCCGTCATCTGCACCTCGAGCGTGGCGAGCAGGTCGTCGCCATTGCGGCTGAACACGTCGTGGTGCCTGACCTTGACCTCCAGGTAGAGGTCGCCGTTCGGCCCGCCGGCCGGGCCGGCCTCGCCCTCGCCGGGCAGGTGCAGGCGCATCCCGGTGTCCACGCCGGATGGCACGTCGACTGTGACCGTGCGCTTGGCGCGCACGCGCCCCTGGCCGGCGCACGTCGGGCACGGGTTCGGGATGACGGTGCCGTAGCCGCGGCAGGTGCCGCACGGGCTCGAGGTCATGACATTGCCCAGCAGCGAGCGCACCGAGCGCTGGATGGATCCGGTCCCGCGGCAGATGTCGCAGGTGACCGGCGAAGTTCCGGGCGCGCAGCACGAGCCGTTGCAGGTCGCGCAGAGGATCGCGGTGTCGACCTCCACATCGCGCTTGGTGCCGAAGACGACCTCGTCGAGGTCGACCTCGATGCGCAGCAGCGCATCCTGGCCGCGTTCGCGACGGGAGCGCGGCCCACTCGTGCGGCCCTGTGCCGCGCCGAAGAAGCTCTCGAAGATGTCGCCGAACCCGAATCCGCCTCCTCCTCCCCCGAAGCCGGCCTGCGGCCCGAGGTCGTAGCGCTCGCGCTGATCCGGATCGCTGAGCACGTCGTAGGCGTGCGTCACCAGCTTGAAGCGCTCGGCGGCATCCTCGCTGGGGTTCACGTCGGGATGCAGTTCGCGGGCCAGCCTGCGGTACGCCTTCTTGATCTCCTCGGGCGTCGCGGCGCGATCGACCCCGAGAACCTCGTAGTGGTCAGCCACTCTTACAGTTCCTCATGCATTGTCGTCGGAGAGCAGCCGCGTCAGGTAGCGGGCGACGGCCCGCACGGCTGCCATGTTGTTCGAATAGTCCATCCGGGTCGGGCCGAGCACGCCCAGCCGGGCGACGCTCCCCCCGGATGCCGTGTAACCAGAGGCGAGAACGCTCGTCTCGCTGAGTCCCTGCGCGCCCGGCCCGAAGCCCTGGTTCTCGTGCCCGATGCTGACGGTCACGCCATCGGCGTCGATCTCCATCTCGCTGAAGAGCTTGATCAGGATCACCTGCTCCTCGATCGCCTCCAGCACCGGGTAGATGCTCCCGCTGAAATCGCCCTCGGTGCGCGCCAGGTTGGCCGCGCCCGCCATGACCAGGCGGTCCTGCCGGTTCGCGGTGATCTGCTCCGCCAGGCAGCCCGCGACGGCGGCCACCACGACGGCGCGGTCGGGCGGGAATGCCGCCGCAAAGGAGCGCAGCAGCTCGCCGGCATCCGCGAGCGCCTTGCCGCCCAGTTCGGCATTGAGCCGCCTGCGCAGTTCTCCCAGGAAGTCAGGCCCGAGCGCAGCCTCTGCGGAGTGCCCGCCCTGCAGCTCGAGCAGCCGCTGGTCGACGCGGCCGGTGTCGGTGATCAGCACCGTCATCAGCCGGGATGGCCCGAGCGCGACCAGCTCGATGTGGCGGATCCGTGCGCTGCCGAACGAGGGGTACTGCGCGAGCGCGACCTGGTTGGTCAGCTGGGAGAGAAGGCGCGTGGTGCGCGAGAGCACGTCGTCCAGGTCGACCGCCTGGCCGAGGAAGGTCTCGATCGCCTGGCGTTGCGCCGGGGTGAGCGGACGCACCTCGGTGAGTCGATCGACGAAGACGCGGTAGCCCTTGTCGGTGGGGACGCGGCCGGACGAGGTGTGCGGAGCCGCGATCAGCTCCTCCTCTTCGAGCTGCGCCATGTCATTGCGGATGGTCGCGGCGGAGACGCCGAACGAGTGCCGGTCGACGATCGTCTTGGAACCGACCGGCTCGCGGGAGGCGACATAGTCCTGCACGATGACGCGGAGCACCTCGAGACCACGATCCGAGACCATGGGAGCACCGCCTTCCCTGATTCGAGCCCGACGGTTGAGCCTTAGCACTCACCTTGCCCGACTGCCAATAGTAGCGCGACACACCGTTACCCGGCCGTTGCACGCGCCATGGACGCTCCGCTACCTTGTGTCTGTGCTAGCGTCCGCCCCTTTCGGGGAGCATGACGCCATCACACGCTCTTTCCCACAACCCGGAGTCCGTCTCCGCAATCGAAAGGCAACACACCATGACCGAACCCGTCCCCGCTGCACCGCAGCCGGCCGCGCCGCTGACCGAGGCCGAGGACAAGCAGTGGGCTTCGTTCGCTCACTTCGGCAACATCATCCTGCTGATCCCGGCCCTCATCATCTACCTGGTCTTCAAGGACCGCGGGCCCAAGGTCGCCGTTGAGGGCAAGGAAGCGCTCAACTGGACGATCAACCTGACAGGCATCTACATCATCCTGTTCATCCTGTCCTTCATCCCCTTCGTCGGCATCGTCACCACGATCCTGAACTTCGCCCTCGCCATCGTGAACATCGTCTTCGCGATCCTCGGCGGCGTGAAAGTCAACGGCGGCGGCTCCTACCGGTACCCGGTGAACATCCGCTGGATCAAGTAGTCGCATCGACCGCAGAGAGCCGGGCCCCATGGGGCTCGGCTCTCGTGCGTCGAGGGCGCCGGCCGCGGACCGCGAAGGGCCCGACGAAGCCGACCGGGACTCAGTCGTCCAGCAGGCGGCGCACCACGGCGTCGGCCAGAAGTCGTCCGTCGAGCGTCAGCACGACACGGCCACGCAGCGCGGTCCTGCCGTCGATCAGGCCGTCGGCGATCAAGCCGGCGACCGCGCCCCGGCCGGCGGGACCCAACTCGGCGATCGGCAGCCCGTCCGAGATCCTGCTGCTCAGCAGCACCGTCTCGGTGCGGCGGGCCGCCTCATCCAGGGTCTCCCGGCCGGCGGCGGGCGAGACACCCGCCGCGATCCGCTCGGCGTATGCGGCAGGGTGCTTCACGTTCCACCAGCGGACGCCGCCGACATGGGAGTGCGCTCCCGGGCCGACGCCCCACCAGTCCTGCCCGGTCCAGTACGCGAGGTTGTGACGCGAACGGCGCCCGGCATCCCTCGCCCAGTTGCTCAGTTCGTACCAGTCGTAGCCGGCCTCGGCGAGCAGCCGGTCTGCGAGCTCGTACATGTCCGCCTGCAGATCGTCGTCGGGCTCCGCCACCTCGCCGCGCGCGATCTGGCGCGCCAGCTTCGTGCCCGTTTCGACGATGAGGGCGTATGCACTGAGGTGATCCGGATGCTGCGCCAGTGCGAGTTCGAGCGAGACGCGCCAATCGTCCAACGACTCCCCTGGCGTGCCGTAGATCAGATCGAGGCTCACCTGCAGCCCTGCGGCCCGCGCCCAGTCGACCACGAGCGGGATCCGCTCGGGGTCGTGCGTGCGCTCGAGCGTTGCGAGCACGTGCGGTACGGCGGACTGCATCCCGAAGCTGACCCGGGTGAAGCCCGCCTCCGCGAGTGCGGCGAGCGAGTCCGGGCCCACCGAGTCGGGATTCGCCTCGGTGGTGACCTCGGCATCCGGCGCGAGGCCCCAGGTGTCGCGGATGCCGTCGAGCAGCTGCGCCAGCTGGCTCACGGGCAGCAGGGTCGGCGTGCCGCCGCCGAAGAAGACGGTCGCGACCGGGCGGTGCGCGCCCCCGGTCGCCGAGAGCACCTCCCCGGCCTGGGCGATCTCGGCCAGCGCCTGGGCCGCGTAGTCGCTCTGCTTCACGCCGCGGATCTCCTGAGCCGTGTAGGTGTTGAAGTCGCAGTAGCCGCAGCGGACCCGGCAGAACGGCACGTGCACGTAGACCCCGAAGTCTCGTCCGGCCCAGCCCTCGGCCACCGAGGCCGGAAGCAGCCCGTCGACGGGAGCCGGGTCGGCGATCGGGAGGGTGGAGGGCATCCCCCTATTCCCGTGCGACGAGATCGGCGAGCTGCCCTGCGTCGAGCGCGAACAGGTCGGCGGCGCCAGCCGTCGCGGCGGCGGCATACCCCCCTGCGGCCGGCAGCAGCTGCTCGGCGAAGAAGCGCGCCATCACGAGACGGGTCTCCGCGAGGGTCTTGTCCAGCGGGGCGGCCGCGAGCGCGCCCTTCGCCAGCAGCCAGGCGAGCACGACGAGCCCGAACTGGCGCAGGTACGGGCTCGAGCCCGAGAGCGCCGCCGCGGGGTCGCCGACTCCGGTGCGCAGCATCCAGTCCGTCGTCCCGCCGAGCCGGTCCAGCTGCTCGAGGAGGTGCGAGCGGATGCTCGCGAACCCCTCGCCGGCATCCGCCAACTCGGCGTCGAGCTCGCGCAGCTGGGCGAGGAACTCGGTCACCGAGGCGCCGCCGCGGACGCCGAGCTTGCGCCCGATCAGATCCGCCGCCTGGATGCCGTTCGTGCCCTCGTAGATGGCGGCGATGCGGATGTCGCGGTAGTGCTGCGCTGCACCGGTGTCCTCGATGAAACCCATGCCCCCGTGGATCTGCAGCGCCAGCGAGGTGAGCTCGTTGCCCATGTCGGTGCCCAAGGACTTGCAGATCGGCGTGAGCAGCCCGACCACCTCGGCGGCGCGATCGCGGGCGCCTGCATCCGGGTGGTGCACGCTGCGGTCGATCTGGCCGGCGTTGTAGAGCATCAGGCTGCGCAGGGCGGCGATGCAGCTCTTCTGCGTCATCAGCATCCTGCGGACGTCGGGGTGGTCGATGATGGGCGCATCCGCCTCGGTGCCGCCGGGAACGACGGCCGTGCCCTGGCGCCGCGTCCGGGCGTACTCCAGCGACTGCTGATAGGCGCGCTCGGCGAGGGCGACTCCCTCGGTGCCGACCCCGAGACGGGCGGTGTTCATCATGACGAACATGATCCGCATTCCCTTGTTGAGGTCGCCGATCAGGTAGCCGGTGGCGTCGTCGTACTCCATGACGCAGGTCGGAGAGCCGTGGATGCCCAGCTTGTGCTCGATCGAGAGCACCTTCACGCCGTTGCGCTCTCCCAGGGTGCCGTCGTCGTCGACCAGGAACTTCGGCACGATGAAGCAGGAGATGCCCGCGGTGCCTTCCGGGGCGCCAGGGGTGCGGGCCAGCACGAGGTGCACGATCTGCTCCGCCATGTCGTGCTCGCCGTATGTGATGAAGATCTTCTGCCCGGTGATGCCGAAGGTGCCGTCGTCGCGCGGCACCGCCTTGGTGACGAGGGCGCCGACATCCGAGCCGGCCTGCGGCTCGGTCAGGTTCATCGTGCCCGTCCACTCCCCCGCCACCATGTGCGGCAGGTAGCGCTTCTTCTGCTCATCGCTGCCGTAGTGCAGCAGGGCCTCGATCGCGCCCTGGGTGAGCAGCGGGGCGAGGGCGAAGGCCATGTTGGCGCTGGTCAGCATCTCCTGGATGGCGAGGCCGACGACGGCCGGAAAGCCGCCGCCGCCGAACTCCTCGGGGAACGGGAGCGAGCCCCAGCCGGTGTCGACGAGCTTGGCGTACGCGTCCTTGAAGCCGTCCGGGGTGGTGACGGTGGCATCCGGATTGCGCACCGCGCCCTGGATGTCGCCCTGACGGTTGATGGGCGCGATCACCTCGGCCACGAACTCACCCGCCTCGCTCAGCAGGCCGGCGACGGTGTCCAACTCGGCGTGCTCGAAGCCGGGGAATCCGGCGATCTCCTCATAGCCGGCAATGTGCTCCAGCACGAAGAGGAGATCGGAGACGGGGGGCCGGTAGTCGCTCACGGGATGTGAGCCTACGCTCGCCCTCCGATGCCCCTCACGGTCTTTGGAGGTATCCGCTACTCGGTGAGGGGACCGGCCAGTGCCCGTTTGTAGCGATCCGTGAAAATCGCCTGAAGCAGGCGCACTGCCGGGTATGCGGCCCAGAAGAAGGCGTTCGACGGGCGCGAGAAGGCGCGGATGATCAACCACACCGAGTCGTCGGCATGGCGTTCGACGACGAAGCTCTCCTCGCCGCGCTCCGGATGCCCGGGAAGGGTTCCGTATGCGAAGCCCTTGCGGTCGGGTTCGTCGATCACGTAGACCACGCGAGCCGGGATCTTGGCCGGCCAGGGGCCCCATCTGAGCATGGCGGTGTCGCCTGGCCGCGCCAGAGCCGAGCCGTCGGCCGCGTAGCCGAGCTCGCCGCTCGCGTCAGTGGTGGCGGGCCGGACCGGGGTGCCGTCCTTCGCGAAGGCGACCGGCGCATAGCTCCCTTCGCTGACCTCGGCGGGGGTGACGAGCACCTCGACGCGGAATCCCGCTCTTCGCTGGATCCCCCAGCTGAGGGTCTGCACCCAGGCGAAGTCCCAGCGCTGGGCACCGTGGCCGATGCGCACGCGCCGCTCGATGGGCCGGTACCCCTGCGGCGGATACCGCAGCAGGTCCTCGGCCTGCGTCGCACCGACCGCGGCGTAGGTGACGGGCACCCGCCACAGTTCCGCGGAATCGGTCATCCCGCGATATTACGGGAGCCGATCGGTTCCAGCTCGATCGGCGGCCGCCCGGCTCTCAGGCGAAGCGAGGACGGATCTCCGCGGCGACAGCCTCCGGCGCGAGATCGATGACCGCTTCGGCGTGCAGCCGCTCGAAGTAGGTGACGTCGCTGCGGTAGACCGCATCCGGGTTGGCCCGGCTCACGACCCTCAGCAGCACCGAGTACCGCTCGGATGGCGTCGGACCTCCGCCGTAGAGCGCCCAGTTGAAGGCCGTCAGGTTCCACGAGTAGTAGCTCTGGAACACGGTGGACAGCGCGATGCCGAGGTCGGCGCAGTCCTCCTCGGTGAGTTCGGTGATGTCCCGCGCGCCCTCGACGACGGCCCAGACCTCGTGGAATCCGATGGGCGCCCACGGCGTCAGCACCGCGACCCGCCCTCGGCGGCCGATCCAGCGATCGCCGCCCTCCTCCTGCGCGATCAGGGCGTCCCAATACGATTCCGTCCCCTGCCACGCCCGCGAGAGCCCGACCAGGTTCCGCTGCACGGTGGTTCCGATGCCGTCGTGCGCCGACTGGGCGTGCGGATGGATCAGCGAGCTGCCGCTCGACGGCAGGTAGTTCGCATTGACCGACGACCACAGCGGACGCAGCCCGTTGACGCCCCGCGTGTATGCGGCGAAGGCCGCCAGCAGGTCCCCCACCCTCCCCGGCGTGAGTTCGGGCAGATCGAGGAAGTGCGAAGCGGTGTCGTAGAGCCCGACGGAGGAGAACTCGGAGTATGCCATCAAGTTGGGGACGATCACCGCCGAGCCGCGCCGGATGCGGCCCTCCGCGGTGATCGACGGGTCGAAGGTGCCCGTCGCCGCGTCGATGGTGGCCGCGCAGAACGGGCAGAAGGCGGGTGGCGCCGTCAGCTCCGTGAGATCCGGGCGCGCGAGCGGTGCGAGTTTCGTGCCGCTGACGATCCGGGAACTGTGACCCGTCAACGGATCCACGCGGATGGTGAGCGGGACTTCGACGGTCGATGTCGGGTCGGTCATCTCCGGGACTCGCGCAGTGATGTCGTGCTGGACGAACGCGATCGATGCCATATCCGAACACTACCCGGTGGGGCGGCGGCTACTTCTTCTTGCCATCCCTGCCTTCGACGTCGCCCGAGAGCGCGGCGATGAACGCCTCCTGGGGGACCTCGACGCGGCCGACCATCTTCATCCGCTTCTTGCCCTCCTTCTGCTTCTCCAGCAGCTTGCGCTTGCGGGTGATGTCGCCGCCGTAGCACTTCGCCAGAACGTCCTTGCGCACCGCCGAGATCGACTCGCGCGCGATGATGCGCGCGCCGATCGCAGCCTGGATCGGCACCTCGAACTGCTGGCGCGGGATGAGCTTCTTGAGCCGCTCTGTCATCAGCAGTCCGTACGCATAGGCCTTGTCGCGGTGCACGATCGCGCTGAAGGCGTCGACCGCCTCGCCCTGCAGCAGGATGTCGACCTTGACCAGGTCGGCCTCCTGATCGCCGCTGGGCTCGTAGTCCAAGCTCGCGTACCCGGCGGTCTTGCTCTTCAGCTGGTCGAAGAAGTCGAAGACGATCTCGCCGAGCGGCATGGAGTATCGGATCTCGACCCGGTCCTCACCGAGGTACTCCATGCCGAGCAGGCTGCCGCGCTTGCTCTGGCAGAGCTCCATGATCGTGCCGACGTAGTCCTTCGGGGCGAGGATCGCGGCCTTCACCATCGGCTCGCTCACGCTGGCGATCTTCGTCCCGGTCGGGAACTCGCTCGGGTTGGTCACCGTGTAGTGCTTCTTGTCCTCTGTGGTCACCTCGTACGGCACCGAGGGCGCCGTCGCGATCAGCTCGAGGCCGAACTCGCGCTCGAGGCGCTCCGTGACGATCTCCAGGTGCAGCAGGCCGAGGAAGCCGCACCGGAATCCGAAGCCGAGCGCGACGGATGTCTCGGGCTCGTAGTTGAGCGCAGCATCCGACAGCTTCAGCTTGTCCAGGGCCTCGCGCAGGACCGGGTAGTCGCTGCCGTCGATCGGATACAGCCCCGAGAACACCATCGGCTTCGGGTCGGTGTAGCCGGGAAGAGGGTCGTTGGACGGCCTGGCCGCATTGGTGACGGTGTCGCCGACCTTCGATTGGCGCACATCCTTCACGCCGGTGATCAGGTAGCCGACCTCGCCGACGCCGAGCCCCTTGGTCGGGGTCGGCTCCGGAGAGCTCACGCCGATCTCGAGCAGCTCGTGGATCGCCTTCGTCGACATCATCTGGATGCGCTCGCGCGAGCTGAGCATGCCGTCGATCATCCGCACATAGGTGACGACGCCGCGGTAGCTGTCGTAGACCGAGTCGAAGATCATCGCGCGGGCGGGCGCATCGGCCCTGCCCTGCGGCGCCGGGATCAGCTCGACGACCCGGTCGAGCAGCTCCTCGACGCCCTGGCCGGTCTTGCCGCTGACCCGCAGCACGTCCTCGGGATTTCCGCCGATCAGATCCGCGAGCTCCTTGGCGTACTTGTCGGGCTCCGCGGCGGGCAGGTCGATCTTGTTGAGCACCGGGATGACGGTGAGGTCGTTGTCGAGGGCCAGGTACAGATTCGCGAGGGTCTGGGCTTCGATGCCCTGGGCGGCATCCACCAGCAGGATCGCGCCCTCGCAGGCGGCGAGGCTGCGGCTCACCTCGTAGCTGAAGTCGACGTGGCCGGGAGTGTCGATCATGTTGAGGGCGTAGCTCTCGCCGCCCAGCTGCCACGGCATGCGGACGGCCTGGCTCTTGATCGTGATGCCGCGCTCGCGCTCGATGTCCATGCGGTCGAGGTACTGGGCCCGCATGTCGCGGTCGCTCACCACGCCGGTGATGCCGAGCATCCGGTCGGCGAGCGTCGACTTGCCGTGGTCGATGTGCGCGATGATGCAGAAGTTGCGGATCCTCGCGGGGTCGGTCGACGCCGGCTCGAGGGATTTCAACGCGCGCGGAGACATGACGGGTCATTCTCCCATGCGCCCTTGCGCGGTGCCCCCGCTCCCCGCGAGAGTACGGATATCTGCGTGCTCTCGCGGTTGAAAGACCGCATCAGCCCGTACTCTCGCGGCTGCGAGCCCGTGCCCCTGCAATCCGGAGGCGGACCCGGGGCTGCCCGACTCCGGCACCGAGGGGATGTGCGGGGCGAGCGAAGGCATGCTCCAGGCCGACTTCTCGATTGCCGACACCCCTCCCGCCTGGTAACGTTGCCCTTTGGTTTGCGT
>WOYI011016186.1_pt1 | contig 10111 bp, 6 predicted proteins | sample 6423411 | NCBI WGS metagenome assembly WOYI01 (sample SAMN13441803, study PRJNA592873) | oil field metagenome | biome: oil field; feature: oil-well bore; material: oil-contaminated soil; isolation source: oil-contaminated soil from oil-well borehole | place: Germany: Wietze | collected 2016-10-18 ... | reverse complement strand
GTAGTTTGGAGAGGGAGACCTTGACGATGTCAGTGTCTACTTCAGAAATGCTCAATTGACCCTGGGCCTGCAGCCCTTTGAGGGCAAGCCAGACGATGCGCGGAGTGGTGGCCAATGACCCGGCCAGCGTGTGTAGATCGCACTCAATTTCGGGCTGAGAACCGATCTTGCCTGTCACGAGCCGGAAGCAGTTGCGGATCAGCTCTTTGAGCTCTGTTTCAGCCGGCAGATTGGCAAACCAATAGATCTTTTGGGGGTTGACCTGCCGCAAGGCTTCTTCCAGAATTCTGGGAGAGGGCGGCGGGGTCCAGATCACCAGCGTGGAGTGTTTACTCAGTTCGGCACGTGACTTCGCACCTTCGGGAAGATGGGAAAGTCCTTCAGCCCAGACCAATACATCTTGTTCGGCACGGAGCGACTCCAGGTCTTCAAGCGGATTTGCTGAACTGCGCATATCCAAATTTAGCAAATTTTTCTTGTGGCGTTTTTGCAGGGTGGCGGTGGATTCTTCCACGCGTTCCCGGTAATCCACCCATTCAAATTGGACCTCGGTCTTATTGCGGAAATGATTGATCCTGGCTTTGTAGAGCAAGTCAAAACGGTTGAGGGGGCGGGGCAATTCCACGCTTTGCCACCAGATGAGCGAGTTTTGGCTGCCGTTGCGGCTCTGCACGATCACCTTCTGATGTTCTTTGGTCTTGCCAATGGGCATGGCTTCCATCAGTTCAAGGTCAATAGCTGCAAATTGTAACGGCGGGTTGCCCGGTCCAAAGGGCGCCAACAAATTGAGAGCATCCAGCAGGTCCAGATCGATCTCCGGCAGATTCATTACTGCGTCCACTTCCAATGTGGGTTGAACATTATTTTCCTGCAGCATGCGTTCCACGGAGCGAGAAAGGCCGTGCCGTAACAGATCAATATTATCCTCGGGGGCTGACATACCGGCTGCCATGGGATGGCCGCCAAAGGCGTTGAGCAGATGTTTGTTTTCCACCAAAGCCTGAGTGACGTTGACGCCCTCAATGGAGCGGGCAGACCCGCGGGCGACCCCATCTGAAATGTTCATCAAAATAGCTGGGCGATGATAAAGCTCCACCATGCGGCTGGCAACAATACCCACAACGCCGCCCGGCCAACCGGGGTGAGCCAATAATAGCAGGGATGAATCCAACAACCGGGGGTTCTGTTCGATCTGAGCCAGTGCGCCCCGGAAAACCTGATCGCAAAGGAGTTTGCGTTCACTGTTCAGCCCTTCAATCCGATTGGTGGTGGTGGCGATCAAGACCGGATCCTGGGTGAGCAGAAATTCCACCATCGGGTTGGCATCGCTGAGGCGACCTACCGCGTTCATGCGCGGGGCGAGGGTAAACGAAACGGTCTCTTCGTTGATCTGTTCTGGAGAAATATTGTTATCTGAAAAAATACTTGCAAATGCCGGTCGCGGCGTGCTGCGCATATGCTGAAGGCCGAGCTGCACCAGATAACGAGCATCCTGAGTGAGCGTGGCCACATCGGCGATCAGGCCAAACGCGGCTAAATCTACAAATTCACAGGCGGCTTGCGGAATTCCCAGCTCAAGAAATAGCTGTTCTACCAGCTTGTACGCCACACCTGCGCCAGAAAGTGTACGTAAGGGGTGGTCTTCTACCACCAATTGAGGATCCACAACGGCAAACGCAGCAGGAAGAGTTTCCGGCAAAGTGTGGTGATCGGTGATGATTACGTCAACGCCGGCTTGCATAGCGGCCGCGATGGGCTCATTCGCAGAGATACCGGTGTCACAGGTGATGAGCAGGGTGATGCCATTGGTGAGAAACCCCCGCAGGGGCTCTGGCAAAATTCCGTGCCCTTCGCTGTCTCGAACGGGGATATGGTAGCTCACGTCCGCTCCCAGTTTTCGCAGCGCTCCCACCAGAATGGTGGTGGAGGTTTGGCCGTCTACATCAAAATCACCCCAGATGCCGATCTTTTCGTGGGCTTCGAGTGCCTGGCGGATGCGGGCAATGGCTTTATTCATGCCCGGCAGTTGCAGGGCAGAGGTGGAAGTGTATTCATCCGGGTAAAGAGCCCCCCTGGCTTTGACGGGGTCAGAATAGCCGCGGCGCACCAGAGTTTCCAGTAACAGATCAGGACCCGCGATGGCCTGGCGCAGCGCCTCCGGGATCACAACAGGTGCTGGTTCTTTCCACTGGGAGATGAAATGGATGGGCGTAGACATCAGTCAGCCGATGCCAGGTCGTCAAAATCGAGATCGAACAGGTTCTCGGTGTCTTCGGTCTCCGGATCAGCGTCTGTAAGAGTACCCGGAACGACACCCGTTTCACACAGGGTGCGGTAACGACAGAATTTGCATTTGGTTTCGGTATCCAGGGTCTTGGTAAAGGCTTTTTCTGGAAGAGAAGCAATTTCAGCCACCAACTGATTGAGGAATGCTTCATCCTGCTGAAATTGTTGGCTGGAATACTGAAATTCAATGGGCTGGATCATGGGATCCGGGTACCAATAGACCATCTTGAGCTGCTCCACATCCAGATGAGCAAACTGTGCACCGGAGGTTGCAAGTTTTGCCAGCGCGTATGGATAAACACGCGTTTGCATTCGCTGTTGCATGGTAGAACGTTTGGGCGCATGGTGGGAAGTCTTCCAATCATAAAGGGTGGCTTTGCCATCTTCCTGCACTACCAGCAGGTCGTACTTGGCTACCAGGCGGAAGGCGCCAATGGGAATGGAATAAAAAGCCTCACAATATTTTTTCCCGGGTAGGGCATCTGGCTTTAATTTGACAAACTCGAACCACCAGGCCAGCAATTCTGGCGATTGGGTGGATTGAGAGAGGATCTCTTCAGGGATTCCCGACAACTTTTGCTGCACCATCAGGTGAAATTGTTGACCCAACAGCATAAGCTGTTCCTGTTCAAGAACCGGTTCGCTTTCGACGGCAGGCCATTCCAATTTTTGGATGTGGCGCAGAAGAAAGCGGCGTTTGCAGTCGATATAATCTTGCAGGTTGTTTTGACTGAAAGTGAAGTTGTCAGGCAGCAGCATTCTTCTCCTCCTGATAGGCGGCCAAAGCACTGAGCGCGAGCGCCATCCGGCTATCCCCTTTGCGGCCAGAATTCCAGGTGATGATCAATTCCTCGCGGGCGCGGGTGATGCCCACGTACAAGAGGCGCAGCCGTTCCGCAGAATACTCAATGCGAGCTGCCTGAGTGGCGATACCGGGTTCGAGTTCCAGCCCGGGGACATCGTTTTTGACCAAAGACTCCAGTTTGCTCAACACTTCTGCTTCCAGGTTCAAATGGTCTTTGATGTACCATTTTTCGCCAATGTAGGTATCCCCCGCGTCTGCGGAGGGAAAATCGTAGTTGTTAACCGAAAGCAAATAGACCCGGTCCCATTCCAAACCCTTGGCTTTGTGATAAGTCGAAACGAACACTTCGCCTTTATGATCCTCGGGGTTGAAGCCAGTATCATCGTCTGAAAACCCCATGAACTTGCGGCGGTTACCGGCGATCTCGCCCAATTCTTCGGCGAATTCGGCCAGTTGGTTTTCTGGGTGAATACGGGCATTGAACTCCAGCAGCAAGGCCAATTTATGAGAGAGGGCCAGATCTGCCGGACGGTTAAAAAGTTCTGGGGCCAGGGTCAGAAGCATCTGGTCAACGGGTAAGAGGGTGGCTTTGTGCCATTTACGTACCTGGTCACGAAAGCCTGCCAGGAGGGTGATGCCCTCAGCGGGAACAAAACCAGCGGCTTCGTTCTGCAACCAATCCTTGCCGGGCTGGGGATAGAGGTAATCTTCCAAATTGCCACAGGCTTTGAGGGCTGATTGGAGCTTTTCATAAAACGCTTTTTCTTCAGGCGTCTCAAATTTGCTTTTATAGATCTCCCAGAACGCAGCAGCCAATTTGATCGGTTTGGAAGGGTCCGCCAGATAGAGCAGGATTTTTTCAAAAACGCGGGCGGTGGCGCGGGTAGATTCACTGCTTTTAAGCATTTCCACCACCGCAATCTCCTCCTTTTTCAGTGCCTCAACGATCTTCTCGCCGTGCGCGCCAATGGGGGCTAAAACTGCCACTGTCTTTTCGTGATGATCAGGCAGCCACTTTTTGAGCGATTTGACAATCTGCTCAATTTCCTGATCAGAAGAAAGCTTTGACCGGTAAATGTAGATTGAATTCGGCTTATCCGGCGGGTTGGGCTGCGGGTCGTTGACATCGGTGGGTTGAATATGTGGAAGCGAAAGAGCCTCCCGTAGCTCGGGGTTGGGATGGGCTTTGCGGGTCCAATCAATGAGATAGTTCGCCAGGTCAATAATGCTGCGGCTGGAGCGACCCGAGTTGGCCAGGTCGCGCGGGGTGACGTTGGGGTATTGGAGGAAATCAATCAGATGCCTGGGAGAGGCGGTGGTGAACGTCTCGTAAATCGCCTGGTTGGGGTCGCCCACACGCACCCAATTGCCGGTGGTTCCCACCAATGATTCCAGAATGTCCTGCTGGATTTGGGATGAATCCTGGGCTTCATCTTCCAGAATAAACGGCCAACGGTAATGTAAATGGCTCAAATACTCAGGGTCGCTCTTCAAGACCCGTTGTGCCAGGCGGACGAGATCAGAAAAATCGACGGCATTACGGTAATTTAAACCACGTTGATAATCGGTATAGACTTGCACCGCCATATCAAAAAGGGGGTCATTGAACTTGTTGCGGCTCATGAGCTGGTGGAGCGATTCAGGATCTTGCTGCCAGTCTTTTGCCTGGCTAATGAAGTGCGTATTCAACCCCACCAGCATTTCGCCCCAATTCTTGCGGGTATCGCGATTAAGCGGAGAATGGTCGGCCGAAATATAGGTCAACTCCAACTCCGGGTGGGTATGCAGGTAGACCGCAGTGCTCTCTTCGATCATACGCGACGATTCAGATTCATCCACGATGGTGAAGCGCTCACTGACACCGGCTTTCTCCGGATTTTCCTTGACGATGTCATGTGCCAAGCCATGCAAGGTGCGTACCCGGTAGCCAATATCGGGCAGGAGACCTTTTTCTTCGATAAAGCCAGCAATGCGGGTGGAAAAGTTATCGACGGCTGAATTGACCAGGGTGACGATAAGGATCTCCTGATCGTCATTCAAATTGGCATTGAGGATCAGTTGGGCAGCCAGTGCCGAAAGCGTGTGGGTCTTGCCACTGCCAGGGACAGCGGAGACGCCCATCCAACCAGAGGTGTATTTTAAGATGGCCGCTTGCATGGGACGAGGCTTAAACATTGGTCACCTCGGCGGCGGGCAGGTTGCGCAAAACAGATTGAATGGCGATGAGCAATTTGCCGCGCTCTTCATTACCAGATTCGTTGAGGCTGACGCTGAGCAGGTAAACGTGCTCAGAGCAGCGCCTTAAAAGGCCAACACAGACCCGATTGAGGGTGTCCTGGTTGGAGTTCATATCATTCATATTGGACCATTTTTTACCCGGCTGCCAATTGCGGCTGAGTACGTACGGCTGGGTAAGCGGTTGATCTAGACGTGCCCACCAACCCGAGGAGCCCACATCCAGCCAGAATTGATATTTGACCGGACGGTTGCTCATCAAATAGGTAAAGGCCGGGGCAATGAGCACACTTTCATTCGACTGTTGTTCCTCCCAATTGGTGAGGTACTGGGCTGAGATCACCCCTTGTTCCACCATCTGGACGTATTCCTTGCCCAGACTGGTGCCGACTGGCAGTTCAGAAAGCAGCACCGATTGGCGGAATTTGCGGGCAGATTCAATGAGGCGGTTGACCACTGAGGCCGCCTGCAAGTTATGGAAGAAACCGAACTCTGACGTGGTGAGCAAACTACCAAAGAGACGGCTGAAAAAAATATCCATTTCCGCGCTGGCATTAGCCGGGTCTTCCAGCCACAGGCGCAAGGTCTCAAAGCGGTTGCCGGCCACAAAGGTGATGCGTTCCTGCATCTGGCTGTTGATCTGCGCAAAGCTGCTGAAGCGGCGCTCAACGCGGTGGGGTGAGTACAAGATCTGTGAGAGCAGATCGGCGCGGATCAGGTCAAGACCGGGAATGACTTGCATCAGCATATAGCGCAGGTCATGGCGCGTGGGAACGAGCTTCCAATCCGGGTGAGCCAGTTTTGCCAGGGTGAGCATGGCATTGACCACAGGTTCGTCTTGCAGGCTGCGCGAAGGTCGGAAGGTAGAAAAAGGCAGGTCGGATTCTTCAAAACGCTGTGAGAGGGCAAACCGCAGCGAGTCGCTCAAGAAAGGCGTTAGAACAACAATATCAGAAGGCGAGACGCCTTTCTCAAGCACCAGATCCTTGATGCGTTCTAGGATCCAATCCATGGATTGGGGGTAGAACCTGAAAGGATGGACAGAGAAAGCGGCCAGAACTTCAGAGTTGGAAGTCTTTGTCCCCCTGTGCTTGGTGATTGAGGTGGAGAGAAGCGAAGCGAATTGTTTCACTGGTTCTGATTGTATAAATGAACCAGAAAATTGAATGTTTTGGCACTCTTTTTGCAGTCGGGTTGCCGAGATAGGGTCAGCCCCCAGGAAAGTACGGAAACCGGCATCGTCGTCCTGCACGATCAGTGTTGACGTGAACTGAGGCAGCCAATCCAGAACGATATCGTGGGTACGCGGCACGTCCTCTTCAATGTTGTCGTAGATCAGATGCTGATAAGTGCCGGCAAGGTAATTTCGGCACAAAGTAGAAGGCCAAAGGTGGCTGGCGAAGACTTCATACTGCAAAGAGAAATCGAGCAGATTGTTTGCCAGACAATATTCACGGAAGCGCACGCCGCATTCCTGTACCTGGTCGTAGGCAAGGATTTGTTTGGGGCGGCCTGTCCAGGCAGATTTCAGCTTTTCGGCAATGTCTTCGATCTTAAACCCGACTACAGCCGCCTTGTTCAGGTTATCGAGGATCTGACTGTAAGCCCGATTAGGATCGATGGTGACACTGTCAAAATAGCCGATCTGAAAGAGCGGTTCGATCAGATGGGCCATGTAGTACTGGGAGGTTTCCAGAGTCAAAAATTTGGGCGGTTGATTGGGGTGCTTAAACCCAGCCAACGGAGCAACCATTGGCCAAAACAGAGCGACCATTCGTTGGGCCAGGCCGCCCATAGTGACCACTGACAGGGCACCGCCAGCCGGAAAATCAGCAGAGTGGGCAATATCCCGATAGGACTGGGCCAGGCTTCGCTGTGGGGTGAGCACCAGAATAGATTCTGCGGGGATTCCAGACCGCAACATTTCTTTTAGAGCAAATTGGGCAGCCGTAGATTTACCGCTGCCAGCTGGACCGGACAAAAATAATTTTGCCTGACCGGCTTGCTTTAGGCTAGATCGTTGTTGTTCAGAAAGCTCCATTAGGTTCCCCTGAGATGGTAAGTTCAATAAGACTCGCCAGCGATGCTGTGCAAAACAGCCCGCACCAACAAAGAATCGGCTTCAGCACGATGTTCATTGAGCAAAGGGATCTGGAAAAAAGCACCTGCTTCTTCCAATTTAAAGTATTTCATAGAACGATGGGCAGGGTCCCAAACGCCGCGAAACTCAGAATAGATGGGTAGAGCGTCAACCATCTGCAGGTTATCACGCCAGGGCAAGCGGTAACGGGCGTGAGATTGCTGCATCATGCGGTAATCGAACGGCGCGTTGTAAGCCACGATGCTGCGTCCGTATAAAAAGGAGCGGATCCTGGGCCAGGCAATAGGCCAGGCGGGCGCGGACGCAACATCTTTATCGGAAATGTGATGAATTCGTTGGGCTTCTACCGGGATGGGTTTGGTGGGCTTGATCAGCATGTTGCTGAGCAAGCTGCCATCAAAATCAACGATCGAGATCTCTACGATCTCGTCGTCTTTGTTCACGCCGGTGGTCTCAGTATCGATGTACACCGGTTTTTGCTCAATTATCTGGCGCGCCATTTGCCTGGCATGTTCTTTCGCATTGATGGGTGTGTTGAACATTTAACCTCGATCAGGGTTGGTTCCACTCGTTAATATCATCTACGCGTACGGTGAAATTGGACGTTTCAATGGCTGAGATGAAAACGCCAAAATGGCCGTTTTGTTTGTACCTGGAATCTGTTACATCCTGGATGAATTTGCCATTAACGTACAGGCTGAATTTGTCTCCGTTTACCATCACACCGATGCGGTTGGTCTGGTTAGCCCCGCTTAAAATTGTCGGGTTTGCCGTCCAATTCACAAGGTAATTGCGTTCGGAAGCACCGTTCATGCTAAAGAAGGCGAACTGTCCATCACAGGTGAGTCCGTAATAGTAACCAATCCCATCGGTATAGGAAGGGGATTTTAGGACCAACCCGTAATAATCACTGCCAGAACAGACAACGGTGGTAAATGTACCTTCCAGATAGAAATTGCCGGGGGTGGGGTAAGTAAGACGCCAGCGGATGCCGCCCTGGGTGCGGGAAGAGACCATGTTTAAAGCGCCATCAGATACGCTCATCGTGACGGCATCATCAGAATACGGAGACTGCAACCCGAAGGAGCTTTTTGTGTCAAAGGTTTCCGCGAAAGAGGGAAGTCCCAGGCTTAGCTTGGGGTCATCTGGTAACGAGGTAGCAGTTGGTGAAGCAGATGGGGTGGGTGTAAGGGTAGATGTGGCTGCTTCTGTGGCTGTCAGGATGATCACTGTTTCCGGGGTGGCGGTTACTGTGTTCAACGCTTGCAAAGTTGAGGCAACGCGCGTGGCCACTGCATCGGTGGTCAGATTATTGTTTGAAAGTGGAAAGTTACAAGATGTCAGGACCAATAAGAATAAGGGTATTAACCAAAGTGTCTTTTTCATTTCTCCTCTATTTTCATTGAGATATTATATCTAGTTTGCGCGTTCTTCGCACGCGGCGACAATTTGTGAGTAAAATGATTCTATGCCTTCCGCTAAAACCCTGTTATTTTATAAACCCGATCAGGTGCTTTCTACATTCACAGATGAATCCGGACGGGAGACGCTAAAAAACTATATTCCCATTGAGGGCATCTACTCTGCCGGGCGTCTGGACTTCGATAGTGAAGGGCTGCTTGTGATCACTGCAGATGGTTCGCTCATCCATCGTCTGACCGATCCCAAAAACCATGTGATGAAGACCTATCTGGCCCAGGTGGAAGGTCCTTGCAGCAATGAAAAACTTTATGAATTGGAAAGAGGGGTCGTATTAGGCGGCTTTAAAACGCTTCCGTGCAGAGTGATGCAGGTGGAGGAACCAGATTTGCCCGCCCGACGAAAACCACTTACCCCACATGCCCCTCTCTCCTGGCTGCGTATCCAGATTCGTGAAGGGAAGAAGCATCAGATCCGCAAAATGACTGCGGCAGTGGGTTACCCCTGTCTGCGGCTTGTTCGGGTGGCAATCGGTCCTTTGGGGATGGGGGACCTGCAACCTGGCAAATGGCGGGAGCTGAATGTACAAGAGATTGAGTTGTTGAAGCGCAGCAAATAAGCCTCGTTGTATAATTTCCTTAAACATGAAAACAACCGTCTTTCAGTTGGAATCTTATGACTCGCGCCAATCTATTTTGGATAAATTAGCCCGCGTCAATAGTGGACGCATTTTACTGGTCTGGCCAAAAAGAAACAAAATTGACCTGAGTGAGATGGACCTTGTCCTGATCAACCGCGCTTCGCTTGAAAGATCTACCCCGTTGGCGTTCGTCAGCCACTCCCCACAGGTGATCCATCAGACGCGTGCGCACGGTATCAATTGTTTTCCATCCATTCCGGCTGCGGAACGGTCTGCGTGGGCGAAGGGGCGAAAGTATTCTGTTGAGGTGCCTTCCCCTGGCCATGAATTCGATCTTTCAAACCCCACAACAAGAAGGCCAAAACCCTCTAAGTTCAAGAATTTCCGCCGATGGGCGGCAGTTCTCCTGAGCGGGTTGGCTATTCTGGCCTTGTTGATCTATTTGCTCCCCTCGGCAACGGTGATCCTGATCCCACAAAAAAGGGAAAAGACGATCGAGGTCCAGATTTGGGGATCGCAAAAGTTTACTTCTGTGAATGTAAATGGCAATCTCCCTTTGCTACAAAGAACGGTGGAACTGACCAGCTCGAAGACCGTAGCAGCGAGCGGAAAGGTCGCCATCCCC
>WOYI010223871.1_pt1 | contig 10111 bp, 8 predicted proteins | sample 6423411 | NCBI WGS metagenome assembly WOYI01 (sample SAMN13441803, study PRJNA592873) | oil field metagenome | biome: oil field; feature: oil-well bore; material: oil-contaminated soil; isolation source: oil-contaminated soil from oil-well borehole | place: Germany: Wietze | collected 2016-10-18 ... | reverse complement strand
TCAATAAGACGCCCGGAGGCATTGAGCTGCTTCTTCCGGGCATAATCAGGGCATTCAGAGAAGGATTTTTCCATGTATTTGTCATACGGCCTTCTGATGGGCTTTCAGTTTATGAGAACATTAACTGTAATGTGACATATGGAAGTAAAAGTAATCTGAAGGCCATTTTCAGGCTGTTACTGTTTGCAAGAAGATACAGGCAGTCAGTCTTTCATGTGTTCAACATCGGGCCGCTGTTCCTGTTGACACTCAGGCTTGCAGGTGTCAGAGGTGTGGTCTATTCCATTCATGGAACAGTTTACTGGCACAATCGGGTTGAAAAAACAGCCCTGAAGTTAATCTGGCACCTGGCAATAGACTCTGAAAGGCATCTTTTTACGTCCAATTCTGATCACAGCGGCCGGATCTTTAGTGAAAAGATATCTTCACGTATAAAGCCAATACTACTCTATAATTATTTTGATCTTGAGCGTTTTAACCATGAGACTCTCACCGATCGTCCCAACAGTTTACGCAAGATTATCTATGCAGGCAGATTGGCTGCAGGAAAAGGGCTTGAAAAATGGATTAAAACCGCTGTGGAAATTCATCGTGGCTTTCCTGATATTTGCTTTGAAATCTATGGAGGCGGAAGACTTGAAGGCTCCGTAAAGCAACAGATTGAAGAATCCGGCGCATCAGATTACATAATGATACGCGGGCACAGGAAGGACATCGAGAATGCTTACAGGGAGGCCGACCTGTTGTTGTTTTTTTCAGAATATGAATCATTCGGCAATGTTGTAGTGGAGAGTATTCTTTGCGGTACCCCTGTCCTGGTTTTGGATATTCCTTCCATGCGGGAGATTTTCAGGGATTTTCCTGAATTCATTCTCAGAAATGATGATTCATTGACTGACCAGGTGCTTCCCCTTCTGAGACAGATTGAAGACCTCAGGCGACTTGCATCCAAGGCCCGACTGCAGTTCCGGAAAAGATTTTCCAGGGAGGCGCACATTAGAACCCTTGCTGAAATTTACAGGACATTTGATTGATAGCAGACATACAATTCCGGTGGTTTACTACCATAGTGTGGGACCTGTCAATCATGGCTGGTATCGGAATTTTCTCACTCTGGATCCGGAAGAATTCAGGCTGCATCTGGAATACTTCAGTCGTAATTATACTGTAATTTCCCTGAAAGAGCTCTGGCTCATAAGAAACGGGCACATAGAGCCGGTCAGGAAACCTGTTGTCATTACCTTCGATGACGGTTATTCTGACAATTTTACCTGGGCTTTTCCCCTTCTGAAAAAATATGGTATCAAGTCAACAATTTTTGTTAGTCCTGCCTTTGTTGATGACAGAGAAATTCTAAGGACAGAGAATGATCCTCCGGGATTCCTTTCCTGGTCGGAGATTAAGCTAATGAAGGAATCAGGTCTGGTTGACATTGGATCTCATACTCTGACTCATACCAGGCATTTCATATCTGAAGCTATCAGGGATTTTCACCATCCCGGGGGAGACATATTATATCCGGCAATAAATGAATTCCCCGGGAGGAGGACAGATCATATCGGAGATAAGGATTTCGAAAAGATACTTCCTTACGGGTATCCCCTTTTTGAGGACTCTTCTGCTGTAATCGCAAGAAGGGTCACCATAAACAGTGATTTCATAAATGACTGTATTGACAGGCTGTCTGAGTATGATTTTAGCAGGTATACATTCCGGACTGCATATGACCTCATTGAGGACCTATACAATAAGTACAGGAGTACAAACAGGCTCATTACCAGAAGGGAATCTGAAGAAGATTATCTTGAGAGATTAAGGGAAGAGATATTTGAAAGCAAGAACATTCTCGAAAGAAATTTAGGGACTAAGGTGGAGTTTTTATGCTGGCCTCACGGAGACAATAATGGGCTGGCACATCGCATGGCCCTGGAGGCCGGATATCTTATGACAACCATCGGGAAGGCGAAGGGGATATCGGATGATGATACGACAAGAATTCCCGAAAGAGTTGGGGTGAATTTTTCCTCTCGCGCCAGGAAGATGAAGACAATATCTAAACTCAGGGCCTTATCAGGTCAATTCCCATTCCGGACTGTGATGAAAACAGTTAGAAAACTCCGTAGAGAGCGATGACCGGATTTATCCTGGAAATACCAACAGTGACAGTAATCACGGGACTTGCGGATCTGTTCATCGAAAAACCTTCGGTCGCCCTGGAGATTATGCAACCTGATCTTGAATTTATTGCCTGGGGTGATCCCGTGGGTGGGGAGGAGTTTATGGGCAGGCTGAAGAATAAGCTTTCCCCTGAGGATCTGCTGAATAATCTTTATGGACATTATTATTATTTGTGGCTTAGCAAGAGCTCGGGTGAAATTGTAATGGGGAACTCATTATTCAGCATATTGCCGGTCTATTATCATCAGGGGAATGAAAAAATAGTCATTTCGGATAATGTATTCAAATTAAGCAGGTACCTGGGTATCAAGGAAGTCAGCAAACGTTTTGTTCTTGAAACAGTACTGTTTAATTATCCGCTTTTTAACCGTAGTCTTTATGAAGGCATCAATCTCCTGCCTGCAAACACATATATCATGCTTTCAGGTCATGCCATATCATTTATCAGGCATACTGAGACAGCTGATCTTTTCGGGGAGGAACCGTTGCCCTGGAAAGATGCGCTTAAATTTATGCCGGATGTCTTCCTGCAATCAACTCTCAAGTATCTTCCATCACATCATTATGCCTGTGCACTGACCGGAGGGTTTGACAGCAGGACCCTGGCTTCTGCCGGACTCATGTTTAAAAAGAATTTTTCTGTCTATTCTTTTGGCAGCAACAGGTCAAAGGACATTTTGCTATCAAGGGAGATCTCCCGGGCAGCCGGACTAAGGCACAAAGAAATATTACTCGACGATGAATATGTAATGCAGGAGAGTCTTATTAACGGAAAGGATTTTATAATCAATTCGTCAGGAACCGCTACTTTTGCCCGTGCCCATTACCTTTATGCCGCCAGACATCTTGCCGCGGAGACAGATTATATTGTCACCGGCAACTTTGGAAGTGAGATCTTCAGGGCTGCACATATAGCAGGAGCAGTTATCTCAAATAACCTCTATCTGTTATTCAATGCAGGCTCTCCCAAAGAAGCGCTTTCATTGATTGAAGTGAGCAAAGAGTACCGTTGTCTGAACATAGCAACCTTTACCGGGGAGTGGGGGCAGTTAAAAGAGGAAATAAACAACCTGCCATGTTATGATCCGAAATATTCACTGCTTACAAAAAACCAGAGGTTCTACCTGTTTGTCATGGAGGAGGTCTTTCGTAAATATTTTGGTGCCGAGATGATAAACCAGTTCAGGTACCTAAGAAACCGTACTCCTTATCTGGACATTGATTTTCTAAAAGAGATTTTCAGAACCGGGCTTGCTGGTATCCATTCCGGATTCTTTGAACATAACCCTCTGAAAAGGTATAAGGGACAGGTTCTTTATTCTCATATAATCAGAAGATCGTATCCCGAACTTGGCAGACTGATAACGGATAAAGGTTACCGGCCTGACGATCTGCTGACTTTTGCCGGCAAAATAAGGGTAGCGGAGGGATATTTTCACAAGAAGACCGGAAAAATGGCAGCTGACTCAGACCCAAACAATGTGTCAATGTCATGGGAGTCAAACCGAGATTACTGGATGAATTTACCTTTTCCGGATGAGTACTTCAAGCTGCCCGCCGGGAATACGGAAGAAATCAACCAGGAAATACTTTTCAAGATCTGCAGTTTGTCTTACTGCATCAAATATTAATTATTTACTGTCATCAATGAAGAAGGTAAGGGCTGTTATTCTGGGAAATGAGATTGAGGATGACCACCTGGGTTGGGTAAGAGCCTGTGAGAGTTACAGAGACAAGGTTGAATACAGGGTTGTTAACCTGACTTCAGGCAACTGGCAGGAGGAAATCCGGAGATCTGATCATGACATATTGCTGGCAAAGCCCGGCGCACTTACCTCTCAGTATAAGCAGCTCTATGATGAGAGGATTTACATTTTGTCAGTTCTTAAGGATAGCCTGATATTTCCGTCTCCGGAGGAGCTGTTCATTTATGAGAATAAGCGGCTTCTTGCTTACTGGTTAAAGGCCAATAACATTCCTCATCCGGTGACTCATATCATATATGACATGAAAGAGGCAGAAGCTTATTCTAAAGAATGTGAACTTGCTCTGGTTGCCAAGACAAGCACAGGAGCTTCAGGAAGTGGAGTTAAGATCCTTAAATCAAGGAATGAAATTCATTCCTACATCAGAAAGACCTTTACGGGCAGGGGATCACCTCAGAGAAGCGGCCCCAATCTGGAGAAGGGGGGTATGCTTGCAAGGAGTCTTCATTATATCCGGTATCCTTCTGATATTTTGAAAAAGCTGAGTCTTTACCGGTTCAGGTCTGAGGGCAGGCAGAGGGGATTTGTGATCTTTCAGGAATTTGTGCCGCATGACTTCGAATGGCGCGTAGTCAGGATCGGAGAAAGTTTTTTCGCTCATAAGAAGATTAAATTAAAGGAAAAAGCCAGCGGTACTCTTTTGAAAGAATATGATGATCCGCCAACCAGACTGCTTGATTTTGTTAAGGAGATTACTGACAAGCATGGTTTTTACAGTCAGGCGATTGATGTTTTTGATTCTGATCGGGGATACCTGGTAAATGAAATGCAATGTATATTCGGACAGAGTGATCCTTTTCAGATGAAGGTAAATGGTGTGCCCGGCAGATATATCTATATTGACAATAAATGGGTCTTTGAACCGGGCGATTGGGCGGAAAATATGTGTTACAATTTACGTCTTGAGTTCATATTGAACGAACACTTTCGAAGGAGCCGCTCATGAAGATCCTTTTTGTGTCGAGCGGAAGGGCAGGTGCTACAGGCCATGTAGTAAAAAACCAGGGAGAATCTTTACGGAATGCAGGCCTCGATATTGAATATCTGACTGTAAAACCGGGGATCAGGGGCTACCTGCTGGCTGTCTGTGATATCAGGAAGCGTTTCAGGAAAGAGAACTTTGATCTGGTACATGCTCATTACAGCCTTAGTGCTTTCTCCGCCACCATGGCAGGTGTGCATCCGCTGGTGGTCTCACTTATGGGATCTGATGCCTTTTCTCCGCTACCGGTAAGAGTACTGATAAAATTTCTTTCCTCAAGAAGGTGGGATACGGTAATCGTAAAAACGAAGGAGATGAAGTCTCTCCTTAACCTGAGGCATGCATATATTTTGCCTAACGGAGTTGACACGGAAAGATTTGCACCTATAGATAAAGCCATAGCCAGAAGAATGCTGAATATCGATGCTGGCAAGAAGCTGGTTCTGTTTGTGTCTGTTAGAAACAGACCGGAAAAAAACCTTTCTCTGGCAGTTGAAGCAGTCAGATCGCTTGGAGATAATAATGTTGAATTACTGCATCTGTACGATAAACCAAATACAGAAATACCCCTATATCTTAATGCCGCAGATTTATTACTGCTTACCTCGGACAGAGAGGGTGGGGTGAATGTTATTAAAGAGGCAATGGCATGCAATTGCCCGATAGTTTCAACAGATGTTGGTGATGTCAGGCAGGTTACCGAGGGGACAGAGGGATGTTTTATTACAGGCAGTGATCCGGGAAGCATCTCCAGAGGAATCAGGCAGGCATTGTCATTCGGACGAAGGACAAATGGCAAGGACAGAATATTTAAAACAGGACTTGATTCAGTAACGGTAGCCCATAAAATAACAGATATTTACCAGGCGGTCTTAAACAGGAAACTGAAGTGAGAGTATTAATTAATGAAAGTATTTCCGAGCAGGCATGGAGTCAGTTTGTTAAAAAAAACAAACATGCCAGTCCCTTTCAGATGCATTCTTATTTGCTGTTTTTCAATTCAGTAAGCAATTTCGCAGCCAATGTTTATGCAGTAGCGGACAAGGATGAGCTTAAAGCACTGGCTGTTGTGACCACACAGGGGGAAAAGGGCCCGGGTGGATTCATTACCCGCAGACAGGTGATTTACGGAGGCCCCCTGGTTGACGATGAGTGTCCGGCAGCACTTGACCTTCTGCTCCAAACAATAGATGAAAACACTTCAGGAGGGGTCATTTATACCGAGATCAGGAATCTTTCAGATTACAGTGCCCTGAATGACATCTTCCTGCAGAATGGTTATACCTATGTACCTTACCTGAATTTCAGGGTTGATACAAGTGATCTGGCTACAATGACGAAAAGAGTCAGCAGCTCGCGGTTAAGACAGATTAAGAAGGCTCACCTGCAGTCTGTTACCTGCAGAGAAGCACAGAATGTGCGTGAGGTGAAAGATTTTTATGCAATCCTTAATAAATTGTATAAAACAAAGCTTCACAGACCACTGCCACAGGAGGATTTCTTTGTTAAATTCTTTGAACAGGATATAGGCGTTTATCTATTGGTATGGCACAATAATGAGATCTTAGGAGGAATAATGTGCCCCGTTCTCCCGGGTAAAGCCATATACGAGTTTTACATCTGTGGAAGAGATGATGTGCCTGCAAATCTGTATCCCGGAGTTATGGCTACATGGAATGCAATGAAATATGCCTGTGAAAATGGATTCTCACTGTTTGATTTCATGGGTGCAGGAAAGCCTGAGGATCAGTATGGTGTAAGGGATTTCAAAGCAAGATTTGGAGGAGAGATGGTAGAGCATGGCAGATATCTGAAGGTAAGAAGGCCTCTGATCTACAAAGCGGGCAAATTTGTGCTCAACCGGGGAAAAAGAGCCTGACTGTGAAAATACTCATTGATATAGGGCATCCGGGACATGTACACCTCTTTGGGAATCTTGCCCGTGTACTTATGAGCAAGGGACACCGTGTTCTGTGCACTGTAAGGGAAAAAGAACATGAGACGGCTCTTCTCAGCTATTATAAAATGCCTTTTGTTATTGTCGGAAGGCATTATGTTTCAAGTTCAGGTAAAATTGCCGGACTGCTGATTTACAACCTGAAGATATTGTTTATCAGTTTAAGGTTCAGGCCTGACTTTTATCTCAGCCATGGATCGGTATATACTCTTCTTTCATCGTTCCTGCTCCGCAGGCCCAACATCGCCCTTGAAGATTCCGGCAACCATGAACAGGTAAGGCTTTACCTCCCTTTTACCCGGGCAGTCCTAACCTCAACCAGTTTTCCATACAGGTATGGAAGCAAACAGGTTTTTTACGAGGGCTATCATGAGCTGGCATATCTCCATCCGAACTACTTTGTTCCTGACAGGGCTGTAGTCAGGGAACTGGGGCTGGCTGAGGGAGATGCCTATTTCATAATGAGGCTGGTGGGGTGGAATGCAAGTCATGACAGGAAGAACTCAGGCCTGTCTGCCTCACAGGCAAAAGAGATTGCGGACTATCTTACCGGTCATGGGCGTCTGTTTATCAGTTCGGAAGAGAAGATGCCACCTGAACTGGAGCCATACCGGTTTCCTCTCAATCCGGAGCGAATGCATCATGCCCTGGCATTCGCGACGCTTTTTATCGGTGAAGGTGCCACAATGGCCTCCGAGAGCGCAGTGCTGGGTACATATGCAGTTTATGTCAATACTATAAGGCGGGGTTACCTTGAAGAGCAGGAAAGAGATTACGGACTTGTTACCTGCTTTCGCGGGTTTGAAGGAGTCATAAAGAAACTTGAAGAACTGCTGCAGAACCCGGATCTGAAAACGGAAACAAAACGAAGCAGGGATCGTTTAATAAAAGAAAAATGTGATCTTACAGTATTCATTGCTGATTTTGTGGAAACCTGGCACGAGAGAAAAAGCCATAGCTGATAATCACATAGCACACTTTTGAAAAGATGAAAAGTAATACCTGTATGTTATCCGTGATCCTGTTCCTGATGGCATCTGCAGGTGCATCAGGACAGGACTATCGATTAATACCCGACTCGATATACTCTTATTCATATGACACGCAAATCTCCGATTTTCAATTTGACGGAGTGACATACAATTACTATTCAGGTAAATATCCTGACAGCGTGATCACAGTTGATAAAGACAGGATTGTAACATCAAAATCGATTTACACCTACTCTTGTGATTTATTAACTGAGGGGCTTTCATTCACTGTTTCATCAGGGCAGATGGTATTCAATCAGCGTCAGGTTTTTATGCACGATGAAGCCGGGCGGGTGATTGATCAAATGGTGACAAAGTGGTGTTTGGGAGAATGGGTGAACCTTAACCATTTTACTTATTACTACGATGACGAAAGCCGTCTTTTAGTGTTCAACAGAGAGTGGTGGAAAAACAATGCATGGCTTGACTATTCCGCCGACAGCCTGTTTTACCATGAAGCGAATCAGCTGGTGGAACGGAGCGCCAGGCTTAAGGCTACAGATGTATATATTACCCGTACGTTTTATGAGTATGATCTCTATGGCCATAAGACGTGGCAGACCAGGCAGGATTTTATCAGCTCAGCATGGGTTAATGTAAACCGTACCAATTTCCTCTATAATCAGTGCGGCACTCAAACCGGAAGCATTTCTTACAAATGGGTGGATGGCGCCTGGCAGCCTTCGTCCATGACTAAGACTTTCTTTCATGTTGAGTTCAATCCGTGTATAAAGATAGTGCCTGTATGTTTCAATGGAAGAACAACATATGTCCAGGCTAAAAAACTGGATAAATTTCTTTGTCGGGGAGCCTGCTTGGGAGAGTGTGCATTCATTCCAAACAAGACTGGCCAGCATAAAAAGCCCGGCAATTCCAAAACAGCCCCTTTCACAGTCTACCCGAACCCTGCAGGTGATTATGTTACATTAAAGTTTTCAGACCCTGATAGGAATGTGTCAGGTGTTCAGCTTCTCGATTTTGGAGGAAGGCTCCTACGGTCTGAACAAACCGGGCAGTCTTATGAACTGACCATCGATCTAGGGGGGCTAAGGAGAGGTAATTATATCCTGAGAATTATCGGCGACGAGGTTTACAGCACCATAATAACCAAGAACTGAGGGCTGGTTTGTTTTAGCCTGAAAGCCTCATGGATTTTACATTCCGGGTACTTTCTGCCTTTTTAAAATCATTGCGTGATTCCGGCTATTCTTTCCTGACTGTCAGGGATTATGCCTTAGCCGGAAGGGCGTCCTGCAACCGTTTTGTCATTCTTCGTCATGATGTGGACTTGCGGCCTGAAGCCTCCCTTCGGGCTGCCCGTATGGAGAACTCGCTAGGAATTACGGGGACATATTTTTTCAGGATTACCCGCAACAGCTTTGATGCGAAGATCATTAAGGAGATTGCATCACTCGGTCATGAGGTAGGTTATCATTATGAAGACATTGACCTGGTAAGGTGCCATAAAGACGCCGGAATCAATTATTTGGGATCAGAAGGGGATGATGAAACTTCTCAACCATCAGCCTCATCGTCCGGACCTGGATTAAAAGGCGGAGAGCAAAGAGCTTCCGGTGAAGTTGTACTGGCGTCTAAGGCATTTAAAAGTTTCCGGACCAACCTTATGTTGTTCAGGAAACTGGCACCTGTCAGCTCCATCTGTATGCACGGAAGCCCTACAAGCAGACTGGATGGAAGAATGTTGTGGAAATATTATGACTATAAAGATCTTGACATAGTGTGTGAACCATATTTTGACATCCCTCTTGACGATATGTTGTATCTGACTGATACCGGAAGAAGGTGGGATGGCGATAGGTTCTCAGTGCGGGATAAGGTATACTCAATTGATCCGGGTTTTTATAAAGAGTGGGTCAGAAAGCCTGTGCCAGGCAGTGCGATGGCTATGACAGAACCTGGCAAAGCTTTGGCAGCCAGACATCGTTATACCCGCACCACTGAAATTATTAGTGCTGCACATTCATCTGAACTGCCAGCAAGAATTCTGCTTACAGTTCATCCTCAGCGGTGGAATGACAATTTCTTAAGGTGGTCCGGAGAGCTGATATTGCAGATTATTAAGAACCGGATTAAAGCACTCATTATAAAAAGCAACAGAAATGGAATTTGAAAGGTGCACCGGGTGCATTCTGCCTTCTACTCTAAGTTCTATCACATTTGATGAAGAGGGAGTATG
>WOYI010256830.1_pt1 | contig 10113 bp, 9 predicted proteins | sample 6423411 | NCBI WGS metagenome assembly WOYI01 (sample SAMN13441803, study PRJNA592873) | oil field metagenome | biome: oil field; feature: oil-well bore; material: oil-contaminated soil; isolation source: oil-contaminated soil from oil-well borehole | place: Germany: Wietze | collected 2016-10-18 ... | reverse complement strand
CGATCGGCCCCCGATGCCATACCCAACCCATCGGCTGTCAGCTGTCTTCATGGAGCCACCAGCCATCGACGGGTTCGCCGGCTCTGAATCGCGCCCGGCTGCCTTCCACAAACGCCTCAAATTCAGCTCTGAAACGCTCCGGCGCAAAGCGCAGCGCGTTCTCCCGGCATGCCTGTGGTGTAAATGCCTCGCGCATGGACTCGAAGCGCTCCACCGCGGCGCGGATTGCAGGGGCCGTCTGCTCAGCGAAAAACACGCCGGTCAGCACTTGCCCCCTTTCAGGCTGTGCATGGGCATGGATCCCCGCGATTGTTTCACACGCGCCCCCTTTCCCGAACGCGATCACCGGCGTGCCGCAGGCCTGGGCCTCGATGGGCACGATGCCGAAATCCTCCTCCGCCGCAAAGACGAACGCGCGTGCGCGCTGCATGTGGTCCCGCAACACCTCGAACGGCTGATAGCCCAGCAGCTCGATATTCGGAGCCGCCGCCGCCTTGCAGCGGGCAAATTCCGGTCCTTCGCCAATCACCACCAAGCGCTTGTCCGGCATGGCCGCAAAGGCTTCGATGATCAGCGGGATTTTCTTGTAGGGCACCATGCGCGAGGCGGTCAAGTAAAAATCGTCTTTTTGTTCGCGCAGCGTGAAAGCCGACACATCCACCGGCGGATAGATCACCTTGGAGACTCGGCCATAGACCTTGTGGATGCGCCGGGCGATGAACTCGGAGATCGCCATGAAGGCATCGACCCCATTCGGGGTTCGTGCGTCCCAAAGGCGAATGTAATGGAGAATCATTCGGGCCAGGATGCTTTTCAGGCCATGTTCCAGATTCGACTCCCGCAAATACTGATGCTGCAGATCCCAGGCGTAGCGAACCGGGGAATAGCACATGCATAAATGAAGCTGATCCGGGCCAGTCAGCACGCCCTTGGCCACGGCGTAGCTACTCGATACCACGGTTCCGTAGCCCGAAACATCCATCTGCTCGATGGCCAGCGGCATCAAAGGCAAATAATTGCGATGATGAGTGCGCGCCTTGGGCAGCTTTTGGATGAAGCTGGTTTTTATCGGCTTTTCGCGGACAAAGCCTTGTTCTTTTGGGTCCAGAAAATTGATAAGGCTAAAGAGGTCGGATTGCGGATAACACGCCAGCATCTGTTCCAAAACCCGCTCAGCCCCGCCGTAGACATACAGAAAATCATGCACAAAAACCATATTCTTGACGGACATGACAGGGTCAGCTTGCATCGGATTTCATTCTCGCCAGGAAAATACAAAGAATCGGTCAAAGCCTGCATGACTGTGCCAATGCAAGCATTTTCTCCGCGGATGCACGCCAGGTGAACTTGGCTATCTGCGCTTCGCCTGCCTTGATCAATCTGTCGCGCATGGCCTTGTCTTGGATGATTTTTTGAAGACATGTGGCAATGTCATCCACATCATAGGCATTGCAATAGAGCGCGGCATCGCCCGCGACTTCAGGCAGGGAGGCCGCGCGGGAGCAAATGACGGGGCAGCCAAAATACATGGCCTCCAACGGGGGCAGCCCAAAGCCCTCATAAAGCGAAGGAAACACGAAGGCAAGGGCTCTGCTGTACAGCGCAGCCAGTTCGGCATCGGTCAGGTAGCCGGTGCGGATCAGGTTTTCCCCATCCTGAGCCTCAATGCTTGAGAACACCTGTGTGTTTTTTCCGCCCGCCAAAACGAGGGGAATGTCGGGAGGAGAAAGTTTATAAAAGGCCTCGATCAAACGGCCAATGTTTTTGTTCTTGTTTTCGCTTCCAACCGCCATGAGAAATGGCCGGTCCACCAGACCAAGTCGAGCCAGGACAGCGAAATCCGGCGTCACCCGCTTCCAATGATCCGCTCCATTATGGATGACGCTTATTTGGGAGGCTTTGAAACCGGCGAATTTCTGGAGCTCGGCTTTTGAGAACTCCGAAACGGTGACGATCCGAATGTTGTTCCGATACCGTGCTGTCGCAAACAAGACCCGGTAATATGCCTTGAAAGCTGGCGTATACCCTTCCGGAGACGCATAGATTGAGGCGTCATGTATAACGACTAGCTGCCGGCGTATCGCCATGGGAAATGTGTTGCAGAAGTTCAAGACAAGTCCCTGTGCGAATCGGGGCAGTTCGACCTGCTCCCAGGCGTGTCCATGCAGCCGCCCAAGCTGGCGAATGGCAATATTGCGCAGCGCTGGAAGATTTTCTTGCAATACATCAGGGGGCACCAGCAATTCTGCCTCAGGCATGCCATTAACAAGATGGGCTTCCAGCAAGCCATCCAGCGCATGCAGTATCTCGTGAGCAGAGCGCTGCACGCCTGTGATGCGCTGGGTGAGAAAACGTCCATTGATGCTCAGCATTGAAATCCTGCTTGAAGAAGGCACAGAGAGGACCTGCTACTAGGTGGACTGGAGCATCCAGCTGAGGGTCTCTTCCAGAGACGGTGTCGGTAATGAGCCCAATGCAGCGCCTAGCTTCAACGGAGAGCCGATCAAGGTGCGGACTTCATTGGCGCGCACGAGCCCAGGATCGACCTTGATCTCAAGTTGATGCCCGGACATGTTTTCAAGCCGCTCGAGGATATCGAGCAGGCGCCATCCCTGCCCGGAGCAGATATTCACGATTTCTCCCGGCGCCAATTTTTCAAGCAGGCCAAGGTAAGCCTGCGCCACCATCCGCACGTCGTTGAACTCGCGTTCCACTTCGAGATTGCCGAGCCGGATCACGGGTTCCCGGCGCTTGAAATGCGCGACGATCTTCGGAATCAGGAAGTTCTCGTCCTGACCCACGCCCGTATAGTTGAAAGGCCGGGTGATGGCGATGGGCAATTTGTCCAAGCGGGTCAACGCCATGTGTTCCATCGCCAGTTTGCTCATGGCGTAATGGTTGACGGGAGCGGGGCATGTGGCTTCCGCGACGGGCGAATGCCGCGCATTGCCGTAGACATTGGCGCTGCTCGCCAGAAGGACTTTTTGCACCGGCGCCTGTGTGGCAATCAATGCATCCAGAAGATTCAGCGTGCCAAACAGGTTGACCCGATAAAACCGCTCGACGTCCTGTTGTGCCACGAACGCCAGCGCTGCCAGATGGATCACATAATCCGGCTGAAGCCGGCCCACCAATTCGCGCAGGGTGGTCGCATCAGTCAGGTCCGCCTGGAAATGGTCGACCTGGCCGGGATTTTTATGCACAAGCCCAAGGACGCGATAGCCCGCCTGGCGCAATGCATCGCCCACATATCGGCCGGTAAAGCCTTCCGCCCCGGTCAGCAGCACGCTGGCCATCAGAATGAAACACCTTTTTCGTTGCGACGCAGATCAGCCTCGACCATCAATCGGCAGAGCGTTTCCAGATCGGTTGTTGCCTGCCAACCGAGCTTTTCTTTGGCTTTGGCGGCCGACCCGATCAGCAGATCGACCTCGGCCGGCCGGTAAAAGCGCGGGTTGATTCTGACCCGGACTGCGCCGCTTTGTGCATCCAGACCTTCTTCATCGACGCCACTTCCACGCCATGACAGGGAAGTGCCGGCAGCCTGAAATGCCAGATCGACGAAATCCCGCACGGTTTCGGTCCGTCCCGTAGCCAGGACGTAGTTATCCGCCGTGTCGGCCTGGAGCATTTTCCACATGCCCTGCACATATTCCTGGGCATAGCCCCAGTCGCGCTTGGCATCGAGATTGCCCAGTTCCAGGAAGTCCTGTTTTCCCAAGGCAATTCTGGCGACGGCATCGGTGATCTTGCGGGTCACGAACTCGCGGCCGCGCAGCGGTGATTCATGATTGAACAGGATGCCGCTGCACGCGAACATCCCATACGACTCGCGGTAGTTCACAGTCGCCCAATGAGCGAACAACTTGGCCACGCCATAGGGACTGCGTGGATGAAACGGCGTCTCTTCGGTTTGTGGGATCGCCTGAACCTTGCCGAACATCTCGGACGTCGATGCCTGATAAAAGCGGATGTGCGGATTGACGATCCGAATGGCTTCCAAGAGATTCAGGGCGCCGATCCCGGTGATTTGCGCTGTGGTTACCGGTTGGTCGAAAGAGACGCCGACGAAACTCTGCGCGGCCAGGTTATAGACTTCAGTCGCTTCGGTACGCTGCAACAGACGGATGCTGGCGCCCATGTCGGTCAGATCGTGCTCGACCAGCTCCAGGCTTTGATGATTCTGAATTCCAAGCTCTTCGAGGCGCCAGAAATTCACCGAGCTGGTACGACGGTAAGCGCCATAGACGATATAGCCGTGCTTGATCAGCCATTCAGCGAGATAGGCGCCGTCCTGACCCGTAATGCCGGTCACGATTGCTTTTTTCATGGTGAGCTTCCGTCCCGAATGCAATGGATCGTGGATATCCCGTCGGTCAAGGAACTGTCGGGAATGGTGACGACCTGAGGCATCGAGGATAGGGGAAGATCGCTCTGGTAAAGCGCCTGGCCCTGGCCGCCGGGGATTTTATTCCAGGAGATTGCCTGCCGGGCGCCTGGTCGCTGTTCGATAAGGGCTTGGATTTTCCGCTTTGCGGTCAAGCGTGCCTTGGGGCAGGCGGCTCGATCAGTCGACCATAGCGCCAGCATGTCTTCACCGTCCTTGCGCAGGTGCAGCGCGCGCAATGCCGGGCCATCTGCCAGCGAATCGACATATTCCCCTTCCCGGATCAGCCCGGAAAATTGTTGCAGGGCGAGGTATGCCGGTTTGGGACGCAGCTCATGATCGAGCAGGCCGAAGTTGTGTTCCCGGTTCTTGGGGTCGGGCCCGTCGTTCTGGAGGTCATACCACCAGATGCCTTTGATGAAGGGCAGCGTTTTGGCCAACAGGAACATCCTCACCAGGTTTTCCGCCTGGGCCTTTTCGGAGACGCCGCCCTTGCCCTGATGCGCCGGCCAGGCTATTTCGGTGAGATAGACCCGGACCGGACGTCCAGCGCGGCGTTCCAAGTCATCCCCGACCTGTTTCATCCATTGCGCCCAGTCCTCGGCGTTGCGTGTGTTGTACGGATGCAGCGAAATGGCATCCGAATGGTCCAATACGCCCTGTTCCACAAGACGCGTCAAGAAGCCCTCGCGGATGCCCACCGGCGTGATGGCGCCCGCGATGATTTCCGCTTCTGGATCGACTTGCTTGACGGCGGCATGAACCGCCTTGACCAGACGCAGATAAGCATCGGCGCTGGCGGGCGAGACATTGCCCGGCCCATGGTTCCATTCATTCCAGACCTCGTAGCGCTTTACCCGGCCCTTGAAATGCTGCGCCAGAAATTGCGAGTAACGGACAAAGGCCGCGATACCTTCCGCCGATGTGGGTTTCCCGCCGCCATCGTAGAAATTGTTGCCATAGTCGAGGATCAGCAGGGGCTCGATGCCGCGCGCCACGGCGCCATCGATTACCTCGTCCCATTGCGCGGGAATCTTCAGCACTCCCCGTTCCCGTTCGACACGACCCCAGCCGGCGTCATCGCGCAGGCTCATGACGCCGGCAGCAGCCAGGGCGTCGAGACTCTGGTCGATCGGGCGCGGCTGTCGCGTCAGATGAGTGGCCGCCCCGAGGACAAATGATGTTTCGGCATTCGCCAAATCCGCGGCCAGAAGCATTGCCACGAGCAAGAGACGCAGGATTTGCCCGGCACGCGTGGTCAGGGGAAAGAGAAAACGCCCAGCGGACGCGGCCAAATATTCGATGGGCCGAGAAGGCCGCACAGCTTCCCCCTTCATCAGGAGGTCCTCCATGTGTGGCGAGGGAGGGCGCCAGCGCGGAAGGTCTCGCGTTGGACCATGGCGGGCATGGGCCGCCGTGCCGCGGCATAGGCATAGGCCATGCTGATCCCGAGAAGGGTCGCCGTGATCGGGCTCTCCATGACATTGCCTGTCAAACCATTCAGCAGGATCGCAATCCCGACCGCCCACATCAGGCGGCTCCAGGCGGAATGGCGAGTATCGAGCTGTGTCAGACTCCGCACATAGACCCAGACAAAGGCCAACGCCAGGATGCCGAAAGTGACGTAGAGATAGATGAAAAGATTGTCGCCCGGCATGTGTGACAGCGGCTCGAAGGGTTTCTGGGCGACGCCAATGCCGCCGATGCCGCGCCCCAGCACGACGCTTCCATGCTCCAAAGCCAGCGCCAGACTGGCGGGCCAGACGACGGTGAGCCGATCCTCGAACGAGGCGAACAACATCTGCGACCAGAAACTGTCGAGATCGAGCCGATAGGTGACGAAGAAGGTGCTGATCGGCAATCCGATGCCGATGGTGGCGATGAGGAAGGGCATGCCTGCCGTGAGCGCGCGCCTGAACAGGGCCGGCACATTCGTGGTGCTCATGAGCGGCATCAGCACGCTGAGGACGAGAAAGCCCCCTCCGGTTTTCTTGGTGGTGGTGAGAAAGATCAGCGCACCGGTTGCCAGCCAGACGAACAGCTTGGCTGTCTTGCTGCGCCCCAGCAACACCAGCGGCAAGGCCAGCAGTAAAAGCTGGTCCGCCGCCGCAAAAGAGGCCCGCGCGAACCCCGCCACGCGTTCCACGCCTAAGGTGGTCCATTCGCGGCTGCCTTCGATTTCGAACTCGCCCAGCTTATAGGCCAGTCCGGTCCAGGGCAGCTCCCACATATAGTCCAATACGACCCCCAGCGCGGTCGCGAGCCAGAGCAGGGCGATGTAGGGCAGGATGCGCCTGCCTGCCTGACGCACGATCGGTTCGGCCATGACCGCAAAGATCAGGGGCAGCAAGGCAAAAATGCCAAAGGCCGGCTGCAGGGGATTGCCTGTGAATATCCACCCCACCAGCCCGAAAAGCACAAAGACCGTCAGCACGGCGCCATATAGCGGGCGAATGCGTCCCTGGTACAGGGTGTGCAGCACGGTGGTGATCACCACCCCGACGATCAGGATCTTGGGAAGATATACCAGCGCAGAAAGGCCGGCTTGAGCGAGATAGAAGCGCAATGGTCCCGAAAAAACCTCCATGGCCAAGAAAAGATACAGAAGCCCCAGGACGAAACAATGCCGCAGAGGCAGGCGGTCGGGAGATGGGATGGGCTGCATCACAGGTTGATTCTGCCAGGATTGGATTGGCCCATGAGTGAACCTGCGGCAATTGCATAGTGCGCACGCGCAGCTCGGGCTGGAAGCGGCGCAGCGTGAAGCCGGCCGGCTCGAGCGCGCGATTGACGAAACGGCGCTTGCGTTTTCCAGCTCATGGAAACTCCTTGTAGCCCGACAGAAAACGATTTGGAGTTGGACGCCGGCACGCTGAGCTCGGCGCCCCGGCGGATCACCTCGTCATACAGCGCCAGATAATGCCCCTTCATCGCCGTCTTTCCGATGCACTCCGTGTCTGCGCAGGAAAGAGGGCTCTCGGGTCGCGAATCTTGATCGCCTCCTCGTATATCGCAACATGCTCCCTCACATAGCGGGCAGTATCAAAAAAAGGAATTGCAGACTTGCAAGCAACGGCTCCCATTTTCTCAAAGCCAAATGGATCAGCTGCCACGAGCGCTATTAATCCGGCCAATTCGTCTGGCTGCTCGGGATCGAACAAAAATCCATTTTCTCCGTGGCGAACCATTTCTGGAATGCCGCCGCGTCGGGATCCAATCACAGGCTTGCCAAAAGCCAGGGCCTCGAAGACGACTCCCGGAAAAGAGTCGTGCCACAGCGAGGGCACGACCACGACATCCACCTGCGGATAGAAGTCGCGCGGCGCGACGCGGCCCAGAAACCGCACGCGGGGCGACGTATACGCCTGCATCAAGTAATCCTGATATGCCTTGACACCTGTCCCGGCGATCCACAACTCCGCCGCAGGCGGCGCAGCGGTCTTAAATGTTTGCAGCAAATACTCTATGCCCTTGTTAGGAGCGAGGCTTCCAATAAAGCCAAAGCGCAAGGGATGTGCAGGATCTTTTGAAAGCGCGGACCTCCTGTCCAAGCCGATAGTTTCTGGATCCCGAGCATTGAAGACAACAGCTCTTACCGGCACATTCGAAAAGAAGCCACCCTGGATGTGCCTATCGAGGAGGAAATCACTCACGCCAATCACTCCCGTTAGCTGGTTGGACAACCTGCGATGCGGTAAACGCATCGCCTTGCAGTCCACACACTGACCGACACAGGGGCGCCCGTCCTTGAACATCGTCGAACGTGGGCATAGTAAATATTGGTCTCTTAGCGTGTGGACAACCGGCAAGCCAAGAGAACGTGCCGCATTCCAGACAGACACCGAAAGACCACTTATCACATGCGAATGGACAACGTCCGGTCTTTCCTCCTGGCAGACCGACTTGAAATCGCGCGCGGCCAGCGGATTGAACATGTCCAGAGCATGCCACGCAATCCGTGCGATAGTGGCAGGCCGATCAGCATCTGTAGGCCGGTATAGATTTCGGATTGGCAGATAGTGCACCGCCACCCCGTTGACTTCACTAAAGCCTGGTTCGTCATGAGCCAATGCAGCCACACTGACAGAATGCCCTGCATCAATAAGTGATTCAGCGAGCACCTTCAGCGATTTCTGTCCTCCTCCCCCAACTGGAGCGTTGTAGTTGGTAGCTACCATTAAGATCTTCATAGCGAACCCCTCCCTTCGCGATCAGTCTTCGAGCGTTGCGGGAAAGGGGGCTGCCCCTCTCTGTCGTAAGTGGCTGACACGCAGTGTTTTTCAAGCTCCTGCATCGCCAACGCGAAGCGATCTGCGAACGCACGCGCCACGCCTTGCTGATGTCGGACTCGGCCTTCGTCGGCAAGCGCACGTCGTGCCAACTGCACGATTTCTTCCGGGTTCATGCTTTGAATATCTGCTCCATAAATGGAGGCATCCTCGATCAGGGTCTTCGTCTTGGTGGTACGGCTGATTCCCACCAACGGAACATGGCCCAATGCCATGATCATGGCATGAAGCCTCATGGCTACAACCAGCTTTGCGCCACGGATTAGGCGAACAGCGACGCGATAGTCCGCAGGAGCTTCAATTCTAATGCTGTCGTCGCCCAGCTCTTGGTAGACGCTTCGGTAGACTCCCAGTTCGTCCACCTCGCGGGTGTCCATCGCAAGCAAAACAATCTTATGACTCGGCCATTCCGACCTGACTCGGGTGATGAGCGCCTTTAGTTCGTTTTCCACCGCTGTTCCATCTCTGCGTTCTTTCACGTGAGAAATCACGATATAGGGCTCGGATTCGGGGAGAAGGGTGGTGGGAAGTTGGACGCCAAACACAGGATCTGCGGCCAGAATGAATCGGGAGCGATTGCGCGGCAGAAGTCGTTGGGCTAGGTCGAGTGAGCGTTGATCGCGTAGCAGCACCAAGTCGGCGCGACGCAAGATCCCTCGAGCTAAACGGATCGCTCGTCGCCCCTTGAGATTGTCTATCCCGATTGGCACAGTGGCCACCGGGCGTCGGTGTATCTTTGCAAGTAACGATACCTGCCAGATGTAAGGAATCATCCCCCTGACGATACCGCAGCCCAATGCATCCTGTATCAGCGTGCCCCCGCCCAGCAGGACCAGATCGCTGTCTCGGATGGACCGAGCAAGCTGCAACCAGCCGCGGATCGAATTTCTGTTGACGGCGACTTCTTTGACACCAAGACGCGCCAGACGTCCCGCGTTAAGCGACGTCACCGTTATTTGAGCCCCGCCTATTCGATCGGCAAGATAAGTAGCTAAAGTTGCGGCGATCGCATCGTCACCCAGGTTGAAACCGGCAGCTCCTACTAGAAGTATGTTCACAACGGAAACCTCGGATGAGGACCCAAGCGGGCAGCCAAGCCATCCCTGACGGCCTCAGCCACTAGCCGGTACCGCTCGGTCCGGCCGGTAATACGCGCAAGCACCGCGAGCGATCCCATGTAGGCCCAGCGGTTCAATCGAAACATCCATGTATTACAGTCTCTGCAATAGACACTAAAAAAAACGCCGTTGCGCGTACCGTAGTACACACGAAAATCGTTGCCCTGATTGAGGAGAACCCCGAAGGAACTGCTGGCACCATCACGCAGGTTCCATGACGATTCCAGATCCTTGATGGTGGCGGCGGTGATCAGCGCAATCCGCCCGCCGGCACGCGTGAGCCGGTAGGTGAATTCGGTGTCGTCGGCATAGAGCACGA
>WOYI011477796.1_pt1 | contig 10119 bp, 10 predicted proteins | sample 6423411 | NCBI WGS metagenome assembly WOYI01 (sample SAMN13441803, study PRJNA592873) | oil field metagenome | biome: oil field; feature: oil-well bore; material: oil-contaminated soil; isolation source: oil-contaminated soil from oil-well borehole | place: Germany: Wietze | collected 2016-10-18 ... | reverse complement strand
CGACCGCCCGGCCGACGATGAGGGGCGCGACACCTGAGTCGGCGGGGGCCGCGTGAAGGAACACGAGCTGGGTGCCGATGGCCGCGCCTGCCCCGACCGCGATCATCAGGGAAGAAACGCGGGGGCGCACCTGCTCGTCGGCTGAGGATCCCAAGGACAGCAGCACGATGGCGGGCACCGCAACGACAAGACCCGCGACCTTGGTCCACCCGGGGAACACGGCCGCGATGACGAAGCCGACGGCGACCGGGATGACGGCGGAGACGACCGCGGTGACGGGCGACAAGATGGCCATGGGACCGCGAGCGAGCGCGAGGTACAGGAACGTGAACGCCGCCGCAGAGCACAGGCCGGACAGCCCGCCCCAGAAGAGCACTCCCGAGGACCAGCTGGCTCCGAGGAGCGGAATCAGCACCACCTCGATGAGCAGGCTCGCCGGAGCGGCGATCGCAGCGACCTGGAGGACATGGAGGCGTTTGCTCGTCGCGCCCCCGAGGAAGTCAGCTACCCCATAGAGGATGGAGCTGAGGACCGCGACAGGGACCGACCACACCAGAGGCTAGTTTATCAGTCATTCGGTCGCTTTACTGTCCGAAAGGGAGGAAGGAGGGGCGATGCCACGGGGTCCGGATCCCGCGACGCTCGGGGCGACCGTTCGGGCTGCCCGGCGACGATCGGGCCTCAGCCTCGCCCAGCTCGCGAGCGCCGCCGGGGTGAGCAAAGCCGCCATCGTGAGCATGGAAGCCGGGACGGGGAACCCCACTCTCGCGACGCTCGCCGGTGTCGCCGACGCGCTCGGCCTGTCTGTTTCCGATCTGATCGAGCCGCGGTCGGCGGAGCCGATTCGCGTGGTGCACGGCGCCGACGTGGTGCCGCTCTGGCAGGACGAGCGCGGCAGCTATGCCCGCCTGCTGCTGACCACGAGCGGCCCAGCGCCGGCGGAGGTGTGGAGCTGGCGACTCGCCCCGGGGGTCGTCTACGAGAGCCGCCCGCATCCGGACGGAGTCACCGAGTCCGTCAGCGTCGTCAACGGCATCCTCCTGCTCACCGTCGGCACCCAGACCGTCGAGGTTCCCGTCGGAGCCGCCGCCACGTTCCGCGCGACCGCAGCCCACGCCTACGCCGCCCCCGCTGACGCGCCCACCGAGTTCGGCATGACCGTTCACCTCCGCCCTACCTGAACAAACCCGCCCCTTGAAGGGAACGGGCATGGCATAAGCCGGCTCCGGACCCCAACGGTGCCTCAGCGGACGCAGGCGAGTGCGACCGCTACGGTCGAAGGGTGACGACGGATTCCCTCATCATCCGGCCGGTGCGCGTCGAGGACGCCGGGGAGGTGATGACACTGCAGCGGGCCGCATTCGTGCAGGAAGCGCAGATCTACGGCACAGCCGACATGCCCGCCCTCACGCAGACCCTGGACGAGGTACGCAGCGAGTTGCGCGAGAACGACGGATGCGTGGCGGTGCTGGGCGGTCGGATGGTGGGCGCGGTGCGCGCCCGGCACGATGGCGCCATGCTGCTCATCGGACGTCTGGCCATCGCACCCGACATGCAGGGCGAGGGGATCGGCACAGCGCTTCTGTCGGCGGTGGAGGATCGGGGCCGGGATCTCGGCTGCCGAACCGCCGAGCTGTTCACGGGGTCGCGGAGCGAGGCGAACATCCGCCTGTACGAGCGGTGCGGCTACTGCCAGACCGAGCGGGTTCCCGGCGAGGACGGCACCGAGCAGGTGTTCCTGCGCAAGCCGCTGTCATGACCGGCGGGCGACGCGCTCATCACCGGGATGCCGCCGCGTCCCTCGCCGCGGACTGCCCGGCGAACGCGCGCAGCCGCTGCCTGGCCGCATCGCTGGCCAAGGCCTGGGCGAACGTGCGCGCCTCGTCGTCGAACCGCTCGGCGAGGGTCGCGCCCCCCGAGCGGACCAGACGCTTGGCCTGCCCGTACGCGGCGCTCGCTCCGCTCAACCAGTAGGCGGCGATCTCGGCGGCCCGGGCGGATGCGTCTGGCACCACCTCGGCGACCAGCCCCCACTCCCGCGCCTGGTGCGCGTCGAGGACGCCGTCGGTCAGCAGCAGCTGCAGAGCACGACGCTCGCCTATCGCGGCGGGCAGGAGCGTAGACACGCCGAGGTCGGGCGTCAGCCCCACCTTCGCGTAGGCGCTGAGGAAGCGCGTGCCCTCGGCGGCGACGACGTAGTCGGCGGTGAGCATCAGACCGAGGCCGCCGCCGGCCACCGAGCCGTGCACGGCCGCGACGATCGGGACGGGCGCTCCCAGCAGCATCCGGATGCCCTCGTCGATCAACGGCATCGCGCCGCCGCCGGAGACCGCATCGGGTCCACCGGCCATGAGCATGATGTCCCCGCCCGCGCAGAACGCCCGGCCGGCGCCCTCCAGCAGCACGGCCCGCACGCTTGCGTCTCCCGTGACCCGAGCAGCGATGTCCCGCCAGCGCTGCGCCAGCTCCCGATCGACCGCGTTCAACCGCTCGGGCCGGTTCAGAGTCACACGCGCCAGACCGTCCGAGATTTCCAGCAGGATCGCCTCGCTCATCGTTTCTCCTTCGAAACCCGCTCCGGTGCCGCTCCGCGCCGGTCGTGCCCAGGCTAGCCCGCGCCCCGAAGCCGGACCAGTCCCGTGCCGCATCGGCTCACAGCCCCAGCACGGGGGTCCACGTTCCGGCGGCGACCGCCGCGATCACAACCGCCCCGCAGATCGACGTCGCCGTGACCATCAGCACGATGTCCCCGGGTCCGAAGCGGGACCGCCGTGCCCAGGTGCGCGGCACGTCCGCTCCGAACCCCCGCGCCTCCATCGCGGTGGCCAGGGCCGTTCCACGGCGCAGCGCCAGCACGAGCAGCGCCAGCGCCTGACCGGCGAACCGGCGCAAGCGCCCCCGGGCGGCGACTCCCCGGGTGCGACGCGCGGACTCCAGTTCCCGCCAGTCCTCCATCATCAAGCTGACCAGGCGGGCTCCGGCGAGGGAGCCGAGGACGAAGCGCGCGGGCAGGTGGAGGCGCTGTGCGAGTCCATCGGCCAGATCGGTCGGGTCCAGGGCGGTGAACAGCACCACGGATGCCGCGGCGATCGCGAGCACGCGCAGGAGAATGGACGCCCCCAGGTACAGTGAGCCGTCGGTGATGCGAACGAGACCCCACTCCAGGTGGAGGGCGCCGTCCGGCCGGCCGTACAGCACAGTGGCTCCGGCCGCGATCGCCGCCGCCACCGCGATGGGAAGCATGCGCCGCGCCAGGGTTCCGGGGCGGGCCGCGCTCCAGGGGAGCAGGGTGGTGCTGCCCACCAGTGCCGCCGCCGCCGTCACGGGGTCGATCGACAGGAGCGGCCCGGCGGTCACGACGAGCGCCGCGCCCAGGCGCGTGACGGGGTTCACTCGTCGGATGCCGGGATGGCCGCCGGCGGATACCACCGCCGTCACGCCGCGGACCCGAGGGCGATGCGGTCGTCCGCGAGCGCGGCGACGAAGGCCGGGTCGTGCGAGACAACGGCAACGGCAGCCCCGGCGTCGCGCTGGTCACGGATCAGCGTGACCACCTCTCGCCAGGTCCGGGCGTCCTGCCCGAACGTGGGCTCGTCGAGAACGAGCACCCGCGGTTCCGCGGCGATCACCGCCCCCACCGTCAGGCGGCGCTTCTCGCCACCGGACAGCGTGAACGGGTTCTCATCCGCCACCGCGGTCAGTCCCAGGCGCGCCAGGAGTTCGTCCACGCGCTCGGCGACCTGTCGGTGCGACCGTCCGAGAGCGCGTGGCGCGACCGCCAGCTCATCCCGCACACGCGCGGTGAGAATCTGATGCTCCGGATTCTGGAACACCATCCCGATGCGGGGCAGCAGCTGGCGTGAGCGCCACCGCATCGGGTCGGGGCCGAGGCGGCCGCGCAGGGACGGGGATGCGATGACGGCGCCGGAAAGGGGTGCCCGCAAACCCGCGAGCGTCGCGGCGAGCGTGGACTTCCAGGCACCGTTCGCCCCGGTGATCGCGGTGGTGCGCCCGCCCTCGAGATGAGCCGTGACGCCCGCGGCCGCGATCTCCTGCCGGGCGCCGGGCAGGGTCCGGCCGACGGTGAGTCCCGCGGCCTCCAGCAGGAGTGGACCGGCAGGGTTGCGATCGTGGCGCGGCGCGGTGGGAGGGCTTCCCGTCCACACCCCGGCCGTCGTGAGCTCCTCGGCGCATCCGATGAGCACCGCATCAGGCTCGCCCGAGGCGAGGATCGTGCCGTCGCGGTTCAGGACCACCACACGGTCGACGCAGTCGCGCCACAGGTCGACGCGGTGCTCGACCACCACAAGGGTGGCGCCGCGGCGGGCGACGGCCCACCGCACCGCATCCCGTACCGCAACCGCGCCGGCGGGGTCGAGATTCGCCGTCGGCTCGTCCAGCAGGATCAGACCCGGCGCCATCGCCAGCACACCCGCCAGCGCGAGCCGCTGCTTCTGACCGCCCGACAGGCGATCGGTGGGATGGCCGGCCGGAAACGTCAGGCCGACGTCGGCCAGCGCGTCGCGCACCCGCCCCGGGATCGCCTCCGGCGCCACCCCGAGGTTCTCGCATCCGAAGCCGACGTCGTCGCCGATGCGGGAAAGGATGACCTGCGCCTCCGGGTCCTGCAGCACCAGGCCGGCGCGCCCCCGCCGCGCGGCCGGGACCGCGCCGTCAATGAGCAGGACGCCCTCGGCAACGCCGTCCCGGTCGTCCCCGAGCACCCCGGCCATGCCGCGCAGCAGGGTGGATTTCCCGGACCCGCTGGGACCCAGCAGTAGGACGCGCTCGCCGGCCTCGATGCGCAGGTCCAGATCGTGCACGGCGGGTCGGGAGCGACCGGCGTGACGCCATCCCCAACCGTCGGCATCGACCCGGACGCCGGATGACGCGCTCACGCCCGCGTGCGTCGGCCGGCATCGAAGCGGTCGAGCGCGCCGGTGGCGGCCAGTGCCCGCACGGCCAGCCACGACCCGAGGCCGGCCAGTACGATACCCGAGGTCACCGCGGCCGCCGCGTAGATCGCCCGCGCCGGCAGATCGTACGCAGCGATCGACGAGAACGAGGTGTCGAGCGCCGCCACTGCTACCCCCGCCAGTGTCCCGGCGAGCATAGCGGTGCCCAGACCGTGACGCCGGTAGCGGGTCGCGGCGAAACCGAGCTCGGCGCCGGCGCCCTCGATGAGGCCCCAGATGAGCGTGAGCACGCCCCACTGGGTGCCCACCGCCATCGACACCACGGCCGCGACCACCTCGGTATAGACGGCTGCACCGGGGCGGCGGACGATCAGGCCGCCCAGCACGCCGGCGAACAGCCACCCTCCAGCGAGCAGGCCCTCCAGCCCCGGAAGGAACGCGAGCGCCGTGCTCAGTGGCGTCCAGGCCTGGCCCCAGGCCCAGAACACCACGCCGGCGGCGACGCCGACCACTCCGGCGACGACGATGTCGACCACGCGCCACTGGCGCGATGATGCGAACGACGATGACTGCATCGGAACTCCTCCCTGCGCTGGCATGACCCAGATCAGGTTCGACGGTCGAAGCGTGGGTCGCTTCCTCTCAGCCCGGCACACCGGACTCCCGCGGTCGTTGCGCCGAGTCTAGCGCTCGCCCGCGCTAGCGTGGCCCCGTGACGACCGCCGACCCGCCGCCGACGCGACGGAGCCTGCGGATGCGGGAGCCGACGAGCCGAACCCACGGCGATCCAGCGCCCCCGGCGCTGGCCTGGGTGCAGGAGAGCGCGCTGTCCACCCCCGCTCTCCCCCCGTTGCCTCCCGGGTTCCGGCGCGCGAGCGCGGATCTGCTGGACCGCGGACCGCGGCGCAGCCCCTTGCGGCCGGGGGTGCTCCTTCCCATAGTGGCCGTGCTCGTGCTCCTCGCGGGCTACTGCGCGACGACGCTGCTGTGGCCGCTGACGGCGGTGACGCCCGATGTGACTCCCGTGGTCTCGGTGGCCGCCGCGGCGCCCCCGGCGGCGCCGGCATGGCCTGCGGAAGGCACCGCGGGGGTGACCGTGGCGGGGATGGCCCCGGTGGCATCCGCGGGAGATGCCGTGCAGATCGCGAGCATCACGAAGGTGGTCACCGCCCTGGTGGTGCTGGATCGGATGCCGCTGCGTCCCGGGGAGCAGGGACCGCTGTACCGGTTCGGATACGCAGACCGAGCGGAGTACTGGGACTACCGTGAACGCGGCGAGTCCGCGCTGGATGTGCCGGTCGGCGGCACCCTCAGCCAATACCAGCTCCTGCAGGGGATGCTGATCGGCTCGGCGGGCAACTACGCCGACCGACTGGCTGCCTCGATATGGGGAAGCCATGCAGCGTTCGCCGATGCCGCAAGCGACTGGCTGGGCCGCCACGGCATCGTCGGGATCACCATCACCGAGCCCACCGGGATCGATCCGCGCAACGCCGCGTCCCCGGATGCGCTTCTGGCGCTGGGTGGGCGCGCGCTGGCCGATCCAGTGATCGCCGGCATCGTCGCGACCCCGGCCGTGGACCTGCCGGGGGCCGGCCTGGTGGAGAACACGAACCGCCTGCTCGTCGACCCCGGTGTGATCGGGGTGAAGACGGGTTCGCTGGAGACCTTCGCGCTGCTGGCCGCCAAAGAGGTGACGGTGGGCGCCACCACGGTCACCGTGCTCGCGGTCGCGCTCGGCCAGCCGGACGACGAAGCGCGGGACGCCGCGGTGCGAGCGTTGTTCGCCAGGACGGAGGAGGAGCTTCGGCCGCACCCGTCGGTGGCGGCGGGCGATGTCGTCGGCACCGTATCCACGGCGTGGGGCGAGCGCGTGGATGTGGTGGCCGCGACCGATGTCGACGTGGTCGTCTGGAACGGCACCGCCGCCGTGCTCAGCCCCGCGCTCGCTCTCGGCGAGTCCTGGGATCGCGGCGCGGATGCGGGAACCGTGACCGCTGCGGGTCCGCTCGACGCCGCCACGACCGATGCCGTGCTGGCCGAAGCGATCTCCGGACCGAGTCCGTGGTGGCGGGTGACGCATCCGCTCGCGCTGTTCGGGCTGGCGTGATCCGAGCTGCTACCGCAGCCGCAGGGACTGGTCCAGGCGAGTCCGCGCGTCGAACATCGCGGTGCCGCCGAGGTCGGGCGCCCCCGGCACACCCTGACGCAGCACCCCTGTCAGGGGTCCCCGACCGGTCACCACCACCGGCAGACCCCGGATGCCGCCGAGTGGGGTGACCGGCGCGGGCAGGTCGTCGTCCGGGAGCACCAAGAGCGCCCCTCCGAAGCGGACGCGGGCGGACCGGGCGACCTGGCGGATGCCGGACAGGAGCGCGCTGACCGGCGGTCGGGGCACGTTCGGCCCCACGATCTCACCGCGTCGGAATCCCACCGGCCCACCCAGGTCCAGCGAGAGCAGCCCGTACAGGCCGCTCGCCCCGAGCACGACATGGTCCAGTTCAGCGTCGGTGCGGGCGCGTTCGGTCGTCGCGATGCCGTGCCACACGGTGTAGCCGATGCCGAGATCTGCGACCAGTCGTGCGGTCACCTCTTCGGCCAGGGCTCGGGCCAGCAGCGCCCTGATCTCGCGCGGCAGGCTGCGCACCAGCGAGGGCTGGTAGGGGTCGGGCACGTCCGAGCCACGACCCGCCCACTCCCGCACTGCGGCGGCATACCGTTCGCGTCGCCACCCGCCCGCCAGCCCCGAGCTGCGCGCGCGGGGCCGAGTAGCGGTGCGCGGCGCGCGTGCCTCCGGTGCGTACCAACCCTGGTGCGGGGATCCCCGTCCACGATCGTAGGCGGCGCGCGCTGCGGGGGTGCCGACCTGCTCCCATGCGTGCTGCACCCGCACGAACGCGGCGGCGTCACCGCCGGCATCCGGATGCGCCTGGCGGAGCCTTCGGCGGAACGCGCGCCGCAGCTCCTCCTCCCCGGCCCGGGGATCCACGCCGAGCACCTCGTACGCCGACGCTGCGAGGGGACCATCGGGCGGCGGCACGGACCCGGTCACCGCCGTCCTTCCCCGTCGCGGCGACGATGCGCGTACGCGGCCGCATCCCGGCTGGACAGCGCCAGCAGAATGAGGATGTCGAAGGCGAGGGCCAGCAGCGTTCCCGAGATCCGGATCTCCGATTCGCCGAGCAGCCATCCCGCGAACGTCACGCTGATCGACAGCGTCGAGATCGTCATCACCAGGACGCGGGGCCAGTTCCGGCCCCGCAGGATCAGGATGGCCAGCGCTACCTGCACCGCTGCGATCAGCGCGCCGACGACGAGCACCGCGGCGACCCCGGCCTCGGCGAGCCGCCGAGCATCCTCATCGGCCGATGCCGTGCCCACGGCCTCTGCGATCAGCGCCGGCCAGGATGCCCCGAGCGTCGCGACGACGACCGCGTCGGCCGCCGCCCCCAGCAGCACGAGCACCGCGCCCGCCGTCGTGGCCGCGGGCCGTCGTCTCACCGGAGCGGCACCGGATGCGCCGAGCCGATCGAGCGGTTCGAAGGCGGGTCTCTTGCGCCGCTCCGGCCCGCCGCTCACGCGGCGCATCCCGTCACGTCCAGGATGGGCAGGTCCCCGTCGGTGCGGATGCTGTCCCCTCCGCCATTGCGGGCGTGGTACCCGGTCGCGAAATCCGCGATGGTGTCCACGCGTACGCGCGGGTCGGCGGCGGTGGCAGCGGCAACGATGTGATCGCGCTCGATGTCGGTGTCCGCGTCGATCCGATGGGTGATCTGCAGCGTGAACAGCGACAGGCCGACGGCGGTGTCGTACGTGCCCGCAGCCAGCCAGTCCACCCGCCGGCCTCCGGGCAGGAGCCAGCCGTCGGGGCAGCGCCAGAACCGGACGTGATGGCGCTGCTTCGGGTTTCCGGCGACCTCCTGCTGATAGGCGAAGTCCTGCACCCGACCGAACAGCAGCAGAGGGCTGACCGGCGCTTCGCGGTAGCTCCTCCGTCGGAGGGTGGAGGTGACGATCCGCCACGACGACCGCACCGTCACGGGGTCGGCGCGGGTCCATCCCGCTGCGCGCATCACCGCCTCCACGTCGTCCTGCTCGCCCATCAGGGCGAGGTTCACGGGGTCTCCGAGCAGGCCGTCACTCGTACGGGTGCGTCCGATGAAGTAGTCCGGCACGTACACCGCGGTCAGGATGCGGTGCAGGCGGGGCAGCACCAGGTAGGCCAGGTATGCCCAGAACACCACCCCGAGGAGGATTCCCCACCAGCCGACCTGAAATGTCTCGGTGAGGCTGAGATAGGCCACCCACACGGCGGCGAGGCCGGCGAAGACGAAGAAGAAGCCATCGAGCCCGGCGGTCAGCACCGCTCGCCGAGTTCGACGCGGCTCCTCGTCGGCCGGCGCGGGCGCCGTGGTCGTCATCCGGCGCCTCCCCGGCAGATCGGCGTCCGACTCGTCATGAACCGAACCCGTCGGTTCTGTGAACAGCCCTCCGCGTACGGGGGCGACACCCACCGAGGGCTATCATTGTCGGGTGACTATCGAGCCCCATCATAGCCAATTCGAGGCGTGGACGGGGAATCACACCCCGGATGTGGTTCAGGTTCAGGAGGGCGTCTGGGCGGTCCCGTTGCCCCTGGAGGGCGACAACTACGTTCGTCACACCTACACGTATCTCATCCTGGACGACCGGGGTGGCGTGCACATGGTCGACCCCGGATGGGACCTCGCCGACAACCGCTCGCGCCTGGATTCGGCTTTCGGGCAGATCGGGCGCCAGGTCGAGGACGTCCGCTCGATCGTCTCCACCCACCTGCATCCCGATCACACGGGGCTGGCGTCATGGGTGCGCGAGCGCAGCGGAGCTCCGCTCCTCGTGCACCGGGTGGAGGCGGAGGCGATGGCCAGCGGCGCATCGCTGTCGATCATGGTGGGGTTCTTCCGACGGCTGCGGGAGTGGGGTGCGCCGTGGCGGGAGCGGGTGAAGCTGTACACCGGCCTGTACCGCCAGCGCCGGATGGGTGAGCAGATGTCGGTGCGTGCCGACGGGGCGCTGGAGGACGGGGACGTGCTGGAGGTTCCGGGGCGGCGCCTCCGGGTGCTGCACACCCCCGGTCACACCGGGGGCAGCATCAGTCTCTACGACGAGGACACGCGCGCGGTGTTCACCGGGGACACACTGCTGCCGATGGTGCACCCCGGGA
>WOYI010138194.1_pt2 | contig 10120 bp, 6 predicted proteins | sample 6423411 | NCBI WGS metagenome assembly WOYI01 (sample SAMN13441803, study PRJNA592873) | oil field metagenome | biome: oil field; feature: oil-well bore; material: oil-contaminated soil; isolation source: oil-contaminated soil from oil-well borehole | place: Germany: Wietze | collected 2016-10-18 ... | reverse complement strand
GGCAAGCCCGTGAGCTGCACCGCCGGTCCGGGCACGACGGGGGAGCCGGCGGCAACACGACCGCGGCCGTCGCTCGCCGCATGGGCCTGGCCAGACGTCAGCCGCCTGCCGCGACACCTCCGGGCAGCGGTTTGCGGCGCTGACCACTTACAAAGGTTTACAAACGACGACGGCTGCTGCATGCTGCTTACAAAACTTCGTAAGGAGTGGCAAAGCATGGTGCGCAACCCTTTCCGTCCGACCGCCGGCGCGACGCCACCCTTGCTGGTGGGTCGTGACGACGTGCTGGAGGAGTTCGCCGAGTCCCTCGACGACGGGCCCGGCGCCCCGGCCCGCCTCGCGCTGTTCACCGGGGCGCGCGGGGTCGGCAAGACGGTCATGCTGACCGAGGTCGGCGATCAGGCGCTGCGCCGGGGATGGGTCACCCTCGCCGAGACGGCCACCCCCGGCATGATCGGACGATTGCAGCACGCCACCACGCGTCTGCTGCACGAGATCGACCCGACGACGGCCCCGGGCCGGCCGTTGACAGGTGTGACCCTGCCGGTGATCGGCGGGGGAGCGACCTTCGCAGCGCCGCCCGCTGCCGTGTCCGAGTGGCGCCACGAGCTCGGGCTGCTCCTGGACGCCCTCGCGCGCCAGGGGACGGGTTTGCTGCTGACCGTCGACGAGGTGCACCGCAACGCCCGGGACGAGCTGCGGGACCTGGCCGCCACCGTGCAGCACCTCATCCGCGAGGGCCGGGAGATCGCCCTGGCGATGGCTGGCCTGCCGTCGGCCGTGTCCGACCTGCTCAGCGACGACGTCATCACCTTCCTGCGCCGCGCGACCCGCTTCCCCCTGGCGGACGTTCCGCTCGAGGCGGTCAGCCAGGCGCTGCGGACCACCATCGAGGACCAGGGCCGCGCGATCGACGACGACGCCCTGGCCGAGGCCAGCGCGGCGACCGGTGGGTACCCGTTCCTCATCCAGCTCGTCGGCTACCACGTGTGGCGCAAGGCGACCGGCGACACCATCGACCTGGCGGCCGTCCGTGCCGGCGTCCCGGCCGCGCGCAAGCGGCTCGGCGCGACCGTCCACGAAGCAGCCCTAGCCGACCTGTCCGAGGTGGACCGCACCTACCTGATCGCGATGGCGCAGGACCCCGGCGAGTCGTCCACCGGCGAGATCGCCCGACGACTCGGCGAGAGCCCGTACTACGCCTCGACCTACCGAGCCCGACTCATCGCCGCCGGCATCATCGAGCCCACCCGCCACGGGTACGTCGACTTCGCCATCCCGTTCCTTCGCGAGTACCTACGCGAGCACGCCTCCCAGTACGCCATGGTGCCCCGTGCCGAGCGACCCCGGAAGAGGGGTCAAGGAGGCGTCTCAGCAGGCAGGTTGACATAATCCACATTATCGGCGGAGAACTGGCGCGTGACTGCGCGCGGACGCATACCGGCCGTTCGTGCACCCGCTCGAACGCTGGCGGTTGGTCGACGGGGATCACTCGGTGGGAGCGGCGGAGACTCCCTCGAAATCCACGGTGACATCTTCGTCGGTGTCAGCGTGGCGAGTGACGTACTGACGCACCAAGACCCGAATCACCGTCAACGGCGCGTTGTCGTACTTCTCGTCCCCGTACGGGATGACGTAGACCGTCTCCCCAATGCCAAACGCGGGCGAGGGGACAGGTTCGGGAAACGTCTCAGCCATCTTCTTGACGCCAGGGTCATGGGCCCGAGACCTGGCGTTCCTCTTCCATGTTGTCACTTCGACGGGCTTATCGTGAGCGTCCTCCTCGCAGACGAAGCCGGTCAGGCCCGGCGGCCGCACCGAGACGAAGGGGTGGCCATCGGGGCAGAGGCCGTACCAGGGGTAGAGCAACGCGTTGGGCGAATGCGACGTAGCTCCAGAGCCGCCGAGCTCGATGGCCTTGCTCCGCCACACGTCTGAGTGCCCAGCTGCGACGCCCACGATGGCGTGCGCGACTTCGTGCCGAACCGCGTCGCGACGCTCGTCCGGAAGAAGTATCGCCATGTGGGCAGCGCTGAAGACGATGCGCTGCGCGTGGGCGCGCGTAACCCCGCCGCCATCACTGTTCTCCAACGACTCCGCCCAGAAGACGGGCCAGTCATCTTCGAGGCCGTGTTGAGCAAGGAGGTCTTTGGCGAACCGGTGCACCTTCTCAAGATCGCGACCGACGGGCGTTACGTGCTGCGGACGGGTCTTGGCCGTTGCTCCCATCGGCCGATGATGGCATGCCCGCAGTTCGGCCGGGGTCGTCCGAGCGGCTCGCAACCGCGCGTGCGTCGGTTTCTGGCGGCCAGTCCGTGGCGTCCGTCGCGCGGGCACTCGGGGTGCCGGTCTCTACCGTCCGCCGACACCTCGCCCAACATGGGTGAGGCGTTCAAGCGGCCCACCCCGGAACTCGCATCTCACGAGCACGCACCTCTACCAGTCACTCGTCTCAACGCGATACGTCTCTGTACCAGTCCCAGAGAGGGCCTAGGGGTCCTGCCATCGCAGGCTTGCTGCGTCGCGACTCGAACGGATGTTCGATATGCTGGAACGATGGACGATCGGCTGTACCCGTCTCCGCGCAACGCGCTCTCAGCGCCCTCATCCCGCGAGACAAGCCGGCCCGCCGGCTCGAGGTCAGTCCCTGTCCTCGCCCGTCTCGTGTGGCCGCGGGAGACAGTGGTCGTCCCCGCCGTCGTTCTGAGGTGGACGCGCGACCGCGTGCTCATCCAGTGGCACCCCAACCCAGAGGGCCAGGCCACTCGTGCCACCTGGTTGCCCCGGAGCGACGTCCGCACGTGTCTGCGCGTGGACCCGACGCCCACTTGCGGCTCATCGCGCGGCTGACACAGCAGGGGACTCAGCCGCGGTCGCTCGGGGATCGTGGTCCCACTGCTGGATCGCGCGGGTCAGTTCGCGGCGAACGACCACCTCGGGCAGCCGGACCTCCCGCGCGATCTCAGCGGCGGTCCGGTCCCAGCTGGTGACATCGCCCGCTGCCAGCACTCGCGTGGCGCTACCCGGCGTGGGTGCCGTCCGGCAGCGGCCGCGTACGGTCGACCTGCCGAAGGTCGAGCCCGCGTGCGGTCAGGGCCGCGCACAACGCGCGCCGCGAGCTGAGGTAGAGCGAGTCGGAGTATCCCGGGCAGGCGAGCAGGAACTCGCCGTGCTCGGGGACGACAGCGGACGGGAAGCGGGCGCCGTCGTCGTCGGCGAACCGCGACAGCTCGGGCAGCTCGATCTCGGCCGCGACGTGCATACCGTCATGCCAGCGGTCCGCACCCGGCACCCTCGGCACCGGCGTCAGCTCGAGGTCGCCGACCCGGTCCAGCTCGTCGTACACCAGCCACAACGCGATCGTCACCCGCGGCGACCGGACCTCGCCGGCCAGCACGTCGAGCAGGATCTCCAGTGTCTTCCGGTCGACCCCACCGAACTGAGGGCGCGGGTCGTCATCGTCGCTGTCCAGCCGAGCCTCGATCTGCTCCCATCCCGTGTGTGCCTCGAGCGGCACGCCGGCCCGACCGGCGACGACCGACCACGGCACGTGGCGCATCCCGTTGGCGATCAGCGGCAGGAAGAGGCGGCTGCTGGCCTCCTGGTCCGGCGACGTGACACTGCCCACCACCGACCAGTCCGCGCCCACCGCAGGCCAGCCGGTCGCTGCCGCTCCCGACACCGCGTCCTCCGTTCTCGGCGAGTCACCCGAGCCTGACCCCGTAACTGGCATAGTTGCCTGAGTACCCGAGCGCGAGCGCCCGGTCAAAGTTCTCGACGAGAGAGTAGGAGAGCGAGACGATCGCCAGGACGGCGTTCTCAGGACGCTCCACGTCGACGTGCACGCCCTCCTTCGTCCTGGCGAACAGGCACGTCGTCTCATCCTCAGAACACCTTACGTCGATCCGGCTGCCGGAGGGCGCGCCGGTCGCGTCCAGTCTCGAATAGAAGCTGACGTCTACCCGGGCCATTGCGACGTCCGAACTGACCTGGATGGACAAGTCGTCGACCAGATGGACCGATGGCAGGTCGGCGGCGGAGTCGGTCGGGTCGGGGCTCACCAACTCCATGTTCTCGGTGGCGGGTGAGTACCACTCCGCAGACAAAAGCGGGACCGGGATGCCTTCGACAGCAAGCTCCGGAGGAGCATCGGGAGGCTCTTCGGCCAGGGTCAATCGCTGTGGCGGTGCTGTCGGTTCGCCCATACTGGCCGATTCCGACGATAAATCGCCACCCGAAACACATGCCGCAGATAGCGAGACTGCGCCAGCAGTCAAGAACATCCCGACCGACCAGCGTAGCAATTGCAGGCGATCAGGTGAGAAGCAACACCGCACACAAGGCCCTTCTAGCAGGTGAATCGACTAACGGGCTCGTAAAAGTTGCTTGTGCTCGCGACGTAGGTACCACTCGATTCGACGGACTGGTGCTGCGAGTACCCACGATACGAGTACGTGCCGGTTCCGACGCAGACCCAGTGCGGGGTGGCAGTTCCGCTGTCATTCGACGCGGCACCGCCTCGACTCGAGGTGCCAGTGGCGAGCGTCTGCTCCCCGTACCACCTATCGCGCTTCAGAGTGGTGGTGACCGTCACCGTGTTGACGATCGCAGAGCAATGGGTTCGCCCATGAACGGATGCCTCACTGCCGCTCTTGTGAGGGTAGTCAGTTTGCCCGTAGCACCCTGCAGGAGAGAATGTTGTCGCCAGCGTCGAGATTCCGCCCTGGATCACGCTGCCCTGAGCCAGGCCCGAGCTCGGATCCATGTCGAGGTCGAGGGTGGGTCCGATTCCGTACTTCTCATCCGCCACTTGTGGATCGATCTCATCTGCGGAGGCCACAGAAACCCCCAGGAACGATATGAACGCGGCTACTGCCGTCGTGGCGATGACCATTCTGGCGGTCCTGTGCAATGTCTTCATCATTCTCCCTGGCGCGACTGGCTGGCACCCTCGATCGAGGCCCTCGGGCTCGGGCTCTGCGCTCTGGCTCGGAGGGCCGGTTCGGCGTCGCAAGCTACGCTTCTCGCGTTCGATTCGCCCAACAAGGGACCTTGATCCCACCGGGCGTGGACCCGACGCCCGCTTGCGGCTCATCGCGCGGCTGACACAGCAGGGGGCGCAGCCGCGGCCGTCCATAGCGAGGCGCTGGAACGCGGTCTGATTCAGCACGGCAGGCGGCGCTCGCCTCGGGTCAGCGCAGCGGAGCGGTGGGACGAGCGTGTGGAGGCGGGACCGGCAGCTGATCGGGGACTTTCGTGGGTGCGCCGAGAGCGTCCTTCTCGGCGGAGGTAACGGTGCGGTCGCGGATCGTCTTCAGGTCGCCGAGGGACTCAGCCACCGTCGCTCGGGGGTCGTGGTCCCATTGCTGGATCGCGCGGGCCAGTTCGCGGCGAACGGCCACCTCAGGCAGCCGGGTCTCCCGCGCGATCTCAGCGGCGGTCCGGTCCCAGCTGGCGACATCGCCCGCTGCTAGCACTCGTGCGGCTTCGCGGGCGGCAGCGACGCCGCTGAGGTTGTCCAGCCGTTCGCGGATGAGGGCCTTGGCGAGTGGTTCGGCATCCCGGAGCGCCGAGTGCAGCACCTGTGATCCCTCAGACTCCAGGACGCTGGAGGGGTCGCTCCCTGGTCGCAGGGTGGCCGTGGTTGGCGTCAGCGCGTGCTGCGCCAGCAGCCAGTAGTCACGCTGGGCGGCGACTTGACCGGCGATGTCGGCGTCGGTCGCCACCACGGGTGATGTTCCGGTCCTGGCACCGAGGTGCGCGAGCTCTGAGGCTTGCTCCTCGGTGAGGGAAGTGCCTAGCGGTGCGACGCCGGCGTAGGCCCCGCGGCCGGCGAGGGTGACGGCTAGTGCGTCCATAGGGCCTTCGACGAGGACCGGCGTGGCGCCGGCGGCGAGCAGGTCGGCGCCGACTGTGAACAGCTGCGCGCCCTTGTGGAACAGGGCTGTGTCGGGGGTGTTCAGGTACTTCGGTCCGGCAGTCTGCTCGGGTGCGTCGGGGTTGCGGCGGCCGACGAAGCCGAGGGTCTGGGTGCCGGTGGGCGCCTGGCGGGTGATGGGCAGGACGAGGCGGTCACGGAACCGGTCGATGAGTCGTCCGGTGCGGGCGACGGTTGCCAGTCCGGCTTCGGTGAGCTCGAGGTCGCTGGCGCCGTGGCGGCGCAGATGGTCAACGAGGTGGGTCCAGCCGGCAGGCGCGTAGCCGGCCTGGAGTGCGCCCTCCTCACTGAGGTCGGTGCCGAGCCGCTGGCGCAGGTGCACCTGCGCCCAGGAGCCGGGTAGCTTCGCGGCGTAGAACTCCGCCGCTAGCTGGTTCAGCTGGGCGATGCGTGCCGGGGTGACGGGGGCCGTCACGGCGTTGAACTCGCGCTCGGACTGGGCGTCGACCATGCGGTCGGTTGGTGGCAACGGTGCCGGGCCGGTCCGGGCGGCTGTTGCCAGGGACAAGATCGCTTCGACGAACGCCGGGTCGTCGAGCGGCTCGATGACCGTTTCGGTGGCCGTGGCGTCGTCGTACGACCTCGGCTCAACGTCGTCGAGGGGCACCAGGCCGGCCCACTCGTCGTCGCTGGGTGCGAACGTCAGGTGCGCGGCGACCTCCGCAGCGAATGGGTCGGACTCTCCCGCCGGCAGACCGGGGTGGTCGTCCTCGGGGTGCTCGGCGGGCGCGGTGTCGTTGAGGACGGAGATGCGCCAGACCAGCGCCTGGCAGGGGTCGACGTCGTCGGTGGGCAGCGGCCCGGCCAGCAAGGTCTCCAAGTTGCTGCCGCGGGCGAGCGCGCGGTTGACGGCGGTGACCAGTGCCGGCCACCACGGGCTGGTGCGCAGCTCCTCGGCTGCCTGCGCACCGACCAGGTCGCCCAGGCGTGGTGTCCACGAGGACTGCAGTGCCGTGTCGGTCTCGGCCTGCACGGCGACGGCAGGGCTCAGGTGTGCGCTGAGGCGCCACCACAGTGCTGCGGCAGCGTGGTCGTCGGGCAGCGAGCCGCGGCTGAGGGCATCGCGGATCAGTGTCGGTGCGTCGAGCCCGGCGCGCGACAGCGCGGCTAGTCGTTCGGCCAGGACAGGTGCGAACGCGTCCCGGGTGATGTCGGGCGATGCCGCCTCAAGCGGGGGTAGCCACTCCCCCGCTGCTGGCGCGTGCTGGCGTGCCAGCAGCGCGTCGAGTGAGGCCTGGTGCTGGGCCGCGGCCTTCCCGAGCTGCGGGCTGCCGGTGGGCCGACGGTCCTCGGGGGTGACCTGGCTAGCGGCTCGCCAGATCGCGACATCGACGAGCAGATCGACCTCGGGCCGCTGCTGCCCGTTGCGTGCCCAGACCGGTGTGGACTGGTCGCTCCGGGCGCCGGCCGCCACCTGGCCGGTCAGGTCGCGGACCTGAGCCGCCCGGGCGGCCAGGTAGGGCCCCCACTGGGGGTCCTGGCCCAGCGAGGCGGGGATGCCGGGCAGCCACGGCAGAGGTCCGGGACCCACGTTGCGCAGCCCGGTGTCATCCAGGCGCCAGTCGAGCACTGCGGCGGTGTCTACAGCACTGCCCAGTTCCCGTAGGCCGGCGGCGGCCCGCAGGTGCGTGAGCGGGTCGCCGTCTTGGGCGGAGAGCAGGAGCAGATGGGCGCGCAGGGTCGGCCACGCGGGCGCCTGGGTGACCCCGGGCACGACGTCATCGGCGGTCGCATCAAGTTGCTCGACGCCGGTGCGTCCCACGGCCTGTTCGGCGCCGACGTAGAGGGAATCCACGTACCGGGCGACCGCCTGTCCCAGCATGGTGTTGGGGGCCTCGGCCAGGCGGCGGGTCGTGTGGGCGGACTGCGCGGCCTCGTCGCGCGCCAGAATCCGCTCGAGCAGATCAGTGGCGGTCAGCGGGTGCACGTGTTCGGGGCGGATGACGTTGTGCGGGTCGCCGTCATCGACGACCTCCAGGTACAGGTGGTTGGCGGTGCGGCCCCGGGTGATGGCCGTGTAGGTCAACTGCCGGGACTCCTGCCCGGTCAGCAGGGTGTGGCCGGCGTCGGCAGTGACGCCCTGCGCGGTGTGGATCGTCGAGGCGTACCCCAGCTCGACGTTGGCGCGCACGTACTCCGCCGGCAGCTGGACCGTGAGCCCGTTGCTGGTGTGCCGGGCGGTGAGCGAACCGTCCTCGTTCACCTCGGTGACGTGCCAGCGATCGCCGTTCTTGACCCAGTCGGTCGAGCTCAGGCGCAGGTTGCGGTTGTTCGACCGGGTGATGACGACGTCGTCGACCGAGGCGTGCGACCCGTCGGCGAGCCGGGCGACGACGTCCGGCTCCTGCCTGTCGAGGCGGTGGGCGCGGGCCCGTTCGTTGAGTTCGGCGACCAACTCGCGGGTGGGGGCGAGCATGACGGCGTCACGTCCCTGCGCGCGGTCAGCGCACCATGCGTCGAAGACCGTGTCGGTCGAGGTGGACAGGTCCCCGACGTGCACCCGGCCGCGATCCAGGTAGAACCCGAGCGACTCCGGCAGCCCGTCACGCAGCGCGAGGGAGGCGGCACCCTCGGCGGGGTCGGTGAACCGCATGAGCTCGGTCAGGTGCAGCGCGCCGTGGGTGGCGCGCACGTCACGCAGGACTCCGCCGGCGCCGACCGCGGACAGTTGCTGGTCGTCGCCGACCAGCCGCACGTTCGCTCCTCGATCGACGGCGAACGCGATGAGACGGTCCAGGGACAGGGTGTCGGCCATGCCGGCCTCGTCGACGACGACGAGGGTCTTGGGCCCGATGCGGTCGGCCCACTCGGGTAGGTGGGTGGGGTCGTGCTCAAGGTGCCACAACAGCTTGGCCATCGTGTCGGTACTGGCGCCGATGCTCTCCCCCAGTACGGCCGCCGCTGCGGCGGACGGAGCCAGCCCGACCACCTCTCCCCCGTCGCCAGTCCAGGCGGCGGTCAATGCGCGCATGGCCGTGGTCTTGCCGCTGCCGGCCGGGGCAATCGCGAGCTGGACACGGGCGCCGGAGGTGGCCATCTGCCGGACGAGCTCGGCCTGGCCCGCGTTGAGCGGCAGGCCCGCTGCGGCCGACCCGACCAGCGCCTGCTCGACGGACCGACCGCTGGTCCGGGTGCCGTCGAACCGGCCCGCGTGGGTCACGATTCGCGCCTCTGCGCCGAGCAGCTCCGGCGAGGTGTACAGGTCCGACCCCGCCACGGTGTAGACCGATGCACCGTCGCTGCGTTGCAGGACTGCCGGGGTGCTGACCGAGTCGCCGACCGGCGCCAGGCGCACCGAGTGCCGGGTGAGCACCTCGTCGACGAGCAAGGAGACAACCCGGTTCACGTCGTGCGTGCTGACGGCTGCGCCGCGCACTCGGCGCAGCGCCTCGGCCTCCACGTGCCAACGCCGCCACGTCGAGCGCCGCTCCTGCAACGTCTGCTGGATGCCCGCACCGGTGCGGTAGACCCACGCCGCGTCCACGCGATGCCCGTCACGGGTCACCGGGTGCAGCACCTGGTGCACCATCGCGCGCACCTGACGCTCGCCGCCGAGCACCTCGCGTGCCTGCTCGGCCCAGGTCGCGCGCTGCTCGGCCAGGCTGCGTGGCTCGTGCTTGGCGTCCCGGGTCTCCAACGTGGCTTGCTGCGCCAGCTGGAGCGACTCGACTGGGGAAGGCGGGCGCCTGTGCGTCGCCTGGAAGGAACGGGTCAGCTCGGCCCGCCGCACCTCGATGCTCGCCCGCCGTGACGACCATCGGGCGGCAAGCGCGGGGTCGATGCCGACGATCTCGCGCACCGGTCGTTTGCGGGGGTCGGAGGCCGGACGCGCCTCGAACCGCACCCCGAGGCTGTCGGTCAGGTGGTGCTCGAGCGCAGTGTTGTAGGTCTCCGAGGCCGCGACGGTCGCCGCGAACAGCACCCGGCCGTCGATCGCGAGCCATCGGCCGTCTGCGCGGGTCTGGACCTTGTTCGCTACGGCCACGTGGGTGTGCAGATCAGGGTCCCCGGCGCGCGAGTCGCGGTGGGTGAAGGCCGTGGCGATCAGCCCGCGGGTCTCGACCTGGCGGACACCGTCGGCGCCCTCGCGGCTGAACAAGGCGTGTCGCTCGAGGAAGGCAAGCGCGTCCTTCACGGCGGCCTGGTGGGCGCGCTCCACGGCCGCTGTGGGGGGGCGGTCGG
>WOYI010800554.1_pt1 | contig 10123 bp, 8 predicted proteins | sample 6423411 | NCBI WGS metagenome assembly WOYI01 (sample SAMN13441803, study PRJNA592873) | oil field metagenome | biome: oil field; feature: oil-well bore; material: oil-contaminated soil; isolation source: oil-contaminated soil from oil-well borehole | place: Germany: Wietze | collected 2016-10-18 ... | reverse complement strand
ATTGCTCGAGGCTTGAATCATCCCCTGGTCGGGATGCACTTTTTCAATCCTGTCCACGTCATGAAATTGGTGGAAGTAATACCTGGTCTTTCGACACCACCTGAGGTGGTCGAGAACGTGAAAACAATCGCAAGCGAATTGGGCAAAACGCCGGTAGAGGTCAAAGAATCAGCTGGCTTTGTGGTCAATCGCATCCTGGTCCCAATGATCAACGAAGCCGTTGGAATCTTTGCGGATGGTGTTGCCAGTGTCGAGGGCATTGACACCGCCATGAAACTGGGTGCCAACCATCCCATGGGTCCCCTGGAATTAGGCGACCTTATTGGCCTGGATGTCTGCCTGGCGATCATGGAAGTTCTCTACGACGAGACCGGCGACAGCAAATATCGCCCTCACCCGCTTTTACGCAAGATGGTCCGGGGTGGTAAGCTCGGCCGCAAGACTGGCGAGGGTTTTTATACCTACTAAATAAAAAGATGCGGCTTACAGACTGCAATTTATTTTTATCCAAACCCTCATCTACGCCATCTGCTTCAACGCAGCGCTTATGATCAGTGGAGCGCCAGTTGCGGCTTTGATTTCGTCCAGGGTGTAATCCGGGTTCTGTTCAATCAAGACAAAGCCCTCAGGAGTGACCTCAATCACGCCCATTTCAGTGATAATCAGATCGACCGCATTCACAGCGGTGAGCGGTAAGGTACATTGTTTCAGTAATTTGGGATTGCCCTTAGCGGTGTGTTCCATGGCGACAATCACTTTTTTAGCGCCGTTCAGCAAATCCATCGCGCCGCCCATGCCAGGCACCATCTTGCCGGGGATCATGTAATTGGCAATATCGCCATTTTCAGCTACCTGCAAAGCTCCCAGGACAGTCACATCCACATGTCCGCCGCGGATGATACCAAATGACACGGCGCTGTCGAAGAAACTTCCCCCAGGTACGATGGTTACCGGCATCGCACCAGCATTAGCGATGCAAGGGTCTATTTGTTCTTCGGTGGGCGCAGGACCTACACCAATAAAGCCGTTCTCTGACTGGAAGAGAACATCTCTGCCTTCTGGAACATAGTTTGCCACCAGCGTTGGCAGCCCGATTCCCAAATTGACAAGGTCCCCATCCTGCAGTTCCAATGCCACTCGTCTAGCAATGAATTCTTGCGTCTGTTGTTTATCCATCACAGCTCACTTCCATCAACAACGAAATCCACAAAAACTCCAGGAACAACGACCTCATCCGGGCACATTTCACCAAGTTGCACGACCTTGCCAGCTTCCACAATAGAGATGTCTGCTGCTGCGCCCATGTATGTGTTGAAATTGCGCGTCGCACCATGGAAAGTCAGGTTGCCTCTTACATCCGCCTTTTCCGCGAATAACAGGGCTACATTGGCACGCATAGGTTTTTCGAGTAGAAATTTTTCACCATCGATTTCCACGACCTGCTTGCCTTTTTCGACTTCGGTCCCCAACCCGGTCTTCGTCAGGACGCCGCCGAGCCCAAAACCACCAGCTCTGATCTGTTCGATCAGCGTGCCCTGAGGCACGAGGACCACCTCGGTCTCGCCTTCCAGCATTTGCCGACCGGTTTCCTTGTTCGTGCCCACATGGGAGGCGTAAATTTTCTTGAACATTTTGGCAACCACCATCTTGCCGACACCACGGTCTACAAAACCTGTGTCGTTGCAAATGAGGGTCAAATCCTTGGTACCCTTCGCGATCAGAGCATCGATCAGTCTTTCAGGTGTGCCGACTGCCAGAAAGCCGCCGATCATGACCGTGTCTCCATCGCTCACAAGGTTTACTGCATCTTCCAAACGAATCAATTTGTCCATGATTCCTACCTTTTTTGCTATTTGTTAGTTCTGCTGTTTTCGAGCAGCCAATTCCTGACAGATAAAGCTGGCGACGTCATCCGCATATTTACCTGGTCCAAATCCAGCGTCACATCCAAGTTCTTTGGCAAGTTCGTGATTGATCCTTGGTCCGCCAATAATGAGCAAGAAGCGTTTTCGCAAGCGCTCCGCTTCCAGAAGTTCGACCAGTTCTGTCAGGTTCTGGATATGAACGTTTTTCTGTGTCACAGTTTGGGATACCAGCATTACATCAGCGTCAAATTCGACCGCCTTACGGATGAAGTCCTCATTAGTGACCTGGCTGCCCAAGTTAAGTGCTTCGATCATCTTATAACGTTCCAAGCCATAGTGCCCGGCATAGCCTTTCATGTTGAGAATGGCATCAATCCCAACGGTATGGGCGTCAGTCCCTGTGCTCGCGCCAATCACTTTGATTTTTCGTCCGAAATTTTGTTGAATGAAAAGGTCAGTCTCTTCCATCGTCATCATGTTGACATCCACGGAATCTACATGTATTTGCGTGTAGTCTACCGAATAACTCAAGCTACCATATACTACAAAGAAGCTAAAGTCCTTATCAAGTGGTGCATGATGGGTAATTATCGGTTCCACGATACCCATCTTCATCGCCAGCTGCTTGGCAGCTTCAACGGCAACTTCACTGTCGGGAACTGGCAGAGTAAAAGAGAGCTGCACTTTGCCATCGTTCATCGTGTCGCCGTACGGTCTCAGGTGGGTGAGGTCCAGGTTGGAATCAAGTTCACCCTTTTTGCTGGAATATAAACCTTTACTCATATTTCTCTCCTTGATCCGATTGTAACTTGCTGAGGTGATACCGTTCCGATCCAATCCGAGCCTCTTCCAATAGCAAGGGAATGAATGGATTGAGGTATTGGTCTTCCTTAAACACAACTCCTGAAAGCCCCTTACCGCCTTCGAAAGGACGTTTTACGCCGGCAAAACGACCTTCTTCAAGCGTGCGAAACAAGCCGTCCTTTCGGATGTTTTCGAGCAAATCGAGCGCTAAATCGAGCACCTCGTTAGCACGCTGTTCCATGATTCCACCCTCGCGAAACTCGATATCGTTGCCAAGATCCGCCATACTGGTGGCAATGTAGCGAGCGTTGTCGATCGCGAGTGCACGGTCTGCCATAAAAGGCGTATGGATTGCTTCGGTCAACATCCCCAGCAAGTGAATGCGCTGATGACTGATAACGGAAATAATATTGAACAAGGCATCCTGAACATACCCTTTGAAGATATCACCTGTCTTAAATTTCGTGGGAGGCATGTACTTTAGTGGAGCGTTGGGGAAGATTTGGCGTGCCATCTGTGCCTGGGCAAATTCGTATAAGAAAGCGTTTTTGAGCTCCGGGTTCATCTCAAATGCATGTCCAAGTCCTATCTGCTCCTCAGGCAAACCTGCCTGCAGAGCGAATTGTTCGTTGATGAACTGAGAGGCAAGCACGGTATGCGCCTCTTCATATGCGTCTGAGGTGGTCAGATAATTATCTTCACCGGTATTTATGATGATCCCGGCAGCTGCGTTGATCAACCGGGAAAAAGATTGATCGATCAGCGTACGCTGCATGTTGATATCCCGGAATAAGATCCCATATAAGGCATCATTGAGCATGACGTCCAGGCGCTCCAAAGCTCCCATAACGGCGATCTCGGGCATACATAACCCCGAACAATAATTGCACAGGCGGATGTAACGACCCAGTTCTTCACCAACTTCATCGAGAGCTTCCCGCATCAGTTGGAAGTTTTTTTGTGTAGCCATGGTCCCGCCAAAACCTTCGGTAGTAGCACCAAATGGAACATAATCGAGCAGACTTTGACCAGTTGTGCGGATCACAGCGATCACGTCTGCGCCTTGCTTGGCAGCTGCCTTTGCCTGGACGATATCTTCATAAATATTGCCCGTCGCCACAATAACATAGAGCAGGGGTCCGCTGTGATCGCCAAACTGGCGCACCTTTTCTTCGCGGATGAGACGGTTGCGATGAATGATTGAGAGCGCTTCATCAGCTTTCTTTTCCGTCCAAAGTTGGATCTCAAACGGATCCACTGGGTCAATCTGGGTCAGGTCAAGTTCGCCTCTGGCAATTGCCTCAGCCAGTTCCTGTGGTTCTTTACTCAACGAGATCGCCGCTTGACCAAGCCAATATGCCGCACCGTGCCCAAGCATTTGGCGGGACATAAGCTGATCCACCACGACATTCGGCAGGGGCACGCCTACAGCATCAACGCCATCGATACCAAGCAAACGGCATATTGAGCGTTCTATCGTTGTTGTTGTGAATTGCTGGGTGTAGGCGTTGGTGTCTTCCGCAATTTGTTTTGCGGCTTCACGTGCCTGAGCAACTTTCTCCCAATCTAATCTAAGGGTTGCCATTGTTCCTCCTGCCAAGCTGTTTTCATTTCCTGGAGCAGCGCCTCATCCACTCCCAGCAGCTCGGCAATCTTGATTGCGCTGGATGGAATTGAATGAGCGTCATCAATTTCTTCCAGTCGATAGTCCATTAAATCTTGAATGCGACGAACACGAATCAAATCCTCCCGGTGGTCCGCTCTCGCCAGTATAGGGATCCCGGTTGCTGGTCCTTCTTGCTCGTCTTCTGAAATAACCTGTTTTTCGTGATGATAAGCAGGCAGTTGTGCCAGAGCCTCAGGGCGAATACCCCTGACCTGGTAAAAACGAATGCCTGGTTCTGTAGAGACCGGGTAATGCGAGGCGATAAAGAAAGTACTGTCGGACGTGCCGTAACTCTTGCACAAAGCCTGCACGATGGCGGTCGCTTCTGCTGGATTCGTGCCCTTACATGGCTCATCCATGACGATGAAACCTTGCTGGGTTTTGCTCCTGCGGTAGTGATCCCGAATTTTAACCGCTTCGAGTCCGAAGGATGAAAGCCCACGATAAACGTCACCTTCCTGGTCGGATTCGAAGGCAAAGAAATCATACAGGGGTGTTTGCAAGCTCTCACAAACAGGGAAATACCCCAACTGAGTCATGAGCAGTGCCAAAAAAACTGTTTTGAGTGCTACGCTTTTTCCACCCATATTGGCACCGCTTAAAACCGTTGTGCCTTTGCGAAGTTCGATTGAAATTGGTGTGAACTCCATCCCATGCTTTTCAAGGAAGGCTGCAATCAAAGGATGCCGGACATTCACCAGGGAAGCAGGCTGAGCCGTTTTTACCAAGATTGGCAAAGACCCATTCCAGCGGACAGCCAAATCGGCTTTTGCCAGGCGGAAATCGAGCAAGCCACAAGCATCAACGTTATGCTGCATCTGCGGAAGCCATTTTGATAGTTTCGCCCCCAGCTCCCAGCGGATCCGTTTTTCTTCCTGGTCCTCTTCTGCAATGACAAGGGCTCTTTTGGTGAGCAAAGTTTTTCGCGGCGCGTCTTTGCTCTGGCTAATTTGCCTCTCGAGATCCTTCTTCCTGGCGCGGATCTCTGTTAACGCAGGAGAGTAATCGTCATAGATATGAAAAGCCGGATTGTTCTTGTTGCCAGGGTCCAGGAGGGCAGCCGCATCAGCTGTGTCTTCAAATTTCACTGAAGCTGCTTCCAGAACTGCTGAAAGCTTACTCAGCCGGCTAAATACTGCCAAAGCGCCTTTGAGCTCAAAGAATTCGGTGTCGTCCAGCAAGCCACCCTTCTCAAGTCGGCTTAACGTCCCGCGTAACTCCCGTAATCTCGTCAATTGGGTCAATGCTTCGATTAGCTGGGGATGTTTTTGCTTAATCAAGGATGTCAGGCGGCTTATAGCCTCAAGTTCCTGCTCCAAATCGCTTCTTGTTGCGTTGTCATAGAACCTGACAGCGTTTTTCAACTGGCTTCCCTGGGGTGTGCGACAATAGCAAACTTCAAGAACAGCAGGTAGTCCCACCTGGTTTAACAATTCTGAAGTGATCATGACCGATGAGTGCATACCTGGCTCACATATTAGCGGGTCCGAAATCGACTACCGGAATGCCGGTGATCTTTTGGCGTAAAGCAGCCAGAAAGGGTTGCGGGTCAAGCTGCTGCCCATTGGAACGTGTTGGGTTCAGGCAAACCAGGCGGACATCAAGCTCATTCAGCACAAACAATTCGATTTTTTGATTGTGAAGTTTCCGCATGGTCTCTGGTTTGAGAAACAAGCGGGTGCCGTCTTCCACCACCAGCTTTAGGTTGGCAAAATTGGGCTCTTTTAGCAGTTCTATGACCACCTGATCAGTAACTGCGCCACTCAAGTAGAGCAGATATGTGTTCTCCTTCAGTTCTTTGGAGATATCCTGCCCAAATCCAACCAGGCTTGGCAAGTCGATCGCAAGTATTTCCGATTGGTCTTTTACCTTATTGAGTAAGATGCCGCGTGCGTATGGATTATTGGCGATCGCCGCTGCTAATTCGCTTTGTTCCCTGCCACCGATCAACGGGGTTTGCAGCAAATCTAGGGCAAAGGCGGTTTTATCAGCCAATATTTCCGGGACAGCCGAAGTAACGGCGCCAACTGCCAGGATCACTGCCTCACTGACACCAGAACCAGCTTGTGATCGTCGGGATAAGGCGCCATCGATGACAAACAGGCAGTCAGGCTCATGCTGGCGGAACAAATCCGAGATAACCGTGATCCCTTCTGAAGCGCTTGGTCCAGCCAGCTCAACATAGCCATCGCTGAGCGCGCGACAGATGATCACTTCACCAAAGGCGGTGCGAACATTGGAAAGCTCAAGGATCTCAAGCAGAGCGTCGCTGCGCTGTAAGGCACTCTCGGCACTGGCAATGAGTGTTCCAGCAGGGATATAAATGCGCGGTTTTAACCTACCGCTGATTATGTCTTCTACTTCGCCATCTCTGCCAATCGAAGTAAGTGCGAGCGGACGTGTTTGACCAGAGGTATGCCAGGCGTTGATGATGTGGTTCAGGCAGGTGGTTTTGCCAGCATTTTTTGATAAGCCGATCAAAGCCAGAGATTGCAGTTCCTCCAGCCTGGCAAGGTCAAGCAGTTCGCTGCCTGCCTCAGTCATCAACGCATCCGTGATACTCGTATTTACTCCTTATGCTTCCTGCGATTGCGCGCCAAACCCACTGGCTCCAGCGTCATTCGTTGACCAGCCAGCAATCCAGCAACACCAATCAATTCCACTTCTTGCTCGCCACGGCAAGCCGGGCAGTGACATTCATTCTTATAATCTTCGGGCTCTTTATAGGTCGTGATTACGCCCTCAAAATTGCGTAAAACGATACGGTCAGGACTTTGTGAGATGAGGTAATCGGGCATGACCGGTATCTTTCCACCGCCGCCTGGCGCATCGACAACGTAAGTCGGCACGCACAAGCCAGAAGTATGACCGCGCAAGCCCTCGATAATCTCAAGACCCTTTGCGACCGGCGTACGGAAATGAGAGAGCCCGAGAGAAAGATCACACTGGTAAATGTAATACGGGCGGACGCGCATGTAGACGAGACCGTTTACCAGTTTTCGCATCACATGCACGCAATCGTTGACACCACGCAACAACACCGACTGGTTGCCCAATTGCACACCTGCATCTGCCAGCCTGTTGCAAGCCAGCATGGAATCCGGGGTGAATTCGTTGGAATGGTTGAAATGCGTGTTCAGCCAAACCGGGTGATACTTGCGGATCATGGCACAGAATTCTGGTGTGATCCTTTGAGGGAGCACAACAGGTGTACGCGTGCCAATGCGGATGATTTCGACATGGTCGATCTTGCGCAACTCAGAGAGGATATACTCGAGGCGGTCATCGCTCATCAGCAGCGCATCACCGCCGGAAAGCAAGACATCCCGCACAGCCGGAGTGTTGCGAATGTATTCGATACAATCATTAATTTGCTGTCGAGTCCGCGAACCATCTTTCTGCCCTGCCAAACGCCGGCGGGTGCAGTGCCGGCAGTACATGGCGCATTGGTCGGTAATCAAAAAAAGCACTCGATCAGGGTAGCGGTGGGTGAGACCCGGCACAGGGGAGTCTCCGTCTTCTTCGAGCGGATCTTCCAGGTCTTCCGGGCTGCGGTAGGCTTCATCTCCCGTTGGAACAGCTTGTTTTCTGACCGGGTCGTTGGGGTCATTGGGATCGATCAGAGTCAGATAGTAAGGTGTGATCGCCATCCGGAAAGTCTCCAAAGCTTTTCTAGAGCCTTCTTCCTCTTCTTCAGTAAGCGGCAGATACAATTTGAGTGTGTCGACATCAGAAATTCGATGCGACACCTGCCAGTGCCAGTCGTTCCATTTTTCATCAGAGATATCAGGAAAGAGTGTTCTCCTTCTGGCTTCACCCTGTTTGTTGATATATTTTTCTTCAGCTTTCATGCCCTGACTCCTCTAGTGAAGGAAAAGACTGCCGCAATAAAAGCAGTCTCTTTCACAGGTTTAGATGTAGTTCTTTTCAAAAATTTCACGCAGCGCTTGGGATTCACGTAATTCCTGCAGGGTTATCTCGGCATGGTTACGCGCATAACCGTTTCCGATGATCATATTCACGTCTTTACCGATCCCTTCAGCACCCAGGGCAGCCCGTGTGAAGCTTGTTGCCATGCTGAAGAAGTAGACCAGTCCACCTTCACGCACCGGTAAGATCGTAGACATCTCTGTACCTTCGATGTTGACAACGTTGATGGCAACATCGTACTCTTTTCCGTCGTTACATTCCAGGGCTTTCTCGAGCACTTCCATTGGATTGCGGGCATCGGCAACAAAGAATTTGTGCACAAACTTGTTGTCCAGGAGTATTCTTTCGGGGCGGTTATTCCGGCTCATTCCAACCACATTGCCGCAGACTCCAACGCGTTTCATCGCTTCGTAACCGCACAGCATACCGCTCTTACCGCCGGCACCTAAAATGAGGACGGAATCACCGGGTCTGACGATATTCGCAGTTTGAGCAGGAGCGCCGGCAACATCCAGGGCTGCCAGGGCTAATGCTTCAGGCATATCCTCAGGTAATTTGGCATAAATACCGCTCTCAAACAGGACTGCCTGTCCTTTGATATCGACCCGATCGATTTCAGGATGCACTGCCAGAATTTCTTCGATGTACAGGGGAGTGAGTGAAAGTGAAACCAGGGATGCGATGCGATCACCGACTTTGATGTCATTTCGGTTCAGCAAGGCGGGTCCAATTTTGGCAACACTACCCATCAGCATACCGCCAGAGCCAGTGACCGGATTTTGCATTTTGCCTCGTTCACCGACGATTCCAAGAATCATCTCTCGAAGGCGTTGTTCGTCATGCCCAGATGCGGTCCAAAGTTGCCTGAAGCTGGCTGAGTCAATATTCAGCGCTGAAACATCGATCAAGATCTCGTTATCGTAAATCTCCATCGTGTTGTCAATTTTGTGAGCGGCTTGTGGCAGCAGCCCCTTTGGTTCAATTACGCGGTGCGCACCATACTTATTGCCCATTGTCATAGATCAAAATCCTCCAAAAATTATCTGTTAATTAACACGCACAGGCAAGCCCAGAATTTGACGGGCTTCTGCTGGCGTTGCGATTTCAAGGTTCAATTCCCTGGCGATCCTCACGATACGCTCAACAAATTCAGCGTTTGAGACTGCAATTCGTTCCCGGTTATATTTCAGGTTATCTTCAAAACCCACACGTACATGACCGCCTAGGAGCATGCCCATCACGTTCATATCAAGCTGGCAGCGTCCAACCCCGGTTACGGTAAAAGTTGCGCCTTCTGGAAGCGATTCTTTGAGGAACAGCAGGTCGCGGGGTGTACCGGTAGCCCCACCATTTACGCCCAACACAAAGTTGAAGTGTAAAGGCGGCTTGATGTGACCCTTGCGAACAAGGCGCAATGCCATATCCACATGGCTCTTATCAAAGCACTCCAACTCGGGTTTGATACCGCGTTGGTTCATCCGTTCGGCAAACTCAATGATCATGTTCTCGGTATTGACAAAAATCTCATCACCACCAAAGTTCATCGTTCCACAGTCCAGTGTCGCCATTTCCAGATCCAGCTCAGTAGGTTGAAGACGTTCTTCAGCGGTCATGCCTGTAGCGCCTCCTGTGGAAGGCTGGATGATCACTTCGGGGCATGTTTCCCGAATGGCATCGATCAACAATCGAAAGCGTTCGCGATCCTGTGTAGGGGTGCCGTCATCGAAGCGGGCATGCAGGTGAATGATCGCTGCGCCGGCTTCGTGGGCAAGTTTGGCTTCACGCACATACTCTTCGATCGTATAGGGGACAGCGGGGTTCATTTCCTGGGTAACTTCAGCACCGCTGATTGCCGCGG
>WOYI010124517.1_pt1 | contig 10124 bp, 9 predicted proteins | sample 6423411 | NCBI WGS metagenome assembly WOYI01 (sample SAMN13441803, study PRJNA592873) | oil field metagenome | biome: oil field; feature: oil-well bore; material: oil-contaminated soil; isolation source: oil-contaminated soil from oil-well borehole | place: Germany: Wietze | collected 2016-10-18 ... | reverse complement strand
AGGGGAGGACCTTCGAGTCTCCGGAGGGTCACTTTTGATTTAAAGTGAGGGGTGAGTGGGGGGATGGTGAATAGTAGGCATCCGGTAATAGGGAACAGGTGGGGCGTCGCCATTCCCAAAGACAAAAGGGATCAATTTGCTGCCTTAACAATCACTCAGGGTGTTTAACGGTATCATGGCTCTCATTTTTCAGGATGTGTCTCTTTTTAGACAGGGTCATACTATAATGACTGTACCATTATGGAAAAGAGGCGCAAATGCAGACGTTTAGACTCGATTTTGAAAAATACAAGAAGGTCCGGCGGCATCTGGTGATCACCTACGTCCTCTTGGCGCTGGTCGCGCTGGGCATCATCTATATGTACGTGGGTGAACAACTGTTTGGCTCGGTCTGGGTCCTGATCCCCTTATCGCTTTTGGCGGTGGGCTTGATCAGTCATGTGGGCCTGACCAAAAGGATTAAGTTCTGGGAGGGGTTTGAGATCGCTCTGGACGATGAGGGGTTGATTCGCACCGCGCCGGAGTCCAAGACCATCCAGGTGAAAAAGGCGGAATTCGCCGGTGCGCGGGAGATCAAGGAAGGGCTTGTCCTCTCCACGCTGGAAAATGAAAACGCGATGTTGGTCCCCAAGCAGTTGAGGGATGAAGATTATCAGGAATTGAAAGCCATCCTGGAAAGCTGGCCGGTGCAATCCGCCTAGGTGGATCGGAGCCGTTTCAGCATCCGCCAGGCCGGTTCATTGACATGCTGAACCGCGCCGGTGTTGTCGCGAAAGGACCAGACCCCGGGTTTTGACCCGATGACCTTGTAGCCCAGCCGCTCGTAAAGCCGGCGCGCACCGGCGTTGTCCTTGGCGACGTTCAGCGTCGCATAGCTGAACCCTTTTTCGATCAGGTCCCTTTCAATGTAGGCCATCAGCAGGCTGCCGACCCCGCGGTTGCGCCAGGCGGGCTTGACCCGGAAGGCGAAGATATAGGCCCGGGTGAACCCATCGGCCGCGTCCCTTTCCCCGCTGTTCAACATCACAAAGGCCTGGCCGATGATCTCGGTCAGGGGAACTTCGACCAGCCACATCAGGATCGTGTCCTGCTGGCTGTCTTTGAAGAGGCGGGCATACATCCTGCGATATTTTTGATAGGCGCCTTCCCATTCCAGAGCGGGCAAATCGGACTCGCGCACCGGGCGGATATTGAGGTCTTTCAGATGGATCTTGGAAGGGGAGGCAGGTTCGTCGTTCACGGGGGTACCCTTTGACGCGAGATTAAATTCAGGATTGTTCTGTTTCTGCCACGAGCTTTTCAACCAAGGCGCGTTCCTGCTCGGGGGAATGGATTTCGCCATCCAGCCAGGCATCCCGCAGCTTCGAAAGGATTTGGCTGAAGGCCGGGGAGGGGCGCAGGCCCATCGCTTTAAGGTCGTCCCCGGTGGTCAGCGGCTCCACCGCCGCCCACTGGCTGACATAGTTCCAAAGCTGGGCCTTGATGGCTTCCTCTGGCTCGACCAGGTAGGCTGCGAAGATCGCCAGCCGGGGGGCGCCGTCGCAGATATGCACGACCTGGCTGGGCGCGGCCTGCTCCAGCTCGGGCAGGGCGTGGATCAGTTGGCTGGTCGCGAGGAGCAGTTTTTTCAGGCTGGCCTTGAAGCGCAGGCGGGACGCGATCGACTGGATCGAGCTTTGCGGCAGCGTTCCCAGCCAGATCAGCGTGCGCAGGGTCTGCTCCAGGCTCAGGTGGTCCTGTTGCTCGAGCAGTTCCCAAATCGGGTCGATATCCATCGCGTCTAAGCGGTCCAGATTGGCTTTGATGGCCTCGTCCCAGGGCAGCTCGGGGTGGATGGCCGTTAGAATGCCCAGCCGGGCCAGGCGGTCCAGCATCAGGGTGGCGTGGGGTTCAGCCAGGATCAGGTTGATCTCATGGCGGAGCCGGGCGCCGGTCAGCTTATCCAGCAGGGGGAGGCTCTCTTCCATCAGCGCCAAGGTGCGGGGTTCGATCTCGAATGCGAAGCGCTGTTCAAAGCGCACGGCGCGCAGCAGGCGGGTGGCGTCATCCACAAAGGAGAGTGCATGCAGGACGCGGATCTGCCCTTTTTGCAGGTCGCTGAGGCCGCCCCAGTAATCGTAGATCTGGCCGAAATGGTCGCCATCCAGGCGCAGCGCCAGGGTGTTGATCGTGAAATCCCGCCGGTGGAGGTCCATCTTGATGCTGCTGCTTTCCACGGTGGGCAGGGCCGCGGGCTGTTCGTAAAACTCCGTTCGGGCGGTGATCAGGTCCAGGCTCTCGGGGAGATCGCCGGGGGCGCTGCGGCTTTCCGGGTCCAGCTGGGCCAGCAAACCTTCTCGGACGCCGTTGATCTCCCATTTGGCGGTGCCGAAGCGGCGGTGCGCCACCACGCGGCCGCCCCAGCGGGCTGCCAGCCGGTTGGCAAAGAAGATCGCGTCGCCTTCCACCACCACATCAAAATCCAGGCTGGGCCGGTCCAGCAGCAGGTCTCGGACAAATCCGCCCACCACGAAAATCGCCAGATTCACCTGATCGGCCTCTTCGGCCAGGGCACGCAGCAGGGTCAGGCGGGCAGGCGGGATGGCCTGTTCCAGCATCTCCACGACAGCCTGTTTCTCGGGAATATCGGCTTTGGCGCTCAGAGTCTTGATCAGGTCGGTGCGGGTGACGATCCCGATGATCTCGCCGGCCGCGTTCACCACCGGCACCTGGCCCCAGCCCGTGCTGCCCATCAGGGTTTGCAGCTCTTCCAGCGAGGAGTCGGGCGCAATCTGCACGGCGCCGGCCGCCATCAGGCTGCCCACGGGCAGGTCCAGTTTGTGGCTGATCGCCCGGTCCACTTCGCGGCGGTTGAGCAGGCCCACGACCCGGCCTGCGGCCACCACGGGGTAGCCTTCATAGCCATAGCGCTGCATCAGGCGGTGCGCCTCCTGGGCGGAGGTCTCCGGGGAGAGCAGCAGCGGATCGCGGGACATGATCCCGCCGACGGTGGTTTTAGAGGGGATGTGTTTGCTCAGATCGGCAATCAGCCGCTGATATTGTTCATCGAGGAACCGGAGGGTTTCGGCTTCATCCGGATGCCCCTCGGGGCGGATCAGGGCGGAAGCCGCCCGTTTATGCCCGCCGCCGCCCAGCGCCTCGGCGATCGCAGAGACATCCACCCGGTCATTGGTTGCGCGGGCGACCAGGCGGATCCCCTGCGTGGTGGCGACCATTAATAGCAAAGCATCCGGGTTGAGCACGTCCCGCAGTTTATGGGCCACGCTGGAAATCTCATCCTTCACATCCAGCGCGTCTGCCTTGGCTGCCAGGATGGTCTGACCTTCCACTTTGAAGGTCTCGATGTTCCTGAGCAGGCGGTCATAGAGTTCTCGCTGTTCTTTGGAGAGGGGCGGGTAAAGGTAATGGCTGAGGATATCGGGATCAGCTCCCTGCGCCAGGCAGAAACCGGCCGCGGTCAGGTCTTCGGGCGTGGTGGAGCCATAAGTAAAGGCTCCGGTGTCTTCATAGAGGCCCAGCGCCAAAGTGTTAGCCTGGACGGGCGTCAATGCCTTTCCTGCGGCCCTGATGCGTTCGACCAGTTGGCTGGTATTTGAACCGGCCTGGGTCAGGTGGAGTTCCCAATTCGGGTCGAGGTCCTCCCGCCGGGGGTGATGGTCGTAGACTGTTACGCGGGTCTGGTCGCTCATCCCTTTGAGGGTGATCAGCGACTGGGTATCCACCAGCAGGATCTCGCTGATCTCTTCTTTGGGCAGGTCCTTTTGGTCAATGAAGGGAAGCTGGTCGGCGTAACGCTCGATGTAGCGGCGGCCGTTGCGGTTGATGTTGCGCGGTAAAACCGGCTTCGCATCCGGCTGCAACAGCCAGGCGCCCAGCAGCGAAGCCAGGGCGTCCATATCTGCTTGTTCGTGCGTCAGAATCACTTTCATGTTCAGTCAAACCACCAATAGGCCTGATCGTCGGGGTTAAAGAAATTATAAACCGTCTGGGCGAGCCTTCCAATCACGGCCGTCGCATCCATTTCATACAGCCACTCGCTTTGGTAGGTGGAAACCACCAGCACGAAATCGCCGCCCGGCGTGTAGATGATTCCCGCGTCGGTGATTGAATGCAGCAGGCCGTCCAATTCGCTGGCGTAGCCATACTTATCCGCCACGGTCGCTTCCGGCGGCAGGGCGGTATCCAGGAACTGGACCGGCTTGGGCTCGGACAGGATGGCGATCATCGTCTGGCATTCGCTCTGGGTGATCTCGCCGGGGAAGGTCTCAGTCAGCAGGCCGCTGCCATCAGCAGCGCAATGGTAGATCCCGGCCAGCAATTGGCCGAGTTCCGCCGGGGTCATCTGGTTATAGCTGTCCGGGTCCAGGTCAATATCGGTGCGGGTGTTGGCGGGGGTGTCAATGAAGCGCAGCAGGGGCGCCTCGTCGTAAAAATAACCGGCCAGGAAGGTGTTTTCGAGGCCCAGGGCCTGCATATCCTCGGTGACGACCAGCGGGCCGAGGTTTTCATCCAGATAGTACTGCATCAGAGTATCCGCCGCTGAGTTTTGGGAGTTGGCGATCATCTCTTCCATCAGATAGATCACGACATCCGGGGTAGGCTCCTCCAGATGGCGAAAGATGGAGATGATGATCGGGAGCTTGATCGTGCTGGCGGCCGGAAAAGCGATATCCGGGGCGACGTCTTCGCCATCCCAGGTGGCAAATTTCAGCCTCTCGCCGCTGTCCAGCGCTTCCAGATAGACCTCCACCAGCCCGTCAAACCCGGTCCACGCGATATTGTGTTTGAGAAAAGCCTCGAGGCCGGCCCAATCCGGCGCGCCGCCCGCACTGGTCGTCGTCACCGCCAGCCTGACCTCGTGGATCTCCGGGTCCAGCAAGGCCGCGCTGATCGCCGAAACAGCCTGCGCCCGGTCCAGCCCGGTGCCGACCGTGCTCAGGTTGAAATTGGTGGTGTTGGGGATCGGCGTGAGCGGCATCCCCGGTTGAGTATAGAGGGGTTCAATTTCCTGGGTCAGGTAAGCCAGGAGGATATCCGGGTCCACCCTTGCTTCCAGCGGCACGACAACCGGTACAGCGCCGGAACGGTTCCAAAGCGTGGACCAGAATCCGCCGGGGCTGACCGCTGCCAGAGCCTGCTGGACGAGAGCGGCGCTATCCATCTCAAACCCCAGGTCCGCCGGGGCCACGGCGATGGTGCTGTCCTGGATCACCAGGTTCAGCGGCAGGCTGTAGACTTCCTCCAGCCGGGCCTGGGCGGCTACTGCATCCAGCCCGCCGACAGGGACGCCCGCGATCATGCTGCCGGCGGGCAGGCTGGCGGATGGGTTTTTGAAATGCTGATATTCAACTAGGGCGATGACCAGGCTGCTGATGAGGAAGAAGACTCCCAGGCCGCCGATGATCCACCCCATAAGTTTCGATTTCATGGATGCTCCTGATGTTCAAACTTGCCCTGATTCTACCATTTAGTCATCCGATGGGCAGGAGGCAGGCCCGGCTTGCCAGCCTCTGCCAAGAGCCGTGCCCGCCCGTGAGACCTGACCATACCCCGGGGATGTCCACGGAGGGGTGCCCCGACCCATTGTGACAGGTCAAAAACTGAATGGTCACCAATTGGGAAATGAATTCTTAATCAATGTGAACAATAAATTGTTCTTTTGGCTTGGCGATCGTGATGGTCGGGTACCCTTCAAATGGAAAATGTGCTACATTTAACCTTGGCTTTGCAAACCTATTGATTTTCTCTGCAAAGCGGGAGGAATAAATAATGGATAAAAAAGCGAAAAAAGTTAGCAAAGGTCTCCTCTGGGGAGTGGGCGGGATGGCTGCGGCCCTCCTGACCACGGTTGCCGGATGGATCGTCTATAGCAAGAAGTTCATCAACCATCACCAGGGGTTGGTCGGCGCACTGGATGCGGACCACCTGGAAGTGATCACGCCGAACGCTGGGCGGCTGGGTTACTATGCGGATCTGAGCGGAAAAGGGACGCCCCTCGTCCTGCTGCACAGCATCAATGCAGTCGCCAGCGCCTTTGAGATGAAACCGATCTTTGAACATTACCGCGGCAAACGGCCAGTCTATGTGCTGGAACTGCCGGGTTTTGGATTTTCCGACCGGTCGGATCGGCTCTATGACCCGCGGCTTTATCAGGACGCGATCGTGGAATTCCTCCGGGAGGTAGTTTCCAAGCCCGCAGATGTCGTGGCTCTGTCATTGTCCAATGAGTTCGCGGCCTTGGCTGCCGTCCATTCGCCGGACTTGATCCGTTCGCTGGTGATGATCTCGCCGACGGGGTTCAAACCGCCGCAGACCGACCGGATCAGCCAGCGCGCCCGCCAGCGCGGCACCAAGAATAAACTTTATGCCGGCCTGGCTGTGCCGCTTTGGAACCGGCCGTTTTATGATCTGGTCTCCAGCCGGCCCAGCATCCAATATTTCCTGGGACAGAGTTTTGAGGGTTATGTGCCGCCCAGCTTTGTGGACTACGCTTATGTCACCTCCCACCAGCCCGGCGCTCAGTTTGCCCCAACTTATTTCCTGAGCGGGAAACTGTCCACGCCTGCCGTGCGGACAACGGTCTATAAAGCGCTGGAACAGCCCGTGCTGGTGCTCTATGACCAGGACCCCAACACCAATTTTGAGATGCTGCCGGGGCTGCTGCAGGAAAAGGAAAACTGGCAGGCGGTCCGGGTCTCGCCCACCAAGGGCCTTCCGCATTGGGAGCAACCCGAAAAGACCTTCAAAGCCTTGGAAGATTTTTGGGCAGGTCTGTGATTTCCCCCGACTGAAAATGAAGCCGCTGCGTTTGAGGTGTGTCGCCTGTGATGTGCTGGCACGTCCGGTCTATTTAGCCGCGGGCCGCTCACCGCAGATCGTGGATGTGACCCTGCGCCGCTATGGCCTGCACCGGACGCCCGCCAAATTACGGCGTTCCCTGCAGGAGGAGATCGACCAGATCAAGGCCGCCGATGGCTATGACGCCGTTGTGCTGGCCTACGGGCTTTGCGGCAAGGCGACCGATGGCCTGCGGGCAGGGGAACTGCCCCTCGTGATGCCCCGGGCGCATGACTGCATCACGCTCTTTCTGGGGGGCAGAGGGCGTTACAACGACCAATTTCAATCCTGCCCGGGGACCTATTGGTACGTGCAGGATTATGTGGAACGGGCGGATGGCGATTCCGGCGCGCTGTCAATCGGCGCGATCACCAGCGCGGACACGGATGCGATCTACGCCGAATATGTTGAGAAATATGGGCAGGACAACGCTGATTACCTGATGGAAACCCTGTCCGCCTGGCAGGCCCACTATGAACGGGCGGGCTATATCGAGCTGGATGGCGCCGCTGAGGGCCTGGCCCTGGCCAAAGCCCAGATGGATGCCGCTGAAAATGGCTGGCGCTTTGAACGCCTGGCAGGGGACCTGGTGCTGATCAAAAAACTGCTGGAGGGCGATTGGGATGAGGACTTCCTGACCCTGGCGCCCGGCCAGCAGGTCCAGATGGTCGGCGGGGATGAGATCATCGAAGCTATTTCATAGGGGAGGGCTTTAAATAGCTCCTTGGTTAATCTTCTCCACCCCTCTCACTTCTATTCGGAGGCTTCGGCGCTTTGCACCTTGAGGTGGCACGCAGTTCCGGATGAGGAGAGAATAGCAAACAGCCCGTGAAACCACGCACGGGCTGTTTTTATATTATCCAGCAGAGGATTATTCACACATCTTTTCGAGGATCGGCTCCAGCATCGAGAGGCCGGCATTCCCGGCCGCCCTGCGCTCCAGCAGCCCTTCGCTGTCGAAGATGAAATAGGCCGGCCAGAGGTCGTTATTAAAGGCTTTCTTGACCAGGTGCTTGTTATCGACACCACAGGGTTCAACGATCCCGTATTCTTTCAAGGCTTCCTTCACCTTTTCCACGTCCGTATCGGATTGCATCCGGGGGCTGTGGATGGCGATCATATTCAGACCCTTGGGGCTGAATTTTTCCAGCCAGGCTTGGATCTTGGGTAGGTTTTCATGGCATATGTGGCAGCTCACGGCCCAGAAATAAACCAGCAGGGGTTTCCCCTGCAGGGCTTCCAGGTCCGGCTCCGCATTCAGCCATTCCGTCACACCGTCCAACGGGGGCATCGGTGTTTTTAGACGCATTGGCATAGTTTGGCTCCGCCCTAAAGCAGCTCGTCGCCGGGTTCCCAGTTCGCACCGCAAAGCCCACCGGCTTGCAGGGCTTCCAGGACCCGCAGGGTTTCATCCACGCTGCGGCCGATGTTCAGGTTGTGGACCACAGAATATTGCAGCACGCCTTCGGGATCAATGATGAACAGACCGCGCAGGGCGATGCCCTCTTCTTCCACCAGCACGCCGTAGGATTCGGCCACTTCGTGGGTGCGGTCAGCGGCCAGGGGATATTTGGTGCCCATGATGCCGTTCTTGTCCAGGGGGGTGTTCAGCCAGGCTTTGTGCGAGTGCACGGAGTCGGTTGATACGCCGAGAACGTCTGCATCCATCTCGAGAAATTCTTCATAGCGGTCCGAAAGGGCCAGAATTTCGGTGGGGCAGACGAAAGTGAAATCTTCAGGATAGAAAAAGAGGATCAGCCATTTGCCCTTGTAATCTTCAAGGGTAGCGACCTCATCCAGAGTTTCCAGGTTTTTGGTGGTGCGCATTTCAAAATAGGGCGCGGGTTTGCCAACTTTGGCATATTCAAACAGTTCCATAGGGTATTCCTCCATTTCGTAAAACCTTTCTTATTTATATTGGTTCTAATATTATGCCTGATATGGACCTTAATTGTAAGGGATTAATTCCCTGACTTGGTTGAGTTTATTCACGGTCACCTCCCAAACGCTGCCGGGTTCAGCCTGGAGGAAGAGGTCCGGATCATCGGTGGTGTAGGTGTACTGTTCGCCGTCCCCAGTGAGGGTGATGACATATTCCTCGGCAGTGCCCGTTTCGCGCTGGGTGTCGCTCAGCGAGAAGGTCGGCCAATAGGGCGAGAGGTCCCGCCCGGAGACGGTCATTGGGCTGAGGGCGACCCATTCCCAGGCGCTGTATTGGCAGTAGTCAGCGTAGACCTCATAGACGCAGTCCTGGACCACTTCGCCAATGCCGGTGCCTGTGTCCACCACATATTCTTCACCGCAGACTTCGGTGGCGTTCGCCGCCGGGCTGTCGGAGGTGTAGCGGTATTTCTGGGAATAGGAAAGCACTTCGGCATCGCTGGGCAGCTCGTCGCACCAGTCGCTGGCGGTCACTTCCTGATATTCCTCGATCCCGACGCTGCGCTCCCAATAGACATCGGTCACGGTCGCCTGGATGGTGTCGGTCTTATTGAGCCAGCTCACCAGGAGGATGCCCGCCAGGCAGAGGACGGCGATCACAACCACGCCGATGATGATGGTTTTCTTATTGACGGGTTTGGCTGGTTGTGCGGCGCTGGCCGGGGGCAGGGGTTGGGCCTGCTGGGGAGGCAGGGGGGCCTGAGGCTGGGCGGCTGCTTCGGCGGCGCTCTGGACTTTTTGCCCGCTTTGGCGCGGCTTGCCGCCCTGGCTCAGTTCACCGCCGCAGTTGCTGCAGACGGCCGCTGTGGAAGGGTTGCGGGTGCCGCACCAGGGACAGTGGATATCAGGGCCGGCTTTGGCCATCCGGATCAGGGCTTCATCCTTGATGAAATTGAATTCCTCTTCCCCCACCCGCAGGAATTGGACGTCCTCGGGCTGGGGCGCGCCGCAGGAAGTGCAGGTTTTAATGGGGCCGGGGTTTTGGGTGCCGCAGGACGGGCACGCCCAAATCAATGGGACAAACCCAAGTGATTTTCTCGCCATGCTTCCTCCAATGGTTCAGTGTTTATTGGATAGCTTTCATTCACCCCTATTATAGGGAAAGTCAGGTTAAAAATCTACCAAGGTTATCTGATGAATGGGGGTGTTACCAGGCGGCGGTTTTTTGCAACTTCAGATTTTGTCATACTGGTTCGACCTTCGCCCTCGCCCGGCATGACCTGCTCCCCCTCCCTATTAACTAATCCCCCAATCCCTATTCACGATTCTTCTGATTATTAAATGATGACCGCCAGGGACGCCGACCCTGGCGGTCATCAGAAGGAGAAGAAAAGTGTCTTAGCTAC
>WOYI010752055.1_pt1 | contig 10125 bp, 8 predicted proteins | sample 6423411 | NCBI WGS metagenome assembly WOYI01 (sample SAMN13441803, study PRJNA592873) | oil field metagenome | biome: oil field; feature: oil-well bore; material: oil-contaminated soil; isolation source: oil-contaminated soil from oil-well borehole | place: Germany: Wietze | collected 2016-10-18 ... | reverse complement strand
CCTGGCGACGTTCTCCTGCTCCATTATATGGTTACTGTTCAGCAATTTAAGCACTAGAGATGTTCCCCAGTAGCCCGCAGCGAACAGAAGAATTATCACAGATGCCCACGCAACCACCCGATAGGCAAGAGGTGCTCTTGACGTCTCTTCTTCTTCCTCCTCGTAGAGGTCTTCTCGTTCTTCCTCGTCCCAAAGCGGCCTTCGAGGTCTTCTCTCCTGATCCCGGAAATCCGTCATTGCGTCTCCCTCCGAATGCTCTCATTTTTTTTCAGGTCGCAAGACAGCTCCTAATTATAATCGTTTCTCTCCAGAAACTCCACGATGCCCGCGGAGAGTGCTTCAGCCATCTGCTGCTGGTATTTGGAGTTTCTCAGTTTCGCGGCCTCTGCCGAGTTTGTCAAAAAACCCATTTCTACAAGAACTGAAGGCATCGCTGCTCCTCTGAGAACGTAAAATGGGGCCTGGGCTACCCGGCGCATCGAGATCCTGCGGGATTTTCCCGTATTGAAAAGGATCTCTGCGAAGGATGTGCTCTCCTGGATCTTTGCGTTCTGCTGCATGTCCCCGAGTATCTTCAGGAGGGTACGGGTCCGTTTGTCAGCAGCCTGATCGTTCTCGAGACCGCCGTCCGCAAGTTCGCGATTTTCGATCAGAGCCAGCTCCATAGCGTGTTTGTCCGTCGGAAGCGCCATGAGGTAAATTTCTACCCCCTCCGCGCTTCTCCCCTTGGGAAGGGCGTTGCAGTGGAGGCTTACGAAGGCATCGGCATTTTCACTTACGGCCCTGCCGGTCCTGTCGGACAGTTTCAGGTAAACATCATTACTGCGGGTCAGGACAACTTTCATGCCCTTCTTCCTGAGGATATTGGACATCAGACTGGCGACCCTCAGGTTGATATCCTTCTCCCGTATGCCGTTCGCCACGGCTCCGGGATCCTTTCCCCCGTGTCCAGCATCCAGAACGACAGTTTTCACCTTACTGGAGGCTCCCTTGACGGGATGGGAGACCTTGGGGCTCTGGGACGGTTCCGGGATCTGCGTAACAGTCTCCTCTCCAGGGAGCTCGACACCGGCCGGGGTCGTTTCAGCGGGAAGCGGCAAAGCAGGGGCGGCAGCCAACGGAGCGGGGTTGTAAAAGTCGATCACCTGCCGTCGAGGTGAATCCAGCGTGAAGTGCTTCACGCTGGAGGCGTTGTGCTTTAACACGAAGACGACTCGATCCCCGAACTGCGTGACTCCCGTTCTGATCTCAGCCGGATAGGGTGAGGCCGAACCGGAGGTCCCCCTTGCCAGTATCCCCGGGATCGTTACGGTGACGCTTCCCTGAGCAAGGTCGATCCTGACCGGAGCATGAGCGGAAAGGTCAATAACTGCACGGATACCAAAATCCTGGCGCCCCCATCGGATGGAACTGACGGTCACCGCCGGAGCGTTCACGTCAACGGGAGAAGCAGGAGAGGGCTTCTCCACGGCGGATGGAGCGGGTTTTGCCGCTAGGGGGGACGGGGATGCCGGCTTATAGCCTTCGCCGCGCCAGGCAAAATAGCCGCTCTGGACATTGCCCTCAGCGACGCGCCCGATAAGTGAGAGTGTGCTCTCAGGGTCGACCCACCAGTGCCCCTGTGATCTGAGCACTTCGTTCGCTATCGGGATTATCTCCCCGCCTGAAATGGCCGCGGCTGCTCCCGGGAAGACCCGCAGGGTTGAAGATGTCCCCTTGATGACCAGAGTATCCCCTTTCTCCTCAACGGCAAACCCGAGGATCCGGGAAGCGGCGTCCAGCGCAACAAGATATCCACCGTTGCGCGATATGACAGGGACCCTCCCCACAGACACGCCTTTCCTGAGCAATTCCCATTGATCCGCGGCCCGGGATGGTACTGAAAAGAAAATAACCGCGAAAAGAGCAGCCAGGAGAATGAAAAAAGATCTAGGAGCCGGCCATCGAGACATCTTTTACCACCAGCGGGCACCCCCCGATATCGCCGAAGAAGCGCAGGTCCCTTCCGACCTCGGATATGTTCGCAAGGAGACCCAGCAGGTTTCCGGCTATTGTCATCCCTGCAACCGGTCTTACGGGGGATCCATCCTTCCCGATCAGGGCGCCCTTGATCCCCAGAGAGAAATCTCCACTGACGGGATCGATCGTGTGTACCCCCATAAGTTCCGTCACAAGGATACCGCCGCTGTTGTCACCAAGCATATCTCCTATCCCTCTTGTGCCGGGAAGAATGAACATGTTCGTAAATCCCACTCCCGGCAGCGACCCCGGGCTCCTGGAAGCGTTTCCCGTGGGAGCTGTCCCAAACCTCCTTGCGTACTTGAGGTCGTAGAGGAACGAGGAGATCATTCCGCGATCCATGAGCACGGTCCTCCCCGTGGGAACTCCTTCACCGTCCCATGGAGCTGAACCTATCCCCCATGGCAGAGTTCCGTCATCTACCAGAGAAAGACATCCGCTTCCTATCTTCTCACCCATCCTGCCTTTAAGCAGGGAGCGGTTCTTGTAGACCGCCGAGGCCAGGAAAAGCTCTCCTGCCGACTCGACCAGCGAGGCCGCCGCTTCAGGGTCAAGAACGACATCGTATCTGCCGGTTGGCTCAGGCTTGCCTCCAAGGGTCAGGGCCGTCCTCTCCACGGCCTCACGGGCAGCAAACAGATGGTCCACATCACTGACCCGCCTGCTTTCTTCCGAAGCGCCACCCATTTCAAGGCATTCTCCCTCTTCCATCACAACAGTGACGGAGCAGGCGGCAAAAGAGTCTCCATACCATCTCAGGATGTTCTCACTCGAGGCGTACATCGTCTCGCCGAAACCGTCGCCCCATGATGACTGCCTGACGGAAACCACTCTTTTATCAGCCGCCGCGGCAAGATTCGACATCTCTCTGCAGCGGCGCTCTCTTTCTTCATGGGATATTCTGCCTGCTTCAGGATCGAAGACAGGCGGTCCCTCTCTTTCAGCGCTGCCGCCTTTAAAGAGGTAGAGATCAGCTTCCGGCTCGGATGCACTGCAGTTCGACATGCAGGCTTCGATCAGTTTTTCAGGGATATCCCTGGAGAGGCTGTTCATATCCGCAACTCCCTGACGCCCCTGTTCGTCGATAATCCTGCAGCCTATACGGAAAGACGCGCCCTGAGTGTCCTTTTCCGGTGAACCGTCCCTGAGGGAAAATTGGGCAGAACTGCCAGCGGAGTAAAGCACATCGGCCATGACGGCTCCCTTTTTCAGGGCCGTCTCGATCAGACATTCCGCGATCAGCTCTACCTCCCGTTTCCCGGGGATCTGCATCAAGAGGCGTTCATCTCCTCCATTATGACCTTCCCTGCCCTGTCCACATCCGCCGATGTAACTCCGAAATGGGTGACAAGGCGGAATCTTCTTTCTGAAACCGCCCCGAACAGGACTCCGCGGGCAGCACACCTGCCGGAGAGCTCGGCGGCATCGGGGCCTGACAGGCCGAGCCGCACATAAACCATGTTGGTGGGTCTGCTTACTTCGTCGACCGTCAGCCCTCCGGACCGCAGGATCGCCGAAAGCCTGTCGGCGTTCTCGTGGTCTTCCGCAAGGCGCCCCGTCATATCTTTCAACGCTATTAGTCCGGCGGCGGCAATTACTCCCGCCTGTCTCAAACCTCCGCCAAGGCGCTTTCTCCAGTGGCGGGCTCTTGCGATAAAATCCGAGCTCCCACAGAGCAAAGACCCGACGGGAGCTCCCAACCCCTTGGAAAGGCAGAATTGGACCGAGTCGACGGTTGCCGTGAATTTTTTGACGTCTACACTCCACGCAGCTGCGGCGTTGAATACGCGCGCCCCGTCGAGGTGGATCTTCAGCCCGCTGGTTCTGGCAACATCCACAGTGGCCCCGAAATCTTCAGGGGAGACTGCAATACCTCCGGCCCTGTTGTGAGTATTCTCAACACACAGCAGCCTGGCTGGCGCAAAGTGGACGTTGGCGGGGCGACACCAGGCGGCGACACTTTCAGGGGAGACTATGCCATTTTTATCGTCCGCGATGAGCGGAAGTATCCCACCCATGGCAGAAAGCCCTCCGCCCTCGTAGATGTAGATATGGCTGTCGGCCCCGAGTATGGCCCCATCTCCCCGGGAGCAATGGGTAAGAAGGGCAACAAGGTTGCCCTGGGTCCCCGATGTGACGAAAAGCCCGGCTTCATGGCCGGTCACAGCGGCGGATTCCCTCTCAAGTTCGTTGACCGTGGGATCTTCTCCGTAGACATCGTCCCCCACTTCGGCTGATGCCATTGCGGAACGCATTTCATCGGTCGGTTTTGTGACAGTGTCGCTTCTGAGGTCTATCAAACTCATTTCTCCTCAAACCTCCCCGCGTAGGGTCCCAGACATCCGGAAACCCGATTATTGCAGATATAATAACATCATTTCAACCTTCGACCCTGTTTAGCGCAGCTTTGAACCGGTTCCGTGACGCATATCCGGAGCGGGGAGACAGAAAGAGGTTCCGTCACTGCATAAACGAGCGAGAGTCAGGAGAGTTCAGATCCTGACCCCGAGGCGGGCCCAGGGGAGAAGCCCCTCTGTCACCGAAACTCCAAGTTCGGACACAGGCCTGTCCGCGCCGTGGAAATCCGACCCCGCCGTAGGGAAAAGACCGAATCTGTCCGCCACTTTGAGCCAGTAATATATTTCTCCTGCTCCGTGATGTCCAGAGATGCACTCGAGGCCCCACAGCCCCTGATCCGCCAGGCCCCCCAGGAGTCTGAAAAGTTCATCTTCGTCAAGACCCATAAGACCTGGGTGCCCGAGCACGGGAAGCCCTCCGGCCTCACGAATGACTGAAAGGCAATCTTTCGGGGCAAGCCTCAGGCTCGGGACATAAGCGGGGCAATCGCGGCCTATGTATCTTCTGAAGGCTCCGGCCATGTCAGGGACAAAACCCCTGCTTACCATGACCCTCGCTATGTGAGGCCGGGCGACGACCTCTCCTCCAGATTCAGCGATCACATCCTCCATCGAGATGGGGATCCCGAGAGAGACAAGTTTTTCTATCATCTCCTCGTTTCTCTTCCGGCGGTTTATTCTCAGGTTTTCGAGTTTTTTCTGAAGGGAGGGGTTCAGTCTGTCTATCCGGTATCCCATTATGTGCAGGGTGAACGGGGCGTCCGCGGACAGTTCAACACCCGGTACTCCCTGGATCCCCTCTTTCCTGCAGGCGCTCATGAACCTTTCCAGACCGCTCGTCGTGTCGTGGTCGGTCAGGCTGAGTATCACAATATGCCTTTTCGCCGCACGACGGACCAGCGCCTCCGGGGTAAAGGTCCCGTCGCTGAATGTGCTGTGAGTGTGCAGATCGACCGATATCACGACCGTCAGCTCCTTTTGCTGATCTCCTTCATCCGGTACATTGCGAGATCGGCCTCTCTGAGGATCTCGCCGATCGTTTCTCCGTTCTCCCCTGATACAGCGATCCCTGAATCGAGGTGAATGATCTCCCTGGCTCCGTTGTCTGTCTCAACCTCGAACTGCGTGATCCTTTCGAGAAGAATTTCGGTCTCCTCCCGGGAGGTCCCGGGGAGAACGATGACGAATTCGTCCCCTCCGTATCTTGCGACAGCGTCATACTGCCGGACCTCTGCCAGGAGTTTTTCCCCGATCATCCTGATGAACGCGTCCCCCTCAAGGTGCCCATGCCTGTCGTTAATTCTCTTGAAATCCCCAACATCGATCATCACTACAGAAAAGGGAGACCCGTGCCTTCTCGACCTGGAGAGTTCCTCCCCTATCCGGCCTTTCAGGTAGCGCGTATTCCACAGGCCGGTCATAGGGTCGCGAAGCGTTTGTTCCTTAAGCGAATCGAGGATCGTGTGCATCTTCCAGGCGGCCGCGATATGTCTTGCCATGACCGAGAAAAGCTCCTCATCCATTCTGGAGAAGGCATTGACCGAATCGTCCTCGAAGACGAGCACCCCGAAGAGAGTACCGCCGAACTCGATAGGAACATCAAGCTGACTTCTTGCCGAGGGGACGACAGGTATCCATGAGTCGTCAAGGTAGACATCCCGGGTGTTCCGTATCTTTCCACCCCTGGCCGTTTTCCCGACAAGGCTGTTACCCTTCCGCATGATCTCGTTTATCCTTCCGTACTCCGACGCAGGGTAGGCCGAGGATGCAACGACCTGCGGGATAAGATCTTCGACGACCTTGTATATGGACACCGCTGCAAAGCCCAGCTTCTTCGACACAGAATCAACTACTCTGTCGCAAAGATCGGCAACCGTCGGAGAAAACGCCAGTGACTGTACGACATCGTGAAGCAGCCTCATCCTCTCGCCCCTCTGCTCCATCATGGCTATGACATTCGTGTTCTCGAAAAGGATGGCAAGGTTCGTGGCTATAAAGGACATTACCCTGATGTCGTCGTCAGAGAAGGCATTTTTCTCGTCGCTCTGAAGATCAATAAGCCCCCATACGGTCTCATTGAGAACGATCGGTACTGCCAGCTCGCACTTTGTCGCAGGGTTGCTCATAATGTAACTGGGGTCACTCTCGCAGTCACTGCAAAGATAAGGCTCTTTGCTTTCGATCACTTTGCCCCATATGCCTTTGAGATTGTCTTCCCTCAGGACATGGACATACTGGGCCTGTGAAATACCGCATTGAGCCGCGATATGGAAGGAGTTCACCCCGGTATCGGTCTGGAGGCTATCCTTCACGACGATATTGATATTCGGATAACCCAGTTTTTCGAAGATCTGATCGACAAGGTTCCTGCAAAGCGTCTCTGTCTCAAGGAGAGCGCCCGGTTCCCTGAAGATATCCAGGAGAAGCAGGGCGAGCCGTTCCTTTGCCTCTCCACTCCTGTTTATCATGGCTTCCTCTTCCTGCCTTGCGGCGAGCCAGTGCCGCCATGATTTCTGTTCGCGGTAGGCATTCAGAACCCTTCTGAAGGAGCGGTCGAAACGCTCCTGACGCACCGCCTGGCCCAGGAAAGATGAGATGACGGTCGCTGCCTTCCCGAGAAGGAATATTCTTTGAGGTGTCATCTCCCCTTTTGACAGGAAGTCAACGTTAAGGAGCCCCACGACAGAGCCTCGCCAGAGCAGGGGTATTGCGAACCTGGATACAGAGGCCGGGCCGATGTCGATGTAATCGGCGTCTTCAAGAACGTTGAGAACCAACTGCGGTTCTTTCAACCTGACAGCTCTTCCACAGATACCGCTTGAGACGGGTATGGACAAAAAGGGTCTGTATGTTCTCGAACCCGAAAGAAGAATGAGTCTTTTTTTCCTGGCGTCATGAACGAACACCGCCGCGTTATCAATTCCAGCGATAGAGCCCAGCGAATTGACCGCGATCGTGGCAACTTCGGAAGGGTCTTTTGCCCCGGAGAGGGAATCACTGAGGGTCTCAAACAGTTGGATCTCCCCCAGGGCGGAATTTCGTTCCTGATGCCAGAGAAGGCAGGCTATTACAAACAGCAGACCGAAGGCAAGCATTTCAAAGGGGGGGAACCCGAGGAGCATTATCCCTACAGTGACCAGGGCAGCCGGAGCACCGAACTTGCACCATAAAGGGGCATTGGTATTCAGAAGCAGAAAGACCGAAAAACCCGCTGAACCCGCAAAAAGAACAGGCAGCCCGGCAACTACCGAAATGCCTGTCAGGGCAGCTCCGGCCAGGCCCAGGATCAGAATAAGCCATGCCGGAACAGCGTTATTTTTTGGCATGGATCAGTTCCGCGACCTCAATAAGATCCCTGAGCATGGAGTAGGCGGTATGTCTTGGCCCTACTCCTCCCCCGGCCACAAATATCTCCCCGAGGGTATCGGTCAGGAAGAGGGCTCCATTTGTGGTCCCGTGAACTCTTGACAAGGGGTTTGCCGCCGGAAGGACCTCGGGCCTGACAGATACGGAGACTGCATCGCCATCGGCTTCGACCCGCGTTATCAGCCGGAGCGCTCCGCCTGATCTGGCAGCCTCCTGGAGAAGTCCGATGCTGATCTGGGTTATACCCTGCACATCGATGCTTTCCAGTGACACCGGTGGCGCGCCCATCAGTGCCTGGGCAATGATAGATCCTTTTACCGCGCTGTCCCAACCCTCAATATCGAAGGTAGGATCGGCTTCGGCGAAACCCCTTCTCGTGGCATCGAGGAGCGCATCATCGAAAGAGGAACCCGAGAGCATCAGATCGAGAATGTAATTTGAAGTCGTATTCATGACCCCCTCGCAGGAAAGGATCTTCGAACTCGTCAGGCAGTGTCTTGCAAAAGAGAAGAAGGGGGTTCCTCCAAGAACCGCCGCCTCGAAAAGGAAGTGGGTCCTTCTTCTTTTCGCAAGATCCACAAGTTCACGGCAGGCAAGGAAGAGAGGCCCCTTGTTGGATGTAACGACCGCTATACCCCTGTCCAGAGCGCTCCTGATATAGGCGGTCGGGATCTCGGGTGACCTGATGGTTGTGGATGTACAGACCACAAGAAGGTCGTACTCCATGTCTGAGACCATGTCATCCACCGACAGGGCGGATATTCCGGAGGCTCCGGAATCGAGCCTCCCGGTGGACGAATCCTTTTCCAGCAGATCCTGGATCCGGATCCCGCCGGGATCGGAAACACATCCCCGTGAACGGGTGACAATGCCTGTGAAACGGCAATCTATGCCGTAACTGCTTCTTAAAACCTCTTTTTTGTTCTGTACGAGTTCGCAAAAAGCTCTTCCTACGTTCCCAAAGCCAAGAAGAAGTATTCTCACGTCTTTAGACCTCCAGATGAGCCCCCGGACAGTTATCCGTTTCCGTCTATGATATCATTGCTTCTGTCATGAAATATACGACATCGCTTCCTTTGCAATTTTTCGAACTTTAACCTGCGTAGATCATAAACCCCATGGAGGCCTATTCAAAATGAAAGAAAAAGATGAACTGCAGGAAAAGAGTATAGCGGAAGAATGCGCCAAAGCAGCCGCCCGCCTGCTGGAATCTGTTTCCAGGACAGCTCAGTTGTCGTCCCTGGCAACTCCGCAGATGCAGGAGATGTTCGGCGAATGGCTTGATATCATAGGCCGCCAGATAACCAGGGAACAGGAACTACCCGGAAATATCGACATAACCGCCAGGGCAGAGGAGATTGGCATATCCGGATCCACCCTTCTGGGAGTGCTCCTGCACCTTCACCGCCGGGGCACGATATCCATCACTGATGTCGGAGTGGAAAAAGGCAGCGGTCGTAACGAAGATATCTGCAGCTGCATGAAAGGTGAGTGACTGTCTTGACTGATATTGAACTCCTGTCTAAAAGAGCCAGGTTAAAGGCCGCCCGTGCCGAGGCGGGATTCTTCGATCACCCGGCCAGAGAGTCAATAATCGGGGCAATAGACCACACGCTGCTCTCTCCCGCATCAACTCCCGCGGAGATAGCGATCCATTGCGATGAAGCCGTGAAATTCGGGTTCGCGTCCGTATGCATCCCGATGACTTCGGTCCCGGAAGCATACCGCGTTCTGAAGGGATCTACCGTGAAGGTTGGAACTTTAGCCGCCTTTCCTCTGGGGACGACCCCTGTTTCGATCAAGAGCGCCGAGATATCCTGGGCTCTCGAACACGGAGCCGATGAGGTGGACGTTGTGCTGGATCTTTCGGCAATAAGGGGAGGAGAAAAGCAACACGTCCGCGATGAACTTTTTTCCCTCCGGGAAGCCGCCTCTGGTGCAGTACTCAAGGTAATTCTCGAAATGCCGCTCCTTGATGACTCCCAGGCTATCAACACGCTAAGGCTGGCTGAGCAGGCCGGGGTGGATTTCGTCAAGACATGCACGGGCTTCAGCGGAGCCGTGACGTTTTATCAGGTAGCTCTTTTGCGAACCGCAGCCTCTGATTCAATGAAGATAAAGGCGGAAGGCGGGATCAAAACCTATGCCGCGGCAGAAATTCTCAAAGCCCTCGGTGCCGACCGGATAGGGACATCGATGGCGTCGGATCTTCTAATCGTAAATCGTGAATCGTAAATCGTGAATCGGAAATCGTGAATCGGGAAAGGTAAACAGTGAACAGTAAACCCGTTAATCGGGAATCGTGAATCGGGAACCGTAAATCGCAAGTCGTGAATCGTGAATCGAAGGGGCTAAATGCCAAGGGCGTACCCTGCCGCTGCCC
>WOYI010758979.1_pt2 | contig 10130 bp, 8 predicted proteins | sample 6423411 | NCBI WGS metagenome assembly WOYI01 (sample SAMN13441803, study PRJNA592873) | oil field metagenome | biome: oil field; feature: oil-well bore; material: oil-contaminated soil; isolation source: oil-contaminated soil from oil-well borehole | place: Germany: Wietze | collected 2016-10-18 ... | reverse complement strand
TTCGTATTCGGTCTCATACTTGCAAAGTGAAAATGAAACATTGAATCCATTCGTATGAAAAGATTATTATTACCAATCACTGTACTGTTTCTGACTTTCCTCTTCATTTCCTGTGAGAAGATTGACAGCGAGTTAACGGGTAGCTGGCAATTAAAGGAAACCTATTATCTAATCACTCCCGATGAGGACTTTACATTTTACGACCTGTTCGGGGATCCCTGGCAGGGAGACATCAGCATCAATGACATCAGTTTGGACGCTGCATCATTTACCTATTATTACGACAATTCTGGGCCTACTACGCAACTCTCTTCAAACGAAGCGGCAATTAGATTTTTTGGTCCTGAACTGGGCATTGAATATCTGACTGAACAGTATATGATGGACTCCTATATCTTTGATATTCACACCGGAATATTCAAGGCTGATGGCACCGCGACGGGCATTTTCAACGCCGAAGGAAAAGCAATTGAGGTAAAGATCGATCTCACCATGCCAAAAATGGAGTTGAAACAGAGTGAACAAGTGCGTGTAAAAGATGGTTATCGCGCCATTCCCTTCAGCAGGCTGTGGCTCTATGCCAACGGTAAAATGGATACAGACTATCTGAGGGGGGATATCATGGAACAGATCTCCGGACGGTGGAGTGCAGACAACGGTAAGGTGACCCTCTCACCAAATAAAGTAGGTAATAGTGTTTACAGCTACGCCATAGATGGAAACACCCTTCAATTTTCACGGAAGGAGGAATCTGACGATTCATTGCCTTTAAACCTCTCTCCATACAGAGATAAAGTTGAGAAGATTATCTTTTGCGCTGACTACATCAGACAATAAGCCGGCACTGGTTGCATACAGGGTTTAAATCATTCTTCCCTTTAAAAAAAGTTCATTACCTTTGCTGACAGGGTATTCATTTCAAAGCGCTAATTCCAATGAGACGTTTTTATCTTTCCATGATGATGTTGCTCCTTCTTACATCTCTTCATGCACAGGATATCCCGGTGAAGCAGGATAGCCTCAGGCTGGAAACAGGAAAATCAACAGAGCAAGAGATCGATTCACTGACGATTGATCGCAACGAAACAGTGCCGCTGCGTTTGCCCCGCCTCAACCCGGCAGAGAACCTGGAACCACAGTTTACCCCCTATCAGCGTCACATTGTCACCATCAACAGAGAGAAAAGCAACACCCTGCTGCCTCCCATACAGTGGTCCGGTGCCGCCAGCGACCGGATCAACTCAAAAAGCCGTACTGCCGTCGCCACAATGCTGCCTGCACGCAACCTGCTGCTCTATGGCTCCGCCACACTGGGACTGATGGAGACCCCTTACTTTGGCAAGGCCAACTACTACAACCTCAATGCCGGAGCACAATATCTCCTCTCCCCACAACTTAAACTGGGAGCGAGTGCTAGCTACTACTCCGACTTTGGAGTGCTTCCCCTCTGGAGCACGGGGCTGGATGCAAGCTACCACGTGAGCCGGAACCTACAGATCGATGGTGGTTTCACCTATATGCAAACGGCCGGCAATATGTTCGGACTCTCGCAGTCTGCCGTGACGATGGACCTGCATGGTCGTTACCGGCTGAACGACGACTGGTTCCTGAATGCCTATGGTGGGATGCCGGTGATGCAGCAGAACAACCGTCCTGCGGTTCCCATGATGCCGGTGATGAATACCCCCTACTATGGCGGTTCGGTGGAGCACTGGTTCAACAGCACCACCGGTGTGGAGTCTGGTGTGATCTGGATGCGCGACATGTTCACCGGCAAGATGCGCCCCCAGCCGAAACTGGAGTTGCTCTTCCGGCCGGGCAGATAATGATGTGGATAACGAAAAAAAAAGGAACCGGATGAGGTTCCTTTTTTTGCAGGTTCAGCACATGTACTTCTATTCTTCAGCGATGGTCGGCTTGTAGTAGGCCATCTCCTCGATGCCAGAACGGGAGATGAAGTTGTAGTTCTTCAGCACCTCCACCTCTCCGTAATGGATATAGACCTCGGCGCTGTGGCGGAACAAGGCGGCATCCTTGCTGGCATCCTGCAGCAGCAGGTGTCCCATCACCAGATGTCCGGCACATTCAACCAGGCGGCGGGCGTGGAAATCGAGATAATCCTCATCCTTCTGGCTGGTGACCAGCTCAACCGATTTCTCATACATCTCCGCCATCTGCTTCAGCACCCGTTTCAATTGCTCCAGTTCGGGGTTTACCGGCATCGCTTCATATTCTTTGATGCGCTGCAGGTAGGTACCAGTGGTGACGTGGCGGATGGCAGCCACCACCTGCAGCTGCGTGGTGCCCTCGTAGATGTTGGTGATACGGGCATCGCGGTAGAGTCGCTCACACTTATAATCCTTCATATATCCGGAGCCGCCGTGCACCTGGATGGCATCGTAGGCATTCTGGTTGGCATACTCGCTGCTCATCGCCTTGCCCAGGGGGGTGAAAGCATCCGCCAGACGGGAGTACCGTTTCATCTCATCCCGTTCTTCGGGCGACAGCTTTCTTTCGCGGCTGATATCCTCAAGCGTCTTGTAGATATCCACGAAGCGGCTGGTCTCATAGAGCATGGTGCGGGCAGCGTCGGTCCTGGCACGCATGTTGGCCAGCATCTCATAGACCGGCGGGAACTCAATGATTGGCTTTCCGAACTGGCGGCGTTCCAGGGCATAGCTGTAAGCCTCCCGTACCGCGGCTTCACAGATGCCCACCGACTGGGCAATGATTCCGAGGCGGGCACCATTCATCAGCGACATCACATACTTGATCAGTCCCATGCGCCTTGTGCCCACCAGCTCCGCCCTGGCGTTCTTGAAAACCAGCTCGCAGGTGGGGGCACCCTTGATTCCCATCTTGTTCTCGATGCGACGTACATTCACTCCGCCATTCCTCTTGTCGTAGATGAACATGGAGAGGCCGCGGGCATCCTTGGTCCCCTCTTCTGAGCGGGCCAGCACCAGGTGGATATCGGCATCGCCGTTGGTGATGAACCGCTTCACCCCATTCAGGTACCACTGTTTCTCCTTCTCGTTGTAGGTAGCCTTGAGCATCACCGCCTGCAGGTCGGAGCCGGCATCCGGCTCGGTGAGGTCCATCGACATGGTCTCCCCCTGTACGATGCGGGGCAGGAACCGCTCCTTCTGCTCCTCGTCGGCAAACTCATAGATGGTTTCTCCGCAGTCCTGCAGCATCCAGATGTTCTGGAAGCTGGCATCGGCACGGCTCACGATGTCGGCGCTCATCATGTAGGGCACCATGGGGAAGTTGAGCCCGCCAAACCTGCGCTTCAGGCCCATGCCCATCAGCTCCGCCTTGTTGAGTGCATTGAGGTTCTGCTGTGTGGGGGCGGCATAGGTCACCCGTCCGTTTTCGACAGTAGGTCCGTTCTGATCGACCTCCTCGGCATTGGGTTCGATGATATCGGCACAGATCTCGCCCACCACCTCCAGCACCTTATCGTAGCTGTCCATGGCATCCTCGAAGTCCATCGGAGCGTAATCATATTTCTCCTTGTCGGCATAGTTTCTCTCTTTCAGTTCCACGATCCTCTTCATCAGCGGGTGGTGCAGGTAGTGACGGAACTGGGGTGTATCGGTATAAAAATTGGCCATAATCGTTGTTTACTTGGTATTTTTCCTGTAATATTTGATCATCTTCGGAATCACGGTTTCGATCTCGCCGGTGATGACATAGTCGGCGATGCTGTTGATGGGTGCACTGGGATCGTTGTTGATCGAGATGATCAGTGAGCTCTCCTGCATGCCTGCGATATGCTGTATCTGACCAGAGATGCCGCAGGCGATGTAGAGCTTGGGGCGCACGGTGACGCCGGTCTGACCGATCTGCCGTTCATGTTCGGCGAAGCCGGCATCAACGGCGGCACGGGAGGCACCCACCTCGGCACCCAGCACGTCGGCGAGCTGGTAAAGCAGGTCGAAGTTCTCTTTCGAACCCACGCCATAACCACCTGAGACAATGATGGGGGCATTCTTGATGTTCACCTTCGACTGTTCGATATGACGATCAATGATGGAGACTACGAAATCCTCCTCCTTCACGAAGTCGTTCACCTGGTGTTCCACCACCTCTCCTTTGTAATAGGGATCAAGGATCTCCTTTTTCATCACCCCCTCGCGCACGGTGGCCATCTGCGGCCGGTGGTCTGGGTTGATGATCCAGGCCACGATGTTGCCGCCAAAGGCAGGACGAATCTGATAGAGCAGGTTCTTATAAACCTTCCCTGTCTTCCTTTCTTCGTGATCACCTATCTCGAGTGAGGTACAGTCAGCGGTGAGCCCGCTACCCAGTGCCGAGGAGACTCGCGGTCCCAGGTCGCGACCGATGATCGTGGCACCCATCAGGCAGATCTGCGGATTCTCTTGTTTGAACAGCTCCACCAGGATAGAGCTATGGGGCAGCGTGGTGTAGGGCGACAAGCGATCATCGCGGAAGATGTGCAGCCGGTCCACGCCGTAGGGGAACACCTGTTCCGCGACGCTGTCAGTAGCTGCCGCGGCAGCGATAGCTTCAAGGCGACAACCCAGTTGCGTAGCCAGTGAACGTCCCTTGGTAAGGAGCTCCTGACTTACCTCGGCCACCCTACCCTCTTCAATTTCCAGATATACAAATATATTGCTCATTTTCAATATGTTAGTCAGTTAACCAATGGTGTGATTTACGATCAGCTCCCGCATCAGCTCGTCGATCTCGGCATCGCTGCCGGAGAGATGTCTGCTCTCTTTGGCCTGGAAGACAACGTTTTCGATCTTCTTCACCTTGGTGGGTGAACCGGAGAGACCGCACTGCTTGGGATCAGCCTCCACATCGGCCACACTCCACTCGGTAAGGTTCAGGTAGGGACGGCTGCTGTAGATATCGATGTAATCGATATGCTCCACCTGCCGTTCAGTGATGGTCTTCGCATGTTTGTACTTCTGCAGCAGCTTGGCGTTGCGCGGCCTACAGGATGCGGCCGAACCGTTCACGGTGATCACCGCTGGCAGCGGACACGCCACCACCTCCACGCCATGCTCCAGCCGGCGTTTCACCCTGATCTGTCCTGCTTTCACCTCCTCGATGGCTTCGGCATAAGTGATTTGTGGGATCCCCAGCTTCTCCGCAACCTGTGGTCCCACCTGAGCGGTGTCGCCATCAATGGCCTGTCTTCCGGAGAGAATGATGTCGTAGCTCCCCATCTTGCGCACTGCCATGGATAGGGCGTAAGAAGTGGCCAGTGTATCCGCACCGGCAAAGGCTCTATCGGTTAGCAGCACACCGTCGTCAGCACCACGGAAGAGCCCTTCACGCAGGATCTCAGCAGCCCTGCCGGGGCCCATGGTGAGAAGGGTGATTTTTGTACCTGGGTAGCTGTCTTTGATCAGCAAAGCCTGCTCCAGAGCATTCAGATCTTCAGGGTTAAAGATGGCGGGTAGTGCCGCCCTGTTCACCGTTCCGTCGGCTTTCATTGCATCTTTCCCCACGTTGCGCGTATCGGGAACCTGCTTCGCCAACACAATAATATTAAATGCCATGTTCTTCAAAAATTGTTACAATAGTGTCTGTTTCTATAAAGATTGGCAAATATACACAAAAAAGGAGTGTTCAGCACTTTTCCTCTCTACTTTTTATGAGTTAAAAAAATGTTACCTGTCATTAAACCAGGAGCCATTTATTTAGTCAGAGATTGGCAAATGATGTTTTTCCCTAAACATATCTGAGCGATAAATGTTAATTATGCAGATAGTCATTACTAAAAATCACCTCTTTGTAATCAGCCAAAGAATAGGAATATCTGAGGGACACATCAGGTGAATAATTTTAAGCACATATGAAGCATCTCAAACTTATTTTAGCTCTCTTTTCATTCATGCTGCTGGCCGGCTGTTCGGGAATCAAATTTCTAACCGTGGAAACAAGGGAGCCCGCGCAAGTAACGCTCCCGTCGGATGTGCTCTCAATAGCCATCGTCAACAATGTGGTCACACAACCCGATGATGTGGGCCACACCATTCAGCCTATCGGGCATTCGACAAGTGAAAAGGCAAAGGCATCAGGCGACAGCATTGCAATCTTCTATACAGAGGCATTGGCGCAGTTTCTGGAAGAGGAGGATTACTTTCACGAGGTACATTATGTAACCGAAGGCCTGCGCAAAGACAACGATTTTTTCAGTGAAAAGCCACTGTCACCTGACAGAATGAACGAGATCAGAAGAGCAACCGGAGCCCAAGCCATTGTCTCTCTCGACAAACTGATTCTCGGAACCCACATCATGGAACAATACCGCCAACAGGGATACAGCTATGGTGAAATGACCGGCAGGATCCAGTCGCTGATAAGAGTGTATCTCCCCACCATGGAGGGAAAGATTCCCGCGGTTCATTACACCGACAGTCTTAAATGGGAAGGATTTGACATCCGGGATGAGAGGGCTTATGCTGAGTTGATGCTTCCCTCGCGAGAGGAGGCTATGAAACAGTTGGCCATTCGCGCGGCTGAAAAGATGACCTATGTCTTTGCCCCGCACTGGGAGATGCAGGACAGGTGGTATTACACGCTGCCCTCCTCGTTGATGAGAGAAGGGGAGGCCTATGCCAAAACGGCTGACTGGCTTCGCGCCATAGAGAAATGGGAGGCTTTCTATAACAGGAGTTCCAAAAAAGTTGACCGTGCAAAAGCAGCAAACAACATTGCGTTGGCCTATGAGATGCTGGATGAGATGCAGCAGTCCTATGAGTGGGCCACACGCGCCAATGAACTTTTTATTGAATCCACCTCTCCAAATTCACTCGAGCGAAGGAGATCACTGTTGTACAAGGATGAGATTGCCAGACGATTGAACACGCTCAACCAGATCAATATGAATGAGATGTGATCGGAAAAGTCATCATATAACATTCAAAGATAAGAAAGAGATGCTTTTTCCCGCTCATTATGTGTACCCCACAGTAAAAAAAAACAGGACAAACGATATTGATTATCAAAAAAAAGATTACCTTTGCAACAGAATCTTCAACAGTACATTGACTCACTACTGTTATTCATTTGCTTTTATTTCAATTTGTATATATATCCAGTCGTTTTGCTAAAGGAAAAAATGGATCATCCGCATCCGTTATGCAAATCTGACACCATTCTTAACAATATTTCAAACAAAAAACGTAACGATTTTTTTTAATCCAAATGGCTTATAATATCATTGAGCTAAATGAAAAGCTCACCACCGAATTGCGTGTACTTGCCAAAGAGATGGGCATCAGACGCCCTGACGCATATAAAAAAGAGGAGTTGATCTACAAGATCCTCGACGAACAGGCGATTGCCGAAACCAGGAATTTGGGCCCTGATCCGGGCCCCAGACAGAGCAACAGCGGAAAGAGACGTTCCGATAGCAGCCGAAACCAGAAGAACACATCTACTGGCAGGAAGAGCGACGCAGTCGCCAAAAGTTCCTCACCTCGGCAAAAGCGAAAATCCACTAAGGAATCGTCAGTCACACAACCCAAACAGGCTGAACAGAAGGTTCAGTCAAAGGCTGTGGAACAGCCTGTAGAACAGGCTCCAGTAGTTGAAAAGCCGGCTCAGAATGATAAACCGAGGTTGATCAAGAAAGAAGAGGTCGCCCTTAAAAAGGTTGAAGAACCAAAATTGAATGGCGATTCTGTTGCGAATGGTCAGAACGAAGTATCAACCGAGCTGGAAGCCAAAAATCAGGTTAAAACAACAACAGCAGTTGAGCACACAGAAAAGAAAGAGGAAACTGTAACTTCTCAACAGACAAAAGCTTCTGAAAAGCCAACCCAACTGGTCTTCCGATCTTCCAAACATCGGAACGATGAGAAAAAGGGTACCCCCGCACCGGTGACGCTCCCCCCCGTAGTAGCTGAAGATCCTACGGTAGAGGGAACTACTCCCGATGCTAAAGAGGCACCCCCCGTTGGCGGTAAAATGTCGCTACAGGACCTGATTGCTCCATCGCCCCTTCAGTCCAGGCAACAGGGTCCCCAGGCTAAGGGACATAATCAGGGTCAACCGCAACAGCAAAGAGAACAGCAGAAAGAGAAAGAGCCTGCATACGATTTTGACGGTATCCTCACTGCCACAGGTGTACTGGAGATCATGCCTGACGGCTATGGATTCCTCCGTTCCTCCGATTACAACTATATGTCCTCACCCGATGACATCTATGTGTCTCAATCACAGATCCGCCTTTTCGGTCTGATGACAGGTGATGTGGTAGAAGGTCCCATCCGTCCTCCAAAGGAGGGAGAGAAATTCTTCCCGCTGGTGAAAGTGGACAACATCAATGGCCGCAAACCGGATGATGTGCGTGATCGGGTGCCGTTCGATCATTTGAAGCCGCTCTTCCCCAATGAAAAATTCAACCTCACCAAAGGGCACAACGACAACCTATCCTGCCGCGTGGTAGATATGTTCTCCCCCATCGGCAAAGGACAGCGTGGTCTGATCGTGGCACAACCCAAGACCGGTAAGACGATGCTGCTCAAGGATATTGCCAACGCCATTGCCGACAACCATCCGGAAGTCTATATGATCATCCTGCTCATTGATGAGCGCCCCGAGGAGGTGACCGACATGGAGCGGAGCGTGAACGCCGAAGTGATCGCCTCCACGTTCGATGAGCCGGCTGACCGCCACGTGAAGATTGCCGAGATCGTGCTGAACAAGGCCCGCCGGCTCGTGGAGTGCGGTCATGATGTGGTGATCCTGCTCGACTCGATCACCCGTCTGGCACGTGCCTACAACACCGTGCAGCCTGCATCGGGGAAGGTGCTCTCAGGAGGTGTCGACGCCAACGCACTGCACAAACCCAAGCGTTTCTTCGGCGCTGCGCGCAACATTGAGCATGGCGGCTCCCTCACCATTATCGCCACGGCACTCACCGAGACCGGCTCCAAGATGGATGATGTGATCTTCGAGGAGTTCAAAGGTACCGGCAACATGGAGCTACAGCTCGACCGCAAGCTCTCCAACAAGCGGATCTTCCCCTCTGTCGATATCATCGCCTCCAGCACGCGTCGTGACGATCTGCTGCTCTCGGAAGAGACGCTCAACCGGATGTGGGTGCTTCGCAACTTCCTCTCCGATATGAACTCGGTAGAAGCGATGGAGTTTTTGTTGAACCGCTTGAGACGAACCTCCAGCAACGAGGAATTCTTGATTTCGATGAACGATTGACAGCAACGCTACCCTCCTCCGCCATCCGCGATGGAGGATTGGTGTCACAAGCTATCAAGCTTTCTCATCAATTGGCTGATGCTGTTCTACAGCCAGATCTCGTCGGGGTATGCCACATCTTCCAGGAAGAGGGCATGTCCCGGCACCGAATCACCCGCCACGTTGCGGTCCCGTGCCTCGATGATCCGGCGGAAGCCTTGCTCGTCGAGCCGACCTCTCCCCGCTTCCAGCAATGTGCCGGTGATCGCCCGCACCATATTGCGTAGAAAACGATCGGCAGTAATGGTGAAGATATAGCGATCTCCGCTCCGCGTCCATTCTGCATTTTCGATTCTGCAGATATGGGTCTTCACATCGGTATGCAATTTGCTGAAACTGGTGAAATCATCATATTCTTTCAACACCTCGCACAAGCTGTTCATCTTTTCCAGATCGGGGTTAAAGTGAATCCTATGGGATAGCTTATACAAGAAAGGATCCTTGCGGGTATGAAGATGGTAGCTATAGGTACGCGAAAGGGCACTGAAACGTGCATGTGCATCAGCAATTACAGGCCGGATTTCCTGAATGGCAATATCCCGGGGCAGGAAGTTATTCAGTTTGTGCACCAGATCTGTATCATTGAAAGGATCTCTCTCCCAATCGAAATGAGCAACCATCTTCCGGGCATGCACACCCGCGTCGGTTCTGCCGGCACCGGTAATCACCGTCTCCTTGCGCAGGATGACTGAGAGTGATTCCTGGAGCACCTGCTGCACACTGGTTCCGTTAGGCTGTATCTGCCAACCCACATAGTTGCTGCCGTTATAGGAGAGGGTAATAAAAAAACGCGGCATTATATGACTTACGTGTAAGGATCTTTTTTTTTACGCTTATCCGCTTAGTCCCTTTAATCGAATTTTCGTCAGAACCTGCTTGGTGTTGAG
>WOYI011398726.1_pt1 | contig 10131 bp, 10 predicted proteins | sample 6423411 | NCBI WGS metagenome assembly WOYI01 (sample SAMN13441803, study PRJNA592873) | oil field metagenome | biome: oil field; feature: oil-well bore; material: oil-contaminated soil; isolation source: oil-contaminated soil from oil-well borehole | place: Germany: Wietze | collected 2016-10-18 ... | reverse complement strand
CGGCTGCGAGTGGGGGAGGCCCTTCTTGAACTGAGCCAGATAGGGAAGGAATGCCACACGAAGTGCAGGGTGCACCAGATAACCGGCGACTGCATCATGCCCAGAAAAGGGCTCTTCTTCCGGGTCATCGAGGGGGGAAGGGTTGCGACGGGAGATGAAGTCAAGGGCGTGAACGGTGAACAGTGAACGGGAAAACCTGAAAATACAGGCGTCAGGCGACGGGAAGCAGGAAGGGCAAGGGCCGTGAATCGGGAATCGTAAATCGGGAATCGTGAAAGGCAAAAACAAGGCGCCAGGCGACAGGAAACAGATGGCAGGAAAACCTTAAAACCCAGATCCTTGCCAGTGGGCGAAGGACGTTGGAAGTCCGCCTATCCTTCATTAGCAACTGGGCGAATCCGGTGAGACAATTAGAGTATGGAGGAAAATGCGCATGACCTTCAATCCGCGAAATCCTTACAACGATCTGCCTCTCCTTCCAGCCCAGGCGGAGCTTGAAACACGCGATGTGTTCAAGCAGTGTATTGCCGCAACGCGTGCCCTCGCAGAACTTAAAGGATCTGGCGGCTTGATTCCGGATCAGGCAATTCTTATCAACTCGATTCCGTTACAGGAAGCAAGATTGAGTTCTGAAATCGAGAATATTGTAACTACGCAGGATGAACTCTTCCGGGCTGCTATGGATGATAACGCCAGTACTGATCCTCAAACAAAAGAAATTTTGAGATACCGTGCGGCGTTGCGTTACGGATATGATTTCCTTAAAGAAAAAGAATTTGACCTGGAATTTGTCCTGAAAGTTTGCACGATATTGATGGGACGCTCGATGCAGTTTCGGAAAGAGGAAGAAAAGGTATTCATTGGGAACAGAGTGAGAGGGTCAGTTTCCTACACCCCACCCGACGGGGGATCGGTTCTCCAGGATAAGCTCGGCAACTGGATCAAATTTCTTACTGCCAAAGATGGGCCTGATCCTTTGATACGAATGGCAGCAGCTCATTACCAGTTTGAGGCAATTCATCCTTTCGTGGACGGAAACGGCCGAACCGGCAGGATCCTGAACATCCTGTATCTCATCAACACCAACCTGCTAGAGATCCCGGTCCTCTATTTAAGCCGATACATTATCCGGAACAAGCAGCGATATTACTCATTCCTCCGCGGTGTTACGGAGAACGGGGAATGGGAAAAGTGGGTTTTATACATGCTTAAGGGAGTTGAGGAGACAGCGAATTGGACTCGCGAAAGAATCCAGAAAATCCGCTGGCTTCAAGATGCTACGATCGAGCGATGCAGGAAAGAGTTGCCGAAAATCTACTCGAAAGAGCTGGTTGAAATAATCTTTCGCCAGCCTTATGCAAGGATACAATTTCTTGTCGAAGCGGGTATTGCCAAGCGGCAGACTGCTTCTGTCTACCTTCAGGAATTGGAGAAGGCGGGTTTTCTAGCCGGAGAAAAGTACGGGAGGGAAATTATCTACAAACATCCAGCGTTACTGCAGATACTGGCGGAGTGACGGTGATATCATTTTTTCAGTCCTGGGTAAATGTCTAAAAAAGGCGATAAAATCGACATGTTGAGGTGACAGGTCGATCCGTTCGACATTTCTTCTGCATTTTCCGGGGGGGGACCCGGGTCAAGTTCAGATCCAGGTCCCAATACTGGGGTCGTAGCGGCAGGGTGCGACTCCCGATCAACGATTCACGTGTTGTTGCACTCCTCTTTTGTTTTTCCCTCCAATTGGAATATACTTTTTAGAACGCGCAACGCAAGCGGGGGTAGCCATGGGACCTGTGATCACAACTGTCATACGCGTGAGATTCGGTGAAACCGACAAGATGGGGATAGTCTACAACGCAAATTACCTCACCTGGTTCGAGATCGGGAGGACGGAGTTCTGCCGTGCCCTGTCGGTTCCCTACACTGAATGGGAAGAACAGGGTGTATTCCTCCCGGTGGTGGAGGCGCATATCCGCTACAAGAGTCCCCTGAAGTACGACGAGAGAGCCCTTATCGAGACGAGGATAATGGAGGTGACTTCCCACAGCGTTTCCTTCTCCTACAGGGTGAAACCAGAGGAGCGTAGCCGCCTTGCGGCGGAGGGGTGGACGAGGCACGCTTTCTGCGGGCCGGAAGGTCGTCTGCTCCGCGAGCCCGAGCCTTTTTACAGCTGGTTGAAGGAACAGACCAGATCTTCATTGGAAGAGGTGGTACTGCGTGAGCACTAAAGCAATTCTGCTGGGGAACGAGGCTATAGCCCGGGGCGTGATAGAGGCCGGGTGCGAGGTTGCGGCGGCCTATCCGGGCACGCCCTCGTCGGAGATACTTCCCGCCATCGCGAAGTGGGCGGACGAAATGGGTACGAAAACTGTGGTCGAGTGGGGAGCGAACGAGAAGGTTGCCTTCGAGATGGCCGCAGCGGCATCATTCGCGGGCAAGCGCTCCTGTGCCGTCATGAAGCAGGTCGGGCTGAATGTGGCTGCCGACCCGTTCATGAGCGTGGCGCACTTTCAGCTCAATGGAGGATTCCTCCTGATCGTGGCGGACGATCCGGGTCCTCACAGCTCCCAGACGGAGCAGGACAGCCGTTTTTTCGCGATGTTCGCGAAGATCCCCTGCTTTGACCCCTCTACGGCCGTTGAGGCCAAGGAGATGGTCTTCGATGCCTTCGATCTTTCGGAACGCCACCATGTGGTGGTGATGCTGCGCCCGGGCGTTCGGGTCGACCACTGCCGCCAGGACGTGGATCTCAAGGATGTCATCGATATCTCGCGCCCGGCTGCATTTGTAAAGGACGCCAACCGATGGGTTTGCCTCCCCGCAAGGGTCAAGGTCAATCACCCGCAGCTCAACGCCAAGCGCGAGGCTGTACGCGAGGAGTTCGAGACGAAATTTTCAAAGTACAACTACGAGGTCCCGGCGAAAGGGAAGGCGAAACTCGGCATAATTGCCGCGGGGGTCTCCTTTTCGATAGTCACCGACATTCTGGAGTCGTGGGGATCCGACGACGTTTCCGTCCTCAAGATAGGGACGCCGCACCCTCTCCCCCTGCGCATGGTGGAGGATTTCATCGCCAGGCATGAGGATGTCCTCATCCTCGAGGAGACATACCCCGTTATCGAGATGCAGCTCAACGACAGGACAAAGATCAAGGGACGCTGGAACGGCTGGGTCCCCAGCGCGGGAGAACTCCTGCCGGAGATCATCGAGGAGATCCTCTGCAAGGTCACTGGAAGAAAGGCCCCGGAGGGCGCCTCGCCCGAACTCAAAAAGGCCATGGAAGACCTCAATATCACCCCGCGCCGCCCGATGCTCTGTCCCGGCTGTCCCCACAGGGCGAGCTTCTTCGCCATCAGGCAGACGCTGCCGAAGGCGATCTACCCATCCGATATAGGCTGCTACACCCTTGGCGTGAACCAGGGAATGGTGGACGCCGTCATGGATATGGGCGCCTCCGTAACCCAGGCATCAGGGCTTTACATGGCCTACAAGGTCGATGGAATTGAACAGCCCATTGTCGCAACGATAGGAGACTCCACCTTTTTCCACATGGGTCTTCCGGGACTTGCAAGCGCGGTCTACAACAGGCATGCTTTCGTCCTTGCGATCCTGGACAACAGCCTCACAGCGATGACCGGGGGACAGTCACACCCGGGGATCGGCGACAAACTGCGCAAGGGTGATAAGGGAACGAAGGTCGATCTTGAAGGAGCCGTCAGGGGGTGCGGCGTGAATTGGGTGAAGACCACCGCGGCCTACGATATTTCAGAGTCCAGGGTCCTGGTCAAGGAGGCCTGGGAGCACGCCCGCAAAAACGGGGAGCCCGCTGTCCTGATATTCCGGCACCCGTGCATGCTTCTGAAGGAAAAGCAGGCGGTCATCCCGGTGAAGGTGGATCCGGAGAAGTGCATCGGCTGCAAGTTCTGCATCAACTATTTCAACTGTCCGGGCCTCGTCTTCGACGAGAAGACGAAAAAGGCATATATCGATGAGCGATTCTGCGTGAAATGCGGTGTCTGCATCAATGTGTGCCCCCATGGGGCCATCCTCGCAACAGAAGGGGAGGAAGCGTAACCATGCAGTATGTCATAGTCGGTATCGGCGGCCAGGGCATTCTCTTCTCCAGCCGCGTGCTGGGACACATCGCTCTCTCCAAAGGGGAGAGGGTCATCGGCAGCGAGGTCCACGGAATGGCACAGCGGGGCGGTTCCGTCATCAGCCACTTCAAGGTTGGCGATTACAACAGCCCGCTGGTCAAGGCTGGCGAAGCGGATGTTCTTCTGGCGTTCGACCAGAACGAGGCTGTCCGCAACCTTCACTTCCTTAAGAAAGGTGGGCACGCCGTCGTCAACACGAACGATGCGGCGTTCGCGGATAACCCGTCACTGAAGTCGTGGATAAGTAGCCGGGAAGCTAAAATGCACACGATCCTGGGGTACGATATCCTCAAAAAGCACATGGGGGGGCGGTTCCTCTTCCTTAACGTTCTCATTCTGGGAGCGATGTGCGGATCGGGAGTAGGCGGCGCCTCCATGGATGAGATAAGGGAAGCAGTGCGCAGCCTTGCGCCTGCAAAGTTCGTCGAAGACAACGTCAAAGCATTGGAACTCGGGTATGAGGGGATCCGCTGATCCGGAAGATGGGCGGGAAAGGGGAACCCGATCCGGGTTCCCCTTTTTTTGGGTTCTCTCAGGCAGAAAGGGCCATTCGCTTGCAGAACTGCTTGCCGTACTTGCGATGGTGGCCATACTCTCCGCAACGGTCTATCCGGCCGTAGGCGGGCTTCTTTCCAGCAGGGCCGGAACGCCGCAGGCCGCGAGGGCCGAGGCAAAAAGAGCCGCCAGGTGGATCGAAAGAACATTGCAGGTGGCCTGCCTTCATCGCAGGGCTCTGAACTTCAAGTATCTTTCAGGGTACCGGGACAGAATAATGATCCTCTGGTTCAACCCTGCAGAATATGATTACTACCGCACTGAGGGGAGATGCCTTGTCAGGTACAAGTCAACGTCTACACAGGATCGGAGCTACACCCCTATGTGGCACACGATGACCCCTGCTTTCACGCTTTCGTTCCATGTTCCGGGGCCATTAAAACAGAAGGTGGCCGAGATAGCGGTCTCCGGTTACTGCTCTGTCTCCCTTACGGAGTTCTTTCCTTGATGACGGACCCCGTTTGGGGTATAAACGGGAATGGCAGTATGCAGCAGGATACCGGGAACCGGATATGGAGGGGTTAATGTTGGCCATAAAACCATGGTGGCGAGAGATGATCGAAACAGTACTTTGGGCGCTGGTCCTTGCACTCGTGCTGAGGGCGCTGGTGATACAGGCCTTCTGGATCCCGAGCGGATCCATGATCCCTACGCTGCTTCCCAGGGACCGTGTACTGGTGGCCAAGTTCTGGTACTCCTTCACAGAACCGAAGAGGGGCCAGATCATCGTTTTCAAGTACCCGCTGGACCCGAAGAGGGATTTCGTAAAGAGACTTGTAGGGCTTCCGGGAGAGACGGTGGAGATCGTGAACGGAGTTGTGATGATCGACGGTGTTGTTCTTCAGGAGCCGTATGTCAAAAATCACGACAACCTCAGCTTCGCTCCTGTCAAGGTGCCGGAAGGGCACTATCTCATGCTGGGCGACAACAGGCCCAACTCGCAGGACGGCCGTTTCTGGGGTTTCGTGCCGGAAGACAACATAAAGGGTCCGGCTTTCGTGCGTTACTGGCCTATATCGAGGATCGGAGGTCTGTACGGGGAATGACCCGGACAGTATGGTATCCGGGCCACATGGCCCGGGGGCTGAGAAAACTCCGGGAAATGGCAGAAAAACTCGATGTCCTTATCGAGGTCCGCGATGCCAGGGCGCCCATGCTAACGGGTTCCCCGTTCAGTGAACAGGCCGCCAGGCTCCGCCCGGTGTGGATAGTGCTGTCCAAAAAGGATCTTGCCGAGGAGGAGGCCACCGCGAGGTGGCTTTCATTTTTTCGAAAAAAGGGAACCCTGGCATGGGCGGTCGACCTGCGCAAGGGGAGCGTGGAGGTCATTTCCAGGGCCGCCGCAAAGCTGCGCCCCCCCCACAGGGAATTCCGCCTCGCGGTCATAGGCATACCGAACGTCGGCAAGTCCATGCTGCTGAACGCCCTCATAGGGAAAGATTCCGCTCCTGTCGGGGGGATACCCGGGATCACCAGGGGGGTCTCCTGGTACAAGGGGAAGGGTTGCCTCGTTGTTGATTCCCCGGGGATAGTCGACCCCCGGTCGCACCGCGAGGTCCACCGCCGCCTGGCCTGGATCGGCTGCACGAAGACCGATGTTATCGGAGGTTATGAGGATCTCGCCGAAGGGCTTGTCGAATTCCTCGGCCGCTCATCCATGCTGAAGAGAGTTCTGGAGGCCTGGAAGATCCCCTATGAAGAGACATCCGCGGCCGAAACACTTCACCGGATAGGCATCCGTCTCGGGTGCCTGGTCAAGGGGGGAGAGGTGAACAGGGATCTTGCCGGCAGGCGCCTCATAGAGGCTTTCTCGACGGGAAAGCTCGGGAGGTTCACGCTCGAGCAGCCCGGCGACAGGCCTGCCTGGGAGGACGAGCCGTGCTAGTGGCGGGGGTCGATGAGGCTGGAAGAGGCCCTCTGGCCGGCCCGGTAGTCGCCGCCGCCGTGATACTCGGACGCTTTGAGATACGGCGACTTTTATCAATGGGGCTGAACGACTCCAAGAAGCTCTCCCCGGCATCCCGGGAGAAGCTCTTCCGGGAGATGGTTCTCATGGGAGTGGTCTGGAGGGCCCAGGCCGCGTCCCCCGCACGGATAGACCGTGACAACATCCTGGCGGCCACTCTGTGGGCGATGAGGCTTTGCGTAACCGCCCTTCCCGATATTCCGGACCTGGTGGTCGTGGACGGTTCCATTCCTATCCGCGGACTTTCACTCCGGCAGAGGGCGCTCCCCGGGGGGGACGGCATCGTTCCTGCGGTTGCTGCGGCTTCGATCGTCGCAAAGGTCCTGCGAGACCGGGTGATGCGCTCACTCGACACTGTATACCCGCTGTACGGCTTCTGCCGCCATAAAGGGTACCCTTCGCGGGAACATGTCGAAAAACTGAGGTGCTTCGGACCTTGTGAAGTACACAGGAAGAGTTTCCACGCCAGGGGCTGGTCCACGCCCTGACGGCAACACCTCCCGCCCATTCCTTCAGGGGCGGCTATATCCCTGAATAACGGAAAGGAGCCGGAATGGCCAAACATCTCGATCTTGGCAGCGCGGGGGAATCCCTCGCCTGCAGGGAACTGTCGCGGCTGGGGTACAGGGTGATAGATACCAACGTCCGGATGAAGATGGGAGAGCTGGACATAGTTGCTGAAGAGGGGGGCGAGATGGTGGTCGTAGAGGTCCGCACCAGGACGCTTGGGAGGATGCTCCCGCCGGAGGCGACGGTCGGTCCATCGAAGATCAGGAAACTCGTCAGGACCGGCACCGCCTACATGGCCTCAAAGGAGTGGGAGGGGCCCTGGAGGATAGATGTCGCCGCCATTACCGTAGGCCCCGGCGAAAAGCCTGTCCTGGAGATATTCAAAGACATCACCGTGGGGATGATCGAACCGTGAACGCCGTGCTGGGAGTTACGCTCCAGGGGATACAGGCTCTCCGCGTAGAGGTCGAGGTGGAGATCACCGGGGGGCTCTTCGTCATATCAGTTGTCGGACTTCCCGATGCCTCCGTCAGGGAGGCCAGGGAGAGGGTGCGCGCTGCGCTCCGTTCGCTGGGTGTCTCGGTCAGGGGAAGGGTCGCGGTGAACCTTGCTCCAGCCGACAGTCCCAAGGAGGGAGCGCTCCTCGATCTTCCGATAGCCGTCGGGATCGCCCATGCGATGGGAGAGGTCCAGGTCAGGCGGCCGTCGATCTTCATGGGTGAACTGGCCCTTGACGGCAGGGTGCGCAGGGTCAGGGGAGCCGTACCGGCAGCCCTTCTGGCGAGGACGCTCGGTCTCCCGCTCTTCGTGCCGGGCGGCAACGCGGCCGAGGTCTCCCTGGTAAGGGACGTCGAGGCCTACCGGGTCGATCATATCCGCGATCTTTTCGCCCATCTCAGGGGTGGCGACAGCCTTGCCCGGATCGTCCCGGGCACCTGCGACGAGGCGCCGCATGAGCCGGACCCCGATTTCTCCGATATAAAGGGGCAGGCGGCCGCCAAGAGGGCCCTGGAGATCGCCGCCGCCGGTCACCACAATGTCCTGATGACAGGCTCTCCCGGTTCGGGGAAGACGCTTCTGGCGAGGGCGCTCAAGGACATACTTCCTCCTCTCTCCGACGAGGAGATGATGGAGGCCCTTCTCGTGCGCAGCACGGTCGGACTCCCCATGGAAGGGGCGCGAAGAAGGCCTTTCCGCTCCATCCACCACACTGCGAGCACCATAGCCGTCTGCGGAGGGGGGACGACCCTTCGCCCAGGGGAGGTCAGCCTGGCCCACAGGGGCGTTCTCTTTCTTGACGAGTTCACGGAGTTCCGGAGGGATCTGCTCGAATCGCTGAGACAGCCCCTCGAGGACGGGTTCATATCCGTGAGCAGGGCGAGCGGGAGTGTGACATACCCTGCCAGGGTGCTTCTTGTGACAGCGTGCAACCCATGCCCCTGCGGCTTCTGGGGGGATCCTGTCGAGCCCTGCAGGTGTTCCCCCTCCGCTATCGAGCGCTACCGCCGCAAACTTTCGGGGCCGATACTGGACAGGATCGACCTTTACGTGACCGTCCCTAGGCTCACCCCGGAAGAGCTTGTCCAGGCCGGAGGCGAGGAGGGGGAGTCCAGCACCCTGGTTGGCGAGAGGGTCGTCCGGGCCCGGGAGGCCCAGTGGAAGAGGTGGAACCCCCTGGGGTTCCAGTGCAACGCGGAGCTGCCCGAGAAGGCTTTGCGGAAACAGGTTCGTCTCGATACGGAAGGGAGGCGTTTCCTGAGGGATATGGCCGCAAGGATACGCCTGTCCGGAAGGGGAGTGAGCCGGGTGCTGAAGGTCGCCAGGACCATCGCAGACCTTGCGGGGGACGAGGATCTTTCCACGATGCACCTGGCAGAGGCCCTTGCCTTCAGGGAGGGAGGTAATCTCCCCTGGACGTCATGAAAAGGAGCCTTCTGCTTCTGAATGCCTGCGAGTGCTTCGATGCCCGTATCCTTGATACCCTGAAAGCCCTGGATATAGCTCCCGAAGAAGCCGCCAGGGGTTCGCTCTCAGTTATGGACCGCCTCGGGGTGAGCGATACAGCCCGTGGGGTCCTGGCTGACAATTACGCATCCGGATGGGCAGGAGCCGAACGGGATCGCTGCGAAAAGACAGGTGTCAGGCTGGTATTCTTCCCGGATGAGGGTTACCCGGAAATGCTGAAAAATATTACGGATCCTCCACTTGTTCTCTACATAAGGGGTAAAGGGCTTCCCGCCGGCGAGAGGGTATCGGTCATCGGCACAAGAAGATGCACGCACTACGGGGCGCACTGCGCCGAAGCCCTGGGATCTTCACTCGCCGCGGCTGGTATTGCAGTGGTAAGCGGCGGCGCCAGGGGTATCGACGGGGCCGCGCACAAAGGCTGCCTCGAGTCCGGGGGCAGGACGGCCGCGGTACTCGGTACGGGGGCCGACATAGCCTACCCCGGCTCCCACAGGCGTCTATTCGAGGAAATAATGGAGGAAGGGGCCCTTCTGAGTGAGTATCCCCTGGGTTCATCCGGAATGCCGTGGCGTTTCCCGAGGCGCAACCGTATCATAGCCGGACTCTGTTCGAGGTGCGTAGTCGTGGAGGCACCGCACCGGAGCGGCGCCATGACCACCGCCCGTTTCGCGCTCGATGCGGGGCGCGAGGTATGGGCCGTTCCGGGGAGGATCACCGAGAGCGCCTGCGAAGGTTCCAACACCCTGATCTCTGAAGGGGCCATCCCTCTTGTGGACATAAGGGAGTTCGCGGCTCTCGCGTCCGGGGCCCAGATGAGCCTTTTCCCGGCAGCACCGGATACAGCGGCGCTTCGCGCCCCCGCGCTGTCGGAAGAGGAGAGGTCGGTTTACGGTATCCTGGCGACCCACGGGGACATGACGGTGTCAACGGACAGCGAAAATGTCATGGGTAAAGGTGTTATTTGGGACAGCGAAA
>WOYI010465950.1_pt1 | contig 10140 bp, 9 predicted proteins | sample 6423411 | NCBI WGS metagenome assembly WOYI01 (sample SAMN13441803, study PRJNA592873) | oil field metagenome | biome: oil field; feature: oil-well bore; material: oil-contaminated soil; isolation source: oil-contaminated soil from oil-well borehole | place: Germany: Wietze | collected 2016-10-18 ... | reverse complement strand
CCATAATTGTAATTGGCATTGACTGAGATTGTACCTTCGCCTTGTCTGTACCAAGATGTGAAATTATTTCCATTCATAATGGCTGAGTCAATGGCCCGTGTAGCTTGAGCTGAAGTCGTCGGTATGTATGATGTAGGAAATGGCTTAGCCTCAAATTGAGAGCCCCAGAGATATACTCCAGAATAATTATCTCCAACAAAAGTCGGTCCAGCAACTGTGTTTACTGCACTGTCAGCTAATACATAGCGCAGTTCTGTATTTATATCAGCAGCGGCCCAAGTAAACGACAAACTGCATCGATATACACCATTTCCTACAGGAACCATTGCAGCAGATACACTGGATGTATCAGCAGTATTGCTTGTAGTGAAGGTACCAGCAGATAGATTAAACATTGCTGCGGCAGATGTACCACCGATACTCATCACAAAGCCATTATAGCCTGCAGCCTTCACACAAACAGAAGCAGTATATGCTGAGCTCTGTGTTAGTGTTACTACCCGACTCAACTTATGGACCGCACTTACATTATCTGCAATAAGCTTATCAGTAGTCAGTGTGCCATCTGGTGCAATGGCCATATTAGGATTAACAATTGTATTATTTTTAGTCCACACTGCATTATCAAAATCACTACTATATGTAAGTAAATTTGTAGACGCAGATTCAACTAAAAGTCCAAGGCATTCTTGTGTTATTGGATCATGATCAATTCGTGGTGTATCGGCAGGTGCTGTCATTAGCACAGGTTGATAACGTGTGATTGTTTGTGTCGTTGTTGGTGTGTAATCCGGCGATGCTCCATAATTTTGTGCTTGGAAGCCCCAAAATGACATACCAGAGACACCATCACCAGCGAAAGTTGCTCGTCCATAAATATCTGTTACTGCGTCTGATGTAATGGGTGTTACTACTAGACTGCCACCACTTGATGCAATAATCGTTATCTTATACCAACCATTTTGGATTGGAACAATTGAAGCAGATACAAAGCCAACTCCACTTCCGCTAATTAGTGTACCTGTAGATAGATCAAAAGTAGCTTTAAATTTTCCATTTCCTGGCTCACCAATAAGCAGATTAGCGTACCCCTTCGACTTAGCAAAGAAACTAAATGTTGCTGGAGTTGCTATTGTTGGAAAAAGTGCAGTACTAGCAACATTACCGCCTGAGTGCGATGCATTATCAACTGTAGGAATCAAAGTAAAGGCTGTGGTAGTTCCATCAGGAGCAACTACATCATTACTTACACGAGTCATAAGGACAGGTCCAGAAAGTGATGGACTATTTGAATTGAGAATCAAGTTCTCTTCTGCCTTAGCTACAGTTACACCATCATAATATGAGGCAGTACTTGCTCTTGTAAAAGTAATACGCGGATCAACAGACTTGCTTGCAGCGAAATCCAAGTCAAGCGAAGGTCGTGTTTCTGGATATAGGTTTTTGATTGACATGTTTTATTCCTCAAGTTGCCTGCGTGATGATCCAATTGGTTCCGTCAGAAACCAACGCGGCCCATTTCCCTGGAGTTGCAGCTAAGATTGCATTACCGGCAGTGCCACCAACAAGTGGAATGACATTGCTGGCCGCTGAATTGACGACAAAGGCCGCTGTGTTCTTGAGCATGATTTCACGGCCGACGTTTGTGGCAGCGTTTGGAAGTGTCACAGCGATGGCAGCAGCGCCGTTGCAGATAATCCACTGCTCAGTATCGCCGACTGTAAACGCCGCTGTCTTGGTAACAGGCGCACCGCGTCGAATCTGCGCTTGGACAATCCCGCCTGAAATGTTGACAGATGTCCGGCTCTGGAAAGCCACAGTTCCCAAATACTGATTGAGCGGAATTTGGTTCGGCGCGGTTCCTATGTCGCCTTGCTCAACAAGATAGGTGGGTGTCAGCCACTTCTGGTCAACAAGGCCTACGCCGTTAGCCAGTGGAATCTTACCAGCAGCTGGAGTAAGTGTTGCAGTGCCGCCAGTAACAACAGCCACGGCGTTATTCTGCGCCGTTACGGCTCCGCTCCGTGCAGTCTCTGCGGCAGCTTTTGCCGCTGCGGCTTCAGACGCTTTTGTAGCGGCCGTAGATGCGCTCGTAGCAGCCGCATTAGCACTGGCTAGGGATGCTTGTGCAAAGGCATCGGCATCGTCAACTCGCGCATCTAGCACTACTTTGCGGACATTCACCGCGCCCAACAGGTCTGTAGTAGCCTGCGTTAGACTGGCAATTTCTGTTTCAATGGTCATATGGTGCCTTTACTGGAAAGCGTGGTTATCTGCGACGATGGCCTGTGTAGTTATAAGTCCGCTAGCTAGGGCCATAAAACCTGTCTGAATATCCGGATATGCGTTAGCAACTGTTTGCACGGAATTAGCAGCGGCTTCGACTTCCGCAATGCTACCATATACTGCTAGCGCAGAATCAATACTAGCTTCACTTCGTGCTGCAGCATCTAGACTCTGGGCCACCGCAGTCTGCATATCAGTGGCATTGCCGTAGATAGCAAGGGCAGACGCTGCTGAGTTAGCTGCCGCCAGGGCCTGTTGGCTCGCTGTATTTGCGGATATAGCTGCTTCTAGGGCTTTGGCTGTAGCTGTAGCTGCATGACTTTCGGCAGACTGACTATACGATTCTGTCTGTGTTAGTGCCGTAGCAGCCTGTTGTGCGCGCACAGTTGAGGCTAATGCACTGATTTCCGCGCCATGCTGAGCGCTGATGGCCGCATCCTGCGCCAAGAAGGCGTTGTACCGCTCCGTGGCCGATTCCTGACTGTGGGTCAACGAGGAAACGCTCGCAATCTCGGCCCCTGTCTTCGCATCGACAGCCCGGTTAGCCTCAGTTGTCGCCAACTGTGCCTGGCTCAGGGCGACTGCTTCAGAATCATCGGAGGCAATAGCGTTCGCTTCAGCCCTATCCGCGTCTGTCTTGGCCTTGCCTGCATCTGTATTTGCCGCAATTGCTGCTTGTTCCGCAGTTGTTGCTGAAGTGGCTGCTAGAGTGACACTGTATGCAGCACCGATCTGGGATGCGTATGCTTCCGTAGCGGAGTCGTTCGCGGCTGATGCCTGGGCCTCGGCAAGGTGCTGCGCATTTTCGGCAGAGGTTGCCGCAGAGGTTGCTGTGTTGGCCGCGTTCGTGGCCGTGATAGCCTTGCTGGTGGCGGTGTTCGCTGCGGTCGTAGCTGACGTTGCGGCGTCCTGAACAGCACTAACGGAGCCGTAGACTGCAAGGGCTGTATCGAGCTTCGCTGTAACCGTTACAGCGTCTTCACTAACCTGCACGGCCCTGTCTTCTACCTGCATGACGAGGCCGTGCATTTCAACAAGCAGCGCGCCTGTCTCCTGTGCCCGAGCAGTTGCTGCAACTTCGCTTACCTGTGCCTCATCTCGCGCTTCCTCGGCGGTATAGCTGAATTCCTCGGCTTGCGTGAGGTAGGTAGCAGTCTGCTGTGCACGGGTTGTGGCTGAGAGAGCGCTAATCTCTGCCCCGTTCTCAGCATCTTGAGCAGCATTTTTTGCTGTGACAGCAGCAGCAGCAGCTTCTTGCGCGTCCGTGGCATTCTGGCCCGTTGTGACGACGTGCTGGCCTGCAGTTGTGGCGTATGTCTGGGCGCTGTTAGAAGCCAGTTGCGCCTTACCTGCCTCGGTTGTTGCAGTTGCTGCAGCGCCGTTCGCGCTAGCTGCCGCATTAGTTGCAGTTGTGGCCTGTTCCGAAGAGGTCGTTGCGGCTGTCTGGGCGGCCTGGCGCGCCGTGTCAGCAGCTGAGGCCTGGGTAGCAGCAGTGTCGGCGCTTGCCTGGGCTTGCTGGGCCTTCTGTCCAGCTGTAGTGGCATAGGACTGCGCAAGCTGGGCCTGAGCTGTAACCGGAGCTAGTGCGGCTTGGGCTGCAAGAAGGGCTTGTTGAGCAGCATCGATGGAGGGGTAGGGTTCTGCGGTGACTATCTGATGCAGCTCGCATGCACTGTTCGGAACCGCGACCTGGATATCTAGAAACCGCTTGCCGTTATCTGGGTTTATCGCAGTAACGCGATAGGTGGAGCCATTTACGCCCAGTGCGTTAGGCCACAAATTCAGTACAGCAACGCCATCGACGTCCGCTACCACGTACACCTTCTCGGGTACGACAAACCCCTCGTAGATCTCTGTCTGGCTCAGCGTGGCAGTCAGCTGTGCCGCGGAGACTGGGTTGCCGCTTTGGTCATGCAGTAAGCAAGTGACCGGTACCGTAATCATGCAGCTGCGCTCCGAGCATTCTGGCTAGCGTTCGGATTGGAAACCGGGCTAGGGGCCACAACCAGCGTAGCTTTGATTTCATTACCCAGGGCCGATGCGAACAGCTGGTAGTGGGCCTGTGCCCTCGCCGCGTTCCCGGCGTATTCGCTATCTTTGCTGTATGCGCGATACAGAACATAATCCTGCAGGACGTTCCCGTAGATGTCTGGGAGTCCGATATTACCGGTGACCGCCGTGTACAACGCTCCGTCTGCGGGCTCCACAATGTCCGTTGGGTAGGCCGAGTACACAATATCAAGCGACGCACCTACCGCAGCTGGTGGGTATACATAGAAAACTTTAGGGTCTCGGGGGTCATACATAAAGTGTAGTAGCTCGGTAGCACCAGGTACGCTATGCCATCCAGGGGACTGGGCATCGAGAATTTCTCGGTTAGTCATGCGCACAGCGCGCCGCGAGCCGCTGGAGTTACGGATAACCTCGATCAACTTCGCTCCATTCGCTGGAAGAGCTTGTTTAGAGCCTGCCGTGCAAGTGACCACCGCATTGGTGACCATAGCATCCGGGCGATACAGAATAACCTCACGTTGCCCGTCGTTGAGGTACCGTACCAGCTCGGCCACGGGCCAGCGAATAGAGGTGCTATCCTGCAGCGTGTCAATGCACCTGCGGATAATAGATTGTGCGGAGATAGTCATCGTGTGTCCTTAGGCGAACGGTCGTAGTTTTACAGCAACAGCGCCGCCCATAGGCCCGCGGTTAGCCTGGATTTTAGCTCGGTTTACCTGCTGCCAGAACATACCCAAAGCCCGTTGGGCCTGTAAGTTGTCGCTGAAAGGCTGGCCCGTAATAGATGCCATGCGGTATAGAGCGCCGGATACGATGGCATCACACCATCGGTTAAACAGCGAATCGTCTACCTGCTTTGCCGAACGCATGGGACGCGTAGCAGCCCTTACGATAATCTGCATCCCGTCATCACTCGGCGGGGCTGTGAAGCAGATAGTACCTGGTTCAATCACCGTGACCATACGGGCGTTTCCCGTATTATTTGCAGCAGAATCGGAGATTCCGTGAACGTCGTCGATCATTATTTCGGCGGCCGTATGTACAAGGTGCCCGCCAAGCCATACTCGTAGTACCCGCGATAGCTCAGTTTGTGCTGGCACATCAAGATCGTATGTACTCTGGTTTTTGCGGCTAGGTACGGGGTCGGTTGTTATTCGCACCACACCAGTCTCATCGCAGAACTGAATTGCCGAATCGAGCAAGCTCTGCAGCGCCAACGGCTGCGCCGCACCCAGCGTATAGGGTAGCAATCTCGGCAAAAAAGCGTCCAGTGAAACCATTTTGTGCTGCCCAAAAAAGAAGCCCCGGCACTGGGGCCGGGGTTATTCTACCACGCTTGGATAACAGCGTGCAATGCCGATTAGGCGGCAACCAGCGTAGTCATGGCTTGGCTCTTGATAACCTTATAGCCATAGACATTCAGGCTACGGATGTAATCGCCGAAATCGCTGGGATTGCGGATAGTTTCCATCTTCGTAATCTGGCTGGCAAACGTCAAAGCAGACTTGTGGCCTGCGATGATGACACGGCGCTTCAGATTCGACGTGGACGTAATGGAGTTCTCCGTACCATTACCCGAGACCCAGGGGGTCGCCGTACCCGCAATAGCCTTAGGCAGCTGGTTGCTGACATACACGGTGAATCGGTCGATGGTGCCGATCTTGCCGTTACGAACAACGCTGGTTGCATCGCCCATGAATTGCGCTTGTGCCAGATTCGACTGGAACAGCAGTGCACGCGTGTAGGGGTCAATCACCAGCCAGCGGTCGCTATCAGGGATATTCTGCTCGTCAAGCACAGAGGCCATTTCCAACAGCTTTTGCAGCACGTTGTCCTTGGTCAGAGCGATTGGGGCCAGATCAGTGCCCAGGTTATACGAAGCCGACTTTGCGCCCGCAGTGGTGCCTTTATTAGCCGCAGCGGAACCGGTAAAGGTGTTGTAGATCACAGTCGAGTCAATGGCGATGCGCATCTGCTCAGCGGCGTCAGCAGCAAACATATCCATCAAGTTCGGCTTGGCTTGGTACTCCAGCACATCGTTGATCTGGAAGGCAAAATACTTGCCCTTGTCGATCAGCAGCTCCTGGCTGTCTGGAGTGGGAGCGTCATAAGTAAGGCCCATACCGGCACTGTAATCCGACACCGTGATGGTAGGCGCAGTGTTGATGATGACCTTATCGCCCATCGACGTGATGTCGCCTTGCCAGTCGGTGTTAGCGATGTCCCCGTATACGGAAGCCGCGTAGAATTTTGCCAATCTTGATATGGGCGCGGCCCCATATCAGTCTCCGACTATCGCATAGCCCGCTTCTCTGGGATGCGACGCAGCTGCTCTTGGCCACGCTCGTATCTAGGAAGGTCCTTTACCTTGTCTACCAAGGCTTGGACATTGGGCTTCGGTTCACTTAGTCTGTGCGGTTGCGCTTTCAAGTGCTTAAGTGCGGCTTTAATGGTTTCTCCGTCTCGGAGATGGCCCATTGCCGCGCACTTCAAGATAAATTCTGCCTGGTCTCGTTTGACAATCATGGACGTACCAACGTCTCCGAATATCTCTAACACCTTGGAAGGCTGCAAGCTGACAGCGTACTGTCTAACTCTACCTTCACACATGCTGTTGATACGACCGCCAAACTGCTTCTGGATAATCTCGATACCCTCGGTATCGTACTCTGACGCTGCGATATGCAGTACCAGGTCGGCAGTGCCGGAGGGTTGCCTCAACCGAGTGACGCTAATACAGCCGTCTCCGTCGATGTAGCCCGCCAGCCACTTGCGCGAGGGGTGCTTAGGGAGCGGTAGTGACCGCTGCCTACGCTGGATTTTAAGGTACTCACGGATAGCTGGAATCTCTTCCTTGCTTATCTGGCGTGAACACACATCCAGGCATACCTCGGCGTAGTGCCGCTTTATTACCAGAAACGATTTAATCCTGTTCAGGAGCATTGAGCACTGGCGATTACCACTCCAAGTCAACCGTGTATAACTTACACCTTTGATAATGTCGTGTGTAATGCACCCGCCCCACTCCACGTGGATTCGTTGCAGAACTTCGTCTTGATCTGTTTTTTGACTGAACCCAAGCCTAAGCTGGGGGGTTCTGCAGTCGGCTTGGAACTGTACATGCACAGTGCCGTCCGCGTCAAAAAAACCTGCGATATATTTTGGTGCCAGCGTTGCCATAAGGCTGCTCCTAGCTATTTGCGCTTACCTCGGGTTGTCCCAGGCTCACCTGGGCGTTCCCGTTTTTCAGAACCGATTTAGGCTGAACACAATCCTGGGATCAATTCAGCTTGGCCGACCAAACGGCGGGGATGAACGTACCGGAGTACGAAGGGGTAGTATTGAACGGCGCATTGACCGGAAAAATGGCTGGCATTTTGGATTCCTTTGAGAAAAATTAGAGTGCTCTTAACGCACGCGGCCATCCGCGATTGCGTCATTAATTGCAGCCTCAAGCTGACCTACTTCTGCATCCCGACCACGGTACTTACCTGTTGCCACGTCTTTGTAGAACGCCTGGATTTGGGCCTGGGTTACTACGGGCTTGTCAGTAGGAGCGGGAGGGGCCGAAGCGGATGACCTCGGGCTAACTTGTTTCGCCAGGGTGCTCTGAGGCGTATTGGCCTTAGGCTGAGTGGCTTTGAATGCGTTGAATACAGCGGCAACCCGTGCAACATCCATGTTCTGCTGCGCGGAGGTAAGGGCTGTCTGACGAGTTTGCCCATAAACTGGGTCTACATCAGCAAGCCATGCCAGGAAGTTATCGTTAGCATTGACCTGCTCCCAATCGGGGACTGCACTGGCCAGCTTGTTAAAGAATACTTCCTCTGCTGTAACTGCAACTGTCTGCGTTGTGCCCTTGAGCGTCTGTTCCAAGTTAACCAGACGTGACTCAAAACCGGCAACAATGCCATCCAACTTAGCAGCCACGCCCCCTAGCACCTGCTGGGTTTGTCGCTGCACCATCTCAACCAGGTCTGAGCCAAAAGTCTCGGCATCCCTGGGGTCCACTGCGGGCTTCTGCGGCTCCGGTTCCTTGGCAGTCTGTGCGCTAAGTTGTTCAAGGCGCTCAATGGCACCATTCAGCTTGGCAGTCAGCTCCTTGTTCTGCTGCTGCAACTTAGGCATCTCGGCGTTAAACAGACCCTGCAGGGTCTTGTACTTACGCTCCCACACGTCATCTTGCGGCGGTGTGACAGACTGTGGCGGCTCCGGGGCTTGCGCAGTTTCCTGCACTGGGGGCTCACTCTGCACTGGCGGCTCGTTAGCTGGCTCAGCGGGGGGTTGTGCCTGGGGCTCCTGCTGCTTGTTAGCAGCTGCCAGAAAGGCGTCCGCAGCTTCGACTTGCTGTTGAACAGCGCGTGGCAAATTAGCCATAATTAATCTCCTGTACGGTATGACCGTTTGTCAGGTTTAGAAAATACTATCACACTTTTAATGTAATAGCAAGGAACTATTGCAATGTACCGGACTATTTGTGCGCCGATTTCTCAGCGGCATTAATTCGGTCTTGCATCGATTTGATAAAGCCCGCAGCCCCCTGGGCTTTTAATAGAGCTTCGTGGTTTGGATTAGCCACCAGTATATCTATTTGCCGCTGCAGCTGTTCGTCCAGCCATTCCCGTAGTGGGCGCTGCCGGAATAGCCCGTCAAATAGCTGGGACTCGCGGGCTTTATCCATCAGGACTTCTTGCCCTTTTTGGTATTCTCGAATTTACGCTCCAGTGCAGCGTACTGCTTGGGGCTAGGCGCTACCTTGCGCTCAGCCGCCTCGTTCTTTTTAGTATCAGGTTTACCGAAGGGATTCGCCTTCTTTACTGCGGGTTTGGCTGCCATATTAAGCTCCAGTTGGTTGAAAATTATCTACGACGGGCGCGCCATCCATTAGCTCCTGCCCATTTCCTTTTTGTCCAGGCTGCCCAGGCTGTCTAGGCTGTCCAGGCTGCCCCTGGGCCTGTCCTTGTTGAGCCTGCTGCATGGCTAGCTGCTGCATCTGGGCCTGTGCTGCGCGCGTCTTTACTGTAGTAGCACTAGGTACCACCTTCTCGCTGTTTATATCGAGGCGCTTGACAGCTTGTCGAAGTAGTTCAGCCCGTCCATCCAGCCCAATAATCTGCATATCCACCGGGTTACCTGTAGCAGCGAGAAACTCATTGAGGCGCACCTGTGCGGACTCCTTGGCCATCAAGCTGAGGGAACCCCTTGCCACCACCTTGAGATCACCCTGTAGGGCTAGATCAGGGCTATACATCATAAGGTGCTGGTACTGACGCTCTACCATCGGGGCGATGATGTACTGGTCGAGGCTAGCCAGCAGTTGCTTGACCATCTTGGAGGCGTTAGTAATCATCATACTCATGCCAGACGCCGTGCGACCCGCACCCCCCTCGCCACCTGACATGCCAGCCATATATTTCGGGATGCCCGACACCTCGTCAGCAATCTGAGTGAAGCGCTCGTACACGCTCATTAGCTCTGCGGCATTACTGTTTGGCTGAAAGAACGATACTGGTGCGGCACTCGACCCCATGGGGTCATTAGTCACCTGCCATATCTTCCACGGGTACATCTCGGTAATGTCCTCACCTTGCGGTAGCCGATCAACGTTTACTGCAACCTGAGGGCCCGATGAAATACCGAGGTTGTTAGCCAGCGCCCGCGAGGCTGCATTACACATGTCCTGGCAGTCACGAACTACATCATAGAGGCTGTTGTGCCAGAAAGCCCCCGGCACCCGACTGAATCCGTCAGCATAGTATGGCCTGCGGTTGAGTGGGTCTGGATTACTGAGGGCCTTGATGACGTTGTTGCCGATGAGCCACGCCTCCACCTCATACTCTT
>WOYI010484932.1_pt1 | contig 10144 bp, 6 predicted proteins | sample 6423411 | NCBI WGS metagenome assembly WOYI01 (sample SAMN13441803, study PRJNA592873) | oil field metagenome | biome: oil field; feature: oil-well bore; material: oil-contaminated soil; isolation source: oil-contaminated soil from oil-well borehole | place: Germany: Wietze | collected 2016-10-18 ... | reverse complement strand
AGCTGGCGTCGCAGTCGATCAATGGTGCGGGCAATTTCCCGGGCATAACTGGCCAGCTCGCGCACGGGTTGTTCGATGCGCCCATTGACCACGATCAATTCACCGATCAGGCTGAGCAGTCGATCCAAAGTCGGAGCCGGCACCCGGATCTGTTCGTTTCCGGCAACAGTTTCCTCGATCTCCCCCGGAAGCGGTTGGGGCCACCAATCCGGCAGCACCGTATCGAACGCCAACAGGTCGGCAGTCGCATCGGGCTGGAGCGAAATGTCTGCTTTGCCGCGTTCGACCGCCGCTGGTTCTGAAACGCCGTCTTGCGCCTGATCCTGCCGCACCGTACCAAGCTGAAAAGTCGGTGTTTCATCCTCATACCCGTTCATGGCTGTGACGGCCGTTTCCGATGGCTCCATCGGTCCGCCACCCAGTCGTTCCAGCAAGCCATGCGGAATATGCGTGGGCAAGCCTTCGGCCCATTGATCCAGTTGACCTTGCAGGGTATCGAGCGCCTGGCGCAGCAGCACGCGAGGCTCGCTTTCAGCATTGGCGTCGCCTGTAGCCACGCGACCGAGAAAGGTTTCGAGCGCGTGCGCCAGATCGCCCAGTTGCTGAGCACCGGACATCCGAGCGCCGCCTTTGAAGGTATGCAGATCGCCCATCAATGCGTCTATCGGAAGCAGTTCCTCGCTGTCGCAATCATTGCCAAACAGCACATCCATATGCGCCAATAGATCAACCGCCTCTTCGAGAAAGATCGCGCGGATTTCAGGATCGACGCCGCTCCCGGATTCGCTGTCCGTACTGTGTTCCAGTCGTTCCCGATCGGCTGTCAGCCGCTGCAGCCAATCCTCGTCGACTGCAATCTCGGTTGTGGCTGGCAGGGCCAGGCGGCACGCCGTCACCCCATGAGCCAACAGATCCACCTGGGCCGGGGAGAGTGGCTTGCCCACACTCAGCACAGCCTTGACCCACCGATCCAGTGCGCTGGCCCGGTCTGCCAAGGATTCCCGGTGTACCGTGCGGGCCGTTCCCTTGAGGGTATGAAAAACGCGCAGTATTTCAGGATCCAGCGGCAGTTGGACTCCCGCCGCCACCTGCCGCAGATAGGCTTCCACCCGATCCAGATAACCGGAGGCTTCGCGCTCGAACAGCTCGGACAACAGTGCCGTTTCGGATGCCTCAGGATCAGCATCCAGCGTCATCGGCTCCGTGAATTCTGGTTGCGGGTTGGTCTCGGTCGTTGATGTCGCGTCAAATTCTGTAGCGGCGAATTCCACTCCTGTTGCTTCCGCCATGGGAAGCAGGCATGAATCGACGGTCGGAAGATCAGCCGATAGCGGCGTGAGAGCCGTTGTATCAATTTCCGTTTCAACTGCATCATCAAGCGGCGCGGATGCCCATTCCGCTGGCGCGGCGGGCATCCCGACCGCCTCTCCGTTAGCCAACGCCGCCAGTTGATCAACACAGTGTTGACCCGCTGCGGACAAGGGCTGCTGAAGGTTTTGCAGATGTTCAGTCACCTGCTCCACGGCGTGGGCCACCCAGGCGACCATGACACGGTCTGCCTGTTTTTTTCCCTCCAATATCGCGTTGAGCGAGCGCTCCACACCCCAGGCCAACTCGCCGATGGCCGTCGCTCCGGCCATCCGTCCCGACCCCTTGAGGGTGTGAAACCCGCGCCGCAAGATCACCAGCGCTTCCCGATCCTGCGCATCAATCTGCCAGCGCAACAGTGCAGGACCGACTTGCGCCATGATTTCCTCGGCTTCTTCCGAAAAGATGGCGTTCAGATCCAGGTCAACGGCGGCATTCAGCGGCACGGACACCGGGCTTTGATCCGCCACGACCGGGCTTACGGGGACCGGCAACAAGCTCATGACCCGCCTGGTTTGGTCCACGGCGGCAGCCAATGCCGCCTGGTCGGCGAAGGGCTGTTCACCCCAGCGCTCCAGATACAGCGCCAAACTTTGCAGCGCATCGGCCAAAGCCTCGATGATCGGTTGCCCCTTATGCATCTGGGGCAGAGCCTGCGCTAATTGGTCAAAACAATGCCCCGCCTCCGCCAATCCGGCCAAGGCAAGGGCAGCCGCCGCCTGTTCCAGTTGCCTGACCACTTCATTCGCAACATGGCCTGAATCCTGGCGCTCCAGTTCCTCGATCATGTGGCGCAGATCAACCAGCACCTCACGCACCACGGGGAGCTGAAGCTCCGGCGCGATCGATCCCAGGTCTGTCGTGTCCGGACGCCCTGAAAGCGATACCAGGGCCGCTTCCACAGCCAGTACCGACTGCGCCACTTCAGGCCATTCCGTTGCGGCCACTTGACCGGCGTTGGCCCAAGCGGCCAACCGGGTTGCGGCACGATCCATCTGCGCCATGAGGTCGGGACGATCCAGAATGGCCAGAGTGGCGCAAATACCCTGGGTCACGCCCACCAGCACCTTGAGTTCATCGGCTGCGGGCTGGGGGGTACGGGAGAGTACATCAAGGGATTCCTTGACCACTTGCAATTCATCCCGAATCGATGCGGCAACCCCCGCCAAAGCTTGGCTACCCGCATCCCCCAGCGCCCGCTGCAGCCGTTCCTGCTGTTCGGGGGAGATAACCCGATGGGACAGGTCATAGGTCTGCACCACCTCGTTGGGCAGCCCAACCAGATGGGGCACTCGACCCAATGCATACAAGGCTTGGGCCGCCGTCTGACGATGCAATTCGCACTGCTCCGGGGTCTCCCCTGCCACGGCCAGCCCACCCAACAGGCGTTCCAAGCGCAACAGGACCGGGCGCACCCCACTTTGAGGCACTGAGCCATCCGCAACGGCAGCGAGTAGCCCTCGCAAGATCCACCAACTCCGCGCGACAGTGGAGGTGGTTGCGGCATGTTCGAGCTTTTCTGCAACCCGTGACAATCCGGCCAAGGCGCGAGCGTCACTCGCCTCTCGCAACACGATCAGGATTGCGTGCATGACGCCGGGACGATAACGTTGCGCCAGTGCCCTGAGAGCCAAAGGATCCTGCGCCAAAGGATCGACACCCACGGTATCGATCAGGGCTTCTCCGCCGGTCGCGGCAAAAACTTCCGCAGCACCAATCGCTCCCCGGTTCATGGCCAGGCGGAGCGCATTGATGGGAAACAGCAACAGGGTGGGACAATCGGCCTCACCTTGCGCCATGAGATCGACATAGGCAGGCAAGGCAATCAGCAGGCTCGCCAGCGCATCGCCTAAAGTTTCGGTATACGCATCAGGATGATGGCACGCATCCAATGCAGCCAACGCCTGCTTCATGGCATAGGCTGGCCCGACAAGGCCCGCGAACGCAAAGGTGTCGTGCAGTTGCTGCCCGTTCTGACGAATGGCTTCCAGGGTTTCCAGCGTGATCTGCTCCAGGCCCGCGTCTTCCACGAGCTGGCGCAACTGGTCCAGGCTGTCCTGAATCCCGGGAAGCAGGGCTTGCAGCGTCTGTGCGTGCCCGGGATGCCAGCCCGACGCAGGCTGGGGGATCATCGAAACCGGGGAAGGCTGCATGTCATGCCCCTCAATTGGGTAGCTTGAACCCGGCCACCGACCGGCGCAGCTCGGTGGCCAACTGAGCCAGCCGACCGATCGCCTGGCCGGTGGCTCGGGTCCCCTTGGCCGCCTGCACGGTGACCTCCCGAATGGCTCGCATGCTGGTCGACATCTCGCCGGCCTTGGTCGTCTGTTGCTGAGCTGCTTCGGAAATGCTGGTCACCAGGACCGCGATCTGATTGGACACCCGCTCGATTTCATCCAAGGCATTGCCGGCGTCCTCCGCACGCTGGGAACCCGACACCACACCTGTCGTACTCCGCTCCATCGACGCCACGGCCTCCTGGGTATCGGCCTGAATCGTGCGCACCAGGGCCTCGATCTGCCGTGTGGCCACCGCTGAACGTTCCGCCAGTCGCTGCACTTCATCAGCCACCACGCCGAAGCCCCGACCCGCTTCACCTGCGGAAGAGGCCTGGATCGCGGCGTTCAGAGCGAGGATATTGGTCTGTTCGGCAATGTCATTGATCAGCCCGACGATGTTGCCAATCTCCTGGGAACTTTCTCCCAGCCGCTTGATGCGCTTGGAGGTCTCCTGGATCTGCTCGCGGATCACTTGCATGCCCTCGATGGTCCGCTGCACCGCCGCGCTGCCCTTGCCCGCGACATCCACCGCGTGCTGAGCCACCTTCGAGGAACGCTGGGCGTTATCCGACACCTGCTCGATGGACTGGGCCATGCTGTGGATGGCGGAGGTGGTCGTTTCGATCTGCCCGCTCTGCCGCTCGCTGGCCACCAGCAAACGGGTCGCCACGTCCTGGGTTTCGGTCACGGAGGCGGCCACCCGTTCGGCGGTCTGGTTGATGGTGCGCACCAGTTCGCGCAGCTGTTCGATGGCGTAGTTCACCGCATCGGCGATGGCACCGGTGATATCTGCGGTGACCGTGGCCTGGACACTCAGATCCCCTTCCGCCAAATCCCCCATTTCATCCAGCAGATGCAGGATGGCATCCTGGTTTTTCTGGTTCATCCGACGGGCCTGCGCCAATAACTGTCGCACCCGCATCACCAATCGATAGACGACCAGGATCACCAACACCACACTGATGCCACTCAAGACCACCAGAATCAGGGGCTGCATGAAACGGCCATTGATGAACTGGTGCAAGGCCAGTTCCTGCTGGGTCAGGCCCTGCTGCACCGCGGCCAAATCCAGGGCAAGGCCATGTGAGGCGCGATTGGCTCGATGCAAGGCGAGTCCATTGGCCGCAATAAAATCGACCTGCTGGCTCAAGGCGCTATAGCGTTTTGACAAGCGCGTTAAGGTGTCCCGCATCGGACCCTCTGCGGGTAAGGCGCTGATACCCTGGGTGCGACTCCCCTCCGACAGGGCTTGCAGGCCATCCCCCAGCCTCGCCAGGGTTTCTGTCAGCTGCTTTGGGATGCCCTCTGGCGCGCCAATTCCGGAGAAAAGAACGTTGATGTTTTCATGCATTTTCTGCAAGTCCAGCGCCAGACGCAGGGTGTGGTTGACCTGCTCGGGAGCGATATGGGCGACCCGCATCTGGTCAAGCAGCGTTTCCAGATCCGCCATCCAAAGGGGCAATGTGGATTGAAATTCGGCCTGATAGGCGCGTGCGCCAGGCATCACGGAACGCACCGACAGCAGGGATTGAAGCTTGGGCTGCGCCTTGGTCCAGGCTTCCGCCACCACGTCAACGCGCGCCTGAATGGTGCTTGAAACAGGACTCAAGCCACTTTCCGGATTGCCCTCCTTCAAGATTTTTATGTCTTTGGAAAAGCTGTCAATGCTGCGCGCCAGTTCATTGAAGGTCTGTCGATTGGCCAATTCATCCGCCAAGGCATTGCTGACCTCGAAGCTGCGGGCAGCAATGCGTTCCGTCAAGGTCTGTTGTTCCGTGATCAGTGCCAGGTATTGTTGATCGCGCCATTCCAGACTGGATCGGTAAGCCCAACCGCTCAGGGTAAGAAAAACCGCTCCGGCAAGCCCAAGCAGCAGGCCGGAGAACACACGCCTGTCCGTTTGGCTATCCCGAATGGTTTCTAGAGGTGACTTGGGCATGGTGTGATCGAGCTCCCGGCCGGGTAAGGCGTATCGACGCGCTGAATTCTGGTTGCACTCAGGCTTGGGAATCGGCAGCTGAAGTCGGGTCTTGATAGGGCATGGGGAGCGCGCGTGAATTCAGCCAATTAATACCGCGTCCATTCACGTTGACGCCGCCTCCTCGATACCGGAAGACTTTAGAAGATCAGGCCAGTTCAGGACGCCCGCCCACAGTCCCTGCTCCAACGTCAGTGCGCCGCACCAGGCTTGCGGCTGCGCCAGCGCCGACACGGGGACGTCACGCTGCAATCCGGCTGACATGGGCCGCAATCCCAGCACTCTGCGCGCGCCCAATCCCACCAACTGGCGGCCTTGTTGAAGGCAGATCGCCACCGCGGGCGCTGTCGTGGATCCCGGTAGACCCAATAACACGGCCAAGTCCAGCACAGGGACCAGGATGCCCCTCAAATTGATCAAGCCTTGCAGTTCCGCTGCCGCGTTGGGAATGCGCGTCAGTCGAGGCTGGCGAATCACTTCCCTGACCCAGAGTCGGGGCAATGCCCACAGCATCCCGCCTGCCTCGAAAACAAGTGCCTGTTTTGGAGAACCCGAGGAGCGCACCGACTGGGATGTGGCGTGTGTAGAGGCAAAATCCGATGAGTTGCAGGCCCGCTCCAGTTCACACAAGGCAGTGAAGGGATCGACAGCATCATTCGACAAGGCCACGGCGCTCATGGTCAGGATCCAAGAACGGCTTTCATCTTGGGGATGATGTCGTGTTCCTGCACCGGCTTGAGCACGTAATCCACCGCGCCCTGCCGCAACCCCCAGATGCGATCACTTTCCTGGTTCTTGGACGTGACCATGAAGACAGGAATGGTCGCCGTCTCCTGATCCCGTGAAAGTTTGCGCGTGGCCTGAAAACCGCTCATGCCGGGCATGACGACATCCATCAGAATGAGATCCGGTCGTTCCCGGCGGGCCACATCGATGCCCTGCAGCGCATCATGGGCCAGCAAGATCTGGTGGCCATGTTTCTCCAGTAACCGACGCAGCACATGCAGTTCGGTCGGTGAATCATCGACGATCAGTACCCGCGCCATAACATAGCCCCTTGTTTCACTGAACACCCCCGGTCACCGGCCCAGGCGTCACGCCGGCGAATTCCGAGACCGCTTCCAGCAACTCCTCGCGGGTGAACGGCTTGGTCAGGTAGCGCTCGGAACCCACCAGACGACCGCGGGCGCGGTCAAACAAGCCATCCTTGCTGGACAGCAGGATGACGGGAATATGGCGGAAATCCGGGTGGCGCTTGATCAGGGCGCAGGTCTGGTACCCGTCGAGACGGGGCATCATGATGTCGACAAACACCAGATCCGGCCGATGCCGAACAATCAAACCCAAGGCCTCGTAGCCATCCTGGGCCGTGATGACCTCGAACCCCTCCCGCATCAGCAGGGCTTCAGCGCTTCGCCGAATGGTCTTGCTGTCGTCGATCACCATGACCCGCAGCACGGGGTGATTCATCCCACCCGCAGATTGCCTGTCCATCTCGCCTCCCTCTCGGTCCCCCATGATGTTCATGGCGCTTCCCTTTATTGAGTGACATCCATCTTGTATGAACGATTCAGTATCATGGGCGCCTGATTTGCCCTACCAGGAATCTCGCCATGGCCATCGTCGATCCCGTCGGGCTCCCCCGTCTGGCGCTCATGCAACAGGAACGGATTCGGCATCTGGAGGCTGCCCTGCTGGCCCAGCAGAGCACGATCGAGTACTGGTTCCGCCGCCAGTGGCAACGCACCCGCCCGCCCCTCTATGCCTCCGTTGATCTGCGCAATGCCGGATTCAAGCTCGCCCCGGTGGATACCAATTTGTTCCCGGCGGGCTTCAACAACCTCGCCCCCGACTGCCATGCGCTCTGTGTTCAGGCCATGCGCCAGGCCATCGAACGCAGTTGCCCAACCGCCAGCCGGGTGTTGATCATTCCCGAGAGCCACACGCGCAATCCGCACTACCTGGAAAGTTTGGGGACATTGGCCAGCCTGGTCGCTCAGGCCGGCTTTGAAGTCCGTATCGGCTCCCTGCGCGCCGACTTGAAGGCGCCCATGCCCCTGGACGCGCCCTCGGCACCCCATCTGCTGCTCGAACCCGTGACGCGACAGGGCGCGCGCGTGGGCGTGGCGGATTTCGATCCCTGCCTGGTGCTGCTCAATAACGACCTGTCCGGGGGATTGCCGGCTATTCTGGAGGGCTTGGAGCAGACCCTTCTGCCCCCGCCAGGACTGGGCTGGACCCACCGCTCCAAGAGCCATCATTTCGACCTGTATGCCGAGGTGGCCGGGGAATTCGCCGATCAATTGGGACTGGATCCCTGGCTGCTCACGCCGGCCTCGCGCTATTGCGGCCAGGTGGACTTCCAGAAGCGGGAAGGACTGGAATGCCTGGAAGCCAATGGAGCGGCGCTGCTCGCCGAAATCGCGGAACGCTATGCCGAACGCGACATCGATCATCCCCCCTTCCTGATCGTCAAGGCCGATGCCGGCACCTATGGCATGGGCGTCATGAGCGTCAGCTCGATCGACGAAATCACCCAGATCAACCGCAAGACCCGCAACAAGATGAGCTCGGCCAAGGAAGGACTGCCGGTCAGCCGGGTGTTGATCCAGGAAGGCATCCCCACCGCGGAAACCTGGGGCAGCGACGCCGCCGTGGCGGAACCTGTGGTCTACATGATCGACGCCACCGTGGTCGGCGGCTTCTACCGGGTGCATGCCCAGCGTGGCCCCACCGAGAATCTCAACGCCCCCGGCATGGAATTCCATCCCCTGCCGTTCTGTGAGCCCTGTATTTGTCCCGACCTCAACCGGGAGCCGGACGCCGGTCCCAACCGCTTCTATACCTATGGCGTCGTTGCCCGCCTGGCCTTGTTGGCCGCCGCACGGGAAATGGCCGAGCTGGCCCCCTGAATCTGCCCTCTTCCGGAGTGTCGCCCATGAGCCTGCGCATCGGCGTGGTGATGGACCCCATCGCCACCATCAAGCCCGCCAAGGACACCACCCTGGCCCTGCTGCTGGAGGCCCAGCGCCGAGGCTGGACGCTTTTCTACATGGAGCTGGGCGATCTCTACCTGATCGACGGCCAGCCCTGGGCGCGCCAACGACCCCTCAAGGTCCAGGACGACCTGCACCACTGGTTCGATCTCACGCCGGGCACCGATGTCCCGCTGACCGAACTGGATGTGATCCTGATGCGCAAGGATCCGCCCTTCAACATGGAGTACATCTATGCCACCTACGTGCTGGAACGGGCCCAACTGGCCGGCACGCTGGTGGTCAATCGGCCGGAAAGCCTGCGCGACGTGAGCGAAAAGGCCTACACGGCATGGTTCCCCGAATGCTGTCCACCGACGATGATCGCCCGCGACATGACGCGGCTGCGCCGTTTCATCACCGACCAGGGAGAGGCCGTCATCAAGCCACTGGACGGCATGGGGGGAGCCTCCATCTTTCGCACCCGCGGTGACGACCCCAACCTCAGCGTGATCCTGGAAACCCTGACCGACCACGGCCACCGCTTCGCCATGGCCCAGCGCTACCTGGCCGCCATCACCGAGGGCGACAAGCGCATCCTGCTGGTGGATGGCGTGCCGGTGCCCTTCGCGCTCGCGCGGATACCGGCCCCCGGCGAGGCGCGCGGCAACCTGGCGGCGGGTGGGCGCGGCGAAGGCCGCCCCCTCACCGACCGGGACTACTGGATTTGCGACCAGGTGGGTCCGGTACTGCGCAAGAAAGGGCTCCTGTTCGTCGGATTGGATGTGATCGGGGATTCGCTGACCGAGATCAACGTCACCAGCCCGACCTGCGTGCGGGAACTGGACCGGCAGTTCGGACTCAACATTGCCGGCTTGTTGATGGACGCCATCGAGCGACAGTTGGGCCCGACGCCTCAGGCGACTGCGCCGTGACCGCATTCCGCCGATAAGCTCCCATGTCGTCCCCACCGTCGGAATCGTCCATGACCGAGGCCGCCCCGCCGCCCGAGATCAGCAGTCGCGACCGACTGGTCGGTACGCTGTTTTTCGCCGCTCTGCTGCATGGGATCCTCATCTTGGGGATCGGCTTCAGCAACCTCCCCAGTGCGCCCGATCCAAGCCACAGGCTGGAGGTGACCTTGGTGCGCGGCACGCCCACTGCGCCGCCGAAGCAACCGCAATTCTGGGCCCAGATCGACCAACAAGGTGCCGGCAATGCGGGTCCCATGCAGCGCCCCCGAGGCGATCTGCCCGATTCCAGCGCCCAGATGAACTACGAGGGCATCCCCCAGGGTGGCGATGCCGTCAACGAATTGGGCGGTCAGGGCGCATCGGATCCCAATACCACCCAGAACGCTCCGACCCAGCGCGCAACGCGCCAAATCTTGACCACCACCGCCCCCTCCGCGGACCCGATGGCCAGCGCCCCGCAAACGGCGGCCACCCCGGATGGCCAGCGCCTGCGGGTCTCGCGGCTGGTGCTGGAATCCACGGAAGCCAGTCCCGCCCTGCTACCCGATCCAGAGGCGCGCGCGCAAACAC
>WOYI010643659.1_pt1 | contig 10150 bp, 10 predicted proteins | sample 6423411 | NCBI WGS metagenome assembly WOYI01 (sample SAMN13441803, study PRJNA592873) | oil field metagenome | biome: oil field; feature: oil-well bore; material: oil-contaminated soil; isolation source: oil-contaminated soil from oil-well borehole | place: Germany: Wietze | collected 2016-10-18 ... | reverse complement strand
GCCCTCAATCCGCCAGTAAGGGTGAAGTGGATGGGAAAGGACAGGTTTTGTGAATGGTACAGGGTGTGATGGCGGATTGGAAGCACATAAAGGCTTCTGCATGATGAAGTGTGCAGTGCTTCCAAGCTCGCCCTACGAGTACTTTTGTTGATCATTGTCAATCAATAACCGCCGCTGCTGTCGTCCTCGCTGGTATCGCTTGAGAGATCGAACGTGCCAGTGAGCGTTTCGCTGTTGGCAAGGGCTCGGACGGAATTCTCGATCTCCTGCATGATGTCCGGGTTCTGGACGAGGTAATTCTTGGAAGCTTCACGCCCTTGCCCGAGACGCTGATCCTTATAAGAATAGAAGGAACCGCGTTTCTCGATGACCTCGAGCGTGGTGGCAAGGTCGAGGATGTCGCCAGACTTGGAGATGCCTTCGTTGTACATGATGTCGAATTCGGCAGAGCGGAAGGGGGCCGAAACTTTGTTCTTGACCACACGCACGCGCACACGGTTGCCCACGATCTCAGCGCCAACTTTGATGGACTGAACCCGGCGAACGTCGAGGCGGACGGAAGCATAGAATTTCAGCGCCATGCCGCCGGTGGTCGTTTCGGGGTTGCCGTAAATCGTGCCGATTTTCTGGCGCAGCTGGTTGGTGAAGACTACCGCGGTTTTGGTCTGGTTGATGGCGCCTGAGAGCTTGCGGAGCGCCTGAGACATCAGGCGCGCCTGAACGCCCATGGTGGGGTCGCCCATGTCGCCTTCAATTTCTGAGCGGGGAACAAGGGCAGCAACGGAGTCGACGATCACCAGGTCCACAGCTCCTGAGCGCACCAGGGTTTCGGTAATTTCAAGCGCCTGCTCGCCGGTGTCTGGCTGAGAGATGAGCAACTCATCAACCTTGACGCCGCACTTGGCAGCGTAGACAGGGTCGAGCGCGTGTTCCATATCGATATAAGCCGCAGTGCCGCCGCGTGCCTGGCATTCCGCGACGATGTGCTGGCAGAGGGTCGTTTTACCGGAGGATTCAGGACCGAATATCTCGGTAATGCGGGCTTTGGGGATACCCCCGACGCCGATTGCCATATCCAGCGAAAGGGAGCCGGTGGGAATGGCTTCCACTTGCATTTGATAGGCTTCGCCGAGGCGCATGATGCTGCCCTCGCCGTATTTTTTGACGATATCGTGTAAGGCGCGATCAAGCACGACCTTTTTCGCTTCTTCCATGTTTTGGTCAGTAGCTTGCTGATTAGTTGTTGTTGATGCTTTGCGGGCAGCCATAGTTTCTCCCAGATCTAATTGTTTGGACGGTATAAATATAGCACACTTGTTCGAGACGTCAAGGTTTAATCCTCCGACATTCCATGTAGAAGCGTTTGTCTTTGGCGTGGTTTATCGAGAACGTTTTCCGCGGCAGAGTGCCGTCGACGATGACAGATCGGAAGAAGGAATTCTTGCCGATGGGGGGCAGGAAGAAGCCGATATTCCCAGGCTTGCGACCCAGTTCAGCGACTGTTTCATCCCCGTGGACATAATCGATTTTAGTGTCGGGATGGCTTTGGAGGTAGAGGTCGAGGAACTGCTGCAGGCTGCCGGCTGGCAGGTTGTGGATTGGGTGATCAAGCTCAACCAGGGTATAAGAGTCGGGTTGGATCATGCCAAATCGCTGCGTGGTGGGTGAAGACTTCGCAACCTCAGCACTGAGGGCAGGCATATCGGCGATCGCGTGCAGTTTCAGCTTCTCCGCGAAAAACAGCTTTAAGGTCGTGATGAAATCTTCGCCAGGGTTGAAGAGCACCCGATGTATAGGCTCGAATTTGAGGGAGGGATCGTGCAGGTTGACCAGCTCAACCAGCGCGTAGCGGGAAGGGTGATCCGGGCTGACATGCGGTTTGAGTTCTTCCCAGATGGCTTTGGCAGTGGCGAGGGAATGGTTTCCATCACCTATGGCAAAGAGCAAAGGAGCGTCTGCGTTTGGCAGGTCGTATTTTTTCATGTAAGCTGCAGGTTCAATGAGTGAAGCCAAGCCTTCGATGACGCTATCGATCAAAACGGGATCTTTGACAAAGCGACCCGTAAGATGACCGCTGCCAGCCATCAAATCAAAGTCATAAGCAAGCGGAAGCTCCTGTTTTTGGGCGAGAACTTCTGAAAGCACAACGCCTTCAGGGTCATCATAGAGGACGAGGATGTGTGGGGATTCGAGCAGCGCATCCCGACGGACTTCCATGCGGGGAGGGAGGCGGTCGAGGATGGTGCCCTCGGTGGCGCGGATGAGCGACTGAGAACCCTTGTTGTAGTCATAACATTCAAGGTCGAGCGCGACGACAAGACCTGACTGGAACTTGTCATCAACCTGGCGTTCAACGAAGACAAACCCTTTGTGGGGTTCCAGAATCCCCTTGTCCAGATAATCTTGCATGGCTTGCTGGCTCTTACGAATGCGGTCCTTCACGTCCGGGGCATGCAGCCAGACTTCAGGGAGGATCAAGTGGAAGGTGGAAGGAGCATCGCCGACGGTTTCCGCGACCTTCTCCCAATATTCCGGCTGCGAGGTAAATTGATCGCAGGCAATCACAGCCCACTTATGAAGATCGATCCCCTGAACCGGCAGGAGAACTTCAGGCACTCGAACACCAATTTTCTCTGCAGTTGACATGAATAGCGTCCTTTTCTTTAGGTGAGTTGACCCTATTGTATCAAAACAAAAAAGAAATGGCTGGAAAACAATCAAAGCCTGGAAAACCAGGCTCTGAAGATCGCGAAAGAATGAGAAATCAGGCTTTTTTGGCAGGTATATAGACCAGGCCAACAGTACCCGGACCGACATACGTGCCAATAACCGGGCTGATCATACCCACAAACTCGTTGCGAACATTGAATCGTTGGTGTGCCATGCGTAAGAATTCATCCCCGCGCTGAGGGACATTGGCAGTCACGATGCCGAGATACTCGATGGTGCCTTGTTTGCCAAGTTCGGATTCAGCGATCTCGAACACACGTTCCGTCGCTTTTTTGAAGGTGCGAACGTTTTCGTAAGAGTCAATCAGTCCGTCTTTGAGCTGGAGGACGGGCTTCATCTTGAGCGCTGTGCCAATCAGACGGGCGGCTCCACCAATACGACCGCCTTTATAGAGAAACTCAAGCGTATCGACAATGAACAAGGTGCGAACCCGCTGGCATAGATCCTTCGCCAGATTGGTGCATTCAAGGAGCGTTGCACCGCGTTGGGCGGCTTGAGCAGCCATGAGGACGACAAGAGTAAGGGGCATGGAAGCCTGGAAACTGTCTACGACTGATATGCGGTTTTTGGGAAAATCCTCCGCAGCTAGGATCGCAGACTGGTAGGTGCCGGAGAGTTTGGAAGACATGACAATTGTGAGAATGTCATAGCCCTGATCGATCAGTTTTTTGAAAACTTCGGCAAACATGCCGGCAGAAGGCTGCGAGGTGGTGGGCAGAGTATCGGATTTGACCAGGCGCTCGTAAAATTCCTCGGGTGTGATATCGATCCCATCAAGGTAGGATTTATCATCCCATAATACAGAAAGCGGGACGACAGTTATATTGTTTTCGCGGGCAGTGGAATCAGGGATACCAGCGGTACTATCGGTTACGATTGCTACTTTATTCATGCTAACCTCTGATAAATGTTTCTCAGGGTTAGAAACACCCACCAGTAAATTTAGTTTCGCAATGGAATTATTTTGACTTAAAACTCAGATTATTTTATTGCTCAGACTGTTTTGAAAGCAGCACAGTTTGGGGTATGATATGGACTTGAAATTACACAAGTCACCGGAACAGGGATGAACCATGTTTGAGAATTTGACCGACAAACTGACAGCCGTATTCGACAACCTCCGCCGACGTGGAAAGCTGTCTGAAGAGGATGTTGAGAAGGCAATGCGCGAAGTGCGGCTGGCATTGCTCGAGGCGGATGTTAATTATGCCGTGGTTAAGGCATTTACCAACCGGGTAAAGGAGCGGTCGATCGGGGCGGAAGTCTCGAAGGCGCTCAACCCCGCCCAGCAAGTGATCAAGATCGTCAACGAAGAACTCATCAAGACGCTGGGTCAGCCTGCGCCACTCAACCTCCGCGGGGAAAAACCGCATGTGATCATGCTGGTAGGCTTGCAGGGGTCTGGTAAAACGACTGCAGCAGCCAAATTGGCGAAACAACTTCGCGCCAGAGGGGAGAGGGTGATGCTGGTGGCGGCGGACATTTACCGCCCGGCAGCCATCAAGCAGTTGCGGACTTTGGGCGAGCGGATTGATGTCCCCGTGCATAGCGTGGACGGCGCAAAGCCTGTACAGATCGCAAAGAGCGCTCTTGATGCAGCCAGAAAAGGTGGTTTTTCCGTCGTGATCCTGGATACCGCCGGACGTTCGCAATTGGACGACGAGCTGATGGACGAACTGAAAGCCCTGAATGAAGCTGTGCCGGTGAAGGAAATCCTGCTGGTGGTGGACTCGATGATTGGGCAGGAAGCGCTGAATGTAGCCAAAGGCTTTGTTGGCGTGATTCCTGTAAGCGGATTGATCTTCACCAAGATCGATGGCGATGCCCGCGGCGGCGCGGCAATCTCCATCCGCGAGGTGACTGGCATCCCGATCAAGTTCCTGGGCACTGGTGAGGGATTGGATGCGCTGGAAGTGTTCGATCCAACCCGGATCTCATCGAGGATCCTGGGGATGGGCGACATGCTCGGTCTGATCGAAAAGGCCGAGGCAGCTTACTCCGGACAGGTGGACGTGAAGGAAGCCGAGCGCATGCTGACCGGGCAGTTCACACTGCAGGACTTTGCGAATCAATTACGGCAGATCAAGAAAATGGGACCGATCTCGCAGGTGTTGGGGATGCTGCCAGGTCAGTTTGGCACTGTAGCAAAGACGGTCGACCCGCGTGAAGCGGAAGATCAGCTAAAGACGGTGGAGGCAATCATCAATTCGATGACCCCAAAAGAAAGGCAGGATCCGCGCATTTTGAACGCGAGCCGCCGGAGGAGGATTGCGGCTGGTTGTGGCAAAGATGTGCAGGATGTGAACAAGCTGATGAAACAATTCCGGGACATACAGACTTTAATGAAAAAGTTCCAAAAAACCGGTGGACGTGGTAATATCAATAAGTTATTTGGTTAATCCTGAGCATAGAAGAAGGAAATGCCCCTTCAGCATTCTCTCAGCCTTTGACGGAGCCAGGAAGAAATAGATTATAGGTCAAGGAGCATTAGTAAAAAATGGTACGTATTCGTTTACGTCGGGTGGGTTCAGCTCACCAACCGCAGTATCGTGTGATCGTGGCAGACAAAGAAAGCCCCCGTGATGGGCGTTTCATTGAAATCGTTGGTCAGTACAATCCCCGTACCGAACCCGGAACGATCGTGTTTGACGAAGATCGCATTTATCACTGGTTGAGCGTCGGCGCCCAACCTTCTGAATCTGTGCAGAAACTGTTCAAAATCGTCAAACTGGATGATCGCTTCAATCGGTTTAAGGCTGGGGAAGACAAAGACGCTTTGTTAGCTGAGGCTAAGAGCGTTTACAGCGGTCTGACCGCCCATCCCAAGACCACTCACGCCGCCAAGGCATAACGAGGCAAGTGATGAAAGAATCCAAACTGCGTGACTTGCTGGAGTTCCTGGCGAAATCGATCGTGGATGACCCACAACAGGTTTTTGTCGAAGAGTATCGCAATGGGAACACCATTCAGCTGGATCTGCAGGTCGGCAAAGCTGACATTGGTCGGGTGATTGGCAAACACGGACGGGTGGCGAACTCTTTGAGAGCCATCCTTAAGGTTGTCGCGGCACGCAATGGCAAGCAGGTTACCATGGATGTGGTGGATTTGGGTTGATGCCTGAGATGGCAGATCAAAATCAAGACATGGCAGGCTCGATCGGTTCGGTTGAGCCTGCTTACGTATTAATCGGTAAGCTCCAGAAGTCGCATGGAGTACGGGGGGAAATCAGCATGCGGGTGATCACGGATTTTCCGGAAAGGATCCGGAGAGGCAAGATCATTTACATCGGCTCAGATTTTCAATCAAACAAGATCACTGGCACGCGCTGGAAAAACGATTTATTGCTCCTCAAGCTGGATGGGTTTGATGACCCCGAAAGCGTGCGTGAGTTGGCAGGGAAAGATGTGTTCGCCGCAGTGAAAGATCTCCCGCCGCTGCCTGCAGGCAGGTATTACCATCACCAGTTGATCGGTTTGAGGGTTTTCGAAGAGGATGAGGACCTTGGTGTGCTGGCTGCGATCATGGAAACCGGCGCTAATGACGTGTATATCATTGATCAAGCAGATGGTCAGGAACTGCTGATACCGGCAATTCCGGAAGTAATCCTGAATATCGACCTTCAACAAAAACGCATGAATGTGCGCTTGTTGGAAGGACTGAGGGGGTAATGGAGCAAGCCGGGTATTGGCTGGCATTCAGTTACGTGAGAGGCATCGGGGCAGTCAGGTTTCGAAAACTGCTGTCCTTTTTTGGCGAGTTAAGCCGGGCGTGGCAGTCTGGGTCAGCTGAACTGATCGCAGCAGGCTTGTCCGAAAAGAACGTAACGGACATCCTCGAAAAGCGCAAAACTCTTGATCCTCTTGCACTGCCTGAGCAGTTGAAAACCAAGGGGATCTCGTTTCTAACCTGGCAGGATGGTAACTATCCGCGTTACCTGAAAGAAATCGCCCAACCTCCACCCGTTTTGTTTTTTAAGGGCACCATCACCGCTGAGGACGACCTTGCTGTGGCGATTGTAGGAACGCGGAACATGACAGCTTATGGAAAACAGATTACCCGGGATACAGCGGAATACCTGGCGCACAACGGCGTGACCGTGGTGAGCGGGCTGGCGCGGGGTGTGGACGGCCTGGCGCACAACGCAGCGATAGAGGCAGGCGGCAGGACGATAGCCGTGTTGGGGAGCGGCGTGGATATCATTTATCCTCCCGAGCATCGCAGGTTGGCGGAACAGATTGTGGAGCATGGTGCGATTGTGAGCGATTACGCGCCTGGAACAAAACCCGATGGGATTAACTTCCCGCCGCGTAACCGGATCATCTCGGGTTTGAGCCGCGCGACGATTGTGATCGAGGCAGGCGAGAAAAGCGGGGCATTGATCACAGCGAAATTCGCCATCGAGCAAAATCGCGAGGTTTTTGCGGTACCTGGATCCGTTCTTTCACCGATGAGCCGCGGGACGAATGATTTGATCGGGGAGGGGGCGATGCCCATGACGAATCCAAAGGCGGTGTTGGAAGCGCTCAGGATTGAAGAGGGGAGTAAAGCACCTAAACCACAGGAACAAGCCCTAAGCGATATGGAACGCACGGTTTTGCGAGTTTTGGGTCAGGATTCCCTGCATATTGATGAGATTTGTGTTCGGATGGACCTGAGCGTTGAGAAGTTGACCGTGACCTTGACCATGATGGAATTGAAGGGGTTAGTGGTCCGCGAACAGGGGATGACCTACCGGCAAAACGGCAGGTGGATGTAGGGATTTCCTGTATTTCATTTTTAGTTGAATTTTTTTTGTGGTTTCTCGTAGAAGTAACCCCCTGTGGTTGCCCGTCATGCGATCGGTCTGACGGGCAGGCACGGGGGCCTGCCACTACCAGGTGTGATCCAATGGTTGTCTTCCGTAGGGACAACCCCCTGTGGTTGACCGCTGTTTAGCTGTTCTGAATGGCAGGCACAGCCCTCAACAAGGTGGTTCCCAAGGACCTGCCACTACCGGGAAAAAGTTTTATCGTAGCTATCTCCCAGCGTAAACCCTCTTTACTTGAAACCATCAATATTTGATCTTTATTTTTAATGCTGGGAATAAAAATCATCATTTCCGCCGGGTCCAAAGTAAACTGCCAAATTTTGCCCAGCGCCTTGACTTCAATCAGTCCCGTTTCCGGTGACCAGGACTCAACAATCCCTCTCAGCTGATAAGTATTTTTTTCTTCTCCTTCTTTTAAGTTGTCATTATTGTCGGCAAGTTTACTACTTCACCCGATATTTCACTTTCGTTAACCCGAGTTAAAATACTTTTATTATTTTTGATATTTTTTGAAAAAACCATTAGTCCCAAAATCATCCCCACCGATGCGACTAGGCCATACCACCACTTCATACTCTAGATTATGAAGGTTTTCATCTCAAAATCAAGGTTCAAAAAAGTTTATTAAACCTATTCCCAAATAATGTTCCCTTCCATTATAATAAAAAAATCCTTCTTCAAGCATTCTGTGTACATCTTCAGACACAGGGATTGCTTTTTTATCGTTAGTTCTAATATAAATATTCCAAAATTCTTTTTGTCTATCTTTTACATCTTTTATCGCTCCCAAACCTTGAATTCCGATCCCTTCCACCAGTATCACTCCAATATTATAACCGATTTCTCCATTAGTTTGTATCCCTGCAATTTCTAAAACTGGATAAATAACTCCCTCATGTTCAAAATACCAAAATTCCACTTGCCCCTTAAATGATCTATCCAAATCACAGTTACCCACATTCATCAACTCTTCACCCACGGCTACATTACTATAGCATAGATTTCCATCTCTTTCTTTATAATACCCCAAAGATGGGATTAATTTTTCGCTGTACCATTTAAAAAACTCTTCCATTCCCACTTCCAGTGGATCCGGTCCTTTTACGAATTCATCTTTATGATTCATTAGATACTCGTAGCTTTCCGGAGTCGTGCTTAATTTTTCCAGATCAATGGGATATTTTTCAGGAATTTCGGTCGCCGTTGGTGTCGGTTCTGGAGTCGGGGTAATAGTTGGTATTTCTGTCGCCGTCGCTGTTGGCTCGAGGGTCAGGGTGATAGTGGGCATTTCGGTCGCCGTTGCCGTCGGCATCGGAGTTTGGAGGACCGTGCCGCACGAGCTTAGAAGGCTGGCAAGCAAAACAAGAAGGAAGAGACGTGCGCCAAAGGAAATTGTGGAATTCTGTTTGGATTGGGTGCGTTTTTTCATGATCCCTCCGCTGATGATTATGTAAAATTTTACATCTACCCAACAGTCCCATGTGCAGCAATTGGCGGGTTGGTGGATGTTAAGGGAGATGGTACCAGGAGTGAGTCGAGGAGTCGTGCATTTAGGTAGAGGCACGGCACACCATGCCTGCCAGACAAACCAATCAAACAACGGCCATCCATAGGGGGTTTCCCCTACCGAAGAACGGCTACCTTTTCCGGTTCCTAGCCCCCGTGCCTAATTCGGCACAAAAAGGTAAAATGACGAGGTGAATCCGAATCACTCACTGCCCCACCGAAAAAATCTACGAATACCTGAATTTGATTATTCACAACCTGGTGCCTATTATGTGACCATCGTCACCCAGGATCGCAAAACGTTGTTTGGGCATATTTATGATGGAGAAATGATTTTGAATGATATTGGGAAGATGGTGGAAGAGGTGATTGACCAGATTCCCGAGCATTACCAGAACATTAATGTCGAGGTGTCTGTAATAATGCCGAATCATATTCACATTTTGTTCCTGATTGCCGATGTAGTGGCAGGCCCCCGTGCCTGCCATGAAGACCAACCAGATAGCGGTCAACCACAGGGGGTTGACCCTACCGAAGAACGGTTGTCCTTGTCTGTGCGAAGCCCCCGTGCCTGCCAGACAGACCAAACGAACAACGGTCAACCACAGGGGGTTGCCCCTACCCAAGACCAATTGTCTTTGCCAGACATCGTCCATCGAATCAAATCTTTGACGACACATCAATACATAATAGGCGTTAGGGACAAAGGTTGGCCCCGATTTGAGAAGCGCCTCTGGCAGAGGAATTATTATGAACGTTTCATCAGGAATGAACAGGATTACCAAGCAGTCTACAATTACATCCTAACAAACCCGATGAATTGGGAAAAGGATGAAGAGTTCTTAGTTTCGTAGGATTACCCCGGTGTTTATTTCTATATTACATAGGCGGTCACGGCATGCCGTGACCCTACCAAGGGCTTCTTTGACGATTGAAACCGAAAAGAAAACTAACTCCAGCTCACGAAAACTTAGTTAATATCCACCCTTGACAAAAATTTGGTTATGGTATGATAGGCGTGCTAATTTTGAGCCATACTTTTCAAAGGGAGACATTTTGGAAGCCTATTGTTTTAAATGTAAAGAAAAACGAGAAATCACTCAGGCG
>WOYI010295661.1_pt1 | contig 10150 bp, 7 predicted proteins | sample 6423411 | NCBI WGS metagenome assembly WOYI01 (sample SAMN13441803, study PRJNA592873) | oil field metagenome | biome: oil field; feature: oil-well bore; material: oil-contaminated soil; isolation source: oil-contaminated soil from oil-well borehole | place: Germany: Wietze | collected 2016-10-18 ... | reverse complement strand
CCTCGAAGATTTTCCCGCGGATGTCGCCTTCGCTCGATCGAAGTATTCACTCGATGAGCTTGCCCAACCCCGGGCTGGAGGTGAAGTCGCGCTTGGTGCGCTGCTTGTCCAGCGGTTCGCCGTGCACCTGGAACCACACGCTCTCGGCGATATTGGTGGCGTGGTCGCCGATGCGCTCGATGTTCTTGGCCATGAACAGCAGGTGCGTGCACGGCGTGATGTTGCGCGGATCCTCCATCATGTAGGTGAGCAGCTGGCGGAAATAGCCGGTATAGGCCTCGTCCAGTTCGGCGTCGCTCTTCCACACCTGGTAGGCGCGCTCGGCGTCCTGATCGCGATATGCCACCAGCACGTCGCGCACCTCGGCAGCGGCCAGCTTGGCCAGGTAGTCCAGGCCCTTGGCCGGTGACACCGGCGCCACCATCGACAACGGGATCGAGCGTTTGGCGACGTTGGCGGCATAATCGCCGATGCGCTCGATGTCGGCGGCGATGCGCAGTGCGGCGAACACGTTGCGCAGGTCGCCGGCCATCGGCGCGCGCAGTGCCAGCAGGCGCATCACGTCGTGGCTGACTTCCTGCTCCAGCTGATCGATTGCCTCGTCGTTGGCCACCACGCGCTGGGCCGCGCGCTCGTCGCGGCGATCCATCACGTCGATCGCCGACTCCAGCTGGGTCACCGACAGCTCGCCCATGCGCACGATCTCGCCGGTCAGCCGGGTCAATTCGCTGTCATAGCTCTTGATGATGTGTTCGCTGCCGCTCATGTCGATGCTCTCACTCAATCTCGGATAGGAAGGTCGGGGCGGTGGAGCCCCCACCCGGCCTCTCCCCGGCGGGGAGAGGGAACACGTGGGCTGGCTCCCACTATCCAAAGCGGCCGGTGACGTAGTCCTCGGTCTGTTTCTGGTCGGGTTTGGTGAAGATTTTCTCGGTACTGTCGTATTCGATCAACTCGCCCATGTACATGAAGGCGGTCTGGTCCGAACAGCGCGCCGCCTGCTGCATGTTGTGGGTGACGATGACGATGGTGAACTGGCTCTTCAGCTCCTCCACCAATTGCTCGATGTGGCTGGTGGCAATCGGGTCCAGCGCCGAGGTCGGCTCGTCCAGCAGCAATACGTCGGGCCTGAGCGCGATGGCGCGGGCGATGCACAGGCGCTGCTGCTGGCCGCCGGAGAGCCCCAGCGCGTTCTGCTTGAGCTTGTCCTTCACCTCGTCCCACAACACGGCATCGCGCAGTGCCTTCTCGACCCGGATATCCACATCGGCGCGCGACAGCGTCTCGTGGTGGCGGATGCCGTAGGCGACGTTCTCGAAGATGGTCATCGGGAACGGCACCGGCTTCTGGAACACCATGCCGACCTTGCTGCGCAGGCGGTTCATGGAATAGCCCGGCGCGAGGATGTTCTCACCGTCGAGCATGATCTCGCCCTTGGCCTCCTGCTTCGGATAGATCGCATAGATGCGGTTGAAGATGCGCAACAAGGTCGACTTGCCACAGCCGGAGGGGCCGATGATCGCGGTGACCTTCTTCTCCGGAATCTCCATGTTGATGCCTTTCAGTGCATGGAATCCGTTGTAGTAGAAGTGCAGGTCACTGACCTTGATCTTGGTCGGCGCGGCGGGGGCCTGGCTGGCCGATGGCTGCGGATGAAGGCCAGCGGCGGGCTCAGTCATGGGACACCTTGTTGCGTGAGAGTACGAGACGGGAAGCAAGGCTCAGCAGCAGCACGAACATCGTCACCACGAACGCGCCGGCCCAGGCCAGTGCATGCATGGCGTCGCCGGGATCATTGGCGTACTGGTAGATGATCTGCGGCAGATTCGCCATCTTGTCCATCGGATTGACGGTCATGAAGTTGTTGCCGAACGCGGTGAACAGCAGTGGCGCCGTCTCGCCGCTGATGCGCGCCAGCGCCAGCAGTACGCCGGTGATGATGCCGGAGCGTGCGGCGCGGATCAGTACCTGTACGGTCAGCTTCCACTGCGGCACGCCCAGCGACAACGCCGCCTCGCGCAGTGTGGAAGGCACCAGCCGCAGCATTTCATCGGTGGTGCGCACGATGACGGGCAGGGCGATCAGCGCCAGGGCCACGCTGCCGGCAAAGCCGGAGAAGGTGATGTTGCCATGGGTCAGCGCCGTGCTCGGCAGCACCACGATGGTGTAGACGAACAGGCCCATCACGATGGACGGCGCCGACAGCAGGATGTCGTTGAGGAAGCGGATACTTTCGCCGAGCCTGGAGCGATTGGCGTACTCGGCCAGCCAGGTGCCGGCGAACACACCGATCGGTGTGGCGATGGCGATGCCGATCAAGTCGATGATCAGGCTGCCGACCATGGCATTGGCCAGACCGCCGTCGGCACCGTAGGCGGTGATGGTGCTGAACAGCTTCAGGTTGAGCGCGCTGATGCCCTGGCGCAGGGTTTCCCACAGGATCCAGGCCAGGAAGCCAAGGCCCACCAGGGTGGCGGCGACGCTGAGGGTCAGCGCCACGGCGTTGGTCACCTGGCGTCGCAGATACAGCGCGTTCATCAGCTGCCCTCCCTTTTCTTGAGCTGGCTGAGCATCATGCGTGCGATCAACAGCACGATGAAGGTCACCACGAACAGCAGGAACGCCAGCGCCATCAGGGTGGACTTCTGCAGACCCACCGCCTCGCTGAACTGGTTGGCGATGGTCGAGGCGATCGATGCGCCCGGATCGAGCAGCGAGGGCGACAGCTTCATCGCATTGCCCAGTACAAAGGTCACCGCCATGGTTTCGCCCAGGGCGCGACCGAGGCCGAGGAAGATACCGCCGATCACCGCCGAGCGCGTGTAGGGCAGGACGATGTCCCAGGAGACCTCCCAGGTGCTCGAGCCCAGCGCGTAGGCCGATTCCTTCAGCCGCGAAGGCACGGTCTGGAACACCTCGCGCATCACCGAGGAAATGAACGGGATGATCATGACGGCAAGCACGATGCCGGCGGTGAGAATGCTGGCGCCGAACGGATAGCTGCTGGCGAACATCTTGCCGATGAACGGCACGTGTGCCGCTACCCACGATACGTTGCCGTCGCCTGGGTTGTTGCCCAGGTAGCTGGTGAGCCAGGGCTTGATGTGCGCCGAGAAGAACGGGGCAAAGATGAACAGGCCCCACATGCCGTAGATGATCGACGGAATGCCAGCCAGCAGCTCGATCGCCGAGGAGACCGGGGTACGAAGCCACGATGGCGCGACCTCGGAAAGGTAGAGGGCGATGCCGAAGCTGATCGGCACGCCGATGATCAGGGCAATCAGCGACGTGGCGATGGTGCCGTAGACCGGGACCAGCGCACCGTAGACGTCGTTGCCGGGATCCCAGGCGGAGCTGGTGAGGAAGCGCCAGCCGAACGTGCCGAAGGCATCTCGCCCGCCCCACAACGTGGCGCCGGCGGCGCCGAGCAGCGAGGCCAGCACCAGCAAGGCGCATGCCATGAGCATCCAGCGGAACAGGCGCTCGTTTCGCGCGTCGCGCCGGCTTCGATCTTCCTCGATCACGGCGGCTGCCTGTGCTTCGGACCGACTGGACATGGGCGGATGCATCCTCATGAGCCTGCTACAGGCACTCTATTTCACGGGGCGCCATCAATGGAACGCCGCCCCAGGCGCTGGAGCGGCGATGACTGCAATTCCATCCATCGGAAAGGGCGGAGCACGGAGGCTCCGCCCTTGACCTTGACGGATCAAAGCTTGAAATCAGACGCCCAGTAGGCTTCGATCTGCTTGACCAGCGAGTCCGGCAGAGCCACGTAGTCGAGCGAAGCCGCCAGTGGCTGACCATTCTCGTAGGACCACTTGAAGAAGTCGAACACCACCTTGGTGTGTTCGACATTCTTGGGGGTCTTGTACATGATCGCCCAGGTAGTGGCGGTGATCGGCCACGCGGTCTCGCCCGGGGCGTTGGTCATGATCAGGTTGAAGTCCTTGGCGCTGGCCCAGTCGGCGGTAGCAGCGGCGGCGGCGAAGGCATCGGCGCTCGGCTGAACGATCTGGCCGGCGGCGTTCTTCATGTCGACCCAGGCGATCTTGTTCTTGACCGCGTAGGCATACTCGACGTAGCCGATCGAACCCTTGATCTGGCGCACGTACTGCGACACGCCCTCGTTGCCCTTGCCGCCCACGCCGGTCGGCCAGTCGACGGCGGTGCCGAACTTCACCTGCGACGCCCACTGCGGGCTGACCTTGCTCAGGTAGTTGGTGAAGTTGTACGAGGTACCCGAACCGTCCGAGCGGTGCACCACGGTGATCTTGCCCGCCGGCAGGGCCATGCCGGCATTCAGCGCAGCGATCTTCGGGTCGTTCCAGTTGGTGATCTTGCCCAGGAAGATGTCGGCCAGGGTGGCGCCATCCAGCTTGATCTGGTCAGCCTGCACACCGGCGATGTTGACCACCGGGACGATGCCACCGACCACCAGTGGGAACTGGCCCAGGCCGAACTTCTTGAGGTCTTCCGGGCTCAGCGGCGCGTCGGAGGCGCCAAAGTCGATGGTGCCGGCCTTGATCTGCGCAATGCCCGCGCCGGAACCGACCGACTGGTAGTTCAGCTGGTTGCCGGTCTTCTCGGCATAGGCGGCGGACCACTTGGTCAGCACCGGATAGACGAAGCTGGAGCCGGCGCCGGTGATGTCGGTGGCCTGGGCGGCCAGGCTCATCATCGAGGCAACGGCGATCGTGGCGATGCGGGATTTGGTTGAGGTCAACACGGTAGCTCCTTGAGGAGGAAAGTCACGGGACGAGGCCCGCCCCTGCCGTCATTACAAGGGCACTGTGTTGCAATGAAATGAGATGAATGTTTCATCCTTGTGACAACACGTCATCCGAGCGTCACAGCACGCCCAGGCCAATGTGCTCGCGCTCGAAGGCTTCCAGCCTGCGCCAGCGGTTGACGATGCCGCAGAACAGTTCGGCCGTGCGCTCGGCGTCATACACGGCCGAGTGCGCTTCGCGCGAGTCGAAGCTGCTGCCGGAGGCCAGCACGGCCTTGCTCAACACGGTCTGCCCGTAGGCCAGGCCGCTCAGCGTGGCGGTGTCGAAGCAGCTGAAGGGGTGGAACGGATTGCGCTTGTGCCCCGTGCGCCGCACCGCGGCGTTGAGGAACCCCAGGTCGAATGCGGCGTTGTGGCCTACCAGCACCGCGCGTTGGCAATGATGATGGCGCATGGCCAGGCGCACCTCATTGAAAATGTGGTCCAGCGCCATCCGTTCGCTGAGCGCGCCGCGCAGCGGGTTGTCCGGATCGATGCCGGTGATTTCCAGCGCGCGTGGATCGAGGTTGGCACCAGGAAAGGGCTCGACATGGGCCGAAACGGCCGGCTGCGGATGCAGGTAGCCCTCGCTGTCCATGTTCAGGGTGACTGCGGCGATTTCCAGCAGGGCATCGCGCTCGGCGTCGAAGCCGCCGGTTTCCACGTCCACGACCACGGGGAGAAAGCCGCGGAAGCGTTCAGCCATGCGGCTGGCCAGGCTCTTGTTGAGGTCATCCATCCGCAAAGCATATCAGCGCCGGCGGCGGCGACCGGCGGTGCAGCCGGTATCTGCAGGTGGCAGACCACAGCCGCTGACTCCGATTTGTCACATTTTCTCAATGCGACTGCAAAGGGACACCCGCAAACTTTTAACGTCCTGCTTCGCCGACCACGGATTTCAAAGGGGCGCGGTCGAGGTGACGTTATCCATCCAGCGGAGATTTCCCATGCGTTCCAAGTTGCTCGTGGCAGCGATTGCTGCCGGTCTCGGGTTCAGCAGCCTCGTGTCGGCGGCGCCGGCCACCAAGACTTCCAAGGCTTCGGCCTCCTCGGCCACCACCAATGCCGAAATCGAGATGCTGAAGGCCCAACTGGCCGCGATGCAGGCAAAGATCAACGAGCTGGAGCAGCGCACCGACGCCCAGTCCGACATCAACGTCAGCACCAGCCAGGCGATCGAGAAGGTGCAGAAGACGGCCACCAATGACAAGGCGCTCGCCAAGCTCGAGAAGCTGGTGAACAACACCACGCTCAGCGGCAAGATGTACTTCGACTTCTCCAACATCGACCAGAAGAACAGCGACACCGGCAAGACCGATGCCTCGGGTACCGGTTTCGACGTCAAGCGCTTCTACCTGACCGTGGATCACAAGTTCGACGACGTGTGGTCGGCCAACCTGACCACCGACTTCAACTATGCCAGCGCGATCGGCCAGACCAGCCTGTTCGTCAAGAAGGCCTACGTGGAAGGCAAGTTCGATCCGACGTTCAAGCTGCGCATCGGCTCGGCGGACATGCCCTGGATCCCGTTCGTCGAGAACTACTACGGCTTCCGCTACGTCGAGAACACCCTCACCGATCGCCTGAAGTACGGCAGCTCGGCGGACTGGGGTCTGCACGCCGCCGGTGACTTCGGCGCCAGCAAGTCGGTCAACTACGCGGTGTCCGTGGTCAACGGCAACGGCTACAAGAACCCCAGCCGCAGCAAGAGCGTGGACTTCGAAGGGCGCGTCGGCTTCGTGCCGTTCGAGAACATGATCGTGGCGGTGGGCGGCTACAGCGGCAAGCGCGGCAAGGAGACCCAGACAGTCAACGCGCAGAACACCGCGACCCGTGGCGATTTCATGATTGCCTACGCCGACAAGACGGTTCGCGTCGGTGCCGAGTACTTCACCGCGAAGGACTGGAACAACGTCCTGACGCCCGTCTCGGACAAGGCCGATGGTTACTCGGTGTGGGGCAGCGTGGGCGTGGCTGAGGGCGTGGCCCTGTTCGCCCGCTACGACTATGCCAAGCTCAGCAAGGATCTGGACCACAAAGCCAAGGACACTTACTACAATGCCGGCGTCGAGTTCGACATCACCAAGGGCTTCAAGCTGGCCGCCGTGTACAAGCATGAGAAGGGCGAGAGGTCGGTCAGCACCCCGATCCCGCCGCACGTGCAGAACGTGAAGACCGACGAGTTCGGCGTGTTCGGCGAAGTGAAGTTCTAAAACTGTCACACGACTCCGGCAAGATGCCGGAGTCGGTGATCCCGGTTATCGGAAGGGAGTTCGACCCAGGGACGGAAAACGGCGGGCAGCAGCCCGCCGTTTGCTTTTGTGCCGCGCCAGGCACGCCCCCGCGCAGCGTGCCCTCGCGGGCTCCACGAGGCGAGGCAGCCGGGCACGTCGCTGCAGAAACTGCTGCGGCGCACCGGCGTTGCGCGCCGTACCGCATGCTCGAGATGGCCCCGCCGGAAGGGCGGCGAGCTCATCACGGCGCTGCGGAAAGGGGGAGCGGGCATGGCAGATGCCGCGCCAAGGCGACGCCTCCGGTCACTCGCCGCCTTGAACCATCCCGGCCACCGCTGCCGGACGCCCGGACACCGGCGCGCCGGCCTGTATAATCGGCCGGGTAAACGCACGATGGGAGAAGTGCTCGGCCCCTCACCGGATCGACCGCTGCCGAAGGCGCAACGCCCGTAATCGCTCAGGCCCAAAAACCATCGTGCGCAAACACTCTGGAGAGACCGGTTGAATCCGGCGCCGAAGGGGCACCAGGTGCGGCAGTGAATCGCCCGCCTCCAAACTCTCAGGCAAAAGGACAGAGGGGCGCCCCGCGTGCGGCACGGCACGTGTATTCCCGGATGCCCCCAGCCATGAGCCAGTCCCCCTCTCCCTCGCTGCGCGAGCTCGAGCACCACGGTGCCTTCATCGAGCGCCTCATCGGCCCGAACGACGCCGAGATCGCCCACATGCTCGATGTCATCGGCCAGCCCTCGCTGGATGCGATGACCGACGCCATCGTGCCGGCCTCGATCAAGTCGCCCGCGCCGCTGGCCCTGCCCGCCCCGGTCACCGAGGTGGAGGCGCTGGCGAAGATCCGCGCGATCGCCTCGAAGAACACCGTCTTCCGCAGCTTCATCGGCCAGGGCTACTACGGCACCCACACGCCGAACGTCATCCTGCGCAACATCCTGGAGAACCCGGCCTGGTACACCGCCTACACGCCGTACCAGGCGGAGATCTCGCAGGGCCGCATGGAGGCGCTGATCAACTTCCAGACGATGTGCGCCGACCTCACCGGCATGGACCTCGCCAACGCCTCGCTGCTGGACGAGGCCACCGCCGCGGCCGAGGCGATGACGCTGGCCAGACGCTCGTGCAAGTCCAGGAGCAACCTGTTCTTCGTCTCCCGTGGCGTGCACCCGCAGACGCTGGAAGTGCTGCACACCCGCGCCGAGGCGCTGGGCATCGGCCTGCAGATCGGCGATGACGCCGAGGCCGCCACGGCCGACAGCTTCGGCGTGCTGCTGCAGTACCCGGACACCTTTGGCCAGATCCACGACTACGCCACCGTCGCCGCCGCCGTGCACGCCCGCGGCGGCCTGGTGGCGGTGGCCGCCGACCTGCTCGCGCTCACCCTGCTCGAGGCGCCGGGCGAATGGGGCGCGGACATCGTCATCGGCAACAGCCAGCGCTTCGGCGTGCCATGCGGCTTTGGTGGCCCGCATGCCGCCTTCATGGCCTGCCGTGACGCGTTCAAGCGCTCGATGCCGGGACGGCTGATCGGCGTCTCGCTCGACGCCGAGGGCAAGCCCGCCTACCGCCTCACCCTGCAGACCCGCGAGCAGCACATCCGCCGCGAGAAGGCCACCTCCAACATCTGCACCGCGCAGGTGCTGCTGGCGGTGATGGCCTCGATGTACGCCGTCTACCACGGCCCGGACGGCCTCAAGCGCATCGCCCACCGCACGCATCGGCTCACCGCGGTCCTCGCCGCCGCGCTGCGCAACGCCGGCGTCGAAGTGGGCAAGCACTTCTTCGACACGCTGCACATCACCGGTGTGGATGCCGACGCCGTGCACGCACGCGCCGAAGCGCTGGGCATCAACCTGCGCCGAATCCACGGCACCGCCCTGGGCATCAGCCTGGACGAGACCGCCACCCGCGCCGACGTGATCACGCTGGCCGGCCTGTTCGGCGCCGAGATCGACGATGAGCAGGACAGCACGAGTGTCGCTGGAGGCCGCACGCCGGAAGTGACCATCGACGCGCTCGATGCCACCACCGCCGACGCACTGCCGCCCGCGCTGCTGCGCAGCAGCGACTTCCTCACCCACCCGGTGTTCAACACCCACCACAGCGAGCACGAGCTGCTGCGCTACATGCGCATGCTCGCCGACAAGGACCTGGCGATGGATCGCACGATGATCCCGCTGGGCTCGTGCACCATGAAGCTCAATGCCACCGCCGAGATGATCCCGGTGACCTGGCCGGAGTTCGCCAACATCCACCCGCTGGCGCCGGCCGAGCAGGCCGCCGGCTACAAGGCGCTGATCGACGGGCTGGAAGCGATGCTGGCGGAGTGCACCGGCTACGACGCGGTCAGCCTGCAACCGAACTCCGGCGCGCAGGGCGAGTACGCCGGCCTGCTGGCGATCCGCGCCTATCACCGCTCACGCGGCGAGGGTCATCGCGACATCTGCCTGATCCCCGAGTCCGCCCACGGCACCAACCCGGCCAGCGCGCAGATGAGCGGCATGCAGGTGGTGGTCACCGCCTGCGACGCCAACGGCAACGTCGACGTCGCCGACCTGCGCGCCAAGGCCGAGCAATACTCCAGCCGACTCGCCGCGCTGATGGTCACCTACCCGTCCACGCACGGCGTGTTCGAGGAAGAGATCGTGCAGATCTGCGAGATCATCCACGCGCACGGCGGCCAGGTGTACACCGACGGCGCCAACATGAACGCGCTGGTCGGCGTGGCCAAGCCGGGCAAGTGGGGCTCGGACGTCAGCCACCTCAACCTGCACAAGACCTTCTGCATCCCGCACGGCGGCGGTGGCCCGGGCGTCGGCCCGTGCGCGGTGAAGTCGCACCTGGCGCCGTTCCTGCCCAAGGCCTTCGGTGGCGAGGGCGAGGTCGGCATGGTCAGCGCCGCCACCTTCGGCAGCGCCTCGATCCTGCCGATCAGCTGGATGTACATCACCATGATGGGCGGCGAAGGCCTGCGCCGCGCCACCCAGGTGGCCCTGCTCAATGCCAACTACGTGGCCAGGCGCCTGGCGCCGCACTACAGGACGCTGTACACCGGCCGCAACGGCCTGGTGGCGCATGAGTGCATCCTGGACCTGCGCCCGCTCAAGGACGCCACCGGCATCGGCGCCGAGGACGT
>WOYI010453628.1_pt3 | contig 10154 bp, 8 predicted proteins | sample 6423411 | NCBI WGS metagenome assembly WOYI01 (sample SAMN13441803, study PRJNA592873) | oil field metagenome | biome: oil field; feature: oil-well bore; material: oil-contaminated soil; isolation source: oil-contaminated soil from oil-well borehole | place: Germany: Wietze | collected 2016-10-18 ... | reverse complement strand
GTCGGCCAGCCCCACCACTGCGGCATGAAACCGTCGATGCGCATCATCGCGCTCAAGGTCGTCTGTGGCACTGCTCATTTCATCGAGGAGCTGATGCACCGGTTGCAGCGCGGTCTGCAGGTCGGCCAGAGGCAGGGCGGTCTCGATCGCATGCCGCTCCAACACGTGGCGCAGGGCGAACAACTGCAGGATCTCCGCCGGGGACCAGTCCGCCACCCGGGATCCGCGGCGGGGCAGCCGCTCGATCAGGCCCTGTTGTGTCAGCAGCCGCAATGCTTCGCGCAACGGCGCCCGGCCTATCCCGAAGTCGGCGCACAGCTGCTCCTCGACGAGCTTGTCGCCCGGTCCGAGCGTTCCGTCCAGGATCGCGGCTCGCAGCCTGCTGCCGGCGACGTCGACGAGCGTCGCGGGCAACTCGTGCTGCGATCCGTCAATCCTGGGTGCCGCCATGATCGTTTTCGATGCCCTGTCGTCGTTTCGAGATCAGAGCCGGCGTACGCCAACTCAATCGCCATCGTAGGAACTAATGCGTCGGGGTGTCGTATCGGAGGTTCAGTTCAAGGGCATCTGTCCATCCGGCCGAACTCGGCTCGAGACCCGATGAAGCGGCCCGACGCTCTTACGGGTCCCGGATATCGCTGGAGGCGATCTCGGTGACGACGCCGGTGATATTCGCGATCTCCCCGACGAGCAGACGCTCGTCGGCATGCGCATCGGCGAGAAGTGCGGCGGCCTCGCGGACACCCGCGCTGGCCGCCAGTAGCGCATCGGTGTCCACACTCCACGGTGCCGCCGGGGTGGCCGGCTCACCGCACAGCGCCTTGACGTAATCGTCTACGGCCGCGACGAATTCGCGATTCAGATTCGGTGGGGGATGGGCGGGCATACGCGCCTCCAAGGTGGCGCACGATGTCGTCACCGAATTCAGCGCGGCGCGGTAGGTGCGCATCCACCGTCGCAGCGGGCGGGATTCGGTGCCGGTCGCACCCGCGGTGGCCTCGAACGCGGCGCGGGCGCTGACCGCACGCCCCCAGGCGGATTCCAGCTGTTCCTTCGGATGATCGAGGTCGTGCACGAATGCCTTGATCACGGTTGCCGCGTAGTCGATTTCGGTCTTCAGCAGTTCACCGGCCCGTTGGCGCAGCCGGACCATCCCGTTGTCGGGGATCAGCACGTGCACCACGACGGCCAGCCCGCCACCGGTCACGACCGCCAGGAGATGGTCGCCGATGGCGTCGGCCGCTCCCGCGCCGCCGGTGTCGATCAGGAAGGCGAGCGCGCCGGCGATGGCCGCGTTCACCGCGAGGTAGCTGAACTCGGTGCCTGCATATCCGATGGCAAGGCAGGCCACCGCCAGCAGTGCCGAGACCAGCCCGGTCGGATCGGTCAGGGAGGTCAGCACGCCGGCCCCGGCCACCCCGACCGCGGTGCCGACGATCCGCCCGACGCACCGCATATAGGTGTGTGCGGTTTCCGGACGCAACACCATCAGTACGGTCAGTGCGATCCACACGCCTTCGGGCATCCCGCCGAACCGCCACAGCGCCACCCCGACGGCGGTCGCTGCGGTCAGTCGCACGGTGTGTCGCAGGATGGGTGAGCTTCCGGTCAGTTGGGTCCGCAACAGGCCTGCGGTGGCGGTGAGCGCGTCCGGAACCTCGGACCGACGCAGCTGTGGCACCTGCTCGGGCTCGAACCGGCCGAACCGCCACGTGACCGCCTCGCGCAACTGGGCCGACAGGCGGAGCGCATCGTCGCGTGCGGCACCCTGGACAGCAGCCGCGGCGCTGTCCAATTGGCCGGTCGCATGGCCCAGACCGCTGCGGGCCCGGCGCCTGGCGTGGGCGATGATCACCATCAGTTCCGAGGCGCTGTGCAGCACTCGCGCGACGGCCTCGTCGTCACCGTCGCGATCGCCCAGCGCTGTCAGCGATTCCGCGATCCGCTCCGGCAGTCCGTACCAGCCGTGGTAGATGGGTGGCCGGCGTTTGGCCGGCGCCTCGCTGACGGTGAACGCATCCCGGAGTCGGATCAACGGTTCCCGGTCGATCCTGGTGTCGGCCTCGACCGCGATCCGGTCGGCGTCGGCGGACAGCGACAGGTAGGCCTTGGTGAGGGCGCTGCGCTGCGCGCGCCAGCGGCGTTGCGGCCACACCCCGATCAGCATGGCCTGCGACAGTCCGCCCGCCAGTGCCAGGGCAGTGGGGGCGAGGATCGAGCCCACGGTGTGCGCGACGGGTGTGGTGATCAGCATGAGTGCTGCACCTGCCGCGGCCACCAGTCCGGCGTTGGCGCTGATCGCCCAGTGCATTCCGGCTGCCACGCACCACAACGCCACGACGGCGACGAACGCGATGCTGTTGCCTTCGGTCAGCGCGCCCAGCAGCACCGCCACCGCCATTTCCACTGAGATCACCACCACGGTGGGAAACCGGCTGCGCGGGCTGTCTTGCAGCGCGCTGGCCCCGGCGACGATCGAGGCAGCGCCGGCACTGACGGCGGCGGCGATCGAACTGACCGATGCGGCCAGCAGCATGATGGCCAGCACGCCGGCCAGGCTGCGCGCCACGGCGCCGACGTCACACAACGTCAGTCGCAGTTGGCGGGCACTGGTCATCACGCCATTGTGAACCCGCGGGCGGCTGTGTCACCCGAGATCGTGCGCGTGTCACTCGGGGCTAGACCGCTAGTGCACTGCGTGCACCGGGCATTCGACGGTGCGCGATGCAGCCAGAATGGCGCGCACCGTGCGGCGGCAGCGGCCGCAGTCCGAGCCGGCGCCGCAGGCGTCGGCGATCTGCCTGGACGTGGTGGCACCGGCGGTGACGGCGTCGTGGACGGCCTGGGTGGTGGCTCCGGTGCACAGACACACGAACATGGGCTAGGCCGCCGCCCTCATCAGGAGGGTTGCGCTGCCGCGTAATTGGCGGGGCGAACCGGGTTGCGGAGGATTCGTCGCCTTCGTACCGCCGAATTCCCGTGCAATGTCAGCGAAAAGGCGTGCGTCGGTATTCGCGGGAATGGAAAGTCGACCGATATCCGGGGCCCGCATCAGATGTGCATTGCGATTGCACAGATCAATGACGGAAACAAATGGTAGAAATGTGAATTCGTCCACCGTTCCTGCCTTTGCATCCACGCCGAGTCGGGGACACCGACGACGACCGCTTTTGAATTAGGTCAGTGTAGCCTAACTTAGGTCAGCCGTCCATAACATGGCCCCTGACTAGGGTTAGCCTCACCTACGGCACGCCGAAAGGGTTGAAACTTCGCTCCGAACCACCGCTTCCGCTCTCGCCGCCGGCCGGTCCACTGTACTAGATTCAGCGGTACACGGCTCTAGCGAAACTTGACCGGCCCGCAAGGTGCCTAGGAGCGACATGCAAGGCGATCCGGACGTTCTCAAACTGCTCAATGAACAATTGACCAGTGAACTCACGGCGATCAACCAATATTTCCTGCATTCGAAGATGCAGGACAATTGGGGGTTCACCGAATTGGCCCGCCACACCCGGGAAGAATCGTTCGAGGAAATGCGTCACGCGGAAACGATCACCGATCGCATTCTGCTCCTCGACGGCCTGCCGAACTATCAGCGGCTGTTCTCCCTTCATGTCGGCCAGACCCTGCGCGAGCAGTTCGAAGCGGACCTCGCGATCGAGTACGAGGTGGTGGCGAGGCTGCGGCCAGGCGTCATCATGTGCCGCGAGAAGGAGGACGCCACCTCGGCCCGCATTCTGGAGGAGATCCTCGCCGACGAGGAGAGTCACATCGACTATCTGGAAACCCAGTTGCAGTTGATGATCACACTCGGCGAAGAGCTGTACTCGGCGCAGTGCGTGTCGCGGCCGCCCAGTGGGGGTTCGGGGTAACCTGCCCGGTCGATCACCCGGATCCGCCCACGTATATTAGGTAGCCAAGCTAAGCGTCTGCGGGGTCGGGGGGGGTCGGGGATTTCTTGTGACGTCCGCTGACACTGCAGAGTCCGCTGCGCTGATCAGTCCACAGCGGCGCAAGATCATCTTCGTCGCCGTGTTGTTCGGCATGTCGCTGGCCGCGCTCGACCAAACCATCGTCGCCACTGCACTACCCACCGTGGTGTCCGATCTCGGGGGAGCAGGTCACCAGTCCTGGGTAGTCACGAGCTATCTGCTGGCCTCCACCATTGCGACTGCAGTCGTCGGGAAACTCGGCGATCTGTTCAGTCGTAAATCAGTGTTCCAGGTCGCGGTGGTGTTCTTCCTGATCGGCTCGGTGCTGTGTGGGCTGGCCGGATCGATGGCCATGTTGGTCGGCGCCCGGGCGCTGCAGGGCATCGGTGGTGGTGCGCTCATGGTGACCGCGACGGCCGTGATCGGTGAGGTGATCCCGCTTCGCGACCGCGGCCGGTATCAGGGTGCGCTGGGTGCGGTGTTCGGGGTCACCACCGTGATCGGGCCGCTGCTCGGTGGGTTCTTCACCGATCATCTGTCGTGGCGGTGGGCGTTCTGGATCAACATCCCCATCGCGATCGTGGTGTTCCTGGTGGCCACTGTCGCCATCCCAGCGCTGGCCAGGAGTTCCCGGCCTGTGATCGACTACTCCGGTATCGCGCTGGTCGGCCTGGGAGCGTCCGGGCTGACGCTGGCGACCAGTTGGGGCGGCGCCGAGTATTCCTGGTCTTCTCCGGTGATCATCGGACTGTTCGTCGGGTCGGCCATCGCGCTGGCGGCGTTCGTCACCGTGGAACTGCGCGCGGCGGAACCAATTCTGCCGATCCGACTTTTCGCCGGACAGGTGTTCACGGTCTGCTGCGTGCTGGCATTCATCGTCGGCTTCGCGATGTTGGGTGCCATGACGTTCCTGCCGACGTTCATGCAGTTCGTCGACGGGGTGTCGGCGACGGTATCGGGCCTGCGGACCCTCCCGATGGTGGCGGGCATGCTGATCACCTCGATCGGCAGCGGTTCTATCGTCGGCCGCACTGGCCGCTACAAGGTCTTCCCGGTCGCCGGCACCGCCATCATGTTCGTCGGCTTCCTGTTGCTGTCGACGATGGACGCGCAGACCTCGTTGGGGATGCAGTCGCTGTATCTGTTCATCCTCGGCTCGGGTATCGGCCTGTGCATGCAGGTCCTGGTGCTGGTGGTGCAGAACACCGCCGGCTTCTCCGATCTTGGTGTGGCGACTTCGGGTGTCACCTTCTTTCGGACCATCGGAAGTTCTTTCGGCGCAGCGATCTTCGGGTCACTGTTCGCCAATTTCCTGTCCGGGCGTATCGCGGGCGCGCTGGCAACCAGTGGTGCACCGCCGATCGCTGCCGAGTCCCCGCAGGCGTTGCGGGAACTGCCTGCTGAGATGGCGGCACCGATCATCGAGGCCTACGCGGATTCGCTGGGCCTGGTCTTCCTGTGTGCGGCCCCGGTCGCCCTCGTCGGCTTCGTGGTCTCGTTGTTCCTCAAGGAGATTCCGCTGCGCGAGATGGAATCGGTGTCCGCGTCGGATCTCGGGGAGGGGTTCGGGATGCCCACTCCCGAGACCTCGGACGAGATCTTGGAGATGGCGGTGGCCCGGATTTTCCGGGACTCGCCGGATATCCGGTTGCGCAGGCTGACCGACCATCCCGGTTGCGAACTCGATGTGGCCGGATTGTGGGCGGTGGTGCAGATCTACCGGCATAACCAGGTCTACGGTTCGGCGACGCTCAGCCAGATCGCAGAACTGCGGCGATTGCCTGCGGAAGTGCTGGAACCGGCCTTCGACCGGCTGGTGGAGACCGGATACGCGCTGTGCACGGGAGATCAGCTGTGGCTGACACAGCGTGGCGCGCGTCAGGTGAGCGTGGCGATCGACGCCCTGGTCGGCAAGCTGTTCGAACGGCTCAGCGGGGCGAGCACAGCGACGGGAAGTGAAGAGGGCGCACCGGGTTACCAGCGGCGGCCGGATCGACTGCAGGTGGAGGCCGCGCTGGAACGCATCGCGCACCGGCTGGTGCTGCAACCGCAGTGGGTGGAGGACCGGGCCGAACTACCCGCGAGACTCAGGTTGCGGCCCACCCATCCGGGCGGTGGCCGTCGATATTGGTGAACGGTGAACGTGTACTCCCTGGCCAGGGTCGCCGAGGATCCAGCGTGCACACCATATCCGGAAGTATGCGCGTGTGCACGAAGTCGCCGTGGGCATTCGCCCGCGCGGGCATACTTGTGCAGGTGACACCGTTGCAGCGGTACATCGTCGAAGAGATCGCCACCGACCACGTCGACGGCCTGCTGACCCGCCGAGAAGCGCTGCGCCGGTTGGCGCTGTTGGGCGTCGGCGCAGCCTCGGCGTCAGCGCTGATCGTGGCGTGCAGTGAGAAGCGGGATGCGGCGCCGACCAGTGCTCCGTCCACGACGAGCCCTGATCCCGGCGGGCCGCCGCCCGGGATGGAAGATGCGGTGGCCACCGAGGCGGTGACCTGGTCCGGTCCTCGCGGGGAGTTGGTGGGGGCCTGGGCAGCGGCCGCGGATCCGCGCGGCGCGGTTCTGGTCATCCACGAGAACAAGGGGCTCAACGACTGGACCCGATCGGTGGCCGGGCGGTTCGCCGGTATCGGGTACTCGGCGCTGGCGATCGACCTGCTGTCGGCCGGCGGCGGCACGGGCCGCTTCACCGATCCGGCCGAAGCGACCGCCGCGCTGGGCAAGATCGCCGACGCCGATCTGGTGGCAGATCTGCGGTCCGGTATCGACGAGATCGCCCGCCGGGTGCCGGACCACAAGCTCGCGGTGGTCGGATTCTGCATGGGTGGCGGTCTGGCCTGGCGCTTGCTCGCGGCAGGGGAGCCCCGGTTGGCGGCGGCGGTGCCCTTCTATGGGCCGACGCCGGGGAACCCCGATTTCTCGGGGTCGAAAGGCGCCGCGGTCCTCGGCTTCTACGGTGCGCTCGATGACCGGGTGAACGCCACCGAGCCCGCCGCCAAGGCCGCGCTGGTCAAGGCCGGACTGGTGCACGAGCTGGTCACCGAGCCCGACGCGAATCACGCGTTCTTCAACGACACCGGTGAGCGGTACAACGCCCTCGCAGCCGCCGACGCGTGGCAGCGCATCCAGGACTGGTTCACCGTCCACCTGGCTTAGCGTTCGACACACCCAGCGCACATTCACCCTCAGTTAACACACTGGTCAGGCGGCCGTGTTCGACTGCACACGGGTGACGGCTGTGATGGAGCCATGCGAGTTGTCCAGGTCGCGAACTTCTACGGTCCGCGGTCCGGGGGACTTCGCACCGCAATCGACCGTCTCGGCGCCGAGTACACCGCGGCCGGTCATGACGTGGTTCTGCTGGTGCCCGGAGCGCACGCCTCGCGCCACGATCTGGATACCGGCGTCACCCGGCTGTCGCTGCCCGCGCGGCTGATTCCGCTCACCGGCGGCTATCGGGCCGTGCTGCCGGGCCCGGTGACCACGCTGCTGGCCGACCTCGAACCCGATGCCATCGAGGTTTCCGACCGGCTGACCCTGCGCTCACTCGGCCCGTGGGGCCGACGTAACGGGGTCGCGACCGTGATGATCTCCCACGAACGGCTCGACCGCCTCGTCGGGCAGATTCTTCCGGGTCGGGCGGCACGGGCCGTCGCCGATTTCGCCAACCGGCGCACCGCAGACAACTACGACGCCGTGGTCTGCACGACGGCCTTTGCCCGCGAGGAGTTCGACCGGATCGGTGCGGGCAACGTGGTCACCGTGCCGCTCGGTGTGGACCTCGACCAGTTCCATCCCCGCCGCCGCAGCGTGCAGCTGCGCAGCCGCTGGGCCCAGCCGGAGCAGACGTTGTTGGTCCACTGCGGCCGGTTGTCGGTGGAGAAGCATGTCCACCGCAGCATCGATACCGTTGGGGCGCTGCGTGATTCAGGCCTGGATGCCCGACTCGTCATCGTCGGGGAGGGGCCGTTGCGGACGAGGCTGGAACGGCAGGCGGCGGATCTGCCCGTCGATTTCACCGGCTTCATCGGGTGCCGCGACACCGTCGCAGGCATCCTGGCGTCGGCGGATGTGGCGCTGGCGCCGGGTCCGCACGAGACCTTCGGGCTCGCGGCACTGGAGGCGCTGGCGTGCGGCACACCCGCGGTGGTCTCGCGTACCTCGGCTCTCGCCGAGATTCTCACCGCTGACAGCGGTGCGACCGCCGACAACGACCCGGCGTCGATAGCGCGGGCGGTCACATCGGTGATCAGCAGACCGGAGGGTCCGCGCAGGATCAGCGCACGTCGCCGCGCCGAGCAGTTCACCTGGCCGCGGTCCGCCGCGGGCATGCTCGACGTGCTGGGTCGTACCTGACGGCGTGCAGGGTGCCGCCCTCGCTAGTGGACGCCCTCCATCAGGCGGCTGATCCGGCCGGCCACCACCTACACGAAAAATCCCGCGGCGATCGCGACCAGACCGAGGATGCCGAAGTATTCGAACTCGTGGTCCGGGTGGTAATAGCCGGCCAACACACCGGACATCGAGGTGCCGATACCGACCGAGAAGAAGTAGAGCGCCATCATCTGGGCCCGGAATGCATCCGGTGCGAGCTTGGTCGTCACGGACAGCCCGATGGGCGAGAGCAGCAGTTCGGACACCGCGAACACGCCGAGGATGGCGACGATTGCCGATACCAGGACCGCCCGGCCTTCGGTGCCTGCCAGCGGCACGAAACACAGGATCACCCTTCCACGACGGCCGCCGGGCTGGGTCCATTGCGGGTTGCGGAGGTAGTCTCAGCAGGATAACGGGACGATGACTTCATCGTTTCGACGCGGTCGCGTACGTGCGACCGAGTGGGTCCGAAGGGGTACATGTGGACGCGGTGCTCGGATTGTCGATGACACCAAGGTCGCTGTCAGTGGTGGTTGTGGGCGGCGCAGACATGCCTGCCCGCGGCGGGCACGACGCATTCGAGGTTCCTGTCGGTGGAGCCGATGCGCGGGCAGCCACGGCGCGGGCCACGTGCGTTGTGGAAGCCATCGCGGCATCGCGTGGCCGACGCCTGAAATCCATCGGCATCACCTGGAGTGACGCCGCGGATGCCGAGGCGTTCCTGCTGATCGAATCACTGGCCGAATCAGGTTTCGACAACGTCGTGGCGATCCGCCTTCCGGAGGCCACCGAGGCGCTGGCGCGCGGAATGGCCGGTGTTATCGGATACCGGACCAGCGCCGTGTGCGTCATCGAGCCCGATACCGCCATCGCGCTGGTCGTGCATACCGACGACGGTGCGGTGCAGACCGCGATCAACGAGAACATCGACTCGGCTGAGAGCCTGATCGGCTGGCTGAGTGCGGTGTTCACCCGTGCCGACTGGCAGCCCGAGGCTCTGGTCGTCGTCGGGTCCGCGGGCGGTTTCGACGCGGTGTTGCCACGTCTGGAGGAAGCGCTGTCGGTTCCGGTCTTCGCGCCGGCGGAAGCGCCGCTGGCGCTGGCTCGCGGCGCGGCGCTCGCCTCGTCATGCAGCTCCGTTCTGCCGCTGGATCTGGGCGCCCTGACGGGCACGACCGCAACCGATTGCCATGCCGACGGTGGGGTGTCGTCATCACGTGTTCTCGCCGGCCTGTTGGTGGCCGGACTGGTGACCTTCGTGGTGTCGGCCTCGGTGGCGTTCGCCGCCGGGTTCTCTCCGCTGGAACGGGCGGCAGCACCCGAACCCGCCGCCAACGCCGAGCTGATGTCCGGGGACGCCCTGCCCTCCCGGGCGCCGGCCGCCGCGGTGCCGCCGCCCCCGGCCGAGGGTCCCGCTCCGGTGATCGCCGAACCGGTCGAAGCTCTCGCGCCGGTGGTCGACTCGGTTCCACCGCCCGAGGTCAACCCCGTCGTGGACACCGCTCCTGTCGAGGCTCCGCTCGAACTGCTGCCCGAGGCGCCCGCACCCGCGCCGCCGCCAGGCGTGGTGACGATTCCGCGGCAGGTGTACGTCGCGCCGCCACGGGTGTACGCGGAGCCGCAGAAACCGCTGCTCCAGCGAATACGGGACAAGTTACGGATCGGTGGGGACGGTCAGCCGCCGTTGACCATCATGAATCCGCCGATGGGCTGAGCGCCGACGCGCTCTGCTGGCTAACATTTCCCGCACCTGGAGCGATCTAGGATGTAGTTCATGACGCGATGTAGTTCATGATGCCAGGTCCGGATGTCCGGAATAAGGGGGTACGGGGGCTT
>WOYI011171861.1_pt1 | contig 10159 bp, 12 predicted proteins | sample 6423411 | NCBI WGS metagenome assembly WOYI01 (sample SAMN13441803, study PRJNA592873) | oil field metagenome | biome: oil field; feature: oil-well bore; material: oil-contaminated soil; isolation source: oil-contaminated soil from oil-well borehole | place: Germany: Wietze | collected 2016-10-18 ... | reverse complement strand
GTCATCCCGGTCAATTGACGATCATGCAACCCACCCAACAGCAGCAAGGCGCTCACCGCGCCGATCAGCGCCATGAACATGTCCCATTGGGCATCCCACGGGTCGCCCTGGGTACCGAGAAAAGCGACTGAACCATCGCCCCAGAATACGGCTGATGCCCATTCGACCAGTTCGTAACTGGCGCTGATACCCAGGCAGGCCAGCACCAGCAGGAAAAAAAGCCATTTGCCAGGCCGTAATGGCGAGGTGCGCAACAACAGTTCGCGTCCCAGAATAGCCGGCGTGACACCCTGAAAAAAATGACCGACCCGGTCATAGGGATTGCGCGCAAAACCAAAGGCATCCTGCAACCAGAAACCGATGGGCACCCGGGCGTAGGTATAAGCGCCGCCGAGAATCAGGATCAGGGCGAAAAAGGCGATAAGACAACAGCTCAGCGGCGTCAGGGGGAAACGCTGTGCCGTGGCAATCAGGATGGGCGCGGCGATCAACACCGGCATCACTTCGGCCCACCAGACCGTCCGCTCAAAGGGTGCGATCGCTGAAGCGGCCAGGGCCGCCAGCACGATGGCGAGGAGACTGATCCGCAAACTATTCAGGCGATGACCTTGCATCGGTCAGTATCCTTAATGACGCGGACAGTTAACTCTGCGCAATTAACGCTGCGTAATGCGCAATTCCGCAGCACGCGCGTGCGCCGTGAGCCCCTCACCGTGCGCCAGGGTGGCGGCAATCGGGCCCAGGGTTTGCGCCCCGGCGGCAGACACGTCGATCAGGCTGCTGCGCTTCTGGAAGTCGTACACGCCAAGTGGCGAAGAAAAGCGCGCGCTGCGCGATGTCGGCAGGACATGATTCGGCCCGGCACAATAGTCGCCAAGCGATTCGGAGGCATAGTGGCCAATGAAAATTGCGCCCGCATGGCGAATTTTTTCCACCAGCGGATGCGGCTCGGCCACCGCCAACTCGAGGTGTTCCGGCGCGATGCGATTAGCGATGGTGCAGGCCTCGTCGAGATCGGATACCTGAATCAGCGCGCCGCGCCCTTTGAGCGAGGCTTCGATCACCGCACGGCGCGGCATGGCCGGCAGCAGTTTTTCAATGCTCGCCGCGACCCGGTCGATGAAGGCCGCATCCGGGCAGAGCAGGATGGATTGCGCCAGCGCATCGTGTTCGGCTTGCGCAAATAAATCCATCGCTACCCAGTCCGGATTAGCCGATGCATCGGCAATCACCAGCACTTCGGAAGGCCCGGCGATCATGTCGATGCCGACGGTGCCGAACACGCGGCGCTTGGCGGCGGCGACATAGGCATTGCCGGGGCCGACAATCTTGTCGACTTGCGGGATGCGCTGCGTGCCATAGGCCAATGCTGCTACGGCCTGGGCGCCACCGATGGTGAACACATGGTCGACACCGGCGAGACAGGCGGCGGCCAGCACCAGCGCATTTTGCTCACCGCGTGGCATAGGCACGACCATGATGAGTTCGCCGACACCCGCAACTTTTGCCGGCAGCGCATTCATCAGCACGGAACTCGGGTAGGATGCCTTGCCGCCGGGCACATACAGGCCGACCCGATCCAACGGGGTGATTTTCTGCCCCAACCGTGTGCCATCCGCCTCGGTATAGCCCCAGGATTCCATTTTCTGTTTTTCGTGATACACACGGATGCGCTGCACGGCGGTTTCCAGCGCCTGGCGTTGTGCCTGCGGCAAGCTGTTGAGCGCAGCAACAAGCGTGGTCTGCGGTAGTTCAAGCTCGGCCATGGTGGCAACGGCGCGGTCATCAAACCGCCGCGTGTAGTCGAGCACAGCGGCATCGCCCTCGCCTCGCACCCGCGTAATGATTTCCGCGACCGTGCGCTCGATGTCGGCATCGGTCGCCTGATCGAAAGCCAGCAGCGCATCAAGCGTCGCCAGAAAATCCGGCGCACGCGTGGATAAACGCCGCATCATGCCACTACCGCCCGGGTGAATGCATCCAGCATGGGCTGCAACAAATCACACTTCATTTTCAGCGCCGCCTGATTGACCACCAGGCGCGATGAAATCTGCATGATTTCTTCAGCCTCGACCAGATGGTTGGCGCGCAGCGTGGCGCCGCTGGAAACCAGATCAACAATCGCATCGGCCAAGCCCATCAACGGCGCGAGTTCCATCGAGCCATAGAGTTTGACCAGGTCGACATGCACGCCTTTCACCGCAAAGTGCTCGCGCGCCGTGGCGATGTATTTGGTGGCCACGCGCAGGCGCGCGCCGCTACGCACCGCCGCGGCATAATCAAAGCCCTCGGGCACGGCCACCGACATGCGGCACTTGGCGATCTGCAAATCCAGCGGCTGGTACAGGCCGGTGCCGCCATGTTCCAGCAGCACGTCCTTGCCCGCGATGCCGAGGTCGGCAGCGCCGTACTGCACATAAGTCGGCACATCGGAAGCACGGACAATCACCACGCGCACGTCGGCGCGATTGGTGGCGATGATCAGTTTGCGTGACTGTTCCGGGTGCTCGGCCGGCACAATGCCTGCGGCTGCGAGCAATGGCAGGGTTTCGTCGAAGATGCGTCCTTTGGATAAAGCAATGGTAATCATGCAGGCATAAAACCTTGGCGTGAAATGCGCCGGCAAGCGCGCGAGGCAAGACCCGAGCGCAACGAGCCAGGTGGAAGCCTCCCCGCGAGGGGAGGATGGGAGGGGCGGGCCGATTTGCCAGCTTTGGGCGCAACGAAATCGATGGATTTCATGATTCGGGATGGATCACAGGGGCCAATGGATATTACTTCAGCGCCTTAGTTTACCCGTTCCACATGGGCGCCCAGCGCGGTCGACTTGTGGTCCAGCGCCTCATATCCGCGATCCAGGTGGTAAATGCGCTCGATGGTGGTTTCGCCTTGCGCCACCAGCCCGGCGATCACCAGACTGGCCGAGGCGCGCAGGTCGGTGGCCATCACCGTCGCACCGTCGAGTGTGGCCACGCCTTTAACGAAGGCGGTATTGCCGTCAATCTTGATGTCCGCACCCAGGCGAATGAGTTCGACGGCATGCATGAAGCGGTTTTCGAAAATCGTTTCGCGAATCACGGCCGTGCCTTCAGCCACCGCGTTGATGGCCATGAACTGCGCCTGCATGTCGGTGGGGAAAGCCGGGTACGGTGCCGTACGCAGGCTCACTGCCGTGAGCCGTGACGGCGCCTTGAGGCGGATCGCGTCGCGCTCACTGATGATCTCGCAGCCCGTATCCATCAGCTTGTCGATCACTGCATCAAGGTAGGCCGACGAGGTGCCCGTCAGGCGCACATGGCCGCCCGTGGCGGCTGCCGCACAAAGATAGGTGCCCGTCTCGATGCGGTCGGGCATCACGCGGTGGGTCGCGCCATGCAATGCGTCGACACCCTGGATGCGGATCACATCGCTGCCCGCGCCGGAAACCCGTGCGCCCATGGCATTCAGGCAGGTGGCGAGGTCAACCACTTCGGGTTCGCGTGCGGCATTTTCGATGACTGTTTCACCCACGCCGAGACAGGCGGCCATCATCAGGTTTTCGGTGCCGGTCACCGTCACCATGTCGGTGAAAATGCGTGCGCCTGCGAGGCGGGTTGCCCTGGCATGGACATAGCCGTGTTCAACGGTAATCTCGGCGCCCATCGCCGTCAGTCCCTTGATATGCTGATCCACCGGCCGGGCACCAATCGCGCAACCGCCGGGCAGCGACACGCGCGCTTCGCCGGTGCGCGCCAGCAGCGGGCCGAGCACGAGAATCGCGGCGCGCATGGTCTTGACCAATTCGTAAGGCGCCACGGCATTATCGAGCGTCGAAGCATCCAAAGTCACCGTATCGCCAGCGCCGACTTTTTCGGCCTCTCGCGTCACCTTGACGCCCATTTGCGCCAGCAGCTTGAGCATCGTGCCGATGTCATTCAGGTGCGGCACATGGGTAAAGGTCACTGGCTCGCGCGTCAGCAGTGCTGCGCAGAGCAGCGGCAGGGCGGCATTTTTTGCGCCGGAAATGGCGATCTCGCCATGCAGCGGCTTGCCGCCGGTGATACGCAGCTTATCCATTCGCGCGCCATTCTTCCGGCGTCAATGTCTGCATCGACAGGGCGTGCAGTTCACCTGAATCAAAATGTGGCTTGAGCACCGCATTCACGCGCTGCTGGCGTTTGATGCGGTTCAGACCCGCGAATTCACCGCTGACGATCATGGCAGAAAAATGCTGACCATCACCCTCAACCACCAGATGTTCACATGGCAGGCTATCGACAATCCACGATTCCAGCTTTTTAGGATCAAGCATGATGTGCTCCTTGATTAAGTTAAGCTAAGTTAAGCTAAGTTGAGTTGAGTTAAGCGCGCAGCTTGTAGCCACGCTTCAGCAGGTTCAGTGTAATCAACGTCAGCACAGCAAGGCAACCGGCGCTGACGGCGAGACTCAGCCAGGGCGACCGGTCGGAAACCCCGAAAAAGCCATAACGAAAGCCGTCAATCATGTAAAAAACCGGGTTCCACTGTGACACATGTTGCCAGAACGGAGGCAACGAATTGATCGAATAAAACACCCCCGACAAGAATGTCAGCGGCATGATCAGGAAATTCTGGAATGCGGCCAACTGGTCGAATTTATCTGCCCAGATACCGGCGATCAGGCCCAATGCACCCAGGATAGCACCACCCATTAGTGCAAAAGCGAGTATCCACAAGGGGGCGAAAAAACTCATGGGGGCAGCCCAGGATGTCGCCAGCAACACACCCGCACCGACCAGCAAACCACGCACGACAGCAGCCAGGACGTAGGCAGAAAAGAATTCATTATGCGAAATCGGCGGCAACAGGACAAACACCAGATTGCCCGTGATTTTCGACTGCGCCAGAGAGGATGAAGTATTGGCAAAAGCATTTTGCAATACCGACATCATCACCAGGCCAGGGATCAGAAAGGCGGTATAGGGCACGCCATGTATCTGCACATGCGCCTCAAGCACATGCGAAAAAATCAGCAGGTAAAGCAAGGCCGTCAGTACCGGCGCGGCGACGGTTTGCGCACCCACTTTCCAGAAGCGCAACACTTCTTTATAGAACAGGGTGGAGAAACCGCCGGCGGGTATGTTGCGCATGAGCCACATGGTCAGGCACCCTGCTCCTGCATCACACGAACGAACACATCTTCCAGGTCGGTCTTGCCGATCTCCAGATCGTCAATCGCGCAACCCGCCGCCCGGATGCCTGCCAGCAGCGGCTCAATTTCGTCAAAATGCCCAAAAGCCAGCGACCACCAGCCATCGGGCTGGTCCTGATGCATGCCCAAACCGGCAGGCAGCACCCCGGTAGTCCGCAAACGCAAGGTATGCGCGGAAAAACGGCTAAGCAGGTTGCGCGTGGTATCCAGCGCCACAACCCGCCCGCTTTTCAGCATCGCAATCCGGTTGCAAAAATTTTCTGCCTCTTCCAGATAATGCGTGGTGAGGACGATCGTGTGGCCATCGGCATTCAGCCGCCGAATGAAGCGCCACAGCGTTTGGCGCAATTCGACGTCAACCCCGGCAGTCGGTTCATCCAGCACGATGACCGGCGGGCGATGCACCAGCGCCTGGGCCACCAGCACACGCCGTTTCATGCCACCCGACAAGGCGCGCATATTGGCATCTGCCTTACCGGTCAGATCAAGATTCTCCAGAATTTCGTCTATCCAGACTTTACGTCGCTGATCAGCCGCAATACCAAAGTACCCGGCTTGTATCTCCAGCGTTTCACGCACGCTGAAAAATGGGTCAAAAACCAGCTCCTGCGGCACCACACCCAGTTGCCGCCGCGCGGCACGGTAATCGGCCTGTACGTCGCAGCCCATCACGGCCAGGCTACCCGAATCAGGACGCGACAAACCAGCGAGCGCGGAAATCAAGGTGGTTTTACCAGCGCCATTCGGACCAAGCAAACCGAAAAATTCGCCTTGTTGCACTTCCAGATCAATCCCGTCCAGTGCCTGCACAGCGCCAAAACGCTTGCGAACCTGCTCAATGCGGATGGCAGCGGTCATGGTGGTAACAACGGGATGGCAATGGATAGACCAACGCAGGCGCGCGGTCAGTGCTGCGGCAGTAAGTCAGTGACGCCGTAAACTGTGGCCAGGCTCAGAAGATTTTGTGGCGGATTGACAAGGCTGACCAGCTTGCCCCTGGCCTGGGCGGCGCGCATCCAGCCAAATACCACGGCAAGCGCGGAAGAATCAATATCCGTCACGCCCGCCAGATCAAATTCGACAAGCTTGCCAGCCTCCATCGCATCCAATGCAGCCGTACCTTCAACAAGCAGCTTGGCCGAATCGGCCATAGTGGCCGATCCGGATACTTCGACGCGGTTATTGGCAACACTGATCATTTTTTGCTGCCGACAACAACGGGTTCGCCCGATTGGTTTTTGTCATGTAAGGATTTGATCAGGCCGTCGATGCCACTGTTCCGTATCTCGGTAGTAAATGATTCCCGATAAGTCGTGACCAGGCTGATACCCCCCACTTCGACATCATAGACTTTCCAGCCAGCATCCGACTTGTCCAGGTAATAATCCAACTGGAACGGCTTGGCTGCCCCCGGCTGCTTGACTTCGGTACGCACCTTGACGTCTGTCGCCCCTGGTTGCATGGTAAATGGCTTGAATTCGATGGTCTGGTTTTTATATTCCGTCAACGCCTTGGAATACGTGCGCACCAACAGCGTCTGAAATTCCGTCGCCAATGCCTTCTGCTGGGCAGGCGTAGCTTGCCGCCATTCGCGCCCGAGGGCAAGCTTGGTCATGTGCATGAAATCAAAATGCGGCAGGATTTTCACCTCAACCAGACTCACCGCTTTTTTGGTATTTCCCGACTGAATATCCTTGTCAGTACGGACAATTTCCAAAACCTCATTACTGATTTTTTTGACCAGGACATCCGGCGCCAGTCCTTCGGCCAGAACACTGGAAAACATCAACAACCCGCTAACGAAGGCAAAAAAAGATTTCATTCAAAACTCCAGAGTATCCATCCTGCCGCGCAGGACAAACTTTGCGTGATTTAACATGCTGCCAATTCCACCCATTCAAGGTGCGTCTTCAGCCTCGCGAGGCGGATTACCGTCATAAATCAGGCTACGACGCCGTTGCAGATAAGCGTCACGCATGTAGGAATACTTGTCCAGCGCGGCCTCTTCAATGACCTTTTCGGCTGGCAGCAAGTTTGCACGGTCATTGATCCCACGCAGGGTGAACAGCGTATTCCGCGTCGGCACATGGTCTATGTAGGCGACCGGGTCAGTCGCCACATCCAACACCAGCCCCCCCGTATCACGCACTGTGCGCGGACCAAATAGCGGAAGCACAATATAGGCGCCACTGCCCATGCCCCAGCGGCCAAATGTCTGACCAAAATCCTCTTCATGTTTTTCCAGGCCCATGCGTGAAGCAACATCGAACACCCCCAGCACACCAACTGTCGTATTCACCGCCACGCGGCCGAGGTCACCACCGCCATCAGATACTTTGCCCTGCAGCAGATTATTCACGCCGATAAACAGGTCGGCAATATTGCCAAAGAAATTAGTCACCCCGGTGCGCACGGGATTCGGCAAAACTGCGTCATAGCCTTTGGCCACAGGTTTGACGACAGCTTTGTCCAACCCGTCATTAAATGCATACATTGCCCGGTTAAAACCTTCAATTGGATCTTTTGCATTGCCGGATGTCGCACAGCCCGTAATCAAGCCCATCCCCAGCAGCGCGGCAATGAAAGTTCTAGTACGCATGGTCACTGTATTCATTCGGAATTCCCGTATAAGAGATGATGGTATCTGCTGACTACTTTTTGCTGCCGCTGCTATCTTCGGCTGCCTTGCTAAACATGAACTGGCTGATCAACTTCTCCAATACCACGGCTGATTGGGTCTTCTTGATTGTGTCGCCGGACTTTAACATATCGGCATCACCTCCGACATCAAGCCCGATGTACTGCTCGCCCAGCAAACCGGAAGTATTGATGGTGGCAAAGGTATCCTTTGGAAACTTGTAGCGGGCCTCCAGTTGCATCGTCACCACCGCCTGATAGGCCTCTGCATCAAAACTGATATCCGACACCCGCCCGACGACCACGCCGGCACTCTTTATCGGCGCGCGCACCTTGAGGCCGCCAATATTGTCAAACCGGGCCTGAACAGTATAGGTCTCCCCTGTGGTGGAAGAAGACAGGTTGCCGACTTTCAGCGCCAGAAACAGCAGCGCACCCAAGCCAAGCGCAACAAAAAAACCAACCCAAAGATCAATCGTGGAACGAGTCATGTCATGCCCCTGTAAACATAAAGGCGGTAAGGATAAAGTCAGCGGCCAGGATGGCCAGTGACGACGTAACAACTGTGCGCGTGGTCGCGTTGGAAATTCCCTCGGCCGTCGGGTCAGCATCGTAACCCTCAAACACCGCAACCCAGCTCACGATGATGCCAAACACAAAGCTCTTGATCACGCCATTGAGAATGTCCAGCCGGAAATCTACTGATGCCTGCATTTGCGACCAGAATGATCCCTCATCCACGCCAATCAACTGCACGCCAACCAGATAACCCCCAAACACCCCCATCGCCGAAAACAGGGTGGCCAGAATAGGCATGGACACCACACCACCCCAAAAGCGGGGAGCCACCACACGGGCAATCGGATTGACGGCCATCATTTCCATCGCGGATAGCTGCTCAGTCGTCTTCATCAAGCCGATTTCTGCCGTAATCGCCGAGCCCGCACGGCTGGCGAATAGCAGCGCAGCCACCACGGGACCCAGTTCGCGCACCAGTGACAAGGCCACCAGGATACCCAGGGCTTCCGTCGAACCATAGCGTTGCAAGGTGTCATAGCCCTGCAAGCCCAGCACCATGCCGACAAACAAGCCCGACACCAGAATAATGACCAAGGACAAGACGCCGGTGAAATAGATTTCCTTTAACGTCAGATGCAAACGTCGGAATGCTGTGCCCGACTGAAGCAAAATCGCCAGGAAGAAGCGGGTGGCAAAGCCCAACCGGAAAATCCGCCGTGTCACCCGATTGCCCAGCCCCTGTAGAAATCTCGCCATCACATTATCCACGGTGCGCTGCCCTTTCCATCAGTTGTTCACCATAAGCGGCGCGGGATGGGTAATGGAAGGGCACTGGGCCATCCGCCTCGCCCCAGACAAATTGATGCACATAAGGCGCCTGAGACCCACGGATTTCCTCGGCCGTCCCTTCGGCAACAATCTTCCCCTCGGACACAAAATAAACATAGTCGACAATCTTCAATGACTCCTGCACATCATGGGTGACCACAATGCTGCTCGCTCCCAGGGCATCCGTCAGCTTGCGGATCAGTTCGCCGATGATCGCCAGTGAAATCGGATCAAGACCGGCAAAGGGTTCGTCATACATGATCAGCATGGGATCCAGTGCAATCGCACGCGCCAGCGCCACACGCCGCGCCATGCCACCGGAGAGTTCCGCAGGCATCAGATTGCGTGCGCCACGCAAACCCACCGCATGCAGCTTCATCAGCACCAGATCGCGAATCATCGATTCCGGCAGATTGGTATGCTCGCGCATCTGGAAGGCGATGTTGTCATATACCGACATATCGGTGAACAGGGCGCCAAACTGGAACAGCATGCCCATGCGCCGGCGCATCGCATAAAGCCCTTTCGCATCCAGCTCATGCACCACTTTCCCTCCCACCTTGACGGTGCCGGATGTCGGCTTGAGCTGACCACCGATCAGGCGCAATGTCGTGGTCTTGCCGCAACCGGAACTACCCATGATGGCCACCACTTTGCCGCGCGGAATCGTGATGTTGATCCCGCTCAATACGGCGCGTGTATCGTAGGAAAAATTCAGGTCCCGGATTTCGACGAGAGCCTCTTGGGATGTATCCACTAAAAAAGGGGGATGCGTCAATGGTTGATAACAAACAATTCTAGCAGAATATTTTTACCGGGCAGTACCGAAAAACCCTGAATGAATGGGGGAAAAACCACTTCCACGCGTCTTTGGTCGGATTGAACTTAGCCTATGATGCAACCAATAAATTCATCATGCACATGCTGTGAATGCACCCCGTAACAAGACTGCCATATTGATTGTTGCCGACGATCCGCTGATCGCCGACACCTTGGGTTATTTTC